>Ga0306867_1000111_pt1 | contig 53223 bp, 44 predicted proteins | sample AntRauTorckE6831_FD_190432 | JGI IMG/M metagenome (GOLD analysis project Ga0306867, IMG submission 190432) | Saline lake microbial communities from Rauer Islands, Antarctica - Metagenome Torckler E6 #831 (v2) (version 2) | ecosystem: Environmental > Aquatic > Non-marine Saline and Alkaline >...
TGGAATGGGATGAGTGGCACGATCTGGTGGATCGCCTGAATGAACATGAGCAGAAATTTGTGATTGCCCCGTATATCAGGTTCAAAGGTGAACCGGGAGAACAGGCCACAATGTTTTTCCTGGATCCGAGCGGTAATGCGCTTGAATTCAAAGCGTTCAGGGATGAGAATCAGATATTTGCTGTATAGTTTACCATTCAACAGGTTGGCCGGAACTTAACAATGTTCTTTATAACCGGGCATAGCTATTTGCTGCAGACGTGTCAGTTGTGATCGGTTTCTGGGTGATCGGGATCTTCAGACTCGAAACTGATTGGATAAGAGTGACGTCGTTATTTTATTGTTACCGGACAAACTAATAAAGCAGGGTGTCGCGGAACAGTCTAAGGAACAGGATCTGTTTGATAATAAGCCAGAAATAAAATTTCCTGCGATACAGCAGTGACAAATAACCTGTCGCGGAATCATATGTTATTTACCTGAGAAAAATAATGCCTCAAATAATCATAGTTTATGAAATATTTATACTCATTCCTGCTTCTTGGTCTTCTTTTTTCAGCGTGTAAAAATGACGATTCTAACACCGATTCTGACCACATTTCAGCAAGAATAGTTGAAAGTACCTCTCCCTCACTCGGTAGTAATGCCTGGTTTGTTGCCTCCGAACCTGAACTTACATTTGGGACAGAAGAGGGAGATGAAAATTTTCAGTTTTATCGGGTTTTCAGTGTCATCCAATTGAGTAGTGGAAATATTGTAGTGAGTAATTCAGGCACTCATGAACTTCGCTTTTTTGATTCAAATGGTAACTTTATCAAATCAACCGGCCAAAACGGGCGTGGACCGGGAGATTTTGGAGACTGGAGTTCTATGAAGCTTCATAAATATAGCGATGATTCTTTTATTGTAAATGATAACTCAAACAACAGGGGATCGATCTTTAGTAATGACGGAGAACTTATTACAGTTAATTCTATTGAGAAAATAAAAAATGCCGGCAATCCATCCATCACAGATGTGTATACAGACAATAGCTTGTTGATTTTGTCTGTGATCGGATCTGCGGCTATCAGAGGGAACCCCGGGGAGGTCATTCAACAAGAATTTGGATTTCATCGACTTCTGCCCGACTGGACGTATGACAAGATGCTTTTCAAAATTCCTGCAAGGCCAAGATTTGTAAACGAATACAAAGGTACCACGAGCTTTCCATATATCCCACTTACTGCGGATCCCGTCTATATTACTGACTCTACAAATGGAGCCCTCTTCTCAGTGGGCTCAGAGCCATCCATTACTCGTGTTGACACCGCAGGAAATTATACGCACACGTTTAAGTGGGATTTACCCCGCACGAAAACAAACTCTATTTGGGAACAGTATAAACAGGAATATTACTTGGATCCTTTAAGCAGCGATCCTGATCGTAAAGCACAGTATGAACACCTTCTTTCGGAAGATTTACCCATCCCTGAAAACACTCCCGCAATCAGTGCATTAAAAATCGATGCGGAAGATAATGTTTGGGCAAAACGGTTTGTACTTCCTTGGGATGAAACAGAAGTTTGGGATGTTTTGAGTTCAAGTGGTAATTGGCTTACCTCTATTAAAATTCCACAAGGCTTCACTGTTACTGAAATAGGAAGTGATTATTTACTGGGCTACACTCAAAAAAATGGGTTTCTCGAAATTGTCAAGTTTCCGCTTATAAAAAATTCATGACATTCAATACTCCAAGTTGTTTTCTGTCTTCAGCATAGCGATTATTTCCAGTGTTTGTTGGGACAAAGTATCTCCAGAGAGACTTCCAATTCATTCTCGAAATCTCTGATTAACTGACCACATATTCTAATCAATAATACTCCAACTAAAATAACAAACCATTTCGTGCTGACCGGTTCAGGTTTTTTGGCTTAACTTTTAGTTAAATGCCCGGCAGCACAAATGGCAGACCGTTATACCCTCTATCCAAAAATCTAACTTCTTCCGGTTTTCATGGTTAATAATTACATTCATATTAATTAACCCATTACCTATGATCACCGATTTAAAAGAGATTGAAAATTCAGCCCTGAGCCTAAACAAAAAGGATAAAGCCCGCCTTGCAGATAAATTGTTGCAAAGTATCCATGGTAAAATTGATCCGGAAATTGAACAGGCCCGGATTGATGAAGTTCAAAAAAGAAAAGAATCACTTAAATCTGGTGACGCTTCAGTTCATTCTGCTTCGGATGTCTTAAATGAAGCGAGCTAACGTATTCAAAAGTAACTATTAAATTTCATTCTGAAGCCAGAAATAAAATATTCTTCGACACAGCAGTGACAAAAAGTCTGTCGCGGAATCATATGTTATACAGCCTTAAATTCCATTCAATTTTTGACAAATAGAAAAGTGTGTCAATTTTAGTTAAATTTGTCTTAGTAATAACTGATTGAGCAATTATGGCAATGAAGGTAGATCTTAAAAAGGAACAGATCCAAGAACTTTGCAAAAAGTTTAATGTGAAGGAGTTATATATATTTGGGTCAGCTACTACTGATGATTTTTCTGAAGACAGTGACCTTGATTTCATTGTGAAATTTGATCGTCAGGGTTTTGAAGGAGCGTTTGATCAGTTTATTGATTTCAAGCATGAACTTGAACAAATGTATGGCCGTTCTGTAGATCTGTATCACCATAAAAAATTCAGGAATTCTATATTTCAGCAAGAAGTAGAACGTTCTAAGAAATTACTTTATGCCGCATAAGACAAGAAAGTTGCTTCTTGACATTAGCCCTTCCTGCCAAGAAATTTCAGATTTTATTGACGTAAAAGCTTCGAAGATTTCCAGCAAGATCGCATGTTACAACTTGCCATCGAAAGAGAGTTTGAAATCATTGGAGAAGCATTACACAGATTAACCAGATTTGAAGAAGCAACACTTGCCGAGAAAATTCCTGAATATCGTAAGATTATCGATTTTAGAAATATCATCGCTCATGGTTATGATATTATCGATGAAGCCGCACTGTGGGATTTTGCCTTAAATCGTGTACCTGAATTAATGGAAAAGGTCAAGAATTACTAAGCATTTCATAATCCAGATAAATTGAATCCAATATGGTAGGGCTGTATAACTAGTGCCGTTACCATTAAATGCAGCAAGTATACATAGTGATCATTATCAGCTATTGTATTGGAATTCTTTGCAAATCTAACGTTACTAATTTCCTGGTAACGGTACTAGCGTAGTGCTTCGCGGTTCTTCGAATCAACACGGACCCCGAAGCCTCAGGGCCGGTTAAACGCCTGACCGTTATGTGGCTTTCGAATGAATACAGCATCCAAAAAAATAGAGATTTTTGTCCAACTCCCTGAAGAAGGCACGGAAGTTTGGAGGCCAGTACAAGCTGTGAAATTCAGTAATGGCCTTTATAAAAATATTTCTACTGGTGAATCACATGAAAATTGGGAGTTTAACACCGGACAAATAGTGAAATGTACTAACAAAACATTTGCAGACGGGAAGTCCGGATTAGTTGCTATAGAAAAAGTGTAACCGCCACGTGGATTTTGGGAATTTCTAAAGGCGTAAATTGTTCTATACCATTTGTTTATATCCGACTTCGACTACAACTTACAGGTTCTAAACTATTAGCGTATGGATTTCTGGTTTTAAAACCTTCACGTATCTAATTGTTTGATTCAGTGCCATCGGTGTCCGATTCCGAATCTGCTTCCGCCTCGCGATCGGCAATGTATTGAAGATATCGGGGAGGGAATTCAAAAAACGGATCTTCGGGAATGGCGGGCAGGCGGGGCATTTGACGCCGGGGGCGTTCCGGCTTTCTTTCTGGGTTCCACTGGAAATTATCGAGTTTGCGATCTGTTCCCCCCTCACTTTCCGGAATATAGGTTCCGTTTATATTGCTGAGCGCTTTGAAGAAATCGAACTCGCCATTCTCAAACAGCATGGTTGAAGAACCTGCCGCAACCATCTCCATCAACCCGTCAGGCTCGCCGCCCTCATCTTTTTGGTGGAAAATTATTTCAGAATTATCAAACACAATCATGCTGTCGAGTTCGCCGGCTTCAAAATATGCCTTGAGCGTATCGCCGGTCATCTGGTTCAGGCGTCCGGTTGCAGTATCCTCCTGGACAATTATTGGCCGGGGATACGATTTGAGAAATTTGATATCGCCATCATCGAGCGTCGCTTCAATATATGGGCCTGTCAGCTGCAAACTCTGCTGCCATACAATCGGTGAGCCTCGTAATTTGAACAGCTCTTCATCGTCGCTGTAATTGGCCGTATCGGCGATGGCCGAGAACTTAGTTGACCAAATCCTGACTTGCTGATATGCATCCATCAGAGACGTACTGTCAGTCTCCTGAAGCTCAATTTTTTTAGCCAGGAGATGAGTCGTATCCGTTTCAGATTCGCTGACTTCCATTAACCAGGCATCATTGCCGGTCAACAATCTGTAGCCTGAAGAGTCTGCAAGAAGATAGTCGCCAGAGAATGTCACCTTCTCTTCAAAATCGTCAGCGAATACGCGGCTGTGCATTTCATACAAATCTTTTGAACGGTTCATAAACAGAGAGTCTGCTTCCAGATACTGAGTGGTGTCTGAAAGCTGTACACTACCCTTGAAAATAGCGCTGTCTGCTTCCTGGTAGTAAAAGCCTGATTCAGCCAATAAAACTCCGGAATCATCTTCAAAACGAACAGGCGCCCGAAAAATGGCGAGGTCAAGTGGTGCGGCTACATCAATCATTTCGCTGAAGACCGTATTCGTGGCAGACTCGATAATTACACGACCTCTGAACTCGCTGAAATCAATCAGTGTATCATAAAAAAGGGTATCCGCCCAGATGGTTTCATCTTCGGTTTCAATTTGTATGTTAAAAGCATGAATTCTATTTCTGTCGATGAACTGATAGGCGCTGTCGGCCCGCATCGTCATCTCTTCTGTTCTGAGTAGCACACTTCCGAGAAGCTTGCGAACATTTTCGTTTTCAATAATGACACCTTCTGCCCGATCCGCTTTCTCAATAAATACATTGCTTTGTGCCACTAATTGTCCCGGATTGTTCAGCAATAGTATAAGTGTGATGATGAGTGCGCAGCTAATTTTAAGATGTGTCCGTATGTTAATCAACAAGAAAACGCCCCCGTGGTTCGTCAATGGTGTAAGATGAGAGGTCGGTCAGGCCATCGAATCCACGCCCTGATATACTGTCAGTCGGGGTAATTATTGTAACAATCCGGTCGGAAGTGATCCGGTCTGTAACATCAGACCATTTTAGAAAATCTGAGTAGAGTTTACGTTCCGTTTGCGTCAGAACCCTAACGGAGTCGAAAAGTTCAAATTCACTTTTGGAATCGAAATAGATCGCCCGCTTGCTCCACGCTTCAGTCTCCACGGCTCCCGTTGAATCATAAAGCTGAACGTACACAGGACCGTCAATGTGCGTCTCTTTTCGATCCGGCATCTGGTAGCTGATGGCATAAGACCCCTCTATTAAAACACGGGACTGTCCGTTTTTCATGAGCATCATTTCTACGTCCCAGCTCTCGGTTGTAGTGGTTAATGAATCGTTTAGAAATGACTGAATTTGCTGTGAATCGTATTCTGACAGTTCTGAACAGCTTGCAAAAAGGAATAGTGCGCAAAACAAAACAGGAAAAACGCTACGTAGTGCCAAAGTATCGATCTCCCGCGTCTCCGAGTCCGGGCACGATAAACGCGTCGTCATTAAGTTTCTCATCCACTGCTGCTGTAATAATCGAAACATCGGGATATTTTTCTGTGATTCTTTTCAGCCCCTCCGGCGCACTTATCAGCGACGTGAACCGAATGTTTTTGGCACCCTGTTTGACGAGGTAGCCAATGGCATCATCGGCACTGCCGCCTGTAGCAAGCATCGGATCTACCAGAAGAACGATTCCGTTTGATATCTCGTCGGGTAGGTTTGAATAGTAATCAACGGGTTCGTGCGTTTTTTCGTCTCTGTACATTCCAAGATGACCTATTTTAGCATCCGGAATGAAATTCATTATCGCATCTACAAGTGTGAGCCCGGCTCTGAGAATCGGAACCACAACAATTTCTGTGTTGATGTGATAGCCGCTCGTTGCCTCGATCGGGGTATGGATTGTGGTTTTTCGAAGTGGCAGTTCCCTTAAAGATTCATATGCCAGAATGGTTGCAATCCGGTTCATGGCAGACCGGAACTCCACAATTTTGGTCGTTTCATCCCGAAGGATTGAAAGATCCCTTGCAACCACGGGGTGATCAAGAATCGTTACGTTTTGATGTACGTTCATAATCAGATTACTGCAATTTTCATGTCAGAATTATATTTCCATGTTCTCGAAATATTTCCGTGTGATTTTAACAATTACGCCGGAGAGTGCAAACAGCGCTATGATATTGAAAAACGCCATTAGACCGAGCATCACATCCCCAAAGGCCCACACGGTTGTAAGTGCTGTGATAGCTCCTAAAAAGTGCATTGCAACGAATGTGAGCCGGTACCAGAGGATAGACTTAAAGCCAAAGAGGTACTGTGCGGCACGGTCGCCATAGTAGCTCCAGCTGATGGAAGTAGACACAGCAAAGAGAAGAACAGCAATTGTGACGATAAAACCGCCACCACCGGTCAGGGGCGACAGCCCGATCTCGAATGCCTTGGAGGTTAGAGGAGCACCGTTTTCAACAACGCCGCCATAAAGTGATTCAAGGGCAGCATCATTGTCTTCAAAAATCATGGGATTGCTTCCAATACCTTCAATTCTTCCGCTGAAGAGTACGCCTTCTTCACTGTTGGTAAACATAGTATCAACCGGAACGCTGTAACGGAGCATTTCTCCGTTTACCGGTAAGCCATCTTCAAAATAAAGGATCGATGGGTCACCGCCTTCATCAACAACATAAGAGATTGGATCTTCAGACGGGAAAATAGTTGCGGAATGATACATATCCCATGCACCGGTTGCTACAATTACAAGTCCGGTTATGGTACACACAATCAGTGTGTCAATGAATGGTTCGAGAAGTGCAACGACACCTTCACGGACCGGCTGATCTGTTTTGGCAGCGGAGTGAGCTATTGGTGCGGATCCCTGTCCCGCTTCATTAGAAAACAAACCGCGCTGCACACCGTAGCTGAGTGTAAAAATAAACGCACCTGATCCCACACCCAGTAAACCGGCCTGAGGATTGAAGGCACTGGTTACGATCTCAATAAAAGACGGAATCACCGCATCGTAATTGATGACAAGAATTATGAGTCCACCCAGCACGTAAAGTGTTGCCATGAATGGTACAAGGCGGGAGGTAACGTACCCAATTCTTTTTATACCGCCCAAAATAACGGCACCAACGAGTCCGGCGGTAATCAAGCCTGTCAGAGCTTTTGGCATTTGAAAGTCGGTAAGCATAACATCGGCAACGGTATTTGCCTGTACGGCATTACCGGTTAAGAATGCACAGATCGCTGCAGCGGTAGAAAAAGCGATAGCCAGCCATTTCCAGTTGGGTCCCAGTCCTTTCTCGATGTAGTACATTGGCCCGCCTGATACAGATCCATCTTCATTCGTGATTCTATATTCCTGTGCGAGCGTCACTTCTGTAAATTTTATTGCCATCCCTAACACGGCAGTGATCCACATCCAGAACAGTGCGCCGGGGCCTCCAAAGTGAATCGCAAGGGCAACACCTGCAATATTACCGATTCCCACCGTCGCGGACAGAGCTGTACTGAGAGCTTGAAAGTGATTTATATCCCCCTCGTCATTGGGGTCGTCGTAATGGCCGCTAACGACTTTCAGTCCATGCGTAAAACGGGTAATCTGTATAAAGCCGAGCCTGACTGTTATGAAAATGCCGAAGGATAGAAGTACAACTACCATAAATGGCAGCGACTCCGGCGTATTCCAAATCAAATCTAAAAGTTCATTAATTACCCATTCGAAAGTTTCCATCTAATAAAAAATGTGGTTGTGGTTTCCTCAGCCTCGAATGTATAAATAAATAGAGTCATTTTTTAATAAAAATTGGGTATTAATGAACGATTTGAGTTTGAAATTTCTTAAAGATCAAAAGATCGGGATGTAGGCTAACCTACCTGCTCTCAATTAACTACCAGTAAAAAAACTTGAAATAATTATTTTCTTGATATGACTAAAGCAGATATTGTTGATGTAATATCATCATCTACAGGGCTTACAAAAGTTGAAACTGAAGCTGTTGTGAATGGTTTCATGGACACAGTTATTGATGCCATGAAGCGTGGTGAAACCATTGAGCTGAGAGGTTTTGGCAGCTTTAAGGTTGTAAAACGTGCGCAACGAGTTGCCCGGAATCCAAAAACTAACGAAGAAGTCATTGTTCCGGAGCAGTATGTACCAACTCTGAAAATTTCTAAGGATTTTAAGAAACAGGTCAATAACTCCAATCCCTAATCCACTTCTGAATTTTTCCCTTCTTGAGGGAGATTAACTCTCCTGACTGTAACTTTATCCTGCTGTAAGAACATCGTATCTTCCTTATTTAGCACTTATAACTGCAGGATGATTTAAACATGACTTTCAAAAAGCACAGCAAACGTGTGACAAACTACACTGCCTCAAACAGGACGCATGAGTAGATACTTACTGTGCTCTGTGTTAGTTCTATCCTTCATTGCTATTGGATATTCGGGCTGTGCAAATATACCTGCATCTGATTTTTATGAGGTCGATGGCCTGATTTCCGGTGTAATAGATGATTCTACAAAAGTACCGGGTTGGATTCCAGTTCACTATATTAACAGCAATGGGCTGGCATACACTGCGATTGACTCCGCCAACGCTGTACCGTTATCTTTCTCAGTTTACATAACGAATCCTGGAAACTATTCTTTTTGGTTACTAACCACGGCAGGAGGCACTTCGGATTCATTGACCTCTCTCGATATTCGTGTTATAAGTTCAGACCGTATGATGTTAGATCAGGCATCAGCTAAACTACCAGTGGGGAGTCAGCTTCAATGGGTCAGAGCGGGGACTGACACCAACTCCAATTTTATATCGTTTGAAGAACCGGGGCAGTATGTCTTTTCAATAATGCCAGACAGATCTGAAGAAGTCCAGATTCACAAAATTCAAATGTCACGTCAAAATGCTGAACAACCGTTTGGCCTGGGGCTGCCCTCGTCAATCCGAACTGATCTTAGTGCAGCTGATCTCTTTCGGGAAATACCTGTGATGCTTCCCCCGGCATGGGTGTTTAAACCTGTAATCGGGTTTGAAGACGAAGAAAGTTATTTGTCAGAATTTTTCACATATACTGCTTATAAAGACTTTCAAACAGGAGGGATGTGGGTAGCCTCTGATTCCGCTGAACGTATTGCAGAAGTGTCGGACACCAATACGGTGCGGGGCGTTCAATTAGATCTTGAAGGAGATTGTGCGGCCAATGGTGAGTCCGCAATAGAGTCGGGGTATCGCTTCATTGTTGCATGGGGATCTCCGGAATTTGATTGTCTTGATCGTTTACATCGCGTGTATCAGAAAGAATATGGTTCTGACCACCGCTCAGTTCTTTTTCACGGTATCAGGGAGGTATATCGCTCAGAGTTTAAACGCTACCCGGCCCCTATGACCCCGGCATACAAATTTCAGTGGAGTGCAGAGTCGAAGGTTGTGGACGGCAGATTTCAGCCGGGCGGATATAAAGAGTTAGTTAACGATGTGGCGAATCCCGGCGGTAGTTTGTACAACATGCCGTTCTTATCGATGCCGGTTGATTATCCAACCGGATCGGGAGCGAATTCTGATTGGGATTCGGCGCTGTTTATACGAACGATTCAACTGTCGCCTTTTCTACCTGTGATGCACCTGATTTTTCCTGATAATAATGTAGATGACGACGGATTTATTGATCAGCTCAGTCAACTGGAAAAAGTGCAGCTTTTTGAGGCTCTGCAACGTCGGACGTCACTATTTCCATACCATTACACGCATGCGCACTACACGCGCCAGACCAATGAGAGCGTGATTTCGGGATTCAGGCAGTATCCGCTTCAGTTTATGTATGGAGATGCTTTCCTGGTAGCACCTGTTACAGATCCTGATAGCGATGGTCGGATTGTCTTCTTCCCTGATGGCAGGCAATGGTATAATTACGACAGCGGGCAGGCGTATGAGGCGGGCCGCTCGTGGTTTGTTGAAACACGTCTGGATAAGATTCCGCTCTTTGTAAAGGCAGGTTCCGTTATCCCATATCAAGTAAAAGAGGATTCGGATCATCTGAAAATTGAGATATATACAGGAGATGCCGGCGCGCTTCGGCTGGTAGAAGATGACGGAGTGACGCAAGCTTACAGAAGGGCAGAGGCGGCTCGTACAATGTTTCGATATAATGAGGTTGAAGGACAGCTTAAACTTACGATAGGGGCGGTACAGGCGGGTTTTGAAGGAATGTTGGATCAGCGATCGTACGATCTGTATTTTAAGTTCGCGGATTTGCCTGAATGGGTTGAGATTAATGGCAATGAGCTTTCTCAAGAAAGTGAAGAGGACAATACAACACGAATGAGCTGGCGGTATAGTGAGGCTGATAGTGAACTTATCATTGATCTAAACGACGTATCAAGGCATGAGAAGCTTGATATAGTTATTCAGCCTTAAGCTTTTCAAAGATTGGCAGCTTTAAAATAATCTTACAGCTGGTTCTATGCCTGCTTTCCAATCCACCTTTATACATTCTATCAAAATAAAACCCAGGACGAGTATCCCGGGGTTTTTTCAATTTAGTTTAGTTCTTAACCTGAGTTCGATTAATAAATCAAGTTATTGAAAGTGAGTTGTCCAAAAAGGAACATAATAAGTTGCTAAGCTAAAATAATTTAAACTTTAAATCCCTCTCTATTAGATAGAGAGGGAAATAGGGTGAGTCAGAAGAAGATTACTAAATTATTTAAGCGGAATCCGGGGCAAAATACTTTTGGACAGCCTCAAGGGGAATGTTTATCAGAATTTTGAAAAAAACCCGATGAACGCCACTCTCGCCGAAGGCATCCCCTGGGGAATATCTCTCCGTCAGCCGACGGAAGACTTCTGCATTCGTTTGTTATAATCGAACTCAGTTTCTTACGACTAAAAATCGATGCCGATTGAGAAGTAATGGATAGGAGAACTATCAAAACCACCGCGGTAATATGGCCAGCCTACATCATATCGGAAGGGAAGACCAAGCAGGATTGTGCGAAGTCCGAAACCGGCACCAATCAGGATATCACCATCAATAATTGTTGATGATATATCGTCTTCCTGGGGAGGGCCTACGCGCTGTAATCCGGTGTTTGGATTTAAGAACAACTCTTGTTTGCTTGCAACTTTCAGGTCAAGTTCAGGACCCTGTTCATTAAATACAATAGGCGCGCCATTTTGGTTTGTGAACCGTGAGTAGGGAATGTTAAATCCCCATGCAGCACCTGCATCAATAAAAGCAGCACCGGTTATGTTATAGAGCGGGATCAATGGGATCGGGCCCGGAAGAACAGCCGCAAAGAGAGGGAATCTGAATTCAGCATTAATCAGTGAAAACCGGTCACCAAACGTTGTATTGAATTCATGTCCGCGCAATGGAGTGGCAGGGAGAGTGAAGAACGTATCGGCCAGGCGATCAAATGGTATTTCTGCATCGCTCCATCGCTGGTTAATCCACCCGAGCATGCCGCCCATAAAAAATGTTTGAGAATCACGTCCCACGCTGAAGGCTCCCGATCCTCTGAACGCAAAGGATGTACGGTTGCCCAGGTTAAAATATTTTCTATAGTCGCCAAGTATTGTAGCAAACTGTGGTGTTTCGTTTGTTATATACGGGCTACCGGACAGGCGAATGGAATATCGTGAACCGCCACCGGGCGTTATACTTCCGGGCTGTGGTATTGTATAATCCCCGGTAAATGAAACAGCCGGATTAAGGAAGAAACTGTTGTCATTCTGAGCATTTCGCGACCCCAGACTTCTGACTGAGCTGAAATCTCTGTAAATACCAATGGCTGAAATTCCGTAATCAACGCGTTGATAGCGGTTTAGCGGATACTGAAAATCAGTACTCAGGCTGAAGGTTCTGAACCGTATTAACTCTCCAAAAAAAGTTTGGTAGTTGCGCGATTGATGGTTAAACGATGCAAAAAAATTGGTTCGGTTTCTCAAGAAGCCATACTGAATCAGATAGTCACTGTTTCTCAGGTCAAATGTGAGATCAGTACCCAGAGTTAGCTGATGGTCGCCAAAGAGATCACTCAGATTTACAAAAGCTATAGCTGATGATCCAGAATAAGTATTTACCTGGCCTGCGGCGTAGCTGATGTCAGGTGAAAACTGTAGCCGGTATTTTTGCGGACGGTACAGGCCACCCTCGGTTACATTATTTTCCGGCTCAAAATTTCGCGGGTCATCTCTGAGTTCGAGCGTTGTATCGCGTACAACTTGTTCACCAAACTGGTAATTACGAAAATCTATTCTCTCGGTACCTTGCTGTCTTGTTGTATCCGTCTGCGCCTGATTTTGACCCTGGCTGGCGGTTTGAGGAGTCTGCACTTCAGCAAGTGCCTGTCTTGCATTAAGAACATTTCCTTGCGTCCTGTACGAAATAAGTTCTCGCACAAACCCGATGGCAGGAACCCGCTGTTCTGTGGTCCATTCCTCTCGCTGTTCTGCCCATCGGTTTGGTTTTAGCCGTGTTTCCATCCGTCTTGAAAAAGGAGATCGAATGACATAGATGTCAGGTGCGCCCTCATTCAGGGAGTTGAAGGCGAGCCGGGTTCCGTCGTAAGACACAGATATTTGCATCACACCCGATTGCAGATCCGTCAATGGATACACAGTTCGGCTATCTAAATCGTATTCATAGATATTTGGAATTCCGTTTTCATCAGAAACAAAGAGCAGGCGTCCATCCCTCGTGGCAGTAGGCTGTGTTTCAGACCAGTTTACCGTATTGGTAAGCCGACGAATCTGAGATGTATTAATATTGGCAGAATAGATGTCCGTCTCGAAAAAAGAGTCATTGACCACGGGGGTTGAACCGGCAAGATACGTGTGTGGTTCAAGTGCATCGCCACGGTTAGAGATAAAATAGACCGTTTCACTGTCGCTGGCCCACGCCGGCTCTTTATCCGTAAAGACGTCACCTGTGAGGTTAATAAATTCATCAGTTTCAATGTTGTAAACAAAAATACTCTGAAGTGGTCCTATATTTCCGTCAAATGCAATTTTTGAGCCGTCCGGCGACCATGCAACAGAATTAATGGCATCAACACTCGGGAAGCGTATTGTGGTAGACTGTTTCGTTTCGTAGTCAACGATGGCAAGATTGTATTTTCCTTCGGATTTACTCGATAAGGCTATTCTTTGTCCGTCCGGCGACCATGCCAGGTTGGGATTGAGGATATTCAACTCCTCAAACATCGCGCTGTCGGAACCACTCACAATAGTCTTCAGTTTTTCGCCGGTGTTTGCATCAACGACGATTACATCGAAAACGCCGCGACGGTTAGATATCAATGCTATCCGATCGCCATTAGGTGATATCGCAGGGCTCGTATTGTATGCTCGCCTGTTATTTTGGCCCGTAATTTGGGTGGCTGTACTGCTCAGCGTTTGTCGTTCCGCTACTTCCGGGAAATATCGCTGGCGGTAGAATTCGCTCCAGCGTTCAGAAAGCTCCTCTACATTTAGCCCAACGGATTGTACAATAGCTTGCTGAACATTGCGTGTAAGTTTAACGCGTTCAAGTATTTCGGTGATTTTGGGACGCCCATATTCTGTTTCGATATAATACCAAAAAGACTGGCCGCCACGGTATGCAAAGTAACCACTCAATTGCTGAATTGGAGGCAGGTAGTCATTCAGTACTGCATCCCTCATAAACATGTCGGTTTGCGTGTCCCATCCGAGAGCGAGGTACTCGGCAAGCCCCTCTTCAAACCAGAGAGGGAATTGAAGCTGAATGTTATTCTGAACAATGGATTGCACGCTACCGCCGTAGTATACATCATTAATAAACGCGTGTGTCAGCTCGTGTTGAACAGTTCGTCTAAAATCGGCATAATCACCCATAAAAGGTTGCGTCATGCGATTTTTGTATTTATCAGTTACACCGCCGATTCCCTGAGCATCAACGGGTAGCCGTACCACGTTGGTTTGAGAAAAATCACTGTGTGAATCGTAAATGATAACAGGAATCCTGTCCGTAAGCTGTGCATCGAAATCGTTCTCAAGTTGTTCGAGAGAAGATTCAACAGTCTCTGCTGTAAACTGTGCGAGGTGATAGTTCTTCGCATCGTAATAGTAGATATCGAAATGAGCGGTTTCGATAAATCTCCAGTCGAATTTCTCGTACTGAACTCTGTTTTTTCCAAAGAAAAAATACTGGGCATAGAGTTTTTCAGTTACGAATGAACCCATAAAAAGGCTTAAAAGAGAAATCAGAGCCAGCTTTTTAAGTAGAGACATAATGTATTAGCAATGAATTAATGATCAACCAATTGTTAGATCAATTTGGCGTTTATCCATGTCTGTTCGCGTTACTTTGGCCTGAATAGAATCGCCCAATCGAAACTTCTTGCCTTTAGAACGACCTGTAAGGCAATGTAATTGTGGATTAAAAATATAATAATCATCTTTCAAATCACTCACGCGAATCATGCCTTCGCAATAACTATCGTCCAATACAACATAGAGGCCGTTTTCAGTTACACCACTGATGGTTCCTTTAAACGTTTGACCGATCTTGTCCGATAAATATTCAACCTGTTTCAGTTTTACGGAATCGCGTTCTGCTTCTACGGCAAAACGCTCACGTTCGCTGGAATGTTCACCTGTCTCAACAAGCTGATCGTAAGTATACTCCTTACCGCCGGAGTTATATCGCTTGAGCAGTCGGTGAACAATTACGTCCGGGTAGCGGCGAATGGGACTTGTGAAATGGGCATAATCTTTAAATCCGAGCCCGAAGTGCCCGATGTTTTTTGGGCTATATTCAGCCTTCGCCATAGAGCGCAACATCAAGCCGTTAATGATATTTTCAAGCGAGGTATCCTCAACTTTTTTGAGGAATTCGTTAATCTTTTGAGCCGAAACTTTGCCACCAAGTTCAAGTTTAATTCCCAGGGGTTTGGCGGTCTCTTTTATGTTATTAAGCTTTTCGAGATCAGGTTCGCCGTGAACTCTGTAAAGAAACGGGTGGTCGTTTTTAGATTTTTTGTTAGACCGAAGGTTATCCACATGCCTGGCAACTGTTTTGTTTGCCAGAAGCATACACTCTTCAATAAGTTTGTGGGCAAACTTTCGTTCCTTAACTATTACATCAACAGGTTTCCCTGTATCATCGAGAATAAAACGGGGTTCTGGTGTCTCAAAATTAATAGACCCCTCCCTGAAGCGTTTATCAAGGAGAACGTTGGCAAGGGTTTGAAGCGATTTTAGCTGATTTTCGTACGGATGTGATTTCTCTCCATCCAGCACTTCCTGAACTTCGTCATAGGTAAAGCGCTGCCGTGAATGAATCACCGTCTCTTCAACTGAATGGTCGATAACCTTGCCGTTTGGAGCAACCTCTATGAAACAACTGTACGCCAGTTTATCTTCAAATGGGCGCAGGCTACATAGGCCGTTGCTCAATCGTTCGGGAAGCATCGGGATCACCCTGTCGACCAGGTAAACACTCGTTCCCCGTTCGTATGCCTCATCATCGAGTACGGAACCGCGAGGCATATAATGGGTCACGTCTGCAATGTGCACGCCAAGGTAATAATTCCCGTTGTTGAGAATTTTGATACTCAAACCGTCATCAAAATCCTGAGCGTCAGGCGGGTCAATTGTCATAACGACTTCATCCCTCATATCCCGTCGCCTTTCAATCTCTTTTTTGGGAATCTCTTCCGGGATATTATCTGAAAACTTCTCTACTTCAGGCGGAAAAGAAGCATCAAACTGTTTTTCAGCGAGAATTGACAAAATATTTGCTTCATTGCTTCCCGCATCACCCAAAATACTATCGATAGACGCCTGTGGATACCCCCGGACATCGTCCCAGCTCACGAGATTAAATGTAACTTTTTGGCCGGGTTCAGCTCCGTTAAGATCTTCAGGAGAGACGAAGAAATCTACGCGTGATGATTTCTGGTCGGGTTCTATGATGTATGTATTGTGCGATTCTTTTTTGAGCGTACCGACAAATTTGGATCTTGCACGTTTTTCTACGGATACAATTTTTCCAATGGCCTTATTGCTTTTTTTGTGATATCCGGTAATCCGAACATTCACGATATCGCCATCAAGGCCGATGTTCATTTGACGGCTGGGTATCTTTATATCCTGATCACGGCCTTCAACGATAACATAGCCGTCACCGTGGCTGGTTACATCGAGTTTACCTGTAAGCGTGTTGTCCTCTTTAACGGCTGGCTCATTCAGGCGAACAAGGTTCCCTTTGCTGATCCTGAGAATATCCTTCTGCTTAAGCTTGTTGACAGAGGTTTTTAATTTTTGAGAATCTTTTTTCGATGATAAGCTCAGTGCATCTAATAAGATTGGGATAGGTATAGATGCATCAGGGTAGGATTCTAATATCTTGATTATTTGTTTGTCTAATGATGTTAGGTTGTCTTTACTCATGTATTGTTTTTTAACGATTAATTTAGTTTTCTACCAGCGAGCCAGAATCTTCAGTAACATCTTGCTCTTTTTCCTTCAATCCAAACAATTTACGGATGGATGAGACGATTCTGTTTTTTAGATTCTGCCAGGTATTAAACTGGAACTGGGCTTCAACGCCCATTCCGTTCATTTCCTGAGACTGGCGGGATTCAGTTTCAGACCGGTTTGACAATGTTATATCCTGCCTGTGAAAAGCGGTGATTGAAAATATTTGATTGATTCTGTAAGTGGCTCCGAGATCACCAATTTCACTTTCACCGGTAATCTGGCCTTCACGACGCAACACGATCCGGTCGTTAAAGAGCCTCAGAGCAACGCCCAAATCCACTTCATTGAAAGCGTTCAGGTTGAAATCCACATCAAATGTGATGTCACTACGCAAAAGTGAATTGATCTGATTTGACAGCAGCGGACTTATGATCTGACTGGATACCAATGGATTAACCAGTGTATTCGTTCCGGTTACATTTCCGAACTCCGGGTTCTGCAACTCGTCGGAAGGTACAAAATTTCCAGTTAACAAGATTCCGAAAGCCTGCAATACCTTTTCTTCCTCATTTTGATTTAGCCTGTTGATCTGAGCCGCAATCGTTGGATCCTGTGTTCCTTCAATTCCGCTCGGCAACTGAAAGAAGAAATCATTCTCAATCTGGCTGATGGTTCCTCCAATCTGCAGAATCAGTTCAATAGGAATACGCTGAAAGCTGGCCCCGGTCGGGATAAGCGTAGAAATATCGGGACGGGCGCGATAGGACGCCGTAACGTTAAGGTTTGCTTCGGTCAGGTCACCTTGCCAGCTGATGATTCCGCCGTCCTGAATGTCGAACCGGCGGGTGAAAATGTCGCCGGCTACAAACTGGTATTCACCATCTGATATATTGAAACGGCCAAACATGCTTAAATCCTGGTCGTCTAATATTAGCCTTATTTGTCCCGTACCCGTGGCGCTCAGAATGTCGTTTGTCACCGGATCAAAAATAAGCTGAACCCGAACGGGATCATTTGCAATAAACTGAAGGTTCATGCTGAACAGTTCAATAAACGATAAATCAACTTCGCCCTCTTCCTCTTCCGAAGAGCCCCCGTTTTGATTGGCACCAATTTGAATCGGGCGCAACTGGTCAAAGGAATCAACGAACTGAATAAACCGGCGGTCTTGCTCAAGTTCCGTTTCTTCCAGAAGTGGTACGGAAATATCTGAGCTGCTCGACAGTATAATTGGTGTTACAGACCGGAGGCTGGGCGACTGGCTTGTGCCGTCAAGAACGGCAATGCCAGAACCTGTGAGATCCGCGTAAAATGGTACATTGGGGTCCTGAATATTATTCATAAACCTCAGATCATTCAGCTCCATTCTGAGGTCGAGATAATTGGTCGGGCTGAAGTCATTGAGATCTACCTGACCCGAAAAAATGCCCGAACCTCCGCGGCCGTCATCCATTCGGATCTCATCAAACAGCAAGCCGTCCGCTCGGTTGAATGTCAGTTCACCACCAAGTGTGTAGGGGACGTTGGTAAAAGTCGGAACGCCGTATACTTCCTCTACGTTAAAATTAGCCTCGAAATCATATCCTGTACTGTCTACTACAAAGAAGCCGGAGCCTTCAGCACTACCTTCCATTTCAGAAATGATGTTGGGCACAATAAAAGTGACAATCCACATATCTATTTCTCTCAGATCTACATCAAAGTAGACCAAGTTACCATCATCGCCTGTATCATCTTGTTCAGGAGTTTTAAAATAACCTTCGAAATACAGATCGTTACCGATTCCGTTATTGCTTTCCAGGTAGTCGCCATATTTATCCGGATCTGTATAGACGCGAATTTCTGTATCGAACCGGTTTTCTTCTGTATTAAACCGGCTTTGAAGGGTTACATCACCTACAAGCCGGTTATTTATGCGTCCATTTTCGACTGACAGATCCCCCTGAATGGAAGGCACCCGGTTGAGGGTACGTGTCGTAAATTCTCCATTCACGAGACCCTCAAACTGAATACGGCCACCGATCAGGTCAGATACCCTTCCGAGGTTGAAATTGCGAATATTATACATAACTGAATCTTCATAGCTCTGGCTAAATGTCCCGTCGACCTCGAAATAATCTTCGTTGCTCTCTATTACAAGCTCTTCAAACGTAAGAGAGCCGTTGCGCCTGTATGTGATTCCGGGCGACCCATTGGAATGCCAGGCGTACTGGCTGGATCCGATGGACAGAGAATCAATAGTTATGTTGAGTTGGTCCTGACGCCACACTGCTGTTGTCTCTCCAAGATAGAAAAGATTTTCAAGGGCACTGTCAACTTGCTGTCTGACTGTAATCAGGCTGTCACGCAGGCTCATATTCACAGATGCTCCGTCAACATCGTACTGATCGTTTATTGTCATATTCGGACTATTGAGCTGAAAATCGACTGTGCTGCTGTTTTTTAGCTTTTCACCGTAACGAAAATTGCTTGTCAATGTCATTCCAACATCATTGAAACCGGACCTATTAACGGTGAGTGAATCATCAAAAATAGTACTGCTAATACTAAGCCTGTCCCGGGATGCATTGATGCTCAGGTTCATTTCAGCAGATGATTCAATGGATGGCATGTCAGGGAAATAGACTTTCAAAAGACTCAAGTCGCGTGATGTAAGTTCAATTGAAAGGTCTGCTGTCTCCTCAAAAACAGTATTTTTGAACCTCTCGGGTAGCGTCATTTTATTCAGCTGGTGATCAAAAAATAGTTCATCATTGATGCGATCAGCTAAATAATCGTACCAGTATCGGGTGGCTCCCGCCAGCTGGTCAGGATAGAGAGTGCCTGAAGCGTTTATGTTGAGAAACGAGCTCGTCATTCTCAATTTTCGTGGCTCACCCGGGACGGGATTATTGATGTCCGCATAAAATTGATGAAAGCGGAGTGTGTCGGAATCTATGACCGCTTCGTTAATTTCGATTGAGACCCGACCTGCAAGATCATTTAAATCCGTTCCTTCTCCGTTAGCAGAGAGCCTGCCGTTAAATAATGCGGTATCATACGGCAGATTCGGGAAGTATTCAGTGATGTCCAGCTCTTCAGCTACAGCTTCTATTGAAAATTGATTCACCTCGTTAATGGAAAATGTACCTCGGGCAGACCCTTCAGTTTGGTTGTTGATGAAGCTGGCCATGTATTCGCCACTTGTGTTCAGATACGTGAAATCGGCATTAAGAGCCTGAAAATTGTGTGTTTTTATTTTACTGCCGGCTAACTGAAGCGTCGTTTCAGCAGACGCTGTTTGATCGAATCCCTGCCCGTTTGCGGTTATCCTGCCCTTTAAAACGGATGTACCAATTCTGTCTTTGAGAATGGGGGAAATATCAAATGAATCGAGATCAGCAACCAGACTGAAATTTTGCTCGCCCTCAAATTCTAATTCAGTATTCAGTGCCACATTTCCGAGGTCTGTCTCCAGATCAAACTGAGCCTGCAGCAATCTTAAATTTCCGGATAGATCTCCCTGAATAATAGAAGATCCGTATTGTTCAATTTGATACGTGTTCCGTTGATTTTCTGATAGAAACAGACGCAGGTCATCCGGGTTTAAGACAAGATTACTGAGGGAGAAGTCGTAACTAAGCTGATCATTTTTGAGCTCAGTCAGGACTCCGTCGGCGATCAGGTATGACTCCCCCTTAATCAGTTGCAGATTGTCGACATAAAGTGAATCCAGATCACCATTAATATTGCCGCTGAATTCCACCGCCTGATTTACTTGTAGATATGGGTTTTGAAATCGTTTCAGAATACCCGCTCCTAAACGAACGCGATCAAAATTGAGCAGATAGGATGCATTCAGAAACTGGCCTTCAATATCGCTTTCAAACAGGTCTACAGGAGATGCTTCAGCAGAGAGCTGAAGAACAGTGCTTTCAGATCTGAAATCGAAACCGTTCAATTCCAATGAAACCCCGTTCGTGAAAAGCTGCGCATTTAGGCTGAGCTCATTAAAATCATCGACATTCGTATTTGCAGAAAAAGAGTTTATTTCAATAAATTGCTGTCTTTCAAGAGATTCTACAAAGAAGGAAGCATTCAGATTGGTAAGAAGGAGAGGGTCTGGCAGGGTAACGTTAGTTCTGCTGTTGATGGAGCTGTCTACTTCAACACTACCTTCAAAAATTGAAATCTGCGGAGCAAAGATGGAGAAATTATTAATAAAATTGCCTGCTTGTCCGCGATTTTCAGATGGCGATGTCCTTGTAAAAATGTTTACAATATTTACACCTGTTTCATCCCTTTCCAGGAACAGGTCGGGGGATCGCAAGTCAAGTTCGGTTATGGTTATATTCCCCCTGATAAGCTGCCAAACGTCGAGAGACAGGAAAAGTTCATCAACCGAAAGAGGTTCGTGAACGGAATCACTTTCGTCGTTTGAACTATCGGGAAAGGAGAATTTAACGTCATTAAGCTGAGTCCGGAAGGGGATAAAACCTTTGAGTGATCCGATGGTGACATCACCTTCATACTGCGCGTTGAAAGCATTGACAAACTGTCCGCTTATATAATTTTTACTTACCGGCAGTTGCAGTACGCCCAGGGCAAACGCACTGATCAGCAAAACCGTGAGCAGCAGATAGCCCAAAAATTTGAGCAGAAAATTCCAGATGTTATAAATCCAGCGTAAGAGCAATGCAGTTTAATTATTGAAGTTCATGGTAAACGCTGAGCCAGGCTTTATGAATAAGCTCTTTCTCATTAACTGACATAACCACAGGTTGTTGCCAACTTTTTAACAGTACGAACCGAAAAGTGTCATCAATGACTTTTTTATCGCTTTTCATAGCTGTTAATAACGCATCTTCGGGCAGCATTTGTTCCGTTACCTTAAATGAATAGAGTGAACGGAATTTACGGATAGGCCCGTCATCGAGTGCCGCGCCTGTTTCTTCGGATAACGTGATGGCGGCCAGCATCCCCAGGTAAACAGCCTCCCCGTGATTCAGCAAATCAAAGTCTGATACTTTTTCAAGTGCATGTGCAAATGTGTGGCCAAAATTCAGAAATGCGCGCGTACCTGATTCAAACTCATCGGCGGCAACAATGTCCGCTTTTATTTGCGCACATTTTAAGATTAATTTATTTAATTCATCGGGGAAGGAGTCAAGAATATTGCTGTCCCGAAAAATCTCACACTCATCAAAAATAGTATGCTCATGAATTGCCCCATATTTTAGAATCTCACTCAAACCGTTGGTCCAGTCGCGGTCAGGCAGTGTATCCAGAAAATCCAGATCAGCAATCACTTCCTGCGGCTGGTAAAAAGCGCCAATAAGATTTTTACCAGTGGCGTGATTAACTCCCGTCTTGCCACCGATTGAACTATCGACCATGGCAAGCAGCGTTGTAGGAACATGCACGAGTGGTATGCCCCGTAGGGTAGATGCGGCCACGAATCCGGCAAGATCTCCGGTTACCCCACCGCCAATGGCAAAAAGAGGGGTATTTCTGCGAACACCGGACTTCAGCAGAAAATCGACAAGTTCGTCCCATTGCTGCACCGTTTTACTCTGTTCACCTGACGGAATAACGCGATGGGTGTACTGAATTTCTAATTCATCGAACGCATTTGATATGCGTTCACTGTGAAACTTCCATACATTTTCATCCACCAGAATAAAACATGTATCAAACCCGGTATTTTCTTTAAGTGCTGTAATTTTTTCTTCAAAAACAGAGCTCCCCACCGTGTAAGAGTAAATTCCCGATGATGATTTAACGTCTATTGAAGCCGTCATAAAGCGTCAGTTTTTTAATAATTTCATGGGCAATATCGTCAGCCGGTCGATCGTCGGCCTTAATAGTAATTTCTGCCTGCCGGTAATACGGAAGCCGTTCTTCAAGTAATGATTCAATTTTTGATGATCCAGTCTTATCAGCCTTATTGGACCGATCAGGCTTCAGCATGGGGCGATTTACATCTCCCGAGATTCGCTTTGAAATTACGGATTGTGGAACTTCAAGAAAAACCAGCCAGCCATATATTTTCAGATGGTCAATGATGTGCTGGTTTTGGAGTGATCCACCGCCAAGCGCCATCACACCCTCAAAATACTGAGATTCACGAATCAGAAGTGAACGTTCCAGGTTTCGGAATTTCGGCTCACCCTTTTTCTCAAATATTTCCGGGATAGACATCTCTGCTTTTTGCACAATCATCTCATCCAGGTCTCTGAACGGAACATCCAGCTGTGTGGCAAGTTCCTGCCCAACAGTTGATTTGCCTGATCCCATCATGCCACATAAAAAAATGGGTTTCTTCAATTTCAGTTTGTCCATTCTGATAGTTTTTTTGGCTCTACCATTTCCACCTCTTCCCTGTGCACGCGCACCGTGCCAGCCGGAGCACCTTTTGGGTTCGATACGTACTTTCGTTTAGTTACAATTACCGGTGCCAATTTTGTACCTTTGGCTTTAGAGTTCCAGGCCGCTACAGACGCCGTTTTCAGCAATACATGGCGGGGCGGATACTCTTTATTATTGTTCATCCGGATAACAACATGCGATCCGCCAACCCCACGTGCGTGCAGCCATATATCCTCCTTGTGGGCACGAGCCGTAAGTTTATCATTGCTCTTGGCATTTTTGCCAATCCAGATTTCATAACCATCAATTTCTGCTCTGCGAAAGGGTAGTGTTTCTGTCTGTTGATTTTGTGACAGTACACCCAAACTGTTCAGCTGCTCTTTGTGATCATCAAGCCAGTCGTCGAATTCGTAAATCTTATCAAGACCGCTGAATGACTGTTTGACCTCTTTTAGTTCATTAAGCTCTTCCTGAATTCGCTTCATGCGTTTTTTTGATTCATGCACTCGCTTTTTAGCTTTCGATGCCTTTTCATAGTATCGCTGTGCATTCTCTGCAATCGATTTATCTGGTTTGATGGAGATTTTCACCGGATTATTATCATCATAAAAATCGGGAAGCGTGATTGACTCCGTTCCATTTTGAACCTTTTCGTGGGCGTGAGCCATCAGGATATGGCCGTAATTTTCATATTTGTCTGCGCGTTCAAGTGCTTTACCTGCCTGTTCGAGCTGTGATATCGTGCGCGTGGCTTTATCAATAGCTCCCTGCAACCTCGGTTTGATACTTTCGATACGCTTGGAAAGCCGCCGCTCGCGTGATGTTTTATAGTAAGTAAACCGAACGGCTTCGTTGCATGTGTCAAACACTTCTATCTCGTCAAGCGGAAGATTGTCGTGTGAGGTAAGACAGAGGTTACCATTTTGCAGCACCCTGAATTCCGGACTATTTCTCATTTGATTGGCCAGCTTCAGGGTCAATTCCCTTATGAACTGCTGGTCCTTCGTTTCAAGATCATATTGATCAATAATTATCTGAATCAGATGCCGTGGGAATTTCGGGTCAGTTTTTGTGATCACTGTTTTCGGTTTCCATGATGACTGAAGATCCGGCATGGGGCGGCTCTCTCTTGGAGTTGGTTTCTCTTCACCTTCGTGGCGTTCGGGAGCTTTGAACGATTCTGCAATCGTTTCATTACTGATATGAAAAATATTGGGTGTATTCCCAAAAAGTTGAAATAGTAGCTCATCACCGGTATCAAATTCCATCGTAAGCCACCTGTCACCGTCTGCAAGATGGACATCGACAATTAAATTTTCTTTAAGAACATCAAAAAATGTAGTGACATTTGCCTTCTTGGGATTTCGGTAATTGTCTGTAAAAATAGCTGTTTCACGGCTATCTGAACTGAATATGAGCCGGAATTCCTCGCTTCCTTTTTTGAAAAATCCTTCCCATACATTTTTATGCGGTGAGTACCCATAAGTATAAATTGCCCCAACACATTTGTTTTTAATGTGTTTGCTTAAATATATTAATGAGTAATAATTATTCATTATTGAGATGTCAAAGGATATTGAAATAAAATAAAGTGGTGTATGAATTACCCGATTTTTCAATCAATTGTGAACAAAATAAATGGTTCGCTGCTCAAGAGAAAAATTAATGTTACGAAATTCAAAACCTGGGAAGAGTCGAAAATAAACGCAGCGGGACTCGAATTTAATATTGACCTCAGCGAATCAACGAATCATCTTAAATCCTTATCAATTAACTTCGATTGGGACCGATTTCGTGAAGCCTCTTTGGCACGTCAGCTGGATGGAACCGATAATCATCCTATTCTTCAATCTGACACGTTCTCCGAAACAAGCGTGAAACCTGTTATTGATATCGAAGTCACCTGGCACTTTCGAGAAGACCGCTGCCAGCCACATTCTTCCAACGGTGATACCAATTTTAGAATCCAAAAAGCTGGTGAGTGGATGAATGATGCGAGTGATCAAGTTAATGAGTTACTGATAAGCGATAATATTATAACGCGCTGGCACATAATAGTGGGTGGAGACAAAGACGGAAAATATTTGAGTGCCATCAACCTAATTTCTTATTTTCAATATTCTTTTACAGATCTCAAAAGCCTGAAAGAGGTTCATAAATTTGTTGACCGCAAGCTGTTTCATCTTCTGTACAAGGTAAAACAAGTTGTTGAAATAGTTGATGAGACCGTTCAGGAGCATGCGGCTTAAAATAAAAAAGGCACGCCAAGCGTGCCTTTAACAGTCAAATGAGTAGAGCGTTACTTCTTCTTCTTGTGACGATTTTTACGTAATCTTTTCTTTCGCTTATGCTTCGCAATTTTAGCGCGTTTTCTTTTCTTTCCGCTGGGCATAAATAGTCACCTTTTCAGATTTATAATTGGTGTTTGAATACTAATATAGTCTTCAAAGATACAAATCTATTTGTAAATACAATAATTCAGATTTAATCGTCTTGCAGGCTTCCTGTGGGAATTTCTATAGTTGCGGTTGCCAGTCGGCAGAGATGAATAAGCAAATCCATTAAATCAGGGTAATTCCAGTCTGAATCCTACAACGCTTTTCAGTATATTGTAAAGCTATAATAAATTAATAGATCTGATGCCAACCCTTACAAAAGTAGCAAAATTCGGCGGCACAAGCATGGCGGACGCAGAGGCAATGAAGCGATCAGCCACAATCGTTGCCCGTGATATCGACAAGCGCCTGATTGTGGTCAGTGCCACATCAGGAACCACCAACCAGTTAACTATGCTCTGCAGCACGCTGTCCCGCAAGGAAAAGAGCGCTATTGTAGATCAAATTGAAGAGAAACACCGCACGATCTGTTCTGAACTGAAGAAGCCGGAATCCACGCAGTCCGGACTAAATGAGATTTTAAAGGAACTGCATTCCTTCAGCAAACACGATATTGTCGGCCTCAAACAAAAAGATGAAATACTGGCATGTGGTGAGCGAATGTCATCATTGATTTTTGCCGCATTCCTGAATGAAGAAGAACCGGGAACGATCTGGTTTGACGCCCGTGAGGTTATTTCAACAGATGATGCCTATGGTAGTGCGGAACCTGATATTGGAGTTATTGAAAGGAATGCAAGTGAGAAATTGCGTCCGTTGGTATCCTGTCATAAAGTAGTTACGCAGGGGTTTATTGGCTCTGATGCTAACAGTGTAACAACAACGCTCGGAAGAGGGGGCAGCGATTACTCAGCCGCACTTTTTGCTGAAGCATTGAATGCAGATGTCCTTGAAATCTGGACCGATGTCACGGCCATCTACACAACCGATCCCCGTATCGAACCTGATGCAAAACCACTCACAGAACTGAGCTTTGACGAAGCAGCGGAACTGTCTGTTTTCGGGGCAAAAGTGCTTCACCCGGCCACACTCAAACCCGCGATGCGTAAGTCGATAAAAGTGTACGTGGGGTCGAGTTTTCATCCAGATCAGCCCGGCACCTGGATCGTTAAGAAGACGAAGAATCAACCGGTCATCCGTGCCATAAGCCTGCGGAGAAATCAAACGCTGCTGACAGTTCATAGCCTGGACATGCTCCATCGTTATGGATTTTTAGCTAAATTGTTTGATATACTTTCGAGATACAAAATTAGTGTGGATCTGGTAACAACCAGTGAGGTATCGGTATCTATGACGCTTGATACAGATGTTCAGTCGTCCGACAATAACAGACTTTCTGATGAGGTTCTGAAGGAACTTGAAACCTTTTGCGATGTAGAAATTGAAGAGAATCTTGCGCTGATTGCTCTTGTTGGAAATAACCTCCATGCTACTGCCGGACTTAGCGGCCCTGTTTTCGGGTCTCTTGAAGATGTTAATATCCGCTTAATCTGTCACGGAGCAAGTTCACACAATCTCTGCTTCTTAGTTGATAGCAAACATGCAGAGCACACAATACGCAAGATCCATAAAGAATTTATCTCAACGAAAAACAGAACATTTAATTCATGAAAATTTCTGTAATTGGAACCGGTAAAACCGGCGGCTCGATAGCTGAACTGCTGGGTAAAGAGGCTGTAACATTTAATAGCTCAAATAAACCTACTGCGAAGGAAGTTGCTAAAACAGACGCGGCAATTATATTTGTGCCGGGCGAGGCATCTCAGGGTGTTGTTGAGGTGATGTTGGATGCCGGAATTCCGGCCGTTTGGGGCACAACCGGATATAACTGGCCTGGAAATCTCCCGGAGAGGGTGAAAGCGGTTCAGAGCAAGTGGGTCATCGGGTCTAACTTTAGCCTTGGAATGAACCTGGTCCGCAAAGCCTTGAATATGCTGGGAGAAGGAAGCGATATGCTTGACTCTCCGAATTTTCATATTCACGAAACCCATCATACCGATAAAAAAGACGCACCGAGCGGCACGGCATTGTCATGGGCGCAATGGCTGAATAAAGATGCTCAAATCTCTTCGAGCCGTATTGGTGATGTGAAAGGGATCCATGAACTACATATAAAAACAGCAAATGAATCGATTTACCTCAAACACGAGGCGCACGACCGGAAACTGTTTGCTGAAGGAGCTGTTTGGGCCGCAAAGAAATTGCTGAACGATAAAAATATTGGCCCCGGCGTCTACGAGTTTTCTGAACTTTTTGACAAAGCATTTTCAAGTCGATGATGAAAGACAAAACACTTTGGACCGCTCTCATTACTCCGATGAAGGAGGATAGAAGTATAGATTTTGAAACACTTGAACACCTTGTACGGGTTCAGGAGAATGCCGGCAATGGTATTTTACTAATTGGAAGCACCGGCGAAGGTCTGGCTTTGGATGAAAATGAAAAACGAGATGTTGTTGAATTCGGATCATCACTGAATCCGGATGTGCCCCTGATGGTTGGAGTGGGAGGAATGAATGCAAATACCCAGGTATCATGGATTAAACACTGTAATTCGTTACAAATTGATGCATTTTTATTTGTAACACCGCTGTACGCAAAACCAGGGCCAAAAGGGCAGACGGCATGGTTTCAACATCTGTTGGATGCATCTGATAAACCGTGCATGATCTACAATATTCCGTCACGAACAGGAACAGAATTAACTACAGACGTTGTTGGTTCGCTGAAGGATCATCCGAATTTCTGGTCCGTAAAAGAGGCAAGCGGTAATCTTGCCGTGTATCGGCAATTCAGGCGAACGGCCCCGGAAATCCCGCTTTTCAGTGGGGACGATGCTCTTTTAGCATTTTTTAAACCAGCAGGGTGTGCGGGGCTTGTTTCGGTAGCTGCCAATGTGTGGCCTGAAGCAACAGCACTCTATGTAAGTAAATGTTTGTCTGGTGATACAGAATCACTATTCCCGCTCTGGACCCGTGCGGTAGAAACACTCTTTTCAACATCCAACCCAATACCAGCTAAGCTATTGCTCCATCAAAAAGGAGTGATATCTACTCCGGAATTACGGTTGCCGCTGACAAAAGACGAACTCAAAGATCTATCAAATCTCGTAGCGATCGACAAAGAAATTGAAACCTGGTACAAAAAAAATAAATAACGAATGAGCTGGAAAAAAATCTTAGATCAACTTGAAGAAGGATCAGTACGAGCGGCTTATCCGGATGGAGAATCCTGGGTTGCCAATATTAAAGTAAAAGAAGCGATACTTGATGCCTTTAAAGCAGGTGAAAATGTTGGCTATGGTGGAATTTACGAGGGATTTGTAGATAAAGACAACCTGCCGCCACGATTGATGCTGCCGGAAGATGGTGTTCGACTTGTGCCAGGCGGATCAGCAATCCGTCGTGGGGCTTTTGTGGCCAAAGGTGTGATTTTGATGCCGCCTGCCTACGTAAATATCGGGGCATATGTGGATGAAGGGACAATGGTTGACAGCCATGCTCTTGTTGGCTCGTGTGCTCAGATTGGTAAAAATGTTCATTTATCGGCAGGTGTGCAGATAGGTGGCGTTCTTGAACCGGTAGGGCTGAGTCCTGTAGTGATCGAAGATGATTGTTTTATTGGCGCAGGAAGTGTCGTTGTTGAAGGGATTCTTGTGAAAAAAGGTGCTGTAATCGCTCCCGGGGTTACGCTCTCCAAATCAGTACCCGTCTATGATTGTGTTGAAGAAAAAATGCTCGGTAAAGGTGCCCCGATTCCCGAGAGAGCCGTTGTGGTTCCCGGCACACGACCGATTTCCAACGAGTGGGGAAAATCTCAGGGTTTAAGCGTATCTTGTCCAATAATTATCAAATATAGGGACGAAGGAAGTGACGCCTCCCTGGAACTTGAAGACGCACTCAGATAAAAAAAAAGTGTAAGGAGTTGCTCGATTTACGTTCATACTATCAGAACAAATATTAATTAAATAAAGGAGTCAGTTATGAGTTCATTAAATAAAGCGATGGTAATAGGCAGGCTTGGAGCCGATCCGGAAGTTCGTTACACACAGTCTAATACTGCAGTTGCGACATTAAGTGTTGCTACAACAGAACGATACAAAGACCGAAACGGCGAGCAGCAGGAAAACACTGAGTGGCACCGGATTGTAGCGTGGGGTCGATTGGCTGAAATTTGCCAGGAGTATCTTAAAAAAGGGTCGTTAGCCTATTTTGAAGGCCCTATTCAGACACGTCAGTGGGAAGATAAAGAGGGTCAGAAGCGATATACAACAGAAATTAAGGCGCTTAACATGCAAATGCTCGACAGCCGTGGCGACATGGGGTCAGGCGGCGGAGCTCCTGCATCTCAAAACAATAGCGCGCAGAATGAACCTGTCGGAAGTTCAGTTGATCTTGACAGTTTTGACGACATGGATGACGATCTTCCATTTTAAGCAAACAAGCTTACTTAATAATCTGTAAATTACACTTGTTAGAAGGTGACAGATCCATTTGACTGTCACCTTTTTTTATTAAACTTTAAGTTGAAGAGTTGGCAAATCAACGTGATACTTTATTTAATATAGTAGTTTGCTAATTTTATTAACATCAACATTGATTTCATTGGTTGACGTCAATGTTGGTAATACATTCTTTAATTGTGCCATTAAAGGCACACTATAGTTACTAACATCTATTTGGATACATTGGACGAACCTCCAAGCAACCCTGCATTTTTTCTTTTCCAACAGTTTATTTTTGCTATAGCTGACTATGGCCAGGCTCTTAATTGGGGTGCAATTTCAATTGAGATAATTATTTTGATCCTGGGTCTCTTACTCAGCGCATTTTATTCCGGTTCAGAGGTTGCCTTCTTTTCACTTGTTAATAACCTCGATCAGCTGAACCGCTCCCCAAAATATAGCAGTGCGGACACAAGGATTTTGAAAATGCTTGAGAAACCCCGCCGCCTGCTGGCCACAATATTAATTGGGAATACGTTCGCCAACATTGTGAGCTCCGTTCTGGGTGCCGTTATCGCAGGGAAAATCGCTGCCTCATATGGGATACCCTTAACGCTTGTTTATGCACTTGAGGTCATTGTGCTCACGTTTATGATATTAATACTGAGTGAGATCACACCAAAAGTGATTGCAATAAACAATCCGCTTAAAGTTTCCCGGCGAATGAATAAATTTATTTATTACAATTTTGTCTTTCTGACGCCCATTTCCAGACTGATAGCAGATTCAACTATGAGCCTTGAAAAAGCCTTGCCAACGCCATCAAACCGCATGACAACGGAAGACATTAAAACGATGGCTGAGGTGAGTGAGCAGGAGGGATCCATCCACGGAGATGAACGTGAAATAATTGAAAACGTAATCGAATTTGGGACGATATCCGTGCGCGAAATAATGACATCGCGAGTGAATATTGTGGCTGTGTCGGTTGATTCTACTCTACCCGATGTGATAGCTCTTATTAAAGAAAAAGGATTGTCGCGGATGCCTCTGTACGAGAACGATCTCGATACGATCATAGGCGTCATTTATGCGAAAGATGTATTGCCATATATAAACAGCGAGATGGAAGACACCATCATAAACTGGAAAACCATCGCGAGAAAGGCTTTGTTTATTCCGGCTACAAAAAAGCTGGACGATCTGCTCAGGGATTTTCAGCACGAAAAAACTCACATTGCAACTGTTGTTGATGAGTATGGTGGCACGGAAGGTATTGTCACACTCGATGATATTCTTGAAGAGATCGTGGGAGACATCGTTGACGAATACGGGGATATTGAAGAAAAACTTTTCACGAAGTTTAAAAGCGGGGTATATGTATTTGATGCCAAAATTGACCTCGACGATCTGGATGAAATTCTGGACGTAAAAGTTGCATCTCCGGAAGATGAATTTGAAACGCTCGGAGGCCTGGTTTATCACCTGACTGAAAGAATCCCGAATGTGGGAGAGCGGATGAACTATAAGAAACTTGAACTTACCGTCCACTCTCTTGAGAATAATCGTGTAAAAAAGGTGCGGGTTAAAGTTCAAAACAGGGCTTCATCAGAAAAAGGGACGGTATAATGGCGGATGCTCAAACTAAATCTGCAAGGGACAAACCGGCCATTCGCACAGATGTAAATCTTGGTTCGATGAATACTTTGGGGGTTGAAACACGAGCCGGACAATTCGTTGAGATTCATCATCCCGACCAGCTTCGCGCACTATTTGAAGCTGGGTTTTTTAAACGGCAGTCGCCAATTGTTTTGGGAGAAGGAAGCAATCTTCTCTTCATCAGTGAGCCTGAACGTCCCGTATTGAAGATGTCTGTTAGGGGAAGAGAGATGAAAACCGAAAAAGATGGCACCGTTCTGTTAAAAGCCGGCGCCGGTGAAAACTGGCATCAGCTTGTGAAACATTGCGTTGAAAAAGGGGTGGGTGGCATAGAAAATCTGGCACTCATACCGGGAACGGTAGGGGCTGCTCCCATTCAAAATATCGGGGCATACGGTGTAGAACTGAAAGATGTGTTTGATAGCCTGACTGCATTTAATCTAAAGACCGGTAAATTCCGAACTTTTACAGCAGATGTATGTGAATTTGGATATCGCGACAGTATTTTTAAAAATGAACTAAGGGAACGGGTGATTGTTTGTGATGTAACGCTGCGACTCACAAAAGATTCTCACAGCCTGAATCTGTCTTACAGTGGACTGACCGACTATTTGGAGACAAAGGATATTTTAGCTCCATCTATCAACGATGTTTTCAATGCCGTTGTAGAGATACGACGTTCAAAACTGCCTGATCCCTCAGACATTGGCAATGCCGGTAGTTTTTTTAAAAACCCGATTGTGTCAATTGATCACTATCAAAAACTGAAAGCAGCCTACCCGAAGATTCCCTCCTATAAAATTGGCAACGATGAGTATAAAATTCCGGCTGCCTGGCTAATAGAGCAGGCCGGTTGGAAAGGAAAGCGGGTTGGAAATGTGAGCACCTATAAAAATCAGGCACTCGTTATTGTGAATCACGGCGGGGCAACCGGCGAGGAGATTTATAATCACGCTCTCAATATTCAAAAATCTGTGCTGGAAAAATTTGATATCGACCTTCTGCCAGAGGTAAATATTGTCGGAACGGCATCGTGAAAAGCCCGGATGATTTCATAATACGTGACTATACATTTCGTGAAACGCTCTCCTGCCCGCTAAAACTTCTATTTCTTCAAAAAGAAAACTATAACGATCAGCGTGATGATCTTTTCAGAAGAAAAACAAAGCGTATTCTCAGGGAATCACTCGCACAGCAGTTTGATAATATTAGTTTTACTTCAAATTCAACAGACCTTGCAGCATCTGAGACATCCGATTGGCTGAAGGACGACATTGTTTCAATCTGTGGTGCTGTATTGAAGCATGGGAACGTCCGTGCCCGCCTTCCAATTCTCCTCAAAAACGGTGATTCGTTTACAATTATTCAAATACACGGAAAAGCGCTGAAAGGTGATTCGTCTGCTCTATTCAAACGATCACCGATCGGGAAGTCGCTTCAGCGATATCTGCTCAAAGCGGCATATCGTTATAATGTCGTTACATCTATATTCCCGGAAGCTTCTGTTGAATGCCGGTTTATGTTTCCCAGGAAGTCGTTCAAGGTTCCGAGCAACCACCTCTATCAAAAAACGCAAGGAGTAGAAAAAATTGATAAAATTGCCCTTGATGAACTGAAAGAGTTATTTGTACAGGTTGATGGAACCGACCGGGTGCTTGATATGATGACTTCCATTCCGCCAGACGTTTCTCACTCCTGGTTTACAGGACTCTCGCTAAAAGAAGCAGTTGATAAGATGGTAATACTTCATAAATATGGTGCAAAGGGTACAGTTGAAAATGTGCACATGGGATGCCGAAACTGCAGGTTCAGAAAACCTGTAAATCAGCACGATGATGGCTGCTGGGGTGTTCATTTTCCTGATACTGATATTCAAAATCATGACAAACATCTTTTCGAGCTGATCGGCCATCACGTTCAGGAGGAATATCTCATAGAGGAAAAATACCAGGAGAATGTCACCCATATCCGTGATTTCTCCGATGCGGGGAAAGTCATCCGCCATACAGATCAAAAAATTGCTATCTACCATCGGAAAGCATTGCAACTGCTTGATGCTAAAAATCAAAAGCTGCCGCTTGTTTTTGCCAAACAGCTGCTTTCTGAAATCGCAGGATTAGAACCTCCACTCCATTTTATTGATTTTGAAGCTGCGACACACCCTGTGCCTGTCGAGAGGGGAAAACACGCCTACGATCCAGTCCTATTTCAGTTCTCGTGTCATTCCCTTTTTCCTGATGGAAATATTGTCCATACGCAGTGGCTGGATCAAAAGGATCTCTCATCTCCTCATGTAGAGATTACAGAGGCACTGGCAACAATACCAGATCTTGAAAAAGGGACAATAGTCCAGTTTTCACCCTTTGAGCGGCAGGCCTTCTTCAAGCTGTATCATGATATGAAACAACATCGGGAGACGACTGAAGAGCAGTACAAATTTCTTAAAAAAGTGCTGAAAATTGGCAGTAAGGATCAAAGCAGCCGCTTCTTAGATATCAGTGTGTTGCTCAAAGATGGTTATTACAACCGGTTTATGAACAGCGGGCTCTCCCTGAAAGAGATCTTATATTCTGTACTACAGGTAGAAGATAAGCTTAGATTATTCGACAAGGATACCTATGAAATTGAAGGGGCAGAAGTAAATTTATTTGCGAAAGCAAACGGCCGGCTCATCGATCCTTACTATCAACTAACTGATGAGCGGTCACGAATAAGAGACGGTATAACTGCAATGCATGCTTATCTGTGTATGAAGGCAGGCGTATTGAGCAATACACAGCAAGAACTTGTACCGGTTTTGTTGAAAAGATACTGTTCAATGGATTCTCTGAGTCTTTTTCTGATATATGAGCATGTTGTTCACCTGATGAAGTTGAACCATTCCGGTGGTGATCTTGTGATTGAGGGGTGAATTATTAAAAATAGTCAGTGCTTTACCTTATCTTTTATGTTCATCAAAATTTAAAAATGGGTACTATGAAAAATTTTCTGAGATACACAATTCTATATCTTTCAGTTCTTATTCTGGCGAGCGCATGCACGATTCAGAAAAACCCGGTGTCGGGCAATAAACGCCTGATGGCCTACAGCTGGGAACAGGAGGTCGAAATTGGACAAAGTGTAAATCAGGAAATTGTCGCGCAATACGGACTTTATGACGACCCTGATATTACAGAGTACGTTACCAATTTGAGTGAAGATGTACTCGCGAACAGTCATATGCGTCGCGAGGATACGGACCGTAAATTTCGTGAAACGGAGTTCTACTTTCAGGTACTTGACAGCCCTGTTGTGAATGCGTTTGCTCTTCCGGGCGGATATGTATATTTCACTCGTGGTCTGATGGCACACCTGAATAATGAGGCGCAGCTGTCGGTTGTTATCGGCCACGAAATTGGCCACGTTGCGGCACGTCATGCGTCTCAGCGGGCATTTCAGCAACAGCTGGGCCAAATTGCCGTGATAGGCGGTGCTGTTTTAGGACAAGAACTACTGGGTCTACCCGGTGGCAGTATACTTAATCTAAGCAGTCAGGCTGCCGAACTTTTATTTCTAAGCTATAGCCGTGATGCTGAACGAGAGTCGGATCGTCTTGGAGTTGAGTATTCTGCAATGACCGGTTTTAAAGCAGCTGAAGGAGCAGAGTTTTTCACGAGTTTAAAACGGATATCTGCACAAACAGCGCAGAGCATCCCCACAATGTTATCGACTCACCCAGATCCTGGGCAACGCGAAGAGAGGATTCCTGAACTTGCTGAGGAGTGGGCTGAACGGGGGTATGAAATGACCATCATTAACAAGGACCGCTACTTCGAGATGCTAGATGGAATGGTGTTTGGAGATAATCCACGCAACGGGTTTGTGGAAGATGGTCAGTTTGTCCACCCCGACATGGAGTTCCAATTCCCCGTCCCTGAGGGATGGCAGACGATTAACCAGCAGCAACAGGTGGTTTTGGTGAGTCCCTCTGAGGATGCGGTTATTATTTTTAGAATTGACAGTGAATCGGATTCTCCACAGAGTTCAGTCCAGCAGATTATTGGTCAGGAAGGAATTTCTGTAAACAGCCAGTCGGGAACGCAAAGCAGCGGCCGATTTACTGCATATCGTGCCAATATTACCATAACCCAGCAGGAAGGAAATTTAAAGGCAGTGATTTATGCTCTGGAGTTTGGAGATCAAATATTTCGCTTTATCAACTATACATCGGAAGGCCAGTTTGCAAACTATCAGGAGACTCTCTCCGGCGTGCCGGCAGAATTTGACAGACTCACTGATGAAAAAATTCTGAATATACAACCGGTTCGGATACAGCTTATTCAGACTGATAGATCGGATACGTTCAGTAACTTTTTACCTGAGCAGCTTCCAATGGATATAGCACCGGAAGATGTGGCCATTATTAATCAGGTACAGATTGATGATACTATTGAATCGGGCCGATTCCTTAAAATTCCTGTTCAGTAAAACAGGGCCGGTAAAATCACATTTGAATATCTAACTAACACAACTGTCTTATATTACTATGATTGAACGATACGCCAGGGAAGAGATGTCAGTAATATGGTCTGAAGAGAATCAATTTCAGGCGTGGCTTGATGTAGAGCTTGCGGCCTGCTGGGCCTGGAGTCAGATTGGTAAAATACCGGGAGAAGACGTAGACAAATTGTATCAAAATGCTGCCTTTGATGTTAACCGAATCCATGAAATTGAAAAACAGACGCGTCATGATGTTGTAGCATTCACAAGGTCAGTTTCTGAAAGCCTCGGCGATGAGAAAAAATGGGTCCACTACGGCCTTACCTCAACTGATGTGGTAGACACAGCTAACGGTTATCGACTGAAACAGGCAAATCAAATATTAAGAGCCGGCCTGCAGCGATTTCTGGTGGTACTCCGTGAGAAGGCAAAAGAGCATAAGTTTACCGTAATGATGGGGCGAACACACGGGGTACACGCCGAGCCTACAACGTTTGGACTGAAATGTGCCCTTTGGTACGCTGAAATGAAACGGAATATTGAGAGGTTTGAAGCGGCTGCGAAAGATGTAGAATTTGGCAAGCTATCCGGCGCTGTTGGCACGTTTGCAAATATCCCGACCGAGGTAGAAAAGTATACCTGTGAGAAACTTGGCATTTCAGCAGCGCCTATTTCTACACAAACTCTTCAGCGCGACCGCCACGCTTACTATATGGCAACGCTTGCTGTGATTGGAGGGACCCTGGAGAAAATTGCGGTAGAAATCCGACATTTGCAGCGAACAGAACTTCGAGAGGCTGAAGAATTCTTTCGGAAGGGGCAAAAGGGATCATCTGCAATGCCACACAAACGTAATCCGATTAGCTCGGAGAATATTACAGGTTGCTCACGGGTGCTTCGAGGATATATGATGTCTGCCTATGAAAATATTCCACTTTGGCACGAGCGTGATATTTCACACTCATCGGTAGAGCGAATTATTTTGCCGGATGCTACAATCCTGCTCGATTATATGCTGAATCGATTCTCTGGTGTCATCGAAAAACTGATTGTTTATCCGGATAATATGAAAAAGAATATGGATAAGACCCATGGCCTCGTTTTTTCTCAGCGGCTGTTGCTGATGCTGATTGATAAAGGTACCTCGCGAGAACTTGCCTATGATACCGTTCAGCCACTTGCCATGGAGGCGTGGGAAAATCATAAACCGTTTCGTCCGCTGGTTGAAGCCGATGAGACGATTAAAGAAAATTTAACGTCTGATGAGATTGAAAGTGCGTTTGATCTGGGTCACCATACGCGAAGGGTTGATGAGATTTTTGAGAGGGTGGGGATTTAAAAAGCTCGGGTTTGTATTTGTTTTCTGTTTTCTTATATCCCGGAAACCACATCAACTTTTAAATCCGTAGCTGCATCAAGCAGAACTGTGTCTGTAGAAAAGAGAGTCAACCGATTTGTGATTGAAAATGCAAGATGAAGGCTATCGAGTGTTCGAATGGGATAGTCCGTCTTTGACAAAACCCAGCGTGCTGTATGATAAACACTGTCTGATATGGGAAGCATTTCAAAAAGCTGTGCACGCAAGTGTTCATTAAATTTGTCAATGATCCTTTTTTGCTGATCACCGTTCACCTGGTTCATCCTGAGTTTCTTATTCAGCATCGAATGAAACTCAACCTCTGTAAGCGAACTCACAATCGGGGTGTTAATTGTCAGAAGTATGGATTGTACTTTTTGGGTGTGACTCTCTTCGATGTAGTAGGAGCCTAAGCAGCTTGTGTCTATATACATTAATGTTAGCTTTCGTTTTCTCTCATGTCTCTTAAAAAATCTCCGGCCGGCTGATCGGATGTTACTCCAAGTGATCTTCTGAATTCTGAAAGGTCAGGAAGCTGAGTGCGAGACGTCTTTTCATAGGGAACTATCTTGGCAATTTTTTTTGAGTATCTTTTGATGATCGTCTCTTCTCCATGCTCCGCTCTTGTAAGATATTCTGCTATCCGTTCTCTTACTTCATTAACGTTTACGTTTTTTTTGTTCATAATGATGTATTTAAATTTATGTACAACTTTAATTTAAAGAATATTGCAGAAATTTAAAAAGGGTGACATTAAGATGTCACACCCTCGCTGTATCATAGGAGTGAACAATAAAAAAAACACACTCACTATGATGAATACAGCACTCAAATCACCCCGCAGTTTTCAGGCAGAACCTGTTCTCAGATCTATATTTAAAGAAGCTGAACTTGAACACCGATCTATTATAAAAATGTTTGATCTTCTGGGATGGGGAGATCTGCCGGAAGAGCTGAAGTTTACCATAAAAGAAGATGTGAAGGGATATATTGACGAGCTGAATGGCGAGTACTCGACAAACTGTTCGCTGGTTCAGCGCAGGAGAGAAAGCGTCGATTTTTGGGTCAATAGCTATTTAGATGAGACATGTACATTAAATACGGCAGTGAAGGCTCTGAAGACGACCCGGCTGTAGAAAAAACGGGAGTGAATGATTAAACAAGTTGGATTGGTTTTCTTATCTTTACCAAAATGTAAATGAAAAGAATAATTTCCATGAGCTCCCACTCCCCATTCGACAAAATTACCCGCCAGGGATTGACTTACGACGATGTTTTATTGGTTCCAAACCACTCCAGCGTACTCCCCAGAGAAGTAGATTTATCGGTACAATTGACGCCCACGCTTGAACTGAAAACTCCTATCATCAGTGCGGCGATGGATACGGTGTCGGAATACCGGATGGCGATTGCACTTGCGCGTGAGGGGGGAATTGCGATGCTTCATAAAAACATGTCGATCGAGGATCAGGCGGAGCATGTAAGGCTCGTTAAGCGAAGTGAAAGCGGAATGATTGTAGATCCGGTGACACTTCCACCGAGTGCTACTGTAAAAGACGCGCGCTCACTGATGAAGAAACACAAGATTGGTGGAATTCCAATAGTAGAGGGCGGGAACAAGCTTATTGGTATCGTTACGAACAGAGATCTTCGGTTTGAGCACTACGTTGATAAAAAGCTCAGCGAAATTATGACCATAGAGAACCTGGTTACGGCTAAGCAGGGAACAGACCTGAAACAGGCAGAAAAGATTCTTCAGGAGTATAAGGTTGAAAAACTTCCTATTGTAGATTCAAATAATATTCTGGTAGGGTTGATTACCTTCAAAGACATTGAGAAGAAGATGAACTTTCCCAACGCATGTAAAGACGATATGGGACGATTGAGAGTCGGGGCGGCAGTCGGTGTAACGTCCGATACCCTGGAAAGAGTGTCGGCACTGGTAGATTCAGGCGTTGATATTATTACCGTTGATACAGCTCATGGCCATTCAGAAGGCGTATTGAAAATGATTGCAAGTATAAAATCAGAATATAAAGATCTCAACATTGTCGGTGGAAATATTGCGACCCGCTCCGCGGCAGAAGCTCTTGTTGAAGCAGGTGCAGATGTTGTAAAAGTAGGTGTGGGTCCGGGATCTATCTGTACCACACGCGTTGTAACGGGAGTGGGCGTCCCCCAGCTTTCTGCCGTCATGGAAGTGGCTGAGTTTACTCGTAAAAATAACATCGGACTCATAGCTGACGGTGGAATTAAACAGACCGGAGATATTCCAAAGGCTATCGCCGGTGGTGCACAGGCGGTAATGATGGGATCTATGTTTGCCGGAGTAGATGAAGCTCCCGGCGAAACGATTATTTATGAATCCAGGAAATATAAGTCTTACAGAGGCATGGGAAGTCTCAGTGCAATGGATAAGGGGTCGAAAGACCGCTACTTTCAGGATGTGGAAGACGATCTTAGAAAATTGGTACCTGAGGGAATCGAGGGGCGTGTACCGTATAAAGGATTTTTGGGAGAAGTTGTCCATCAGATGAACGGAGGAATCCGGGCAGCAATGGGATATGTTGGAGCTTCAACTATTGAAGATCTCCAAAAGGCAGAATTTGTCAAGATCTCTGCTGCTAGCTACAGGGAGAGTCACCCTCACTCCGTACAGATTACTAAAGAAGCTCCGAACTACTCAGTCTCGTAATATTGCGGAAAAAAGTTCTGATCATCGCGTATTATTTTCCACCAATGGGTGGAAGCGGTGTGCAGCGGCCGGTAAAGTTTGCAAAATATTTGAAACGACTTGGTTGGGAGCCAATCGTTGTTGCACCGGATCCCGATATTTATCATACGTTTGATAATTCGCTCACGAAGGAGCTCAACGACTCATCAATCCGTGTTGAACGAGTGAAAAACAGCCCGTTAATCAGGGCGGGAAAAAAAAGTATCAATCCATCACCCCGAAAACCGTGGATGGCATCTCTGCTGAAGTGGATTACGTCATGGTTTTTTCTGCCCGACAATAAAAAGGGGTGGATTGACGACGCCGTAAACCGGTGTTTGGAACTAATAGATACGGAATCAATATCTGTAGTTTTTGCAACGGCGCCTCCCTACAGCAACCTAATTGCGGCTCGACGGATCAGAAAAGAAACGGGTCTTCCCGTGGTTATGGATTTGCGTGATGACTGGCTTGAAAGCCATCTGATACACTATCCAACGCGCTGGCACTACAACAAAATGAAAAAAATTGAAGCTGAGACTCTTAGCTCAGCGGATCACATAACAGTTGTCAACAGTTTTTACAGGTCTAAAATTGAGGGCAGGCTTGGTGCGCAATGTCCCGACATAACCGTAATTCCAAACGGGTTTGACAGGGAAAATTTTGAGCAAACAATCCCTGCACCTGATGATAGTAAGTTCTCAATCCTTTACAGCGGAATGTTTTATGGCAGTCGTAAACCTGATTGGTTTTTACAGGCCGTGAAAAAAGTGATTGAGAGGAACCCGGAGATTAGCGAGCATCTCGAGCTTCGGTTTCAGGGTGGACTCAATGAATCTCACTGGAAAACGATCAATCGGCTGGAGCTCTCTAAATATACAACGGACTTTGGTTACCTGGCACACCAGAAAGCAGTTCAGAACATTGTCAGCTCAGATATCTTGTTTTTGACCCTGGGTGACCGAAAACATAATAGCGCAGTAACGCCAGGCAAAGTATTCGAGTATATGGGGAGTATGAAACCCATCCTGGCATTTGTACCGGATGGCATAACCCGATCTCTATTGAAAAATTACGGTGCGGCAGTGTCTGTTGGCATAAAAGATGTGGATGCGGGAGCCAATGCAGTAGAAGAATTTTATACGAAATGGAAGCAGAAAAAACTTCCGCAGGGTGATACGGACTTTGTTAAATCGTTTGAAAGGTCAAATTTAACAGCACAACTTTCAGATATTCTGGAGGTTTTGACTGAAGAGAAAGTGTCGAAAGCCGATAAGTGACACATAGAGTAGATTCTGAACTGCCAATTAAAATTTAGGACTGAAGCATACTCCAAGTACATGTGGGAATTTATAAAAAAAATATTTTCAGAACGGGAAGGCGACGTAACAGTTGTTGTTTTGGATGATCAAAACCCGGATGGATCGAGTTCTTTCAATCTCGCCGCCCAGGATATCGTTAAAATGACCCTATTTGTTGTAATATTATCAGTGTTGATTACAACAATTATATTTTTTGCAACTCCATTGGGCTCACTTTATCAGCAACAGCAAGACGCGTCTATTCGCAATGAAGCTATTGCTATTAGTGAGCGGCTTATGATCTTAAAAGATTCCCTTGAGGCCCGCGACCTGCAGCTTACGGATCTGCAAGAGGTTCTGCAAAAAGTGCCTGATACCACCTTCAACGTCAATTCGCAGATGGATCAAAACCAGGGAGCAGGTAGTGATTTTGATAATGATTTTCCCTTTCTTAATGCATTTGAAATGCTCTCTCAGGATCAAATAATCTTTTCGGAATCATTGGAAAGAGCCCCTGATTTCCCGACAAATCTCCCGGTGGACGGAACATTGAGCCAAATGTTTGATACCGGTAAGGGACATTTTGGTATAGATATTGCATCGCCTACCAATACAAGTTTTAGATCGATTGCCGATGGCATTGTTGCATATGCTGAATGGACGATTAATTACGGACATGTTATTCACTTGCAACATAGCAACGGTGTTACGTCGGTTTACAAGCATGGATCAAGCTTACTGAAACAACAGGGCGATTATGTTCTGAAAGGGGATGTTCTGGGAACCGTGGCAGATACAGGTGTATTAAGCAGTGGTTCTCACCTACACCTCGAAATCTGGAAGAATGGAATTCCCCAAAACCCCGTAATGTACCTAAATAACTAAAAGAATGTTTAAAAAAGAGGAAAATAACATCGTGTCTACATCAAAAAATCAAACACCTTCACTCACAATGATTAGTGAGGGAACGAAAGTAAATGGAACAATTAATACCGAAAATGATATCCGCATTGCGGGTAATACCGACGGTGAGCTGAATACAAAAGGGAAACTTATTGTAACCTCTACAGGAGTCGTTGAAGGAAATATCAATGTAAAAGATGCCGATATTGCCGGCAAAATTGATGGTGAACTTCGCGTGAGCAATAAATTAACGCTTCGACAGTCTGCAGTTGTTGTAGGAGATATCTATACTAAGACTCTTATAGTTGAAGAAGGCGCTGAAATGGTCGGTGCTTGCAGAATGGGAGCAGAAGCGTCCAAAGCTCAGTCTACAAATACGCCAAAAGATACATCTGCAAAATCACCGTCTTCGAAGCCTAAGAGCTTAGATGGTAAAGATCATAGCAGTAAATACGATTCGAAAGATCCGATAAAAAAGGTGTCGAAGAACAACAGAAAATACGTTAAAGCCTGATAGTTGACGAATTCTGATGAAGGAAATAGCTATAAATATTTATCACTCGGCATTGAAATTGCCGCAGGTTTAGGTATACCTATAGGCATTGGGTTTTGGGTGGACAGTGCCTGGGAAACTATGCCTTGGTTTACCTTTGCCGGAATTATACTTGGAGTGTCTGTTACCATTATGGTGATGGTGCGGCTGGCAAAAAATCAGGAGTGAGCCGTCCATGAATAATTCAGCACGGAAAAAAAGCGCGTGTATATATCTGGTAATCGGTGCGGGGTTCCTGGCACTCATCTGCGTCGTTTTTTTCTTTCCGGGATTGGATAATGTAGCTGTACTTACGGGGTACGGAATTGGCTTTCTGGCCATAGGGCTACATTATGTAATGTCTTCGGTGTCAATGGGATGGGAGAATGAAACGTTTATAGTTCTCTACACACCGCTGTGGTTTGTGCGCTTAACGATGGTGTTAGGGATCTTTATAGTGCTGATATATTTGGGAAATTTTGACCAATTTAGCTTTACTGTTAGCTTTTTAATTTCTTATATTTACCATTCTGTGATAAATATTTTTCTATTGAATAAAAGAGCTAACAACCGACCGGGTTGAATCTGACCTAAAAATGAAACAAGCTTTGCGCAGTACACTTTTTTCAATTCTTTTATTGATGCTATGTCATCCGGCAGCTATCGCGCAGGATCAGTCAACACAGGCCGAAAAAGAACCGGTTATCGATGTGATGGGTAAGGTTGTTGATCACGATTACCTGACTCTTGTTGGAGTCAAGATTTACCTCCCGCGTATTCTCATTGTCGATGGTGAACTCTACGTCTTTGGAAATACTAATTCAGCTATAGAATCGGGTGAGTTTCAGGAAATTGATGGATACCTGGTAAGAGCTGACGGAACACCTGTCTCGCTTGATATGTCAATAACCTCGCATCTAATGTATGTATGGTTTGGCATCATCTTTTCACTAATTTTTACCATCTGGGCGGCGCGACGATATAGTCGGGGAGTCGGTACAACCACAGAACCCCGGGGAGTTACTCAAAATATATTTGAAGTCCTCTTTATTTTTATCCGAGATGATATTGCCAAGGAGTACATCCCGGCTGATAAGTACCACAAGTATATAAATTACCTGTTTTCGGTATTCCTGGTAATTACGTTCATGAATCTTTTTGGCCTGTTGCCCTGGGGCGTTTCTGCTACTGCAGATCTAACGGTCACTGCCACTCTCGCTGGAATTACTTTTTTTATAACACAGTTTAATGGTTCAAAAGATTATTGGCAGCACATATTTATGTTTCCAGGAGTGCATCCGCTAATCAGGATAATTCTTACCCCGGTAGAAATTCTGGGAATTTTTACCAAGCCTTTTGCACTGGCTATTCGTCTATTTGCAAATATGCTTTCAGGTAAAATTCTGATTATCTGTATTCTGGGGCTGATATTTATTTTCACTGATATTTTTGGACCGCTCATTGGTGTGAGCTCAAGTGTTGTATGGGTTTCTTTAACAGCGGCTCTGTATATTTTGAAAGCTTTTATAGCTCTTCTTCAGGCATACATCTTTACACTGCTGTCTGCAGTATTTATTGGGATGGCCGCTGAAGAGCATAATCACGAAGATCATGAAACCAATGTTGCAACAGCAACAGAAGTTAATCACTAACAACTACTATAACTTAACAAAATAATAAAGGTAAAAGATATGATGGGATTATTAGGAGCAGGACTTGGAGCTGGACTTATTACACTCGGTGCCGGGATCGGAATTGGGCTTATTGGTAAAGGTGCGGTAGAAAGTATTGCGCGTCAACCTGAAGCATCAGGCGACATTCGCGGAGCTATGATTTTGACGGCAGCTTTTATTGAGGGTGTGGCTCTCTTTGCGGCTGTGATTACAGCAATTCTGGCTCTTGGAATTTCCGTTTAAAAAACTACAAATATGTTCTTTATAGCAGCCGGAGGAGGAATCCTCTCATTTAATACTGGCTTTGCGATTTGGGTGTTGATCTCTATGTTAGTATTTCTCTATATCATGGGGAAATACGCCGTTCCGCCGGTTTTACAGGCGTTGAGCGAAAGAGAGCAGCGTATCAAAGATTCATTAGAGTCTGCTGAGAAAGCAATCGCTAAAGCGGAACGTATTTCTGAGGACAACAAGAAAGCTTTGAAAGAGGCAGAACTGAAAGCCCAGAAAATTCGGAAAGAAGCTATTGAGGAGGCAGAATTGCTGCGAGCTGAAAGGATCGATAAAGCAAAGAAAGATGCCTCAAAACTTCTTGAAGACGCCAGAAATACGATTGAGCAGGAGAAAAAACAAGCACTGTCTGAACTCAGAGATGAAGTGGCACATCTTGCTATTAAATCAGCCTCAATGATACTTGAGGAGGAACTCGACGAGGATAAGAATAAAAAACTTGTCGATAAATTTATTGGCGATCTGTCAAAAAACTAAAGGAAACGAATGATCTCTAAAGCAGCCCGGCGATATTCAAAAGCTCTTTTGCAATCTGCATTGGAGCAAGACATACTCGACGACGTTGAAAAAGATGTACGCTTCATTTTGAATACCATTCAGGATTCACGGGATCTAGTTGTCTTTTTGAAAAGCCCGATTATCAAACAAGAGGATAAACAGGATGCACTGTCTAAAATCTTTGATGATCATATTTCAGGTGAAACAATAAGTTTGCTACGCCTACTCTCTGAAAAAAGGAGAGAAAACCTACTGGAAGACATCTGCAATGGGTTTATTCGGCTCTTCAATCAACATAAAGGGATTATCCAGGTATATATAACTACGGCGTATGACCTTGGTGAAGCCCAACAAAAAGAACTTCATACCGCTTTAGTCTCTTCAACCGGAAAAAAGGTTGAAATGCACATAGCTTTGGAGCCCGAGATTATGGGCGGAATTATTGTTCGGATTGATGACACGGTACTGGACGGATCGGTGAAACACAAAATTAGAAAGCTCAAAAATCAGTTTGCAGTTAATACTGCAGTATAAAAATTAGGTACGAATATGAGTCAAGTAAGACCTGACGAAGTTTCAGATATTTTAAGAAAACAACTCTCCGGATTCGATAACGAAGCGGAATTATACGACGTGGGGACCGTGCTTGAAGTAGGAGACGGTATTGCCCGTGTTTATGGGTTGTCTAAGGTTCAGGCAGGGGAACTTGTAGAACTTCCTGAATCATTAGGCGAAGACGGAAATGCTGTTCGCGGTATGGTACTGAACCTTGAGGAAGACAATGTAGGTATTGTACTTTTTGGTAACTCAACCTCTGTTGAAGAGGGGCACACCGTAAAAAGAACTAAAAATGTTGCATCCCTTCCCGTTGGGGAAAATATCCTTGGGCGAGTAATTGATCCGCTGGGTCGTCCGCTTGACGGAAAAGGCGCAATTGGTGGTGAACTCATCAACTTACCTCTTGAACGTAAAGCGCCCGGCGTGATTTACCGGCAACCTGTTGCAGAACCTGTCCAGACGGGTATTAAAGCTATTGACTCATTGATACCCATTGGTCGTGGTCAGCGTGAGCTTATAATTGGTGACAGGCAGACTGGTAAAACGGCTGTGGCAATTGATACGATCATCAACCAGAAATACACACAGGATTCTGATGAGCCAATCGCTTGTATTTACGTTGCTATTGGGCAGAAAGGATCAACTGTTGCAAATATTGTTAAGACATTAAATGAGTACGATGCAATTGATTACACATGCGTCGTATCAGCACCTGCCAGTTCTTCGGCTCCTATGCGCTATATTGCACCCTTTGCCGGTGCAGCCATCGGTGAATATTTTCGTGACACAGGACGGCATGCACTGGTCATTTATGATGACCTTTCAAAACAGGCTGTTGCCTATCGTGAGCTTTCACTGTTGCTTAGGCGTCCACCTGGCCGTGAAGCGTATCCGGGTGATGTGTTCTATCTGCACAGTCGTCTGCTGGAACGCGCTGCAAAAATCATTGATAGTGATGACGTGGCACAAATGATGAATAACATTCCGAAAGAGCTTAAACCAATGGTGAAGGGCGGTGGTTCATTAACGGCACTGCCAATTATTGAGACGCAAGCTGGGGATGTATCTGCGTACATTCCTACAAACGTAATTTCTATTACAGACGGGCAGATCTTCCTGGATACGGATCTGTTTAATTCCGGTATTCGTCCGGCTATCGACGTGGGTATTTCAGTATCCCGTGTGGGTGGTTCCGCTCAGGTGAAAGCGATGAAGAAACTATCCGGTACTCTTAAGCTTGATTTAGCTCAGTATCGAGAATTGGAAGCATTTGCTAAATTTGGTTCTGACCTTGACGCAACCACACAACGCCAGCTTAAGCGCGGAGAGCGCACCGTTGAATTGATGAAACAGGGTGAATATAAGCCACTCCCTGTCGAACAGCAGATTGCCTTGCTCAAAATTAATAATGAAGGGTTACTTGATGCGCTTCCGGTAACCAAGATTCGTGAATTTGAAGATACGTACCTTGAGACAATCGGGGCGAAGTACAGTAAAAAGATGCAGGAGCTCTCAAAATCAGGTGTATTAAGTGATGACTTCGGCGATGAACTCGTTGAATCCGGTCAAACAGTAGTTGATCAAATTCTGGCAGCAGAAGAGGTAGAATAAATGGCTAACCTTCGGGACATACGCAATCGGATATCATCCGTAAACAACACCCAGCAGATCACCAAAGCTATGAAAATGGTGGCTGCTGCAAAACTTCGGAAAGCACAAAACCGAATGACATCCATGCGTCCGTATGCAACTAAATTAAGAGAGGTGGTGTCTCGTTTGGGGTCAACATCTGACGGAAGCAATGCACTGTTGAGAAAACCGGAAGAATTTAGCCGTCTTTTGATAATTGTGGTTGGATCAGATAAAGGACTCTGCGGCGCTTTTAATAACAACTTATTTAAAGTTGTGGAAAAAACGGTTGCTGACGAATATGCAGAATTTCACAATAACGAATCTCTCGACTTCATCACCATTGGCCGCAAAGCCACTAAATACTTTAAAAAACGCGAGTACAACATTGTAGATGAGTTTCCCGGTTTTTTTGACGATCTGAATTACGAAGTCACCGCGGAAATAATGGAACACGTTATCGAAAAATATACGTCTGAGTATTATGATAAAGTGTTGATTAGTTTTAATGAATTTAAAACCGTCATTGCCCAAAACAGGAGAGTGGCACAGGTGCTTCCTGTAGATCCGGCATCCCTGAAAAAAGATGAAAACGAAGATGATTCTTTGAAAACAAGCAATTATATTTATGAGCCTGATTCAGAATCAATACTGGAAGAAATATTGCCAGTATATGTAATTATGCAGCTCTGGAGAGCTGTACTTGAGTCAAATGCTTCAGAGCAAGGCGCACGGATGGCAGCGATGGATAACGCTACCGAAAATGCCAAAGAGCTTGAAGAAGAGTTAACGCTGAAATATAATCAGGCACGACAAAGCGCCATTACAACCGAGATATCTGAAATTGTATCTGGTGCCCAGGCACTTGAAGAATCATAGATCTTTTACTTATTGACGACTGATAGCTGTTGCGGGTTTTATTCCCCCCAGTTAAGAATTTACCCTTTTGAAATGGAGGGATGGAAGAGTGGTCTCGCAAAGCGATCCCTTTGGGGGAATGCGGCGGTCTTGCCCCGAAGGGATAAAACCGTTGAGGCGCAAGTCTCCGGGGGCCGGTTACAGTTTTATATAAATTATTTTAAAGTTTGTGTACAACATATGTGTTGAAAAGCATTAAATTTGACAGACGATATTATGGTTATACGAAAAATATGGTCAAACGGCTTAAACGTCATAACCAAGGAAAGGTGAGAAGTACAAAAGCTTATACGCATTGGGAAGTGATTTGCACTGAAGAATTTAAGACGAAGTCTGAAGCGTATAAGCGTGAGATGTTCTTTAAAAGTATTGATGAATATCAGTTTCTTAAATCTATACATGTGATATAGAAACCGATAAACCAGACCGGAGGGATGGCAGAGTGGTCGAATGCGGCGGTCTTGAAAACCGTTGAGGCGCAAGTCTCCGGGGGTTCGAATCCCTCTCCCTCCGCATTATTTTTTACGCATACATACTGAAAAGTGAATCGCATGGCACGTATTACTATGGAAGTACCGACGATGTAGCTGCCCGGTTAGACGCTCATAATGCCGGTCGCCAGCGGTATACGAAAGGCCGGCGACCTTGGGCTCTTCACTACGTTGAGGAATTCAAGACGCGAAGCGAGGTCCGAAAGCGTGAGGCGTTTTTCAAAAGCATTGATGGATACCGGTTTTTAAAATCGGAAGGTATTATTTAATGAATTGAGGTATCTGAGGTGCACGTCTCCGGAGGGTTCTCCGCCAGCCGGCGGAAATCCTTTGGAAGAATCCCTCTCCCTCCGCATTATTTTTTTTATTCTAAAGCCCCAAAAATTATTTGGGGCTTTTTTTTTAAATATTATGCTTCTTTTTACGTTTGTGGCGTTAACCTCCTTTATAATCCCGAAAAAATAGAATGAAGTCACGTTTCACCTTTGATATACTGCTTGTTGTTTTTTCAGTATTTTTGTTAACGCCGGCATCGGCACAGGATACACTAAGCATCTCATTACAGGACTTTATAGAAAAAGGTATCCAACGGTCAGGCCAGGCTGATTATCTTTCAAATGTAGTAGACCTTGCTGAAAACACTGCAGATCAAGCCAGAGATCAGCGGGTACTGCCCAGAATAAATCTGAGTACTCAGCACGGTCTTATTCCGGGGGTTCTCAGCCAGCGTGACGACTTATCCGAGAACGAGTATTATCTGGATCCAAATCTATCGAATAACTGGGAAGACTGGGCAATTTTCACACGTGCCGAATTGAATGCCGTACAGCCTATATATACGTGGGGGGCGATTAGGAAAGCCATTAATGCGACAGAGTCTGCAGCTAATGCAGCACAATTTAGGTTTGAGGCTGAGAAATCGGAAATAGAACTTCAGCTCTTTGATCTCTATTATAGCTATCAGCTTGCACTCGAAATGGAGCGTATTCTAAATGAAGCAGATGACCAGCTACGGCAGGTTGGAAATCAACTGGATGATATGCAGGATGAGGGAGACGCAGACCTGGATCAATCGGATATTTTTAAATTCGATATCTTTAAAGCGGAGTTTGAAGTTCAGCGCGAAGAAGTACGGCAAAGCCTTAGTACAGTGCGACGGATCTGGGCCTATGTACTTGACCCGTCTCAACGAACGGTTTATGTACCTGAAAATTTGTTTCTTGATGCGGTTCCATTTGAGCTCGAGCCATATGGTTACTATGAATCAATTGCTATGAATGAGCGACCTGAATTGATGGGTGTGGCTGCCGGGATTAGTGCGGCCAAAAGTCAGGTTGATGCCGTGAAATCTCAGTATTATCCATCCCTGTTTTTAGCACTGACAGGTAGCTATGCCAATACTCCAAACAGGCCGCGTCAATCGAACCCGTTCATAATTAACAGTACGAACTATTCATCAGCTGCTGTAGGACTCAGCTTTCGTCAAAATTTAAATTTTTTGACAACTCAGAAAAAAGTTGATCGTGCCCGGATTCAACGAAAACAAGTCGAGAATCTAAAAAGTGCATTGACAGATGGAATTGTTCTTGAGTTAAATGAAACTTATCGAAAAGCCGCTGTTGCTGAAAGACGAATGATTCAGCTTGAAGAAGTCCTTTCTATCTCAAAGAATTGGGTACGGCAAGAACAGCTGGATTACGATTTTGGTTTTGGTGATGTAAAGGATCTTCTTGACTCTGTACAAAAAGAATTAGAAACCAGAGTTGAATTGAAACAAAATACCTTTGAATTGAATAAAAGAGTAGCAGAGCTTTATAGAGCAGCAGGGATACCCGTGCAGCAGCTTAGTATAAATTAAACTTGATGATTATGTATTTAAAAACACTTGGCTTATTAATTATCTCAATATTTTTTGCAGGATTCGCTCTTGCCCAGGACGGAGAGCAGCAGATCCGCCAGATGTTAAATGAAAGGGATGCAGAGATAAAAAAACTTATCGGTACTGAAGGATCCAGTTATACCCAGGAACAGCGAAATCAACTCAAAGAGATCATAAACGGGGTTATAGATTTTCGCTCAATGGCTGAATTTGCGCTGGAAGACACATATACTGAAATCTCAGAAGAGCGCAGAGAGCGGTTCGTGGAACTTTTCGCGACAATTGTCCGGGATCAGTCTCTGAATCGGCTTGAGATTTACCGCGCGGAAGTGGAGTATGAAGAGATAATAGTAGATGGAAACCAAGCTACTGTAAGTACTGTGGCACAGCTTGAAAATGTGAGAACGCCGGTAGGGTACGAGATGGAAAACAGAGCCGGTGAATGGGTTGTCACAGATTTCTTAATTGACGGAGTATCAACTGCGGGTTCGTACAACACACAGTTTCAGAACATCATCCGGCAGCGTGGTTTTGATGCACTTTTTGATAGTTTAGAGCGCCGGGCAGCACGCTCATCAACGTGATAGTATAATGCTTCATTTCTACCGGTTTGATGGTACGATACATACGAATCTTTATTTCCACCAAATAACCGGTTGGAGAACTCTGTTTTGGCTGCTCATGAATGCAACACCTAATCGGCGTTTTACTTCTGATGCCTGATGGCTACCTTTCTCTCATGAAAACGGCATTGTTGATTGCTCCTTATTTTGTCCCCCGCCGACGCGTGGGATCGTTGCGGCCATACAAGTTCGCCAGTCACCTCACATCATTTGGCTGGAAGCCCGTTGTGTTTACTATTGGCACTGACCAAGACGCACTCACAGAAAAAGAGAAAAAAGCTCTCCGTGATGTAACAGTAAAGCAGATCAATACCCCGTTTGACCGAACAACAGGATCTTCATCTGATCAGAATGTTGAGCCAAAGCATAGGGTGTTGTCTGAATGGTCAGACTGGATCGCTGATTGGTTTGACCGGCAAGTGCCAATGGATACATGGGTTTTTCTTTTTTGGAGCGCCTACACAAAAATCCTGAAGGAGGTACAGAGCCTGGACCCGGACCTGATTTGGAGTACAGGTGATCCATGGTCCGGTCACTGGCTTGGCCATAAGCTATCAAGAGACCTGAAAAAGCCGTGGATTGCAGATTTTCGGGATCCCTGGACGCTCTCCGGCTTAAGTCTTCGAGAGCGATCGTTTTTATCAAACAGGGCTGACCGCAAACTTGAAAAAAAATTTATTACAGCAGCCGATAAAATTATCTTTACGGCACAGGCTACTGAAGATCTTTACAAAAATCACTATTCACTGAACAGTGATAAGACAGATACAATCTACAATTCATTTGAAGATTCCGGATCTAACGAGAAACCAGACATTAGTCAAACATGGCAAGCCGATATTGATGATTCCAAACTGAACCTGATTTTCTTTGGCTCATTCAGGAGACTGAGTCCCATTAACCCGATTGCAGAAGCCATGGCGGAACTTCCAGGAGAATTACAAAAACAGATTAACATTCACTCCTTTGGAACCATTGAATTTAAAGACCTGGAGACACTTAATCGATTTGGAATTTCCGACCATTTCAAGACACACGAAAAAGTTGCGCCTGAACAGGCTAAGGCTGTATTCGAACGTGCCGACATACTTCTTGTAAGCACCAATGCAGAACGTAAATCAATTATTCCCGCTAAACTGTGGGAGTATATGCTATCTGATAAACCGATTCTGTCGATTACACCAAATCCTGAAATTGCTGAAATCCTTAAGGAAACCGGGGCAGGGATTCACTACCATAACAGCAAAACAGCGGAAATTGCCGGCGTTTTGAAACATGCGGCAGAGAGGAAATTACGAGGGGAAACGGTACTCGAGATTGAACGTAAACCGGATCAGATTAAGCAATATTCAGCGAAAAACAATACCCGAAAACTTGCTCAAATAATGGATACCATAACCGGCGATGAGCAGTAAAAAAGATAACTTAACAGAAAAAGCGGGTGTTGTGGTCTTTGCCAGGATCATCACAACCGTGATTGATCTGGCCATTGTGATTGCTACAATTCAGATTCTCTCAAAGACAGAATTTGCTATCATTGGTTACCTGCTGATGGTTCATGAAGTGGCGAGGAATCTTGCTACACTCGGTTTTCCTGAAAGTATTTTCTACTTCTTTGAACGCGTAAGCGGAAGCGCGAAACGAGGTTTTACCGCTCAAACCACATCAATACTTTTAGTTACCGGGTTCGTTGCCGGTGCGTTCGTGTTAGTCGTTAGCTATTTTGCCCCTCAGCTTCTTACAGAGTGGGATACTTCTAACATACAACAAATTCAGGATCTGCTTCCCTGGATGGGATTACTTGCTATACTTGAAATTCCAACATGGCCGGTGACCAACGTCC
>Ga0306867_1000114_pt1 | contig 53141 bp, 52 predicted proteins | sample AntRauTorckE6831_FD_190432 | JGI IMG/M metagenome (GOLD analysis project Ga0306867, IMG submission 190432) | Saline lake microbial communities from Rauer Islands, Antarctica - Metagenome Torckler E6 #831 (v2) (version 2) | ecosystem: Environmental > Aquatic > Non-marine Saline and Alkaline >...
AAGTGGTCCTCGACGCCGTCAGTCGAAGTGGTCCTCGACGCCGTCAGTCGAAGTGGTCCTCGACGCCGTCAGTCGAAGTGGTCCTCGACGCCGTCAGTCGAAGTGGTCCTCGACGCCGTCAGTCGAACAGGTCCTCGTCGGGGTCGTCGACCTCGCCGGCTTGCACGCCCCAGAGCGTCGCGTACCGTCCGCCGGCGGCACGGAGCTCTTCGTGCGTGCCGCGTTCGACGACGTTGCCGTCTTCGAGGACGAGGATGCGGTCGGCGTCCTTCACGGTGGAGAGTCGGTGGGCGATGGCGAACGTCGTGCGTTCCGCGGCGAGTCTGTCGAGGCTCCGCTGGATGCGGAGTTCGGTCTCGGTGTCGACGTCCGACGTGGCTTCGTCGAGCACGAGCACTGGCGGGTCCTGGAGGACGACCCTGGCGATGGCGAGCCGTTGACGCTGGCCGCCGGAGAGCTTCACGCCGCGCTCGCCGACGCGCGTCTCGTATCCGTCGGAGAGGTCAGAGATGAACTCGTGGGCGGCGGCGCGCTTCGCGGCGTCGACGACGTCGTCGTGGTCGGCGTCGAACCGTCCGTACTTGACGTTCTCGGCGATGGTACCGTCGAAGAGGAACGCGTTCTGGCCGACGTACCCGACGGTCTGGCGAAGCGAGTCGAGCGTGACGTCGCGGACGTCGTGTCCGTCGATCTCGACTGCGCCGGAGTCGACGTCGTCAGACTGCGTCTGACGGGCTGACGAGCGTGGCTCGTCAACGTCGTACAGGCGCAGGAGGAGTTTGAGCGTCGTCGACTTCCCGGCGCCGGTGGAGCCGACGAGCGCGATCGTTTCGCCGGGCTGGGCGTCGACGTCGACGCCGCGGAGGACGGGTTCGTCGGCGCCGTCGTACGTGAACGTGACGTCGTCGTACGTGACGTGGCCGTCGACGTCCGCGAGGTCGATCGCGTCCTCGCGCTCGGTGACGTGCGGTGGCACGTCCATGAGACCGAACACGCGTTCGCCGCTGGCCTTCGCGTTCTCGTACCAGTCCACGATGTTCGAGACCTGGGAGAGCGGTTCGACGAAGCGTTGCGTGAGGAAGACGAACACGACGAACTCGCCAACGGAGAGCGTCCCCGTGAGCGGCCCGGGCGCGCCCTGGAACAGCCAGAGGCCGCCGACGAGGAAGGTCGCGGCGAAGGAGAGTCCAGCGAGGAACCCCATCCCGGGACGATAGAAGTAGGAGAGGGTGAGGATGGACATGTTCGCGTCGTAGAGTTCGCGGGATGCACCGCGGACTCGCCCGGTCTCGTAGGACTCGGTGCCGGTGGTCTTCACGAGCTGGATGCCCGCGAGCCCGTTCTCCAGGCGCGTGTTCAGGTCGCCGACGGCCTGGCGCACGCGCTTGTACCTGGGTTCGGCCTTCCGCATGAACCAGAGCGTGAACGCCCCCATCAGGGGGACGAACACGAGCGTCACCGTCGCCAACTGTGCGTTGTAGTAGAAGAGGATGCCCGCGATGCCCAGGACCATCACGACGAGGCGCAGGCCCTCCGATAGCGCGTCGTCGAGGAACACCTCGAGGTTCGAGGCGTCGTTGTTCAGGATGCTCATGACCTCGCCGGTCTCCTTGTCGTCGAAGAACGCCATGTCGAGGTCCTGCATCGCGTCGTACGTGTCGGTCCGGATGTGGTGCATGACGCCGTGGGCGAACGTGTTCATCGTCACGCCCCACACCCAGCGGGCGGCGGTACCGACGACGAACGCGCCGACGATGAGCCACACGCTGAACCAGAACTGCTCGACCTGCGTCGGCGGTACGAGCGACGCGGGGAGGAGCGGGAGCGAGTACCGGGTGGGGTCGTCGCCGGAGAACACGGCGTCGATGGCGGTGCCGAGGACGACCGGTGGCAGGAGGAGCGCGGCCCGGGAGACGAAGTTCGAGAGGATGCCGGCGAGCAGCCACGGCCACCGCGGGAGGCCGTACTCGCGGAACAGTCTCGCGAGGGGGCTGTCGACGTCGGCCCGGTACGCCTGGAACGGGGAATCGTCCTCGGACGCGCTCACGATGCCAGAACGCAACCGGCGGCACCGCAAATGACCTTCGATTCGAAAGCCACGGTGGGGCGGGTGGCTCGTCTCTCGCCACGGGGTCGCTCGGATCCGCACCGCCACCGGGGTCTTGTGAACAGACAACGCATTGCAAATTACTTTGGTGCTGGATTCCGTCGCTCCGTGTATGTCGACAGACCAGTTCAGCGTGGACGGCGACGTCGCGATCGTCACCGGCTCGTCGTCGGGTATCGGTCAGGTCATCGCGGAGCAGTTCGCGGACGACGGCGTCGACGTCGTCGTCTGCTCGCGGGAGATGGAGAACGTCGAACCGGTTGCCGAGGGCATCAACGACTCCGAGCGACCGGGGACGGCCCACCCCGTCGAGTGCGACGTCACGGAGCGCGACGCGGTCGAAGCGATGGTGGAGGCGACCGTCGAGGAGTTCGGCGGCGTGGACGTCCTCGTGAACAACGCGGGGGCGTCGTTCATGGCGAACTTCGACGACATCAGCCCGAACGGCTGGAAGACCATCGTCGACATCAACCTCACCGGCACGTACCACTGCATCCAGGCCGCCGAGGAGCACCTCAAGGAATCCTCGGGGTCGGTCATCAACCTCTCCAGCGTCGCGGGCCAGCAGGGCGCGCCGTGGATGAGTCACTACGCCGCGGCGAAGGCGGCCGTCGAGAACCTCACGAAGACGCTCGCGTTCGAGTGGGCCGAGGACGACGTACGCGTGAACTGTATCGCGCCCGGGTTCGTCGCCACGCCCGGTGTCGCCAGCCAGATGGGCGTCACCGCCGACGAGGTCGAGCGCGACGAGGTCAAGCGCCGCATCGGCGTGAGCGAGGAGATCGCGGACATCGCGCAGTTCCTCGCCTCGGAGGCGTCTTCGTACGTCGTCGGCCAGAGCATCACGGCGGCGGGCGTCCCGGACATCATGGAGAGCCCGGACGTCTAACATGACTGACTACCACGTCCACCTGCCGGTCGCCGCGCAGGAGTCCGTGGGGGACTTCGTGGACATGGCGGTACGCGCGGAGGAACTCGGATACGACTGCGTCTGGCTCCCCGAGACCTGGGGGCGGGACGCCATAACCGTCCTCACGAGCATCGCGCACGCGACCGATACCGTCTCGATCGGCACGTCGATCGTGAACGTCTACTCGCGGTCGCCCGCGTTGCTCGCGCAGACCGCGGCGACGCTCCAAGAGGTATCTGAGGGCCGATTCCGACTCGGTATCGGGCCGTCGGGGCCGGCGGTCATCGAGGGCTGGCACGGCATCGACTTCGGGAATCCGCTCCGACGCACCCGCGAGTACGTCGAGATCGTCAAGACCGTCCTGCGCGGCGAGGAACTCGACTACGACGGCGAGTACTTCGACGTCTCCGGGTTCCGACTGCGCTTCGAACCGCCGACGCCGGAACCGCCCGTCGACGTTGCGGCGATGGGGCCGAAGGCGGTGGAGCTCGCAGGCCGGTTCTCGGACGGCTGGCACGCCATCCTCTTCACGCCCGACGCGATGCGTGACCGCCTCGAGGACTTCGAACGCGGCACCGAACTCGGCGACAACGACCGTAGCGAGCAGGACGTCACGCTCTCGCTGACGACGTGCGCGCTCGCGGACGGCGACCGCGCTCGCGACCTCGCGCGCCAGCACGCCGCGTTCTACGTCGGCGGCATGGGTACCTACTACCGCGACTCCCTCGCCCGACAGGGCTACGAGGACGAAGCGCACGACATCGCGGCGAAGTGGTCGAGCGGCGACCGCGACGCCGCACTCGACGCGTTCACCGACGAGATGCTCGACGACTTCACTGCCGCCGGCACGCCCGAATGCGCACGCGACGAACTCGCGAAGTTCACCGACGTCGACGGCCTCGACAACGTCTCTATCGGGTTCCCACGAGGAGCCTCTCCCGAGGAGATCGACGCGACGCTCGACGCGTTCGCCCCCGAGTAGCCGAGCGGGAGGGCGTCTCGCGGCCGCCCGGGGACCGAAATGTCCATCCACCCCCCGTCCATCTGATGTGGACGTTCGATGCTTCGCTCTCCGACAGTGTACGTCGACTACCGGGTGAGCGTGTCGTACGTCGGCACCGTCCTGAAGTACATCGGAATCACGCCGCTGTTCCCGCTCGTCCTGGCGCTCTACTACGGCGAGGATCCGGTACCGTTCATCGCGACGACCGCCGTCATGGTCGGAGTCGGCGGCCTGCTCGAGCTGGTCGACGACGGTAGCGAACTCGGGGACCGGGAAGCGTTCCTGCTCGTGAGTCTCGCGTGGCTCCTCGTGCCGCTGGTCGGGACGACACCGTACCTCGTCGCTGGCACTGGCACCGTCGCAACGCCCGTGAACGCGTTGTTCGAGAGCATGAGTGGATTCACGACCACCGGCGCGACCGTGCTCGGAACGATCTCCGTCGACCAGCACGGGCACGCGATGCTCCTGTGGCGCCAGCTCACGCAGTGGATCGGCGGCATGGGGATCCTCGTCCTGATGGTCGCCATCCTCCCGGATCTCTCCGTCGGCGGTGCCCAGATCATGAACCAGGAGGCACCCGGGCTCTCCCTGGACAAACTCACGCCGCGAATCCAGCGGACGGCTCGGTCACTCTGGGGAATCTACGCCGGGTTCACGCTCCTCGCGATGCTCGTCTACTACGGGCTCCACGTGACGGGCGTCGCCCCGCGGATGGACCTCTACAACTCGCTCGCGCACGCACTCACGACGCTCCCCACCGGCGGATTCTCGCCGAAAGCCCGGAGCGTCGAGGCGTTCGCGCCAGCCATCCAGTGGGTGATGATGCCGTTCATGCTCGTCGCCGGGACGAACTTCGCGCTGTTCTGGTACGTCCTCCGCGGCGAACCGAAGCGGCTGACGGGAAGCAGCGAGTTCCGGTCGTACCTGCTCGCAGTCGTCGGGTTCGGCACGGTCATCTCCGCGGTGCTCTTCCTCGGCGTCGGCCTGGCGGAAACGCCGACGGCGATCGACGTCGTCCCCGGGAACCTCGAGAACTCGCTCCGACAGGGGCTCTTCCAGGTCATCGCGATCGTGACGACGACGGGGTACGCGAGCATGGACGTCAACACCTGGGATCCCTCGGCGCAGACGATACTCCTGTTCGCGTACTTCCTCGGCGGGTCCGCGGGGTCGGCCGCCGGGTCGGTGAAGATCGTCCGGTGGGTGCTCGTGAAGAGAGCGATCGGTCGGTCGTTGTTCACGGCCGTCCACGCCGACGCTGTGCGCGTGATCAGAATGGAGGGCGAGGTCGTCGAGGAGGAGACCGTCCGGGACGTCTTCGCGTTCGTGCTCCTCTTCGTGTTGCTGTTCGTGCTCTCGACGATACTCCTCTACCTCGACAGTCTCCGGACGCCGAGCGTGACGCTGTCCGGACTGGACGCGATGAGCGTGTCTATCGCGACGCTCGGGAACGTCGGCCCCGGGTTCGGCGTCGTCGGCCCGATGGATAGCTTCCTGCCGTTCTCCGACAGCGCGAAGCTCTACATGGTGTTCCTGATGTGGATCGGGCGACTGGAGGTGCTGTCCGTGCTCGTCATCTTCACGCCGTCGTTCTGGCGGCGCTGACCGCGTCGCCGTCCACGTGGACGCCACCACACACCATCTGACCCGGTCGGAGGTCGTCGAGTTCTGATTCTCGCGTTGAGAGCGAGTGACTAGCCGAAAAGTTAAGCCGCCTTGACGTGACACTGGCTAGCATCCAGGTGGGTCCAGGTGGGTGAGTTCCCGTTCCTCAGCGTCTTCCTCGCGGTCGCCGCTGGAGCGGTGTTCTCCCTCTGCGTCGTCGGGTATCGTCGTCGCGGGAAACCCGGCGCGGGCACGTTCGTCCTGCTATCGGCGTCGACGACGGTCTACGTCGCCATCTACGCCGTCAGCATCGCCGTCTCGTTCGGACCCCTTCGGATCCTCCTCGGTGGATTCCAGTGGTTCGGCATCGCCATCCTCCCCGTCACGTGGGTGTTGTTCGCGCTCGAGTACTCCGGGCGCCCCGAGTACCTCACGCGCCCGACGGTGCTCTCGCTGTGTCTCGTCCCGGCGATCTCGGTCGGTGGCGTGTTCGCCGACGCGTTCACCGAGTTCGGACTGGTGTCGGAGCAGTCGCTCCTCGCGACCTACGGCGACCTCTTCTACGCGTCGACGTCCACGACGACGTGGATGGGTCACACGTTCGTCGCGCACGGACTCGGCGAACTGTACGTCCTCCACCTCGGATTCGCGTACCTCTGCCTGCTCGCCGGCGTCGGCATCCTCGTCGAGTTCGTCGTCCGGTACGACCACCTCTACCAGCAGCAGGCGACGAGCGTCGTCGTCGCCACCCTCATCCCGTGGGCCGGGAACCTGGCGGCCGTCCTCGGCGCCACACCGATCGACGGCATCGACGTCCTGCCCTTCGTCGTTCCATTCTCCGTGATACTGTTCGCGAACGCCGTCTTCCGGCACGACCTCCTCGACCTCACGCCAGCGACGCGACGCCAGGGCGAGTCGACGGTCGTCGAGGAGATGCGGGACGCCGTCGTCGTCGTCGACGACAGCGACCGCGTCGTGGACGTGAACGTCGCGGCGTGCGAGTGCTTCGACGTGGCGAAGACCGACGCGCTCGGCACGCCCCTGGAGTCGGTCGCGGGCGTCACTGTCGCGGACGCCGGCGACCGGTTCGAGGTCGAGGACGCGAGCGCCGTCTACGAGGTGACGGTGTCGCCCGTCCACGACCGGTACCAGCGCGAGATCGGGCAGACGCTCGTCTTCCGGGACATCACGAGCTATCACGACGCCCAGCAGCGGTTGAGCGTCCTGAATCGCGTCCTCCGTCACAACCTCCGGACGGAGGTGAACGTCATATCGGGGTACGCGAAGCTGTTCGAGGACGAACTCGGCGGCGCGGACGCGGAGCGAGCCGGCGAGATCGCGACCGCCGCGGACACGCTCGCGGCGCTCGGCCAGAAGGCGCGCGAGGTCGAACGCATCATGTCCCGCGAGGACGACGGCACAGGGACGTTCGAGTTGTCGACGCTCGTCGCGAACGCCATCGAGCGCGTCGGGACCGACCACGAGGTCGTCGTCGAGGAGTCGCTCCCGGAGTCGGTGCTCGTCGCTGTGGACCCGGTCGTGTTCGAGGCGGTACTGGGTGACCTCGTCGACGCGCTCGTCCAGTACGGGGACGAGTCGGGTGTCGTCTCGCTGTCCGTGGTCGTCGACGGCTCGGACCTCGTGGTGGCGGCGTCGAACGACGGCGACGGCATCCCGCCCGAGGAGTACGAGGTCGTCCTCGAGGGCGAGGAGACGCCCCTGGAGCACGCGAGCGGGCTGTCGCTCTGGCTCGTCAAGTGGGGCGTCCGCAACCTGAACGGCGACGTCGTCTTCGACGCGGCGGGTGGCGTGGAACTCGTGATCCCCGGGTGCGTCGCGGCGACGGACTCGCGCGTCGTCCAGGAGGGAACGACCCCGCCACACGACGGTTCGGTCGCCGCCGACGGCGGCTCCGGCGACGAGGACTGACTGGAGCGGTCGCCGCCGACGGCGGGCCTGGCGACGAGGACTGACTGGAGCGGTCGCCGCCGACGGCGGGCCTGGCGACGAGGACGGCTCGAAGTAGTCGCCCGAATCACTTACTGTCCGGCGGTCGTTGGCGAGGTCATGAGCGAACACACGGGTGCGGACCTGTTCGTCGACGCGCTCGAGGCGTACGGCATCGAGCACGTGTTCGGGAACCCGGGCACGACCGAACTCCCGCTCACGCGCGCCCTGGCGGACCGGGACGTCGAGTACGTGCTGGGGCTTCACGAGGACGTCGCGGTCGGGGCGGCGGCGGGGTACGCGAGTACGCGCCTCGCGTACGCGGACGAACTCGATGGACTGCCCGCGGGCGTGGTGAACCTCCACGTTGCGCCGGGGACCGCGCACGGGCTCGGGAACCTCTACGACGCGAGCGTCACGGGCGCACCCCTCGTCGTGACGGCGGGCGCGCACGGTCGTAGGTTCCGGCACGAGGAGCCGATCCTCGACGGCGACCTCGTCGCGTTGACCGAGCAGTTCACGAAGTGGAGCGCGGAGGTGCTCGACGTCGACGCACTCCCGACGATGCTCCGGCGGGCGTTCCGTGTCGCGTGCACGCCACCGACCGGACCGGTCTTCCTCTCCCTCCCCCTCGACGTGATGCGCGAGCCGACCGATGCGTCGCCGGAGCCGCTGGCGGGCCCCATCCAGAACCCGGGTCGTGGCGACCCGGACGCCATCGAGGCGGTCGCGGACCGACTCGTCGACGCCGACGACCCCGTGCTCGTCGTCGGCGACCACGTCCCGCGGCACGCCGCGTACTCCTCCGTGGACCCGGTCGCCGCGGCGGTCGACCTCGCCGAGGCGGCGGGGGCGCGCGTGCACGGCGAGATACTGACGAGCGAGGCGTCGTTCCCGACGGACCACGACCAGTGGGTGAGTCACATCCCGCCCGAGGAGGAGTTGGCGTCGACGCTCCTGCACGCCGACACCGTCGCGTTCGCGGGAACGTCGACGAACACGACGCTCTGGGACCACGACGGCCCGCTCGTGCAGTCGGACACGACGTGCGTGCACCTCGCCGCAGACCCGTGGGAGGTCGGGAAGAACCATCCGGGCGTCGGCGTCACTGGCGACCTCGGGCTCGTCATGGAGGACCTCGCAGAGCGCGTCCGGGAGGGACTTTCGGCCGAGGAGCGCGAGCAGCGGCTGTCGGCGGTCGCGGCGATGAAGGAGTTCGCGAGCGCGAGAGTCGAGGAGATGGCGGCGAGCGACGTCGACGACCCACGGCCGAGCAAGCGCGACCTCGTCGCGGCGATGCGGTCGGTCGCACCGGACGCGTACGTCGTCGACGAGGGCGTCACCGCGAAGTACGCGCTCCTGACGGGCTGGGACTTCGAGCGCGGCGACCTCGTCTCGAACAAGGGCGGCGGCCTCGGGTACGGCCTCCCCGCGAGCGTCGGTGCGGCTCTCGCCGAATCGATGCGATCCGGGAGCGACCGACGGACCGTACTCGGGTTCGTCGGCGACGGCTCCTACCTGTACTACCCGCAGACGCTCCAGCTCGCGGCGAGTCTCGACGTCGACCTCGCGGTCGTCGTCGTCGACAACCGGAACTACCGCATCCTCAAGGACAACCAGCTCGCGATGTTCGGCGGCGACGAAGCCGACCACGAGTTCGTCGGGATGGACTTCGAGCCACCGGTGGACGTCGCGGCGAGTGCGCGAGCGAACGGCGCCGACGGCCATACCGTCGACCCCGACGACGACCTCGAAGCCGCTATCGCCGACGCCGTCGACGCCGACGGGCCCGTCGTCCTGGACGTCCCCGTCCACGACTGAACAGTGGACCGGGCGAGAGTAATCGCACATTTCCCGCGTCCTGCGGGGTCCGCGAACGCGTCGCCGCGTCAGATCGGGTCGAGTTCGCCGTCGTCGTCCGTGATGAGGTCCGCGATGGCGTCCTCGCGCTCCCGTTGCTGGGCTTCGATGTTCTCCTTCGCGTCGACCGCCCGTCCCTGGAGTGCGTCGACGCGTTCGACGGTCGTCGGATTCGAGAGCACGACGACCGCGGCGAGGTGGTCCGCGTCAGCCTGTGGGCTGTCGCCCGCGAGCACGTCCATCGTCTCCGTATGTTGCTCGACCCAGCGGCGGGCCCGCTCCAGCCCCTTCCGGGAGAACTCCGCTTTCGGCCCGGAGATGACGATCAGCGCACGCTCCACGGAGGAGACGTCCGCCGGACACGTCAACCGCGACTGGATGGCTTGTCGGACGAGTCCACTCACCTTCTGGGCGCTGTCGACCTCGTCGCCGACGCCGTTACTCCGGAACCGCGACAGCAACCCGCGCTCCTTCACGGTCGACGGCGCCAGCCCCGTCTCGGCGTACGCGATCGTCGACATCCCGCCGGTTCCGAGCGTCCGCCGGACGTCGCTGGCGTCCATCGCGTTCTCCGCGATCTCGCCGTCGACGTTACCCGCGGCGAACAGCGTCCCGAGTCGCTTCGCGAGTTCGCGGTTCGTGCGCTCGTAGCCCGCGCCGACGGAGTCGTCGCTCCCGCGCCACGCGTCGTTATCGAACAGGATGACGTTGTCCGCCGATTCGACGAACGTCTGGAACGACCGCGCCGCGTTGAACGCGGGCCGACCACCTTCTTCGTCGCTCGGGAGTACGCCCAGGCCGTACACGGGCTCGTCAAACTTCGTCTTCAGGACGTCAGCGAGCACGGGTGCACCGCCACTGCCCGTTCCGCCCCCGAGTCCGGCGACGACGAGGAACGCGTCCACGTCGTACAGCGGGATGTCGTCGAGCGCGCGCTCGAGTTCGTGCAGGTCCTGGCGTGTCACCACCGCACCGAGTTCCGGGTCCGCACCGACGCCCTGGCCCTTGACCTGTTCGTGCGTCTGTCCGATGAGTAACTGCTTCTCCGGAGGGACGTAGTCGAGTTTCGCCAGGTCCGTTCGTGCCGAATTGATCGCGAGGACCGCGCGAGCGAACTCGCTGTCGCGCTCGTGCTGGTGGTAGACCAGTTCGTCGACGATCTTCCCGCCGGCGTTCCCGAACCCGATCAGCGCAAGTTTCATCGCCTAGGCAAGGTGCAATCCAGCGAGTTAGTTACGAGCGCGTTATCGGTTGCAGGGAGCGTCGACGGAACGGACGGCGATCGTAAACGACGTCCGGGCCTGGCGAGTCCCGAACGTGGTTCGTCGGCGACGGTCGGTCCCTCGCCTGGCGCGGATAACCCCGGCCTAGAGGCGGTCTCCTCGGCGAGTCGACGACACCGCCCTCGTCTCACCGTCGACGACTGGTGTCTGGAGGGATACATATTTGATGCCGGAGGGGGAACGGCCAGATATGAGCAGTCACGGCCCCGACGACGTCGGCGTGGACTCGAACGTCGACGTCGATGGCGGCTCCGAGGGCGAGAGCGTCCTCGAGATCGTCCCCGCGATATTCGCGGTGGGGACCCTCGGTATCGGGATGCTCACCGCCGCACTCGGGTACTTCAGCCTCGTCCCGGTCGTCTTCATCGTCGGCTGGTTCCTCCTCACGCCACTGTCGGCCATCCTCGGCGAGACGAAGGCACTCCGCAGGTGGGTCGAGGGGCGCGAGCAGGCGTCGGCGACGCACGACGAGAGCGTCGGCGACGACGAGGCCGCCCTGGAGCAACTGAAGCGACGGTACGCCCGCGGCAAGATCGACGAAGTCGAGTTCGAGCGTCGGACCGCGACGTTGCTGGAGAACGACTCCATCGAGGACGTCCAGGAGCGCGTCCAGGGGACGTCGACGCCTCGCGAGCGCGAACACCACCGGGACCGGGAGCGCGAACACCACCGGGACCGGGAGCGCGAGCGCGAGGGGGAGTACGCGCACGAGGAGAATCCCGAGCGCGAGTACGAGACCTGACGGAAGTCGCCGAGTCGATTCAGTCCTCCGGGAACACCTTCCCAGGGTTCAGCGTCCCTGCCGGGTCGAGCGCGTCCTTGATGCGTTTCATCGCGTCGAGAGCACCCGGACCGCGTTCGCGTTCGAGGTACTGGCGCTTCCCGCGGCCGATCCCGTGCTCACCCGTCGACGTCCCGCCCAGGTCGAGCGCTTTCTCCACGATCTTCCGGTACACCAGCTCGCCGGTGTCGACTCGCTCCGGGTCGGACTCGACGAGCACCGAGTAGTGGACGTTCCCGTCGCCAGCGTGTCCGAAGCAGGGGATGACGACGTCGTGTTCGTCGGCGAGACGCTTCGCGTACCGGAGTATGGTCCCGTACTCGCTGATGGGGACGGTGACGTCGCCGGGATGGAGCGGCGCGAGGTCCGGGTCGTAGCTCCGGATGGCGAACGCCAGGTCCTTGCGTGCCTGCCAGAGTTCGGCCATGCCGTCGTCGGCCGCCGACACCTCGAACGCGAGCGGGTCGTACGCGTCGAACACCTCCCTGCAGTACTCGACCTCGCGCTCGACGCAGTGCTCGGCGTGGAACTCGACGAACACCGTCGGCGCGTCCGGGAGGTCGATCCCCGAGTAGGCGTTCGCCATCGTCGCACTCGTCTCGTCGACGAGTTCGATCTTCGCGACGTCCACGCCGGACTGCACGGCGTCGGTCACGGCACCGGCGGCGGCGTCTAGGTCCGGGAACACGACGCGACCACCCTTGACCTGTCGGGGTCGGCCGTCGAGTTCGAGCGTCGCCTCGGTCACGACGCCGAGCGTCCCCTCGCTCCCGACGACGACGTCGGTGAGGTTGTAGCCCGCGCTCGACTTCACCGCGCGCGTCCCGGTGTCGACGACGGTACCGTCCGCGAGCACGACCTCCAGGCGGACGAGCCAGTCCGCGACCTCGCCGTACTTCACGGTGCCCATGCCGCCGGCGTCGGTCGCGATCATCCCACCAATAGTCGAGATGTCGCCCGAGGAGGGGAGAGGCGGGAACCAGAGGCCGTGCTCGCTCGCGCGTGTTTCGACGGTCGACCCCATCACGCCCGGCTTGACGTCCACCTGGAAGTCTCCGGGTCGGACGTCGACGACGTCGTCCATGCGCGTGAGGTCCATGCTCACGCCCGCGTCGACGGGGACGGCGTTCCCCTCCAGGCCGGTGCCGGCGGCGTACGGCGTCACCGGAACGCCGCGGTCGGTCGCGGCCGCCAGCACGCGCGAGACGTCGGTGGTCGACGCCGGATAGACGACCGCGTCCGGTTCGACGCCGTCGCCCTCGGCGGTCCCCCAATCGCCCGCGTGACTCTCGAGGGTGCCCGGGGACGTCGATACCTCGCCGTCGAGACCGAGGTCGTCGAGGAACGAAGGGTCGTGGGTCATGTTGTCGACCCACGGACGCCGGTGCCGTAGCGTTTGCGCCGATCCTGTGCGCTCTCTAATTCGCGTCCGGTATCGCGGGATGCGCGAGGTCGCCCCTGAGTCCGTCGAGGACGTCGAAGTGGACGTCGCGGTCGAGGCGCGCCCGACGGTCGCGTTCGAGCCAGAAGAGGAGGCGCGCCGCCCACCGGAGCTTCTTCGCCTTCAACTCGTTCAGGTCCGGGTCGGCGAGATCCCAGCCGGGGAACGACAGCGAGCGCGCACCGACCGCGTCCGCGAGGAACGCCGCCCGGTCGCCGTCCGTGAATCCGCCGACGTTCACGACGACGTCGACCGGGGCCGCCTGCGTCGTCCCGAGCACGAACTCGCGGTCGCACTTCGGGACGTGCTCGCGGACCGCCGGCAGATTGTCGCCGTGAGCGTGCACGGCCGTCGGCACGCCGTCGTAGGTCAGCTCAGCCGCTCGCTCGGGGTCGGCGTCGAGGTCGGTGACGTACGCGTCCACCGCGACGCCGTGCTCGCGGAGCACGGGTGCTGCGGACGACACCGCGACGACGGCGTCCGGGTCCTCGCCGCGAGCATTGCGCTCGAGCGCGCCGCCCTCGAGCGCGTCCACGAGCGACGGCCCCGGCGCGACGACGGCGACGTCCCGACCGCCGAGCGCGACCGCGAACGCGTCCAGTCGGGCACCCGGCTCGAGGTCGACGAGGACGTCACGGGCGCATTCGTCGCTCTCGCGGGGGAATCCGAAGTCTGCGAGGATGGCCTCGTACACCGGCTCGAACCGCTCGAAGTCCATAGACGTCACTAGAGGACTGGCGTCAAGATAATCCGTTGGTGTGGGCCGGCCGAGCCTCCACGTGTACCCCTACCCGTGAGGCCCTACCGGCGTCCACCCGTCCCTTTCTACCCCTCCGGCATAAGTTTTCTCTTAGTAGTCGCTTTGTTACACGTGGTCGAGAATGGCGCCCAGAGCGACGCTATCCTCCGTATTCGCCGTTGTAAGGCGTTCGAACGCCGGTTCACCCCCGGCGAGCACGGCCGCGCCATCGCCCGCCGGTGCGAACGCCACGTCGGCGTCCACCGCAGCCGCCGCGAGCGCCTCCCGGTCGTCGGGCGCGAGCCCACGGACCTCGACGACGCGCCCCACGCCCTCGCCGACGACGTCGGCGTCGACGCCCAGGCGCTCGGCGTGCCGTCGACCCTCCCCCAGCGTCGTCACGTCCAACTCCTCGACGTACGGCTCCCGGCTTCGCGCTCGCTCGCGCGCGAACGCATCACCGACCGCCACCGCGTCCACCGTCTCCCGAACGTCGTGGGTTCGGACGACGTGCGCGCCACGCTCCACCGCCATCGACGTCGCCGCGAGAGAGGACGCGAGCGCGTCCTCCGTCGACCGCCCCGTCAACGACCGCAGGAAGTTCTTCCGGTTGATGGAGACCAGCATCGGCTTCCCGAGTCCGCGGAACTCGCGGAGTCGCCGGAACGCCTCGCGATCCCCTTCGATGGTCTGCGCCTCCGACCACCCGCCGAACGCCGGGTCGACGATGGTCTTGTCCGTCAACCCGTTCTGCTTCAACGCCTCGTACACCATGTCCACGTAGTCCGCGTGCTCGGCCCACGCCGCCCCCTTCCGGTCGGCCCACGGCGTCTCCTCGACCGCGCCCGGCCGAGTGAGGTCCGGTGGACTCGCCATCTTCGCGACCGCCACGTCGTACCGCTCGCACACCTCGGGAAGCTCAGGGTCCGCGAACCCCGCGATGTCGTTCACCATGTCGAATCCGGCATCCAGGGCCGCCTCCACGACCGACGCGTACCGCGTCTCGATCGACCAGATCGCGTCCCCCGACGTCGACGCCATCGTCTCCACTGCCGTCTCCAGTCGCTCCAGTTCCGCCTCGGCCGACAGCACGTCGAAGCGCTTGTTCGCGCTCTCCAATCCGACGTCGACGATGTCCGCACCCTCCCCGACGAGATCGTCGTCGACGTACGCCGCCGCCTCCCCCGGGTCGTCGAACACGCTCGGATCGTACGGCGACTCCTTGCTCACGTTCAGTACGCCCATCACGCGCGGCGGGTGGTCGTCGCCGATTCCGAGACCGGCGGCGTCGACGCTGTCCATATCCCAAGGGGAGGGCCGCCTCGCAAAAAGTCACGCGCTCCCCGAACCCGTTCGGTCCGCGGCGTCGCCGCACGCACTGACGGCACCGCACCCGCGGCCGTCACTGCACGCGCTAGCGACGCCGCGAAGACGCGTCCCTTTTGCCCGTGCGTCCGCTACCGTCACCGCATGAGCAAGGTGAGCATCGGGCTCCGCGGGTGGCGCTTCGACGAAGACGAGGTGTTCACCGACGACGGCGAGGTCAGATCGTTCGACGAGATGACGGAGGACACCCGCCGTCGCCTGGTGCGCGTCGGCGTCCTCTACGGGTCGCCCTGCGACGCCTGCTGGCTGATCCACGGCGACGCAGGCCTCGAGGACTGCAACGAGGCGACGGTCGTCTACGGCGAACCGCTCTCGGAGGTCACGCTCTGCGACGAGCACGAACCGGACTTCCTGTACTGGTTCCGCGAAGCAGGCGGCCTCGAGCACGCCGAGACGGAGGCGTTCGAGGACGAGTTCCACGAGTGGTTCGCGGCGGACAATCGCGCACCCGAGGACTACGGCGGCGTCGAGCACGTCGAGACTGACCCGATGAACCTCCCGGAGACGACGATGCCGGACGACGACGAGTACGCGGAACTGCAGACGCGCGAGGTCATCGAGCGCCGTATCGACCTCCGAACCGGCGAGATCGAGGAAGCGCCAGACCCGCGTTCCGACCGCGACGACGACGGCGACGACCTCGACCTGGACGACGAAGACCTCGACCTCGACGTCGAGTATCCCTCCTGAGATGATCGGCGAGGACCACTCCGGCGAGGACCACTCCGGCGAGGAACCTGACGACGCCGACGAGGACGGAACGCCAGCGCTCGAGGGCGCGGACGCGCCCGCGGTCGCGGTCGTCGGCGCGCAGACCCCGGGGAACGTCGGCACCATCGCTCGCGCGATGAAGAACTTCGGCATGCACGAGCTGTTGCTCGTCGACCCGCCAGCGGACGTCTGGGACCCCGACGGCGTCGCGTACGGCTACGCGGGGCACGCACGCGAGGACGTCCTCCCGAACGCACGGGAGGTCGACCTCGACCATCTGGTCGAGCACTACTACACGGTCGGGTGTACGGCGACGACGAACGAGGACTGCCGGAGTCACGTCAGATACCCGTTCTTCACGCCCGCGGAACTTCCCGCACACCTCGCGGACGTCGACGCGGACGTCTGCCTCGTGTTCGGTCGCGAGGACCGCGGACTCGACAACGCCGAACTGGAGCGACTCGATGCGGTCTCCTCGATCCCCGCGAGCGCGGAGTACCCGGTGCTGAACCTCGGGCAGGCGGCGACGGTGACGTTGTACGAGCTCCGCGAGGAGACGCTCGCGGCGACCCAGCATCCCGACCGCGAACGCGAGCGCGCCGCCGAACCCGCGATCGAACGCATGTACGACGAGTTCGAGGGCGTCCTCGACGCCATCAACCACCCGGACGCGAAGCGCCAGAAGACCACGCGGATGTTCCGTCGCCTGCTCGCGCGAACGCACCCGACCGAGCGCGAGGTGTCGACGCTCACCGGCATCTTCCGGCGTGCAAGCGAACATCCGGAGCGAACCGACTGAGTGTCGAGTGCGGGGGCCGACGGGCGAACCGACTGAGTGTCGAGTGCGGGGGCCGACGGGCGAACCGACTGAGTGTCGAGTGCGGGGGCCGACGGGCGAACCGACTGACCGAGAGAAATCCGCGTCGCTGTGGTTCGCGTCGACTCAGGCGCGCGCCTGGATCTCCTCGCGGAGCACTTCGCTGACGAGGTCGCCGTCGGCTTTGCCGCGGAGTGCCCCCATGCATTCGCCCATGAGCGCGGAGAACGCACCCATGCCTTCTGCCTCGACCTGGTCGACGTTCCGTTCGACGACCTGGGACACCGCCTCGCGGACTTCGGATTCGGCGACGCCACCGAGGTCCTCCACCTCGACCGCCTCGTCCGCGCTCCACTCCGGGTTCGCCGCGAGCGCGCGCAGGAGGTCCTCCAGGCCCTCGCTGGGGACGTCGCCCGCGTCGACGAGCGCGATCGCGTCGCGCAGGTGGTCGTCGGTGAGTTCGTCTGTGGGGACGTCGTCGCGGCGGAGCGCCGTCAGCGTCGACTCGAGCGTCGTCGCGGCGAGCGTCGGGTCGACACCGTCGTCGTCGACGAGCGACTCGAACAGTTGCATGTACGCGCCGTACGCGACCTGTTCGGCGACGCCCGCGTCCAGTTCGTACTCGTCCTGGTAGCGCTCGACCTTCTCGGTCAGGAGCTCGGGGACGTCGACGTCGCTCGGGTCGAGCTCCACGGGCGGCACGTCCGTCTCCGGGTACATCCGCGCCGCACCCGGGAGCGGCCGCAGGTACCGCGTCGTCCCGTCCTCGTTCGCGCCACGCGTCTCCTCGGGAACGCCCGCCATCGCGGTCCGTGCACGGTCCGCCGCCGCCTCGATGGCGTTCTCCGCGACGTCCGACCCGGCCGCCACCATCGCGACCGCGTCGTCCTCGCCAGCGTCGACCGCGTCACGGAGCGCGTCCACCTCGGCTTCCGTGACGCCGTACGCCGGCAGTTCGTCCGTGTGGAAGATACCGCCGGCACCGTGACGCTTCGCGTGATCGGAGAGTTCGGTCCCGAGTCGACGATCGGGCTGGATCTCCTCGCCGACGACACCGTCGAAGCCCTCGAGTCGCACCGCCCACACCTCGCCACCGGCATCGAGCGCGCCACGCACCACGCCGCTCTCGGTATCCGCGAACGTCTCGGTGACTTCGAGTGGGTCGCCGACGCTCGCATCCCGCTCGTCGAGGCGCTCGACGACGTCCAGGAGCGCGACCTGTCGACCGGCCTCGTTCCGGACGATGTCGTCGATGTCGTCCAGGCTCTGCACGCCCTTCACCTCGACGCGTGCACCGTCGGCGATCGAGATGTTCACGTCCTGGCGGATCGTGCCCAGACCGCGCTTGACCTGGCCCGTCGACCGCAGGAGCATCCCGATGCGTTCGGCCGCCGCCCGTGCCTGCGACGGCGACGAGATGTCGGGCTTCGTCCCGATCTCCACGAGCGGAATGCCCAGTCTGTCCAGCGAGTACCGGACGCCGTCGTCGGTCTCTTCGACGCGTTGCGCGGACTCCTCCTCGAGCATCAGGTCCGCGACCCGAACCGTACCCTCGTCGGTCTCCAGTTCGCCGTCGGTCGCGACCTCCATTGACCGCTGGAACCCGCTCGTGTTCGACCCGTCGACGACGATCTTCCGCATCACGTGCGCGACGTCCACCGGCGTCATGTCCATCAGTTGCGCGACCTCGAGCGCGACCGACATCGCTTCGGCGTCGACGCGCGACGGCGGTTCGTCGTCCTCCTCGACGAGACACGTCGTGTCGTACCCGAGGTACTCGAACTCGCGGTCGACCTGGCTCTCCTCGACGGCGGCCTCGTCGAGTTCGCCGAGTTCGCTCTTCGTCGGATGCAGGTATCGCGTGAACGAACGCACGGATTCCTCGGGTTCGCGCAGTTCCGTCGGGCACGAGCAGAACAGCTTCGTCGCCGTGTCGAGTTGCTGGTGTATCTCCAGTCCGGCGACGAGTCCGAGCTCGTCGTAGTCGTACTCGGTCATTACGAGAGCGTCCGCGGTCGAGGGGTAAAAAACCGCCCAGTTCGCCGTGACTACGGGCGGGACGCGACTCGCCAGTCCGGGCACGAGGTCGGTCGTTTCAGACGACGCCGACGCGCTGGAAGAACGCGACCTCCTGGTACATCCGGCATCCGAGACAGAATCCCGTGGTGGCGCCGAGTGCGGCGAGCACGGCTACGATGGCGACGAGCGCGTACCCGACGAAGGCGACGCCGCCACCGAGGAAGACCAGGGGCGTGGCGACCGTAGTCGTGGTCGCGCCGACGACCTTCGCGAACCGGTGTGGTGCGGCGGGCTCGCGTTCCCCGCCCGGACCGAGTCGTGGTGCGACGACGTGCCGCCAGAGGCTGGCGGCGGCGTCGACGCGCCACCGCGAGAGCACGGCGGTGGCGAGCACGAGCGCGAGCACCGCGACGAGGCCGGGTTCTGCGAGGGCGATGGCGGCGATGGCGAGCGTCGCCGTCACCGCCTGCCCGAACCGTGGGGCGCGCGGGTCGACGAGGTCGACACCGGTATCGTCTGTCATGGTCGACACGGACGGCACTCGAGTAGAAGAGGCGTCGTCGTTCGTGCACGCGTCGGGCACGACCGATGGCGCAAGTCGTGACTGCACCGCCGGGGTCTTCGTAGAACCACGAAGTCCCTTGCCGTCGGATGCGGTGACCGCAGTGCCGGACCTTAGTGGGTGGCGGCGCGGATGTCGTCGATGCGTTTGATCTCGTCGCCGATGCCGTCTCCGTCGCAGTCGTCGGTCGGGCAGGTGTAGTGCCAGCCGTCTCGCGTGGCCTCGGATTCTCGGAATCGTTCCCCGCATACTTCGCAGAACAGGTCCGCACGGTCGCAGGTGTCTCGGTGGAGTTCGAGGGCGAGCTCTGTGGCGAAGGTCTCGTTGCAGTCACGACAGGTGTGCATATCTGAATTTTCTCACCGATACGTAATAACACCAGTGGATTGTTCGGGTCCACGACGGCGTTCGGTTACGATTCGTAAGTCGACGCCGTCTTGCGGGTGATACCCGTCCACACGGAAAGGGGCTCGTATTTATGTCTTTCGCTGGGAGGATTCGCGACGCTCGCGCATGGACTCACCGAGGTACGTCCCCAATTCCAAGTGGACGCACTCGGACCCGTGCTCGCTTTCCACTTCGGTATCCGATTCCATTTCTACCACCAAAAGGTTAATTGAGATGTAGTAATCAATAATAGTTATCGAATGGCGGGTCACGCAACACAGGCGGTTCTCGAGCGGTACGCGAACGTGCTACGGGGCTTTGGCCTGACGGCCACCGACATCCGGTCCGTGCACGGGCTTCCCGCAGGAGCACCGCTGAACCTCCAGACCCTCGAATCGGCGGACGCGTTCGAGCGGACGACGTCCCCGATCGCCGTCGCCGACCTCGAAGCGAACCTCCGGTCCGTTATCGCGGACGCCGACCTGGGCATCGAGGCCCCCCGTCGCTACTGGAACGAACTGCCGCCCATGCAGTTACGCCCCGTCGTCGACCACTACGGTGGTGCGTTCGCCGTCCCGGACGAAACGTCCGATCACGCACAGCCGGCGATCGTCGACGGAACGACCATCGAGATCGTCGACACCGACACCGAAACCGCCAGACGCACGACCTTCGAGTATCCCGACACCGCACTCGACGACGACAACTACCCCGCCCTCCTCGCCACCATCGAAACCGAACTGCTCGGTGACACGCACCTCCACTTCGTTCAGCTCACGAACGAGACCGACGACTGGCTGTTCGCGCTCGTGGACGAACGACGACTCGACGCGCTCCGCGAACGCTACGGCGACCGCATCCAATGGGGCGAGGGACCGCTTCTCGCCGAGCACCAGCCCGTCGCGTACGACAGGGACGTCCAGTCCGACGCCGCCGCCACCGCGGACTGTCCGCGCGAACTCGTTCCGAGAAGCGACGCCGACAGTTCGACGGCACCGATCCTGTCGCGTTCGACGACCGCGTTCGAGAACGTCACCGATGACGTCGACGCGGACCAGTCGGGGACGTTCGACCACGGGCGCACGACCGGCCCGAGCGTCGACGACCTCGTCGCGGCCGACGACCCGGCGGCAATCGTCGAGGACGACGACGGAACCGCAACCGCCTCCGACGGCGGGACCGTCGTCGCGACCGACGCGGAGATCGACGACCTGTTCGCGACGATGGACGAGACGACGCTCGACGACGCGAACTCGAAGACGCCGCCGGAGGAGGCGGCCGAAACCCCGTCTCCGGGATTCGAAACGACTGAAGCCCCATCCCCGGGTATCGGGAAGACCGAAACGAAACCCGACCGCGTCGACCGGGTCGAGCGACTCGAAAGTACGTCCTTCGGCGTCGAAACGGCCGATACCGAACCACTCGCGTCGGGTGCCGCCGCCGACCTGGCGAGCGAGGACGGCTCGCACGCGCTCGACGACGCGTTCGCGGAACTCGGTCGCGAGGCGGCACGACTGAGCGCCGACGCAAGCACCGACGCGGACGACGACGCGGTCACGTCCGGCGACATCCTCGACGAACTGGCGCACGAGAACGTCGGCGACGACGCGACCACCGAAGACGGATTCATGTGGCTAGACCCCGAAGAACTCACGCCCGTCCCGGGCGCCGTCATCGACGCCGCGTCGACGGAGCTGTAACCGACTCGGGCCTCGTCGTTCGACTGGACGGCGGATAGCGGTCAGTCGTCGCTGGAGGTGGTCAGTCGTCGTCGCCGAGGATGACGCGATGCGTCATCGCTTCGGGGTCGACGACTTCCTCGGCTTCTTCCTCGGTGAGGTAGCCCTTCTCGACGACGACCTGCTTGACGGTCTTGCCCTCCTTGAGCGCGGCTTTCGCGACCTCGCTCGCCTTGTCGTACCCGATCTGGGGGTTGAGAGCGGTGGCGAGTGCCATGGACTGCTCGACGGCGTCCTCGCAGTGCTCGCGGTTCGCCTCGAGCTTCGCGACGAACTTCCGCGCGAACATCTCGCTCGCGTTCGAGAGCATCTGCGCAGACTCGAGGAAGTTGTGTGCGAGCACGGGCTTGTAGAGGTTCAGGTCGATCTGGCCTTCCGCGGCGCCCGCGGAGACCGTGGCGTCGTTCCCGACGACCTGCTTGTGAACCTGGTTGACGGCTTCGGCGACGACCGGATTGATCTTCCCCGGCATGATCGACGACCCGGGCTGGTTCTCCGGTTGCTCGATTTCGCCGAGGCCGTTCCGGGGACCCGAGGCGAGCAGACGGAGGTCGTTCGCGATCTTGTTCAGGCTCCCCGCGACCGTGCGGAGCGCGCCGTGGGCTTCGCTCATCGCGTCGTGCGCGGCCTGTGCCTCGAAGTGCGAGTCGGCTTCGCGGAACTGGACGCCCGTCTCCTTCGTGATGTACTCCGCCGCCATCCCCGGGAAGTCCGGGTGCGTGTTCAGGCCGGTGCCGACCGCGGTGCCGCCGAGCGCGAGTTCCGCGAGGTGCTCGCGGACGTTGTCGACCCTGACCAGGCCCTTCTCGACCTGCGTCCGGTAGCCGTCGAACTCCTGCCCGAGCCGGATCGGCGTCGCGTCCTGGAGGTGCGTGCGTCCCGTCTTCACGACGTCGTCGAACTCGTCGGCTTTCGAATCGAGTGCCTCCCTGAGCGTGTCCAGCGCCGGGATGACGTCCTTCTCGACGGCTTCGAGGCTCGCGACGTGCATCGCGGTCGGGATGACGTCGTTACTCGACTGCCCGTAGTTCACGTGGTCGTTCGGGTGAACGACGCGGTCGCCGACCTCTGCACCCATGATCTCGGCGGCGCGGTTCGCGATGACCTCGTTCGCGTTCATGTTCGAGGACGTCCCCGACCCGGTCTGGAAGACGTCGACTGGGAACTGTTCGTCGTGCTCGCCCGCGATGACCTCGTCAGCGGCCTCGATGATGGCGTCGGCTTTGTCGGACTCGAGGAGTTCGAGGTCGCGGTTCGCTTGCGCGGACGCCTTCTTCACGACGCCGAGTGCGCGCACGAACCGGCGACTGAAGCGGATGCCGGAGATGGGGAAGTTCTCCACGGCGCGCTGGGTCTGTGCGCCCCAGTACGCGTCCGCCGGAACCTGCATCTCGCCGAGGCTGTCCCGCTCCGTCCGGTAGTCGTCGCTATCGTTTGCCATACGTAAGTCGTCGATTCGACCGGCGTAAAAGCCATCGGAACCGGCTCGACTGTCGCGTCGCGAAGTCGGTACGTGTGTGTGCCTTCACCGTCCGGCATCTCCCTCGACGATGCCGGTCATCGACGTCGGGTCGATCTTGGCGATCACGAACCGGATGTCCGTCGCGGGTCTGTCGTGCACCTGGAAGTAGGGGATCTCCAGGCCCTCGATGACTTCGACGATGGCGGCGTCGAGGCTGTCGTGCGTGAGCTGGTCGACGTTCCCTTCGACGACGACGCTCTTCCAGCCGTCGTCGGTGTCGGCGTAGACGACGAACGCGACGTGGTTGGTGGCGTCGAGGAACCGCCGTTTCTGGCTTCCGGGTGCGAACCCGAGGCGGAGGTAGATGACGTCTTCGTCGTCGTCGTACGCGTACGAGACTGGGATGGCGTAGGCGTCGTCGTCGTTCGCAAGCGATAGGACGCCGGTGTCCTGGGTTTCGAGGAACGATGCGATGTCGAGTGCGTCCATGGTGCCGCGAGTCGTCTCGCCCATGTATGGGTATTGGTAGCACTACTCGTTAAGAGTATCCGGTCGTTCCCGGCCTCCGGGACTCAGTCACCGGGTTGCCCATCCATCCCCAATCCACCCCACTCCAATCCACCCCACTCCAATCCACCCCACTCCGATCCACCTCTCCCAGCGCCTCACTGACCGAGGCGGTCCGTGGTTCGCCGCGGACACCAGACCTATGCCTGCGACACTACTCACGGTGGACGTGAGCAAGAAGCACGTAGCGGGTGGCGGTCGCAACGTCCCCGGTCTCGCGGACGAACCGCTCGAACTGGGCGCGCTCAGCGACGCGTTCCAGGCGCTCGGCGGCGACCCGCGAGTGCGCGTCGTCGCCGCGCTCGCCACAGCCGAGGACGGCCGTGCGTCGTTCACGGAACTGTTCGAGGCGACGGACGTGGAGACGACGGCGGGGTTCGCGTACCACCTCCGCCAGCTGGACGGCCAGTTCGTGCGCTCGGTCGTCGACGACGCGGACGATGCGGGCGACGCGGGCGATGGCGACCCCGAGGAGGGGTACGCCTTGACGGACGCCGGTCGACGCGTCGCACGCGCCATCGCCACCGGCGCGTACACGGATAGCGTCGAAATCGACGCCATCCCTCTCGACGACGCATGCCCGCTATGTCGGAGCGACGACGGCCTGCAGGCGACCGTCGACGACAACGTCACCACCGTCGCCTGCACGGACTGCGGCCGGGATGTCCTCGCGCTCCCGTTCCCGCCGAGCGGGTACGCGACTCGCGACCCCGAGACGGTCCCGGACGCGGTCGACCGCCATCACCGCCGCCGCATCGCGAGTCACGTCGACGGCGTCTGCCCCGACTGCGGCGGGCCCGCCACGAGCACCGTCGAACCGCTGGCGGCCGCCGAGGGCGACCCGACCGAGCACCATCGCGTCCGCGTCGCGTTCGCGTGCGACGCCTGCGGCGCGACCGCGAGCACCCCGCTCTCGCTTGCGGTCCTCCACCATCCGGCGGTCGTCGCCGCGTACCACGAGCACGGCGTCGACGTCCGCGACCGCCCGCTGTGGACCGTCGGCGCGGACTGGCGCGAACGCGTCCTCTCCACGGACCCCTGGTGCGTGCGCGCCACCATGGAGACCCCGAACGACGACGAGGACGACGATGATGACGACGACGTGCTCGCGGCGTACGTCGGCGCCGACGCCACCGTCGTCCACGTCGAGGAACTCGACGAACAGGAAGCGCCCGCGCGCATCACCGCCGACGCACCCGACGACGGCACCGGCGAGGACGCCACCGGCGAAGACGGCACGCCCGCCTGAGTGCTCCGCGCCGACGATTCTTTTCTCTTCGACGACCCCTAGGACGCTCGCTGGACGTCCGCGTCCTCGAGCACGGTCGCGACGTCGTCGTCGTCGAACGTTCCGTATCCCTCGGCGTCGAGCACGGCGACGTCGACGTCTCTCGTCGTGAGCCCGTCGTCTTCGACGGTCGTCGCCAGTGCTCGGACGGCGAGTTCGACGGCCGCGTCGACGCGCATACCGGGGTCGTACCCGGATTCGAGTTCGGCGCGGGCGTCGGCCGCACCGCCGCCGATCGCGGTCGCGTGCCACTCGCTGGGCGCACCCGAGGGGTCGACCTCGAACAGGCGCGGCCGTCCGCGTCCGTCCGCGACGTCCGTCGAGGCGGACCCGTCGAATCCGCCGACGAGCAGTCCGGCGCCGAACGGTCGCGTCCCACCGGCCTGCGTCGCCTCCTGGACGTGGTCCGCGATCGCGGTCGAGAGCGCCGGGACGTCGACGCGCTGGCCGTACCGGAGACGCTCGCTCTGGGCGCGCTGGCGTGCGAAGTCGACGATGCGTCGACCGTCCGCGACGTGGCCGGCGGTCGCCGCACCGAGGTGGCCGTCGACGTCGTGGAGCTTCTGGACGCTGTCGTCGACGAGCAACGCCGACCGGCCGCGCGAGTCCGCGACGAGTGCGACGCCGTCGCTCCCGCGGACGCCGACGACGGCGTTCCCGTTCCGGACCGCTTCGCGAGCGTACTCGACCTGGTAGAGTCGCCCATCCGGCGAGAACACGCTCACGCCCCGGTCGTACGCCTGCCGGTCGTCGGGTGCGCTCATCGCGACGCACCTCCCGCGGTCGCGGCGGCGCCGTCGCCGGCAAGGTCCGCGACAGAGCGCGACTCGACGTCGACGCCGTCCGCGGTGACGGTCGCGACGTGTGCGCCGTTCCCGCTCGCTCCGTCGCGTTCGCTCGCCGCAACGACCGCGTCGAGCGCGAGCTCCCTGGCGTTCTCCGCGTCATCGATGGGCTCGGCGCGTCCTTCGAGCACGCCGTACGCGACCTGCATGCCGCTCCCGGCGGCGCCGTAGTCGGTGTCGACAACGCCGCCGCCGGCGTCCAGCTCGTAGACGTGCGCGCCGGTGGCATCGACGCCACCGAGCAGGAGCTGTGCGGGGACGCCACGGACGAGGTTGCCGGCGACCGTCGCGAGCGCGTCCATCGACAGTTCCTCGCCGCGTCGGGCGGCGTATAGTTCCGCCTCGGCGTCGAGCGTTCGGGCGAAGGACTGGACTGCGCCGACGTTCCCGGACATCGCAAGTGCGGCGGTCGTGTGCACCGCCTCGACCTTCTGCACGCGCTTGTTCGCGGTGAACTGGCCGCCGAGACTGGCGCGCCTGTCGGCGGCGAGGACGACCGCGTCGTCGGCGGCGATGGCGACGGTGGTCGTCCCGGTCTTCAGGACCGGGCCGTCGGAATCGTTGGCGTCCGCTTCGATCGGTACGTCGAAGGTGGTTCGTTCGACCATACGAGTCCCAGGGCCCACCCGAGGAAATATGTTAGCTAAAATATATTTTAGCGGGTTGGTTGCGTGTCCCAGGACTCGCACGAACACAACCCTTTTCGCTCGCTCGCCCCGACCTCCTCGCATGGACGCAAACGCCATCCGCGAACGACTCCGGGCGATAACCGACCCGGACCTCGGCGACGACATCGTCTCCCTCGGCCTCGTCAACGACATCCAGGTGGACGACGACGCCATCCACGTCGACCTCGCCCTCGGCGCACCGTACTCGCCGACCGAGACGACAATCGCCGACCAGGTACGGGACGCCATCGGGACCGTCGACAAGGAGGTGAACCTCACCGCGAACGTCGACACGGGCCTCGACGCCGACGACGACGTCCTCCCGAACGTCGAGAACGTCATCGCCGTCGCCTCCGGCAAGGGCGGCGTCGGCAAGTCGACGATGGCCGTCAACATCGCCGCCGGCCTCAGCCAGATGGGCGCCCGCGTCGGCCTGTTCGACGCCGACATCTACGGCCCGAACGTCCCGCGGATGGTCGACGCCGAAGAACCACCGCAGGCCACGCCCGAGGAGACGCTCGTCCCGCCCGAGAAGTACGGGATGAAGCTCATGTCGATGGCGTTCCTCGTCGGCGAGGACGACCCCGTCATCTGGCGCGGCCCGATGGTGCACAAGGTCCTCACCCAGCTCTGGGAGGACGTCGAATGGGGCAACCTCGACTACATGATAATCGACCTGCCGCCGGGTACCGGCGACACCCAGCTCACGCTCCTCCAGACCGTCCCCGTCACTGGGTCCGTCATCGTCACGACGCCCCAGGAGGTCGCGCTCGACGACGCCCGCAAGGGCCTGGAGATGTTCGGCAAACACGACACGAACGTCCTCGGCATCGCGGAGAACATGGCGACGTTCAAGTGTCCGGACTGCGGCGGCGAACACCCCATCTTCGGCGAAGGCGGTGGCGAGCGCTTCGCGGACGTCCACGAGATGCCGTTCCTCGGGAGCGTCCCGATAGACCCCGCCGTGCGGACCGGCGGCGACGAAGGCGCACCCATCGTCCTCGACGAGGACTCCGACACCGGCGAGGCGTTCCGCGAGATCGCGCGGAACGTCGCGAACAACACTGGCGTCGTCCGCCGCCGCGAACACACCAATCGCGTCCGTACCGGCAAGTGACGGATGGCGGGTGAGAGCGACGACGCCGGTGAGGAAGCCACCGAAGCGGACGCGGACGCCCGGTTCGAGCCCGACCCGGAGCGCGTCGAACGCCTCCGCGAGGTCGCGGAGGACGTTCGCGGGGAGAGCTCGGAGTCCGAACAGCTCGCGAACATCCTCTATCGGACGAGCGACATCTACGACGCCGACGAGGAGGCGACGCCCGAGGACGTCGTCCAGAACGTCAAGTTCATCCTCGAAGTGAAGGAACGCGGCGGGCTCGGCCGCTGACCTACCTGGCCGGGTCGCCTCTCGCGACCGACCGACTCAGTTCGCGGTCTCGACGGCGGCCTGTCGCGTGACGACGAAGTCGCAGTGCGGGTCGCCCTCCAGCTGGCAGTGCTCGTGCTCGATCACGTACGGTTCGCCGTAGAACTCGCCGACGCCGTCGATGATTCCCTCCGCGAGCATGCAGAGCTGGCGGTCCGAGCCGTACCGGACGACCGCGGTATCCGCGTCCACGCGCTTCGCGCGAAGCTCCGGTGGCGTGAACTCCGAGAGTCGTTTCGCGCGCAACGCCTCGTGGATGTACGTCTCGACGTTCGCGAGCAGGTCCAATCCCGTCCATTCTCCTTCGACGTGGACGCCGTACGTTCCGACGAGCGGCTCGACGACGTACCGCCCGAACTCGTAGAGGATGTCGCCCTGGTCCTCGCCGGACAGCTCCGAGGCCGCCGCGACGAGCGCGAGCGCCTCTGCGTCCTCGTACTCCGATACCGGGACGTAGAGCTTCCCACCGACGCCCGCCTCGTCCTGGATGGCGCGCCATGTACCCGCGTCGTACGTGTCGACGACGAAGTCCTTCATTGACTTCATCACGATCCCATGCATTCTACCAGCACACTACGCGGTCTTGATACAAAGAACCATCCCCAATCACCATTATATATTACTAGCAGTGACACGGGCCCAGGGTTGCGGTCGTGTCCGCGAATCTGAGGACTTATCCACGCGACGCCCCCAGATACAGGCGTGGACGCGAACCAGCTCGACGTCTCGAACCCCTTCGGCATGGACACCGACTGCCAGAACTGCCCGGGGCTCTGTGAGACGCGCGACACGGTCGTACACGGCTACGGCGACGTCGGCGCGGACTTCCTCTTCGTCGTCGACGCACCCGGTGCGGGCGCCGACGAGACCGGCGTTCCCGCGTTCGCCGACGACGGCGGCGACCGGTTCCGGCGGGTCCTCGAACGACTCATGCTCTGCGCGAGCACCAGCCCTGAGGACGAACCCGACCTCTCCAACACGTACGTCACCGCCATCGCCCGCTGTTACCACCCCGAGCGCGACCCGACGGACGAGGAGGTCGCGAAGTGCGAACCGTACCTGAACGCCGAACTCCGCATGATCAACCCCCAGATCATCGTCCCCGTCGGCGAACGCCCACTCGCGGAACTCGCCGTCGACTACACCACCACCGACGCCGACGAACTCGCCGTCGACACCCATCACGCGACGAGCATCCGCGGCCGCGGCTTCGAACTCGTCCCCATGCGCGACCCCGCGACCATGACCGACGACGACGCCGACGCGTTCGTCCAGCACTTCGCGGAACTCATGGCGTCGGACTACCGCCAGACGAAAGGTAGACGCGAACGCTGACGACTCGGTCTAGCGACGCTAGCGACGTCACCAGTACGTCGTTTCCCGCGTGCGTGCGGCGCCACTGCCGACGGCGACGACGACCGCGGCGACGGCGAGTGCGACGCCGAGTCCGCTTGCGACTGCAACGCCCGACAGCCCGCCGTTCGCGACGGCGGACCCGACGCCAGCGAGCGCGCCGACCGTCAGAGCTACGGTTCCCAGTACACCCAGTACGCCGAGTACTCGAAGCCGGTCCATACCGCGTCGTACCGCGACGGCGTCAATAAAACGGCGGGTTCAAGACGCCGCCGACCCCAGCCTCGCGCATGACCCTCGTCGCCGTTCTCGCGGACCCGCCACGCTCCGGTCTCGTCTGCCCGTCGCTCGTCGACGAAACGCCCCTCGACGCCGACGACGCCGCCGCGCTCTACGAGGCGAGCCTCCGCGACACCCTCGCCGCCGTCGACGACTCCGGCGCGGACCTCCTCGTGAACTACCGGAGCGACGACACCCTCCCCGAGGAACACGTCACCGACACCGCCGCCGAAGCCCAAGTGCGCGCGCTCGCCACCCAGGTCGTCGACCTGGACGCCGACGACGTCCGGTTCGAGGTCCAGGTCGGGTCGACGTTCGCCGCACGCGTCGGCAACACCGTCACGCACCTCCTCCGTGACGACCCCGACGTCTCGTCCGTGCTCGCACTCGACGCGCAGGCGCCACTCATCGGCCGGAAGGACGTCGACTCGTCGTCGATGAAACTCCGGCGCTCGCCCGTCGTCCTCGGGCCGAGCGACGACGGCGACGTCTGGGGCGGCGCGTTCGCCGAACCAATCGACTTCGACGGCGCATACACCACGCCGACACTCGAAACCCTCACCCAGCGCGCCGTCGACGCCGGCCACGACGTCGACTACGCCAGCACCTACCCACGCATCGACACCGCCGGCGGCCTCCGCGCCACCGTCGCCCAGGTTCGTGCCCGCCAGCACGCCGACCGCGTCGTCCCCGCCAACACCGCAGAAGTCGTCGACGACCTCGACCTCGCCGTTCGCGACCGCGGCGACGGCCCCGAACTCGTCACGGAGTAACCGACAGGTCTTAGGACGCCCTCGCCGAATCTCGAATCGAGGTGGGATGGCAGAGCGGCCCATTGCGCCTGCCTTGAAAGCAGGTGGCGCAAGCCTCCTGGGTTCGAATCCCAGTCCCACCGTTCTTCCGCACCGCAAGCGAGGAGCGCCAGCGACGAGTCGCGGTGTGGAAGAACATGACGGCTGGGATTCAAATCAGGGAGCACGGAGCACCGAGCGGAGCGAGGTGTCGTGCGACCGTGGTTCGAATCCCAGTCCCACCGCTTCTGGACGACCGCAAGCGAGGAGCGACAGCGACGAGTCGCGGTGTGGAAGAACATGACGACTGGATTCGAAGCCTGTGAGTCGCAGCCCGCGCAGTCGAGCGAAGCGAGACGAGCAGGACCGTCTCACTTCGGTTCGAATCCCAGTCCCACCGTTTCTGGCCGAACGAATCCGGGGGTGTCGCGACTGCGAGTGGTCGGTTCGGTTAGCAGTCGATGGTGCGTTCGAGGGCGACGTCAACGCCGCCGCCGGTGGCTTCGATGGTGACGGTGCTGTCACAGGTGGCGTTCTCGAAGGTGATGGTGGCTTCCTCGCCGCTCTGGAGGGAGGTAACCGTCTCGGCGGCGCCGTTCGCCGTGACGGTGACGTTGCTGAGCGTGGAGTCTCCGGGGAACTGGTTGCGGACGGTGACGGTGAGGTTCGTGGTGCCGTTCGTGGTGTCGGTCTGTTCGAGGGTGACGCCGAGGTACGCGCTGTCGTCGTCGACGACGCTGACGGCGAGTCCGCGGTCGATCGTTGCCGCGGAGAACGCGCTCGTTCCGGCGGTCGTCGCGAGGACGACGAGTGCCGCGGCGACGAGAACGACCGCTCGGCGCGTCATCGGTCGCACTCCGCGGGCGGGAGCGTTCGCGCGGACCGCGTCATCGTTCCCGTACCTCCGCCGGTTCCTCGCGAGCACCGAGACGCATCCGATAGTAGTTGTCGTAGAAGTGCCCGAGCGAGGAGACGAGGAGGGCCGCGACGATGCAGACTCCGGCAATCGTTGGCGACACCCACGACAGCGGCGGGATGCCGACGACGACACCGGTGATGAAGATCGTCGAAACCCCTGAGAACCCGAGATAGTACAGCCCCCACGGGACGTCGCCGCCCGTCAACGAATCGACGTAGAAGTCCTCATCTTGCGCTCGGTCGGACAGCGACACCAACCCCCGGTGTTGGTCGTACTCGATGAACCCGTAGTCCGCCATCTTCGAGAGGTGGAACTGGCGGAGGGCGTTCCGCACGCGCTTTCGCTCCCGGTGCCCGAGTTCCTCGACTGGTTTGTCGTACTCCCAGCTCGCCACCTGCTCGGCGAGCTCGCTCACCGACACCGGCTCGTCGTACTGCTTCAACGCGTGGATGACGAACCGTCGCCGCTGGTTGCTCAACATCTCCAGTATCGCGTCCCGAGTGAACGACGGCGACTCGGCCCCATCGTCGGTCGCCGCCGCATCCTGGGACGCAGACGTCGGGTGACTCATGCCCCCGCAGAGCCAACCGCGCCGTGTTCTGTACTCGCGAACTCATGCTGATAAAGCACCAACTGCCCCATATCGATGGATACCACGGAAGGCACTCCAATTGTTATAGACACGATATGTGAACTGGTGGCGTGGTGACGGTTCCCTACGGCGTTCACTGCTTTCCAGACGGACTCACGACGACCGACGACCGTCCAGTGATGCTTGAATCCACGCTGTTACGCAGACCTGCACAACAAGCGACCACACGTTTCAGACAGCAAGAACACGCAACCGCGCCGGTAACTACCGCCTGCGAATCGAACAAAGACCATCACTCGCCCGAACCAACGGTCTCACCGGCAAACTCAAACGACCTCATCGAACGAACGGGAGAGTCTCTCCCGAATCGACCGCGGTGTATTCCAATGATGCTCCCAATCGACCGTCGAAACACGCGGAGCGGTCCCACGGGGCACTCACGAGCCCACGCGACCGTGACGCGCACGAACGAGGTCACAAACCTATGGAACGACGCAAATACTTGCTCGGACTTGGATCGCTCGCTGCCGGCGGGGCAGCTGCAATGGGGACTGGCGCGTTCACCAGTGTTGAGGCGGACAGAATGGTACAAATTGACGTAAGCGGAGATGCAGGTGCATTCCTCCGTCTGGAAGGGAACGATACCCCAAATGGGAACGAGTACGTAGTCGATGATGGGACGGGTGGCACTACTCTCAGTCTCGACTTTAGCAACACTGATCAGGGTGGTACTGGCCTGAATCAGAATGCCGACACGACTATCCGTGATATATTCACGATTGAAAACCAGGGCACTCAAGAAGTGTATATCGGAGTCACTGGCCTCCCAGATGGTATGAGTATCTACGCAGATGAGGACGGCGGCTCTATACCGGGTTCAGCTGGGGTTACGCTTAATCAAGACGCTCAGGGGAAAGGTTCCAACAACCTGCCTCAATTGCCTCCAGGTGGCTCTTTAGCCCGTGTGGGCGTGATTTTCCGTGTAGATGATGAAATAGGTGATGGAGGAGTTGCAGATGCTCTTGATGATTTTGATGGGTCGATAACGATCAACGGCTACACCGAGAGCGAGGTCTAACCGATTCAATAATACGTATTTGATGTGAAATTGACCACGGGTAACTTGATTATCAAGTGAAATGGTTGCTGTCGGGTGTATTCACTCTCCGACGTGACATCATTTCTTCAGATTGAACACACCGATCTGCGGACACGGCGGGAGACTGCCTCAAGAATGAAGATGCTCACCCTTTGCAGTTCGGTCAACGCCTGGATTCCCTTGTTCGCAACCTGAGAGTAACCGTGACGGCGATTCGAACATGCAGATACGTCTTCGCTGAAAGGTGGTCGCACGGAAACCAGACTTGAACGGGAATCGGGCTTACAGATTAAAGACCCGAAATCGTATTTCGTCTGGGCCTAAAATCCGAACGGTTACTAGAATGGACTGAGAGATGACGCTGCCACCGAGCTATCTTTAATCAGCGAGAGAATCCCGCCGTTCACGGCGGGCGTGAATCGCGTCCGTTCCGTGACGCAACCGCCGCCAGTGGCACGGCCGGAACCCCCACCGAAACCGCTAAGTCGTCCGCAAACGTGTGTTTCGATAGGGTTACGCCACATCCCATTGCGAACGAGCGCGGGATGTGGGCCGCACTCCACCCATGTTTGCGGCGCGCGGGAAGCCCGGTTGATGGCCTTTGGCCGACAAGGTGTGAACCGTGCCGACACAGAACCGCGAGGTTCGACCGATTGGGTGAGAGCGGTCGGTTGAAAAGTCGACCGCGATGACACGCTTTCGGATGGGAGCGCCCGTGACAGCGCCACAAGACGCTCCCGGCCGAGGGTCGAAACCCGCCCCATCGACGCCGGGAGAGCCAGTCTTGAAACCGAACCGGACGACCGGGTTCCCCGCTGTGGAAGGGAAGCCCCGCCGTTTACGGCGGGCGAGGATGTCACCTGTTCGTCCTGTTGATGCCACTGCTCATCGTGTTCTGGATTCCCGGTGTCGGGCCGTTCACACTCATTTCTCGCTTCGTTCAACGCCTGGCTGGGTTCTACGCGCCAATCCTGTTCATGACGCTCCCAGTGGCTCTTCTGCTTCGACTCGGCGAACTGCTCGGAGAGAGCTTCAGTCTCTCACTTGGTGGGGTTGGTGCCTGGCTGCTTGCATTGCTCATCCCTGTTGCCGCACTGTTTGCTCCGCTAGTGATGTTCTGGCAGGCTGGCGCGCTCTTTTTCTTCGCCGATCGAGCCTCACGGCATGCCTCTCTCGGCCGTGCCCAACAGCGGGTCAGTCGTATGCGTGACGGGTCGGAGAGCGCAGCCCACGGCGGCCGGAACTTTGGGCGTGGCGTGGCCGGCAAGCCTGCGGTGAACAGAGACAATCAACAACTGCTGGACAGCAGTCGATCGCGAGCCCACAGCGCAGGGTCACGAGTGAATCAGGCACGGAATCGACTCCAATCCGCATTCGCTGATCGAGGCTCCACGGCTAGCGGTCCGGATGGGGATGATGCAGGCGGGAGGAACGCAAGCCAGGACGCTCGCGGGGCACGGAGTGAGAACTTCGAGGCGCTTCGTGACCGAGGCGGAGGGGGCGATTCGCCCTCACGCACTGACGGCGATACTTCGAGCGACGACCAACCACGGTACATCCACTAAATGAGTTCACGAGACGCAACCAAGCGTATCCCCAAGGCAATCGGAACCGAGGCACAGCTATTCGGCACGTACACACTGACGGACCTCGCAGTTGGCCTGTTCCCCGGCGTGGCTGTGCTGTTACTCATGCAGGTGGTCGTCCCTCCAGCAGCGACGGTCGCTGGCTACGGGCTCCAGTCACTAACACTCCCACTCGCCGCAATCGCGATTGCTGTGGGTGCGACGTTCGTCTATCTTACCCCACCCTACACATCGAGTCTTGATTGGCTGGGGACGTTCGCTGGGTTCTACCGCCGTGAGAAGAGTCACGACTTTGCGGCTGCGAAGGAGCTGACTCGGGTTGAGCGAATCCATCCTACAGACGGATTTGTCGAGCGGACTGATGGCGCACTCATCGGGATGGTGCAGGTCACGCCACCGACGATGGCCCTCGCAACGGATGGCCAGTGGCGAACCACCGCAGAAGCCTTCCAGAACTTCCTCAACACCACGGTTGCGTACCCAATCCAGATTTTCTCGACAACACAGGCATTCCCGACTGAAGAGTACCTAGCCCACTACGAAAACCGGCTTACAGACCCAGATGTGCAGGCGAACCCCCACCTGCAGACACTCATTGAGGAATACATCGCGTGGTACACAGCGGAGATGAGTCAACGAAAAATGACCATTCGCGACCACTACATCGTCGTCCCCGTGACGCCTGCCGAGGTGCAGTTCGAACGCGAGAGTGTGACCCAACAGCTTGCGAAGCTTCCGGTCGTTGGCCTGCTCGTCCAAGCGTGGTTCGCGCCTCGGTCAGAGGAGGAGTTCGACGCAATGGGAGCCGAACTCACAGAACGGCTTCGACGGGTCGAGAGGGGGATACGGGAGATTGAGGGCTGTTCCGCACAGGGCGTCGACGCCGACGAGATGGCGACGCTGCTCGCGTCATTCTGGAACGGCGAGATACGCGACGAGGGCGAGATGGGTGAGCGAATCCGAACGACACCGCTCATCGGAGGGATGAGATGATTCCCAATTGGGTGCCGTTCTTCGGCGGTACGTCCGACACAAGCGAGCCGTCGACGGGTGAATCCGACGAGTCGTCGGTGGAGTACGACGGAGCTCAGACACCGCTCGATTCGCTCGCCGATTCACACCAGAGTCTCGTTGCACCAGAGAACGTCGTAGAACGCGCAAGCGGCGTCGAGATGGGTGAGCGTTGGCGACAGACGCTGTGGGTCGCTGAATATCCCGACGAGCCAATAGACGGCCTGTTTGAGACGCTCTATTCGACTGGGGAGACTCGAGAGACAGACATATCGATCCATCTCGACCCGCGAGACACGCACAGTACGCTGAACGAACTCGAGAATCGAATCGAGAGCCTGGAAGCAGACCACGAGTACCTCACCGAGAAACACCGGGCTGGGGCACGCGGCGTTCGGAAAGATCTCGAGGATTATCAGGCGCTGTATGATGTGTTACGGAACACGTCAATGCGGGCGTTCGACGTGTCGATGTATCTGAGTGCCCGTGGCGAGCGGGGGAGCGCGACTGTCGATGGCGTGAGCAAGACTGCACGACAGGCACCCGCGAACCTCACTCCGGTTACGCCACGCTGGTCGCAACTGGATGCGCTCACAGCAAGCAGTCCGGTTGGTGTTGATGTCCTCAACGAGACGCTCGATACCCGGACGCCAATGATGGCTGGAGCTGTCGGGGCGATGTTTCCCTTCGTTGCAGGGGCGTTTGCTGAGCCCGGCGTCGAGTACGGGACGTACGCCCTCAACGAAAGTCCGGTGATTCTCGACCGGTTCAACCGCTCGACGGGCTATTGCATGATGGTTATCGGGAAGCTCGGGGCAGGCAAGTCCTTCTCGACAAAACTCCAATTGGTTCGGCAGGCGATGTATGACGACGAGACAGTTATCGTCATGCTCGACCCGATGGAAGGCTTTGCTGGCGTGAACGAGGCCCTCGGTGGTGAGCGCATCATCGTTGGTGGGCGTCGTGGCCTGAACCCACTTGAGCTCAAACCCACACCTCCAGAGGTGTTGGCTCGGGTGCCCGATATCGACCCGTGGGCCGACCAAATCTCGTGGGTGATGACGTTCTTTGAGACGTTCTTCGCTGGAGTTGCTGATAGCCCGCTTGGGCAGCGAAAACAGACGCTTCGACGTGCGGTGCAGGACGCCTATGAGCAACAGGGGATTACTCGCGACCCATCCACACATGGGAATCCTTCGCCGACCGTGCAGACCGTGATTTCGGTGCTTGAGGACATGCTTGACTCCCCTGCAGAGTTCGGGTATGCAACTGAGGCCGAACAGGAGAGTGTTCGTGGGGATGCTCAATCACTGCTGAAAGACCTCCGGCCGTCGTTTCGAGATGGGGGTGATTTTGCCAATCTCACCAAGCCGACTGAGTTTGACCTTGACGCGAACGTTCTCTATCTCGACTTGCACCAAGAAGAGGGCACACAGGGGCGGACTGAGACCAGCCTGTTGATGCAGGTGGTGTTCAACGCCGTCTACGAGCGAGCGAAAGCCACTGAGAAAAAGGTCGTCTTCGTTATCGACGAGGCACACTACCTGATGGCCGATGCGACTTCGCTTGGCTTCCTGGAGACGGCTGTTCGCCATAGCCGACACTACGATATCTCCCTGCAGTTCGTAACGCAGACTGGCGGGGAGTTCACGCTGACTCCCGAGGCGAAGACGATTGCAGACCTCTGTTCCATCGTTCAGATTCACCGCGTTGCCGAGGAAGCAGAGAAGCTTGCGACGTGGTTCGGATTGAGCGAGCGCGAGACCAACTGGGTCCGGACGGCGAAAGCCGGGAACGAGGAAGATGGCTACTCGGAAGCCCTCCTCGGAATTGATGAAGAAGGCTGGTTCCCCCTTCGGGTTCGGGCGAGTGAGTATGAGGCGGCGGTGGTTGACGGGAAAACGCCGACAGCTGTCGATGGATCTGTTGAGCAGTCTGCCTCGGTGGTGGATACTGAATCGATTAACACACCGAACCGAGATATGGTGGAGGGCGACGATGATTGAGGTAGACGCGATTCCCGATGAACTCACGTCTGTCCCCCAGTGGGTCTGTTGGACAGAGCGAGAGCGTGGCGGGAAACAAACGAAGATTCCTGTGATGCCGGGGACGGCAAGCTTTGCGTCTGTGCAGGACCCCGAAACATGGGCGTCGTTCGATGCGGCGGTTGAGACGGCCGCCGATGATGATCCTGTCGCCGGTATCGGGTTCGTGTTTACGGAGGACGATCCGTTTGTCGGCGTTGACCTCGATGACTGCCGTAATGCCGAAACTGGGGAGGCCGACTCGTGGGCACATGAGATCATCGAACAACTCGATTCATTTACTGAGGTCAGTCCTTCGGGGACAGGCTATCACGTCTATGTCCGTGGAGAGCTTCCAGACGGTGGAAATCGGTCCGGGGACATCGAGTGCTACGAGTCGGCGCGATTCTTTACGGTCACTGGGGACCGGGTTCCGGGAACACCTCACGACATCAACGAACGCACTGCTGAACTCGCAGACCTTCATGCCGAGTATATCGCCCCTTCGACGACGTCGGTGAAGGGAGATAGTTCGATGACTGCCTCGGTAACGCCGTCGATGGACGACGAGGACCTGCTCGAAAAAGCGATGCAGGCGAAGAACGGCCCGAAGTTCACGCGACTTTGGAACGGTGAGACGGGTGGGTACGACAGTCACTCTGAGACCGATATGGCGCTCGCTTGCCTGCTCGCGTTCTGGACACAGAAAGATGCGTCCCAGATGGATCGTCTATTCAGACAATCAAGGCTCTATCGCGAGAAGTGGGACGAACCACACTATTCGGGTGGGAAGACCTACGGAGAGGGGACGGTCGAACGGGCAGTTTCGGTGACGAGTGATGTGTACGAACCAACTGAGGGACCAAAGCCTGTGTCCAGGGGTTCGGATTCAGCACGTGAGGGTACGCATTCGAGAGACGATGCAAGGAGACGTGGAATCAACAATGCATGCCAACCTGAGAATTACCCTTCGCCCACGGAGCTAGCTGCTCTTGATGCCACTATAGAGGAGTTGGAACAAATGAACGAGAACTTGGAAGCCCAGTTTGAGTACCTCTATGAAGAATTTGAGGCAGAGCAGACTAAGCGGGAGCAGCTTGAGAAGCGTGTTGCTGAACTTGAGGAAGTGAACGCTACCCACTCTCGGCCGTTGCTCAATCGGTTGTTCGGGTAGTAGTCGTGCGATTGTCACGACACGGTGATAACCGCGATTAAGGCGGGCCTCGATGTCTGGTGAATTGTGAGAGAACATGAGAATCCTTGCGAATCTTAACCAACAGCTTTGAAACGTAAACTATACTGTTGGTTAAAACACTCAAAAGCTAACCACCACCATGGGTACGCCGGCGATGATTCGGTGGAGTTCGACAAGTACTCTGAGATACTGGAGTTCCTCACACCCCACCATGTCGAATGCTCTTGTATTGAGCTGGTACCTCGCTATCGGCTTCACCCCATATCATAATCCCCACACCCCACCGTGTCGAGTGTTCTTCAAACAAATCCGATTGTAGTTTCAGCCATAATTGTGTGAGTAATCGGCCTTCTACCTACTAGATCGGCTTTTCAGACGTCTACAATGTTTCACTACGTACTCGTCCAGAGGAGTCTGATTCATTCATACGACGCATTCGACACGGTGGTTTTATACTGTGGCTGGAGCGACGTTCAGGTAATTGATGACGACCTTCACTCGGGACACTCATATCTTCCGTGACGAGGATATGCTTCGAGACGACTACCAACCAGATTCAATAACTGCCAGAGAGTCGGAATTGGGGTCGTACCAGACCGCACTCCAGCCGGTTATTAACGGCGCTCAGCCCAGAAACACCTTCCTGTACGGAAAGACGGGTGTCGGGAAAACGTCTGTCTCACGCTACATCCTTAATCAACTGCAACGCGACTCTGAGCAGTACGACGACGTCTCTCTATCGGTATTTTGGCTCAACTGTACGAACCTCTCTTCGTCCTACCAGGTGGCAGTCAACCTTGTCAATACGTTACGTTCAGAAGACGATCAGATCAGTACGACTGGCTACCCGCAGCAACGCGTATTCGACCTGCTGTACAGCGAAATCGATGCAATCGGGGGAACGGTCTTAATTGTACTCGACGAAATCGACCACATCGGTAATGACGACGAGATTCTCTACGAGATCCCGAGAGCACGGTCGAACGGCTACCTCACCGAAACGAAACCTGGCGTGATTGGCATCAGCAACGACTTCGGCTTCCGTGACGACCTTTCTCCGAAAGTGAAGGACACCCTCTGTGAAGAAGAAATCCATTTTTCACCATATAATGCACCAGAACTAGAGGCTATCCTCGAACGTCGCGCAGAAGGCGCCCTTCGCGAGGATGCAAGTGAGTCAAGCGTGCTCTCGCTGTGTGCCGCCATCGCTGCACAGGACTCAGGAAGTGCGAGACAGGCGCTCGATTTGTTGTATCAGGCCGGCGAACTCGCGCGATCAGCAGACCGCGAACAAATCTGTGAAGATGATGTCTACGCAGCTCGAAACAAGCTCGAACGTAACCAGGTCGAACACGGAATGCGCGAACTCACGCGCCACGGTCACCTCTCACTGGTCGCTGTCTTGCACTTGGCTCTCGAGTCAAACGGGCCGTTCCGCGTCCGAGACATCTATCCGCGGTATCGCACGATTGCCGAGCAATCGGATATTGACCCACTAGTCCGCCGTCGAATGCATGACCACCTTGCGGATCTTGCAATGCTGGGTATCCTTGATCGTCACTCCCGAAACGAGGGTCGCTCCGGTGGCCAGTATTACGAGTACGAATTTTCTGTCGACCTCGACCTTGTCGCCAACGTCGTCAGTGACTTCAAAGGACTCGATCTGCCGCGCCGCGTCGTACAATTGACCCGGTCAGTCGAGTAATCTGATTGCGCGTATCCTGGACTGGTTCCGTCTCTTCTCGAAGAACATTCGACACGGTGGGGTGGGTGTCGGTTCGAATCATTCGACTCGGTGCTGGGAGCACTTGACACTATAGAGTGACTCATCGCTGGGAACACTCGACATGGTGGGGTGTGAGGGAGCAATCCTTGTTCAACACACGATGGACGTTCTGGAGTCTGGCTGTTGGTCTGTGGAACGTAGAGACACACCACCAATGCAAGTGAAGCTGGTGGGCTCGTTGATGCTTATCGCATGCTGGGGTAGTATTTCGAGCGATGCTAGGTTACTGAAAATTCGAGGCGAAAGCCTCGCCCTTCAGGGCGGGGATGAAGCCGACCAACAGTATTCAACCGCTGACGATGGCACGGATAGGGTTCCACGCGATCTTTAAGCCTCTGGACCGTAATAGTATGTATAGATGGTGAAGAGTACCCGTCACGCGAAATATGAACTCTACTACCACATAGTATTCGTGCCAAAATATAGGCGCTCGCACCTGACGGGGAAGACGAAGGAACGTCTCGAAACCATCTTCGCGGAGATTTGTGAGGACAAAGACCTCGAACTGGCCGAGACCGAGGTCATGCCCGACCACGTACACCTGTTCATCGGGAGTCCACCCAAGAACGCCCCGTCACTCATCGTCAACTGGGTGAAGGGCATCTCGGCGCGAAAGTACAACAACCGCTACGACGACCGCGTGAAGTGGACTCGTTCGTACTACGTCGGAACCGCGGGAAGCGTCCCCGAACCGCTGTGCGATTCGGTGTGCCAATCAGAACTGCTTGGCAGTTCTGATGACGCCTCGAAAGGCGCTGTCGAACGCTACATCGCTGAACAGGAAGGTGGCGACGAATGAAGCGCGTCAACACCTTCGAAGTGGTTCCACAGACCGAAAACGTCAAAGAGTGTCTCCTACGGCTACTCGACGCCTCCGCCTCTCTGTGGAACGAACTGACCTACGAACGTCGTCAGAACTACTTCGGTGACGGCGACGTGTGGGACACGTCCGAATACCGAGGACGCTACAACGGTGTCGTCGGAAGCGCGACCGTCCAACAGGTCACGCGAAAGAACAGCGAAGCGTGGCGGTCGTTCTTCGCCCTCAAGGAAAAAGGCGAGTACGCTAACCCACCGTCGTACTGGGGCAACGAAGAGGACGGACGCGAACTCCGCACCTATATCCGCAACAACCAGTACACGATTCGGTGGGGGAAGCGTAGCCGTCTCGAAATCCATGTCGGGCAAGAACTGAAAGACGAATACGGACTCGGCTACCACGAACGACTCTGCCTCGAAGTCCGAGGCAACCCAAAGTGGGACGGCAAACAGGGTCGTCTGGAACTTGAATACGACGAAGTGAGCGACACGTTCAGGGCTTTCCAACCAGTCACCGTACCTGATTCTCGACTGGATTCACGGAAACTCGAAGAGTTTCCTGAAGTCGAAAACGGTTCGCGTTTTCGGAATTCACCACTGGCTTCTCACGAAGCCGCCCTCGACGTTGGCGCGAACAATCTCGTCGCCTGTTCCACGACCACTGGTTCCCAGTACCTCTACGACGATCGAGAATTGTTCGGACGGTTCCGCGAGACGACTGACGAAATCGCCCGCCTACAGTCGAAATTGCCCGAGAGACTGAGTCTCTCGGAATCACGTAAGACGAAGTCTTCCGGACGACTCCGAGAAGGGCGCTACAGTTCCAAACGGATTCGGCGGCTGTACCGACAGCGGACGAAACGCCGTGACCACGCACAGAACGCGCTGGTACGCGACCTCGTTGAACGGCTGTACGACGAGGGCGTGGCGACGGTGTACGTGGGCGACTTGACCGACGTGCTGGAAACGCACTGGTCGGTCAGGGTGAACGAGAAGACGCACAACTTCTGGGCGTTCAAGAAGTTCATCCACCGTCTCTCGTGCGTCTGTGAGGTGTACGGTATCTCCCTCGAAGCCGAGTCGGAAGCGTGGACGAGTCAAACGTGTCCCGAATGTGGCGACCACGAGGAGACGGTTCGCCACGGGGATACGCTGACGTGTCCGTGCGGTTTCGAGGGACACGCCGACCTCACGGCGTCAGAGACGTTCCTTCGAGAAAACAGCGATACGGAAGTCAGGCCGATGGCACGGCCCGTGCGATTCGAGTGGGACGACCACGACTGGTCGGGGAAATCACACCCCCACGAAAGTCCCAAAGAAGTGCGCACAAACCCGCAAGTTGCCTCCGTGGATCGGTAGCCGAACCCCCAACGGAGGAATCCTCTCGCTTTAGCGCGGGGAGGATGTCAAGTACGGCGAACTCGTCCCAATCAGTAGAGATGACGCATGCACTCGCTCCCTCAAGTGCGTTTTCGGACGAGACAGCGTATTCGATGTTCGAGAAGTGGGTTCGCATATTCTCGGCCGCAACGGAGTCGTAAGCGTCGACGGTCGCGTCACGTTCTTGAGGCCGTTGATGGTGGTGGAGTTCTGTGCTAACAGCGGAAGCAGTGGGGTGGGTGTGTCGAGTCTCTACTAGGCCAGTCCTTCTCGATGGAACACCAACTCGTCCGATAGGCGATGTATGACGATGAGACCATTATCGTGATTTCGACGCGAAGGAGGGATTTCTTGGCGTGAAAAACGTCCTCGGTGGTGAGCGCATCATCGTCGGGCCCCGTGGACTGAACCAACTTGGACTCAAACCCACCCTAATCCGGACTACTGGTAGGACTCACAGACCCGCGCGACACCCTCCTCAAAGTCGATTGTCGGCTCCCAACCCGTTGCTTCATTGAGTTTCGAGTAGTCGGCCATCGTGTCGTGGACGTACACTTCGAGGGGGTTCTCGATGTACGTGGGTTCGATTTCGGTGCCGAGTTCGTCGTTGATCATCTCCACCATCGTGTTGAAGGAGTAGCTCTCGGCCGTGCCGACGTTGTAGATGCCTTGGAGTTCGTTGTCGGCGGCGAGCTCACAGGCACGGACGATGTCGTCGACGTGCGTGAAGTCGCGTGTTTGTGTACCGTCGCCAAACAGCTCTGGGCGTTCACCGCTGGCGATCTTGTGGGTGAACTGGGCGACCGTGTTTGCGTACTCGCCCTTGTGTTCCTCGGCGCCGCCGAAGCCCTGATAAACTGAGAAGAAGCGCATCCCTGCAAGGCTCATCCCGTGAAAGTTGTGGAAGTACTCAGCGTACCGTTCGCGTGCGAGCTTCGACGCTTCGTAGCCGGTTCTGGCTTCGACGTCCATGCTCTCAGGGGAGGGTTCGGTGCGGTCGCCGTAGATTGAGGAGGTGGTGGCGTACACGACGGTATTGCAGCCGTCTTTGCGGGCCTGCTCAATTGTGTTCACGAATCCCTCGACGTTGACGCGGGCCCCCTTTGCGGGGTTCTCTTCGTGCATCTTGTAGGAGGAGAGCGCCGCGAGGTGGAACACGACGTCGACGTCGGTGGGGAGGTCTTCTTCGACGACGGATTTATTGACGAACTCGACTTGCTCGGAGAGGTTCTCTGGAGTTCCGAGGTAGCAGTCATCGACGGCGATTACGTCGTTGTTCTTAGAGAGGTGGTTCGCGATATTGGAGCCGATGAAGCCGGCACCGCCCGTGACGAGGACGCGTTTGTTCTGCATGACGGTTCATGTTCGGTATTTTGGGTAAGGGTTGCGATTGGTGGATTTGCTGTCAGTCCCTGTCGCCGATAACGATCCCGCCGCAGTCGACGCAGACGTAGTCACCGTCGACGGTTTCCGCTGTTGGGGCGTTACACGAGATGCACTTCACGCGCGAGGAGCGGACGGATCGGGGGTAGCGGCTCATGGATAGTGGTACATGGCGGTTAACTAATGGCTCCCGGTTCGGGCTCGCTGAATCTTCTACACTGCAGAAGTCGCGGTCCGAGACGTTGGACCGCTACAGTATAGTCTTCAGCCCTTCCCGTAACGAGACTGTCGGCTCGAACCCGAGCTCCGACCTCGCCTTCGAAATATCCGCGACGCTCTCGTCGATGTCGCCCGGCCGTGGATCCGTGTAGGTCACTTCGGAGTCGGTGTCGGCAACGGCGCATATCGTCTCGGCGAGCTCGGCGATGCTCGTCTGTTCCCCACGGCCGATGTTGTACGCTTCCCCGGTATGCTCTGTCGTCGCTGCTAGCAGGTTGGCCTCGACGACGTCGTCGACGTGGACGAAATCTCGCGTCTGCGAGCCGTCGCCGTCGACGGTAATCGGTTCTCCAGCGAGCGCTTGGTCCCGGAAGATGCTGATGACGCCACCGTAGTCGCCCCCGCGCTGACGTGGGCCGTATATGTTGAAGTAGCGGAGGGCGACTGTTTCCGTGTCGTAGAGGTCGTTGTAGACCTGCGCATATCTGTCGATGGTCCACTTGTCGATACCGTAGGGCGAGGTCGGGGTTTTGGAGTCCGCTTCCGAGATGGGGATTGTCTCAGGTTCACCGTAGATGGCGGCGCTCGAGGCGAGGACGAGTCGGAAATCCTTCTCGCGCGCGAGTTCGAGGAGGTGCAGTGTTGCGTCGGTATTCACCTCGTGGCAGGATTCGGGTTCTTCGACGGATTTCTCGACGCTCACGACGGCGGCCTGGTGGAAGACGATATCAACGTCGTCTGTGAGCTCGTCCAAGAGGTTGCGGTTCCGGATGTCGCCCTGCTCGAAGGATACAGTATCAGGTACGTCGCTCTCAGTGCCAGCAGAGAGATTGTCGAGTGCGATTACGTCGTTTTTGTTGGCTAATCGCTCAGTGAGGTGGCTCCCGACGAAGCCGGCGGCACCCGTGATGAGGATTTTGTCGTCTTCTACTGATGTCATATATCACCGTCTGATTTCCGGAGGGTAATAGGTTCGTCATACTTGCCAGCGTGCTGTCTTATGACAAAGTTAATAACCGCTTACCTATTGGACCTGAGTATGTGCATCGTTTCGGAGCCAGCGCCCCTGAGAAACTGCTTCGGAGTTACTTTAGGAGGGTCCTAAGTATCTGTCCGACGAGGATTGAAGGCTGATGTCGCGCTCTGAACTTACGTCACCGAGTGCGGATTCCTCTGTTTCAAAACCGGCTGTCGGGCTGGTTGCAAGTGATGAAGTCGAGGTATTGAGAAATCTGCTTGGAGCGTTGGAACACAACCTTCCCGTTATCCTCGCGAATACGGGCGAGGCTGAGACTGTTGTCGATATCGCTCGGCGGCTCGGGGTGCAGATCGTCGAGCCTCCCGAGGGTGTAGAAACGATAGACGAACTGCGTGACCACTTCGCGACTGTCGCGAGCGGTGAATCCGTCTCGGGAATTATTGTCCCAGAAGACAGCAGCACCCCAATCAATTTCGAGCGGAGTGTCGCGGAGTTCGATCCGGACGAACGTGTAAGCGGAACCGTCAGCGAAAAAGCCGACGGCGAACTCGGCGTGCTGGCGGCGATCCCCGCTTACAACGAGGAGGCGGCCATCGCAGACGTGGTGACTGAGACGAAGCAGTACGCTGATCTCGTGTTGGTCATCGACGACGGCAGCAGCGACGATACGGTACTACTGGCGAAGGAAGCTGGTGCGACGGTCATCGAACACGAGGAGAACGGTGGCTACGGCGCCGCGCTTCGAACGGCGTTCCGGGAGGCGAACAGGCGTCGGGCTGACCACCTCGTGATTCTCGACGGTGATGGCCAGCACGACCCGAGCGACATCCCCGGGGCAGTCGACGTGCAGGGTGACGGCGCCGATATCGTCATCGGAAGTCGGTTTGCGGAGGGTTCGGAAACGGAGCTTCCGCTGTACCGGCGTTTCGGGCTGGCAGTTGTGAACGCCTTGACGAACCTCAGCATGGGCGTCGTTCGTTCGAAATCACGCGTTGGCGATACTCAGAGCGGTTTCCGGACGTACAACCGTGAGGCCATTGAGTCGTTGAGTGAAGACCCGAGCATCGGCTCGGGGATGAGCGCGAGCACGGACATCCTGTACCACGCCCATCAGCACGGTTATGAACTTGAGGAAATCGGGACGACGATCGATTATGATGTGGAGGACGCGAGTACGCACAACCCGGTTTCGCACGGGATTTCGCTGGTCGGGAATATTCTCAGGACGGTTGAGCGGGAACGGCCAATTATGGTTCTTGGTGTTCCGGGGTTTCTGAGTTCGTTCGTTGGGCTCGGCTTCGGATACTGGACCTTCGTGAACTACATCAGCTCGGGAACGTTTCCGATCGAGTTGGCGCTGATTTCGGCGACGTTCGCTCTAGGGGGTGTATTCGCATGCTTTACGGCAATTATTCTGCACTCTCTTAATACTCACCTAGAATAGAATCACAGCAACTACAATTATCACAAGATGGATTTAGCCTTTCAGACGACGATAGCTTACGGCGGTCTCGGACGTTATAGTATTGGATTACTATCGAAATTAGCAGACTATTGTGACACTATTACAGTATATCCTACTCCACTTTCTGCGGAAGTGCCCACTCAACATGAATGGTGGCGTGAGGTTCCGGAGAACGTGTCTGTTGTGAAGAAACACAACTTCGCACGTAGCCTTCTTAGAGATTCAACCAATTTCAAGAAATACGACCTCGTCCACATTAATTATGCCTCCTTAGGGGTCCCTGCCTTACTCGCGAACTCACTTTTCAACACCCCATATGTGTACACAGTTCACCATTTTGACAGCCCTAGTCGCGTTACTAGTGACTTCGGACTCCGGCTGAAATACGAAGTTGAACGGAAACTGTGTTTTCCCTTAGTTTCTTCGAGAGGCGCGCTGGCTACGGTGTCTGAGTATAACGCTAAACGGATGGATGGGCGGGCAGACACAGTTATCCCCCATGGAATAAACCCAGAGAGAGTCCAAACTGGTTCGGATTTCGAAATTCGGGATCGGTTCGGTCTGAGAGAGAACTCAGATATCGTGCTTTTCGTAGGGAAATTTCACTCTTATAAAAATACTATTGACTTAATAAAAGCGTTTAGTCTTGTTTCATCTTCTTCTGACGCAGAATTGGTTCTGTTATCTAGTGGCGGCCATGAAGAGCAGAAGATACGGTCAAAGATCTCTGATCTAGGTCTCGAAAGAGATGTGTCTATTATTGTGGACATAACGGATGAATTACTTTGCTATTTCTATAATGAGGCGACTGTCTTCGCTTTCCCCTCCCAAGCAGAAGCATTCGGACTAGTATACCTGGAGGCTATGGCAGCGGGATTACCGGTAATCCACAGCGGCGAAGGGGGTGGAGCTGAGGTTGTAGGCGATGCTGGGATTTCAGTTAACCCAGCTGACCATGAGGAATTTGCGACTCAAATCCTGCGGGTGCTTGGTGACCCAGTCCTCCAAAATCAATTACAAGCAGCTGGGCTTTCACGAATTGAGAGATTTACTTGGGAGAATGCTGCTTCTCAATATGCTGAACTATACGAATCTATTCTGTAGTCGTCTTAGCTATCGAAGCATAAATGGAATCGAGCTCTGCGGCGCATTTTTCCCAGGAGAATAACTTCGCTCTCTTGGTCCCTTTTTCCCGGAGGTTCTGAGAGATTTCGGGATTAGTAAGTATCTCGCAGACCGATTGAGCAAATCCTTCAACATCTCCAGGGGGGTGTAATCGACCTGCATCCCCAACCACTTCTGGAACTGATGCAACTTGAGTAGCTACTACGGGCGTTCCGCAAGACATTGCTTCTAGTGGCGGGAGACCGAACCCCTCATAAGTTGATGTGCTGATGAAGACATCTGATAGCGTGTACAAATCGCAGATCTCGCTTTCCTCAATAAATCCTAAATCAATCACGCTATCCTCTACACCTAGAACTTTTGACAGATCACTATGTTCTCCGAGACCTCTCGGACGAAGTAATTTAACATCGGAATCCAGGGAGTCCCGCACCTTACGAAGCACTTTCAATAGTGTAGGGATATCTTTTCGTTCATTGTTGTTCCCCATATGAACTATATAATGGCTCGATTCAGAAAGTCCGTGCTTGTTAGCAAACCGTGTGACTCGTTCTTCGGTAGCCGGGCTAAACTCCCTACTAACTCCATTATAAACTGTGTTCACTTTTAGACTTGGAATAGACAAGTGGTTCTGGATATCTTGGGAGGTAGACTCAGAAATAGAGATTATTTGATCCGACTTCTTTGTACCATAGAAAAGTGCTTTAGAAACCATTTCTTCAACTATATTCCCAGCCAATTTCAGATAGACCAGATCGTGGACTGTTGTAATAACTGGGTCGATTTTCGGGGAGAATGCGAGATTCACCATATTTTGGTCCGCTAGATGATATACATCAAATCCCTCGGGTACCTCCTTACCTAATCCGTAGATCGCCATGGCTGTCCCCACTGTTCCTGTTTTCCTTATCACCCTGTTGGATAGCTGACTTAAAGAATGGATTACTGTCCGTTCCCCAGATTGGTTTATCTTAATTAATTTGTTATCTTTTTTATCTATGTAGAATTGCACTATATTGTTGGATGACTTTCCTTGCAACTCGTTAGCATACCGACCTACCCCGCTGCCTTCTGGAGCACTATTAATTAGTGCTACGTCCAAGTTCTTTGCCATTCTTAGTCAGTTCTCTGTAAATGACTCTCCTCTAAGTATTGAGTGCATTTCCCCTCGAACATCTGGATGAAGAATAACTAATAATAGATACACAAGAACTGCGCTTGTAAGTAGAATTAACAACTGTATTCTCTCCACAGATACATAAGTTTGTTTGGCAGCAAAAATCAATGCGGCCATTATTCCCGCACTCAGGCAGTACCAACCAATTTGTTCTGTTGGAACTGATATTTTAATGCTCTTGGAGAGGAATTGTGTTTCAACAGACACTAACGCTATGTAAGACAGGAGTGTTGCGACTGCTGCACCGACTAGTCCAAATCGCGGAATAAGCATGGTATTCAGTGCGATATTCGTACATACTGCCACTAAAGTTGCGATAGCAGCTAAATTCGGTTTGTTCATTCCCCGAAGAGTATAACCGGTAACTTGCTCGATTGCTTGAAACAGTTTCTGTACCATGATGATAATAAATACTATCTCCACGATGGGTGATCTGATATCGAAGAATATTCTCAGAATCTCCTCACCAAGAACAAGGGTGCCAAATAAGGCAGGGATTACGAAAATGAGGGAAAGTGACATAGACCGCTGAACGACCGACTCTATAATCTCGTGTCTACCATCTGCCTCTAATGAACTGACTATCGGGAACGTGGAGTTTCTAACGGCCCAACCAAATAGAACAGTTACGCCAGTAAGGCGCCAAACAATCTCGTACGCCCCGACTAGCGCTGGACTTAGGAAAACGCCCGCAATAAGGACATCTGTCCAGTTATACACTCGCCATCCTGCCTCTGATATAATGTCATATTTTCCGTACTGAAAAAGTGATGCTGCTCTCTTTTTATCAGGCTTAACTGGTGCAAGTGGGACCTTCACAAGTCCAATCGTGACTACAATGACTAGAGCGGCAATATACCCGTGTATTAGCGCAAATGATTCGGTCCCTACTTGTGCAAATAGTGTTCCAAATAGGACCCACCCCAACTGTTCTACACCGATCATGTAGGCTGTTTCTTCGACACGCATATCACCATTTAACGAACGTCTTAGCAAATCGGAAATGTTCTTCAAGAGAATTGTAACGGGGATCAGGTACGCAACCTCGACTCCGATATACGGGTTAATTATTGGAGAAAGATACAGAACTGTTGCCGTGACAAGTGTAAATAATAGTAATTTCAGGGGTAGTGCTGCGTAAACTGTCTCTGGTACTGGTTCACCTTGACTGATCCTCTTTTCAACAGCGCCATTTATACCCATATCAGCAAATAGTTCTGAGACACCTACTAATGCCAAGAACAGGAAGTACATGCCAAGATTTCCGACGCCTAGGGTCTGGGAGAACCAAATTAACCCGATGAACGAAAAAACCGCATTCGCAACCTTCGCGACAGCAATTTTCCCGATTGAATCCCATGGAGACATCTTCTTTTATATAGTCTCCCCCCCTTCCCAACTTATATCTGATGATTAGCCTTTTGGTAGTGTTCAGATAAGCTGATTCCACGTGAAGGCGAACGCTTGGAGCCAATTTTCGACAGTCTCTGCTTCGGCGTGGCTGAAACAGTTTGAGAACTGGCTGGTTCGACGTTTTAGTTCTCGAAAGACACGTTCGACGCTGTTCCGATTCCCGTGTTTTTCGTATCGGAATCGGAAGTTGTGTCGGTGGAGTGCCACTTGCAGCCACGGTGCAGAATCGACGAAAAAGAGTGCGTCATCGACGAGATGTTTCTCGCGGAGTTCGGCGAGGAACATATCGGTAATCGCTTGATTTCTGGTCGGAGAGAGGTTCACGTGTAGCAAGCGGTTCGTTGCAAGATGGACAGCCGCGTAATGCCAAAATCGTTCGTCATTCAGATGGATCACGGTTTCGTCAACAGCAACGTGACCCGGATTTGCGCCATCACGGGGCTGTAAATCAGCTTTCTGTACCCCGTTGTGAATGGTCGAACGACAGCGTTCGACACCAACCTATCGAGAATAGAGACGGTATCTGAAAGTGATAGTCTAGCCAGATGGGGTCGGATACCGAGCTTCAGCGCCGATTCGGGTGTCGACTCTCGCTCCGCAAAATCTAACTCGAAGCAGTCGCTACCTCCGTCGAGGCGGGCGATTTCTAGCATAGATCACTCCAAAATCGCACCGCCTCACTCTGTGTCCTTATTGTACGTGCCAATTTTGAATCAAACTTTCCAGAATCCAGGTTGGCACAAGAAATGAAAAATATAGAGCAGGCACTTTCCGACCCCGCACCACGACAATACGCCTCAATCCTAAGTTACATGGCCGGAATTTCTACCCTGGCACAGACTACGAGAATTTTGAGGACATTACAGTGAAGCAAACTACCACGGAAAAGCCGTTCAATGTGCAGGTCCATAACAACCCACGCAAAGAGCAGTGGTACTCGGGACAACTGCATGAAAATTTCGAGGACTTCGCCGACTGGACCGTCAATAACGGGTCACTCACGAGGGTGTCATAGAATAGTTCTCATAGCGTGATGACGGTGCTTCCTGGATTGTCTCCGCGTTCGTCGTTGGTGATTGCAACGACGAGACGAAGGCACAGCGCGAGGAACACTTGTGCTCGTGCGTGGACGCGGCCTCGGGCGCGGACGTGCCCGAGGCCGCAGTCCTTGACGGCGTCGTTGGTTCGTTCGACTCCACTCCGGCGATTGTACGTCTCGTCTAGCGTCGATTGCTTCAGCTGAACGTCCACACTGTGTTCGTCGATGCGGGCTTCGACCCTGTACTCGATGTCTTTCGGATCGTCGGTGTTTCGTGCGTTGTACGGAGCGACTGGCACGACCCCTGCGGCCAGCAGGTGGTCGTGCCAGTCGAGCGTGTCGTAGGCGCTGTCACCAAGCATCCAGATCGGTTTCTCGACGGCGAGCGCGTCACAATAGTACGTAAGGGAAGTTATGGGCGTAGAGTGAGACATCGACGTAATGAGCGGAGATCGTCGCAAGGAGATCGTTCGGCACCTGAGTGAGGAAAATCTCGATCGGTTGCTCGCTGAAACGGATGATGAGAAGGTGAGCAAACGGCTCACCTTCGTCAAACGCCTCTACAAGGGAGCAACGCTTGAGGACGCTGCCGACGATGTCGGCAAGTCAGCTTCTACCGGCAGTCGCTGGGCCCGACGATGGAACGAAGGCGGGCTCGGCCTGCTCACGCCGAACTTCGGGGCCGGTAGGCCCCCGAAGCTCGGCGAACACGAGCGACGAGAGCTGCTCGAACTCCTCCGAGACGGGCAGCCTTGGAAAAAACAGGAGATACAGCATCTCATCAACCAGGAGTTCGGTGTTGAGTACCACCCTGTCTACCTCGGTCAATTTCTCAAAACGCTCGGTCTCTCCTACGCTATCCCGCGAACAAAGCGTCCCTCTCGCCCTGAGAACGCCGAAGAGGTTCTCGACGAACGCGTCGGCGACGCGTTCAACGAGACCGAAGCCGACAAGCCGCACAACAAACGTGACGATGACGACGAGGAAGGCTGGGTCGTCAACGACATCTATCCGGACGGCGGGACTGTCATCGGCTTCTTTGATACGTCACATCCACAGCCGTGGGACAACTCTCAACGGCTGTACTCCGTCGATGATCCGCACATCACCCGACCGCTGGTTCGTCACGACGAACCAACGGTCGGCTTCTACGCGCTCAACGGCGAGAGCGTGGTGAGTTTCCCGAGGATCAGACGAAAGAACGCATCTGCGACTGTCTCGAACGGATCCGCGAGCAGAATCCCGCTCCGCGGATTCTGCTCGTCTTGGATAATTTCTCCTCACACATCTGCGAGTACACGCGCAGGCGTGCCCATCAACTCGGCATCGATCTCGTCTTCTTACCGTTGGGTCGCCGGATCTGAATCCGATCGAACCGGTCTGGAAGAGTCTGCGGTGGGAAGCATCACCGCTGATCGTCGAGAGCGCGGAGGAATTCCGCGCTCTCGTCACAGATCTCTTCGATCAGCTTACCAACAGACTGAGCTTCGCCCAATCCTGGATCAACGAATTCCTCGGCGCTCATTTGCAAAACTTATCTTAATGACTAAACTCGGCGTGGTCGAACGCGACCGCAAGCTCCAGATTCCCGCCTTCGTCTGGGCATTCGTGTTCGGCTTCGCCGCAGGCGAAAGCCGAACACTCGCAGGGTTTCGACGCAGCTATAACTCGACAGCTGACGAGTCGATCTCACCGGGTGGGTTCTATCAGCGGTTGACGCCGACGCTCGCGGAGTACCTCCGCGACCTCGTCGAGCATGGTCTCGACGAGGTCGCTGTTCCCGACGCTGTTGACGCTGATATCAACCGATTCAGGGACGTGATAATTGCCGATGGAACGGTGTTGCGGTTACACGAGTTTCTCTCCGAGAAGTACGAAGCCCGCCACGAGGAGCAGGCTGGAGCGAAGCTCCACCTGCTCCACAATGCTACTGACCAAACGATTGAACGGATCG
>Ga0306867_1000117_pt1 | contig 52875 bp, 68 predicted proteins | sample AntRauTorckE6831_FD_190432 | JGI IMG/M metagenome (GOLD analysis project Ga0306867, IMG submission 190432) | Saline lake microbial communities from Rauer Islands, Antarctica - Metagenome Torckler E6 #831 (v2) (version 2) | ecosystem: Environmental > Aquatic > Non-marine Saline and Alkaline >...
CGGGGACGGGGACGGGGACGGGGACGGGGACGGAGAGGGCGATGCGGTCGCGGAGCAGGCTGGTGGCGGCGACGCTGACGGCGCTGACGGCGCTGGTGGCGATGGGACTGGCGCTGGCGGTGACGCGAACGACAGCCTCTTCGACGACGACTTCGGTGCGGCGATGGGGAGCGCCCCGGACATCTCCGGCGGCGCAGGCGGCGCAGGCGGCGCAGGCGGCGCAGGCGGCGGTGACCTCGGTGGGGGCGGTGAGTTCGGGATGGGTGGAGACGACTTCGGCGGCGCGGACCTCGACGACGAGTTCGGGATGGGCGGCGGTGGCGGTGGCGATTTCGGAATGGGTGGCGGCGGCGACTTCGGGATGGGTGGTGGGGGTGGGTTCGAGGAGGACGATGAGTTCGAATCCGACCTCTCCCGCATCGACCTCGGCATCGAGGGACTCGACGAGATGGTGCAGGGCGGCGTCCCCGAACGCTCGCTGATGGTTACTATCGGCTCGGCAGGGACCGGGAAGACGACGTTCGCGCTCCAGTTCCTCCACGAAGCACTTCAGAACGGCGAACGCGGCATCTACATTTCGCTCGAGGAGTCCCGCGAACGCGTCATCAACTCCGCGACCGAGAAGGGCCTCGAGTTCGATAGGTACGCCGACGACGGCCAGCTCGCGGTCGTCGACCTCGACCCGATCGAGATGGCGAACTCGCTCCGGTCCATCCGCTCGGAACTCCCGCGACTCATCGAGTCCTTCGACGCCACCCGACTCGTCCTCGACTCGGTGTCGCTCCTGGAGATGATGTACGACGACCGCGCGACCCGCCGGACGGAGATCTACGACTTCACGCGCTCGCTGAAGCAGGCGGGCGTGACGACGATGCTGACGAGCGAAGCGAGCGACGAGCACGCGTACACGAGCCGGCACGGTATCGTCGAGTACCTCACCGACGCCGTGTTCGTCCTCCAGTACGTCCGCCCGGACGACTTCCGGGAGACCAGGCTCGCTATCGAGATACAGAAGATCCGGGACGCGAACCACTCACGCGAGACCAAGCCCTACGAGATCACGAACGAAGGCATCTCCGTGTACCGGCAGGCGAACATCTTCTGAGTACAGTTCGGGTCTCTCAGTCCGGCGATTCCTCGACGTCGTCCTCGAACGTCGCGACGATGCCCTCCAGCTTCTCGGGGTCGGCGTCCGCGATCTCGGCGAGCAACGCTTCCAGTTCCGCGCGGTCCTCGTTCTCCGGGAGGAGGTCGGCGAGTTCACCCAGCGACGCTTCGACGTCCGCGGGCGCTGTCGCCGGTTCCGGGACGTCCGCGGGGTCGACCGCCGCGGTCTCCGTCGTCGGGTCACTCGCCAGGGCGTCCGGAACCACCGGGTCGTCGGGGAGTGGCGTGGAGAACTCGTCGCCCGCGACCGTCGCCGGGTCCGGCGTCAGGCCGAGCAGGCGCGCGAGCGTGTCGCTCGCGGACTCGTCGGGCATCCCCATCGCCTGCACGTGCTCGTAGACGCGCGCGTCCAGTTCGACCGTGTGCGTGCCGTGGTCGCCGGTCGCGTCCTCGTCACGGTCGTCGTCGTTGGGCATGGTCGGAGAGAGGGACGCTGGCGGGAAGAAACTGTGCCGTGGTGAACCGATACCGCGACGGTGTTCGCGGACGACCCCTCCTTCGAGTTCGCGGTCAATGGTGCGGGGTCAAAGGAACTGGCCGAGGAGGTTCCGTTCGGCGCGCTGGAGGTGTTCGGTGACGGTCGACGCATCGAGCGCTAGCTCTGCGGCGATATCGGCCGCCGAAACCGCCTTGGGCACCTCGTAGTACCCGAGCTCCCAGGCGGTCTCGACGACCTCGCGCTGGCGGGCCGTCAACTCGTCCAGCGGGTGGTCGGGGCCCTCGTAGCGCCCGAGCCGTCGAAGCTGCGGTGACACCCCCGCGCTCTCGTACCCGTTTATCTGTCCGGCGATGGCCGCGTGCGGGCCGACCAGCGACATCGTCGCACCGCGGTCGTCGACCTCCGGGTCGCACGTCCCGACGAGGTCGTCCGCGGTGTCCGCGAGCGTCTCCGGGAGGTCGGGTGCCGTGAACGAGATGACGTACACCTGCGAACCGTCTCGAGCGGCGACGTGATTCCACCGGTCGACGCAGTCGAGCGCACGCAACCGGTCCTCGTCGAGTCGACTCTCGACGTCGACCTGCAGGACCGCGCCGTTCCCGTGACATGCCAGCTCCTCGACCGTCCCGAGGCCCGCCTCTCGAGCCAGTGACAGGAGTTCGCCGACCCCCATCGCCTCGAGCGCCGTCTCGCTGACGCTCACCTCGGCTTCGCGCATATCTCGTACTCGGACGGGAACCGACTACAGCCTTGTGCCCAGTATGTTGGGACGTCTCGATATGACCGCGGCGCACGCCGGTCGAACGCGGGGGTTCAGGAGACGAGCCCGAACCGGCCACGTCCCGGTCGGGTGTGGCGACCACCGGGTGGTCTCAGAGGTCCGCCCGCTCGAATCGCCAGTATCCGAGGAGGATCGGGACGACGCCCCACGCGAGCAGGACGACGACGGAGAACCAGGCTTCGAGGTAGAACGGGACCTCGCCCCCGAGGCGGTTCGCGAGCTCGAGTTGTTCGGGCGTCGCGGACGCCGGCAGGTCCTCGACGGGGAACTCCGGAACGGCTGTCACCGTCTCGTCGAGGGCGGTGCTCGCGAGGACGCGGAACGCCTCGAGCGGGTTGAGTCGCTTCAGGGCGAAGTACCATCGCTCCGCTTCCAGGCCCGGTAGCGACCCGGTGACTGCATAGTACAGCCCTGCCGCGAGGGGTTTCCAGAAGAACACCATCCCAGCGAACGAGCCGATTGTCAGCGTCATCGCTCGCCCGCGGGACGTCGCAGCGGCCGACCCCCCGACTGCGAGTCCCGTGAAGGTGAGTCCGAGGAGCACGCCAGCGCCGACGAACCCGGCGAACGCACTGGCGTCGGGGACGCCGTACAGGACGGCGACGAGCACACTGGCGACGGCGTAGCCGACGCCGAGTGCCGTCACGGTGACGAGGAGCCGCCCGGCGAGTTTTCCGGCGACGACGTCCTTCCGGGAGAACGGGTAGCTCAACAGGACGCGGAGGCTCCCCGAGCGACGCTCGCCGACGACCGCCATGTAGCCCGCAACCAGGGCGATGCCGGGGACGAATAGTTGCGCGAGCATGGCGACGCCCGCCATCGCCTTCGCGGGGGTGACGGTGACTGCGTCCGGGAACAGCTGCGCTGCGACCGGGAGTGACATCAGCACGAACGCGACGAAGACGCCGATGAACGCCCAGAGCATCTTCGAACGGACGGCGTCCGCGAAGTCCTTCCGTGCGAGGCCGACCCACGTCGCCGTCACGCGACCACCTCCCGCTCCGTCGAGGAATCGCCCTCGGCCCCGGGACTCGTCCGGTCGGTCGTGTACGCGGCGAAGACGTCTTCGAGCGAGGGCTCCTCGGAGTCGACGTCGAGTACCTCGACGCCGGCGTTCACGAGATGCGCGACGACGAGCGCTTTCGTACGCGGCGTGGACGTGGTCACGCGGAGCAGTGACCCGGCGGTCTCGACCGATTCGACTCCCTCGAGGTCGGCAACGTCCGTCGGCACCTCGTCGGCGAGACGAAGACGGAGTTCGGAGCCACTCCCCACCGTCTCCCGGAGGGTCTCGACGTCGTCGACGGCGACCAGTCGGCCGTCCGATAGGATGCCGACGCGGTCGCAGACCGCCTCGACCTGCCCGAGGACGTGACTGGAGAAGAACACCGTCGTGCCGCTGGCGGCTTCCTCGCGAACGACGTTGCGCATCCGCCGGATACCGAGCGGGTCCAGGCCTGATGAGGGTTCGTCGAGGACGAGTAGGTCGGGGTCGCCGACGAGCGCCATCCCCAGGGCGAGGCGCTGTTGCATCCCCTTCGAGTACTCTCCGACGGTTCGCGCGGCGTCAGCCGTCGAGAGCCCAACGCGGTCGAGGACGTCGTCGGGGTCGTCGTCGGCGTCCTTCCATTCGATGGCGAAGTCGAGGTGCCGGCGGCCGGGAAGCCGGTCGTAGAGACCAAGCCCCTCAGGCAGGACACCGACCTGGTGCCGGAGTGACTCGGACGCCTCGTGGACGTCTCGCCCGAGCATCGTCGCCGACCCGCTCGTCGGTCGTGCGTAGTCCAGCAGCATGTCGATGGTCGTCGACTTGCCGGCACCGTTCGGTCCCAGGAAGCCGAAGACCTCACCGCGCCGTATCCGCAGGTTCAGTCCGTCGACCGCGACCAGTCGCTCGTCGCCCGACCCGTACTGTTTCGTCAAGTCGTGCGTTTCGATCACGGGCATCGTGATTCTACCCCAGCAGACGAATCACATGGACAGAGTCGTTCCTCCGTCTATACTGGGCAGATTTAAGCCAACGAACCGACTGGGAAGCCGACGGCAGCCGCTCGGTGTCGCGAAGCAACCGCCAGCCGACGAGGGCTCGTCCCGGCGACCTGCGGTCGACGAGCGCGGACGCCTAGCTGGGGCTGTGAAGCACTCGGAGACGTCCCGAGGGAACGAGTCCTCGGGAGGGACCGACGCGTCGTCACGCGCGGTCACCCCTTACCCGCTCAGGACAATCTGCTCGGACGCGTCCGCTGGTGACCGATGCCGACGGGCGCTTATTCGTTGGCCCGACGGGCGCTCACTCGCTGGCTCGACGGGGTTCGTGGGCGTGTTCGGTACCGCAGTCCGCGCAGACCGATGCGCGCCCGGGTCGCGTGCGCTGGGCGGCGACGGCGCCGCAGTCGTCGCACACCATGAACAGGCGTTTCTCGGGGGCGACGCCCGCCTCGAACTCGACCTCGATCCAGGCGTCGTCGTTGTCGGGGTCGAACAGGCGGACGCCGTCGTCGGTCCGCCGCCAGTCGACCGGGTCGGTGTCCTCGCCGCGCTCGGGGGTCGCGGAATCGGTCATCTACTAGCGTTCTCCGATACGAATCGATATAAAATTGATGATAGACGCGCGTTCGGAATCGAGTTAACCACCGGGCTTAAGCGACCCGCCACCTATCGAATCGACGTGACGCTCGACCCCGTGCACTACGAGGGCATCACGCGCCTCGCCGAACGCATCCGGTACGACGTCGAGACGAGCGACCACCGGGACGTCGCCGAGACCGTCTGGGCGGAGTTCCTCGACCCGCTCGCTCGCGACGGCAAGCGCGTGCTCGAACCGCTCGACGAGCAACGGCGACTCGTCGCGGACGTAGAGGACGTCGCGCTCGCGGACACCGAGTACGATACCGTGCACGGCCTCGACGCCGGGACGATCAATCCGACGACGTTCTCGAACGGGCTCGTGCTGGACATCGCGCAGGCGGCGATGAGTGCGACGCCGAGCGACCTCGACCTGCATCGCGCACGCACGGTGGTCATGACGGTGCATTCGGCGGACGCGACCGTGGCGTTCGACGAGGACGACTGGACGATGAACGACGAGGGGTTCGTCCGCACGCAGATCCGGCAGGCACCCCGCGTGAACCGGTTCGCGGAAGGCGTCGTGCACGCACTCAGTCTCTACCGTGCCGAGAGCGAGCACGCCCGCATCAACGCCGACGTCGTCGACGACCTCCTCTGTCTCGACGGCCCCATCTACCCGACCGGGCTCCTCCGGTGGGCGGACCAGCACCCCGAACTCGCGACGGTCCTCGAGGAGGAGGAGCAACCGAAGGAGGTCGTCGAGAACTACGTTCGCCTCGTCGAGACGTTCGTCGAGAAGGCGGTGCCGCTCGTCGGGTTCGTGAAGAATCCCGCGGGGAACGCGATCACGCGCACGGTCCGGGACACGTTCGGGCAGGCGCCGTGGGTGGACGACGCCGCGATGTTCAAGCGCCTCCTGGAGCGCGGCGAGATGGTCGACGACCCCGACGACGCCGAGGGCCGACGGCGCTTCGAGCGCGACACGAGCGCACTCACCGCGACGTCGTGGTTCGTCTCTCGCGGCGGCACCGACGCCGTCCCATCGCGACACGGCGACGTCCTCGGCGTCGACCGCCGCCTCGACCCGGAAGCGTACGAGGTGACGTTCTGCGTCATCTACGACCCCCGCACCGACGTCCTGTACCGCCTCGAAGCGCCGTACGCCGTCACGCGCTCCGCGAGCCAGCGCGACGCGCTCCAGCAGTGGGCGCTCTCCGCCGTCGCCGCCGAACGCGGCCCGCCACTGGCGGTCGGGAAAGCCGACGAACTCGCGAAGATCGGCGGCCGCGAGAAGGCGTCGCTTCGGGAAACCCTCGAGGAGACGTTCCGCTCCCGGCGCGCACGCCAGTACGACGACGTCCGCTGGGGCGACGAGTAGCCGATCGCGACTGTCAGCAGTCGCCAGCGTCGCTCGCGTCGCCGATCACGACTGTCAGCAGTCGCCAGCGTCGCTCGCGTCGCCGATCACGACTGTCAGCAGTCGCCAGCGTCGCTTGCGTCGCCGTACTGTTCGCCCCATGCCGCCATCGCGTCGACGACCGGTTCGAGCGCGCGACCGCGCTCGGTGAGCGCGTACTCGACGCGATGCGGGCGCTCGCTGACGACCGACCGCTCGACGACGCCGTTCGCCTCCAGTCGCTTGAGCGTACTCGAGAGCACCGGCGAAGAGACGTCCGCGGCGGCGTCCTCGAGCGCGGCGAACCCCCTCGGTCCGTCAACGAGCACGGAGACGACGACCGGATGCCACTTCCCGGAGAGGACGTCAGTCGTGCACGCGACGTCGCAGTAGTCCGCGCCAGCGCACCACTCCGCGACGCAAGAGTCAGTAACCATACCACCGTCGACGGCCGCAATCGGCTTCGGCGTCGTCCTCGCCACGACCCGGTCGTCGTCGACCGGACGGTGTCGTGCTTTATATCCCTGAAGCGAGTATCGTGTGGTATGTCAACGGAGGACGTGCTCGAGTCGAGTGCTGCCTCGATGACCGACGAAGAGATCCGGGAGTTCCTGACGGAACAGGGCGTCGGCGTCCTCGCCCTCTCGACCGACGGCGTACCCTACGTCGTCCCGATGTCGTTCGGGTTCGACGGCGATTCGACGCTGTACTTCCTCTTCCTACTGTTCGGGACCGAGAGCCGAAAGCAAACGCTGAGCGACCGAACGGAGCGAGCGCGCTTCCTGGTGTACCGCGCCCGCTCCATGCATGACTGGCGGAGCGTCTCGCTCGTCGGCCACATCGAGCAAGTCCCCGAGGACGACTGGGACCCCCTCCAGGTCGCGATGGAGAACGCGTGGCATCCCAACCTGTTCAGTTCGGCCAGCCCCATGCGCGGCGTCGAAGGCTACCAGTTCCGGGTCGACGACTGGAACGGTATCCGTCACGAACCGTAGGTCCCGGTAGCCGGTCGTACCGCATCGACGCGCCAGCGACCCGCGGCGCCGACCAGTCCGCTGTCCTCGGGCATCCCACAGGTGCCGCCAGCCGTCGACCGTGGTTAGTGCGCGCTAACCCGATGTGGGCGCGCTCGCCGGACCGTTAAGTGCCCGGCGGCGCGAGTGCCGGGTATGGCTTCAGTCGAGATCGAGTACTGCGTACCCTGTGGGCATCGAGAGAACGCGCTGGAGACGGCGGACGCCATCCTGGCGGCGCACGCCGACGCCGTCGATTCGGTCGACCTCGTCCCCGGTGGCGGCGGGATCTTCGAGGTGCGACTGGACGACGAGATGATCCTCGACACGGACGAGGAGGGGTACGACCGGGACGTCGTCGTCGACCGCATCGGCGACGCGGTCGCCTGACTGGATGGGTCTGGGTTCGATAGTCGACGACCACCTGCTCTGGTGGGTGCTCGCCGCCGTCGCCGTCGGCGTCTTCGTTCCAGAGCTGGCCGCGATCACGGCGTACGCGACGCCGATTCTCGCGGTGATGGTCGGGAGCGTGTCGCTCACGCTCACCGTCTCCCGCTTCCGCGGAGTGGACGCGCGCGGCGTCGTCGGCGCACTCGCCGGACACGTCGCGATGCCGGCGCTCGCGTTCGCGGTCGCGGTCGCACTCGACCTCCCGCCGGCGCTCGTCGCGGGTTTCGTCGTGCTCGGCGCGGTGACGCCGGAACTCGTCACGCCGACGATGACCGAGCTCGCGGACGGCGACACCGCACTCTCGATGATCGTGCTCGTCGTCGCGGGCGTCGGTGCGACCGCACTCGTCCCGCTCGCGCTTGCGACGTTCGTCGGCGACGCCATCGCGGTCGACTCCGGGAAGATCGTCGAGGGCCTCGTGCTCGCGGTCGTCGCACCGATGCTCGCCGCCATCGCTCTCCGGCACGCGTTCGAGGACCGGGTCGGTGCGCACGAGGACGCGTACAGCTCGGTGTCGGCGATCGCGGTCGTCGTCATCATCGGCGGGGTCGCGGCGGCGAACGGCGACCTCCTCCGCGCGGAACCCGGGCGGACTGCGGTCGTCGCCGCCGGCGGGCTCGCGCTGAACGTCGCCGGGTACGGCCTGGGCTACCTCGGCGGCACCGGTGGGTCGCGCGAGACGAAGGTCGCGACGACGCTCTCCGTGGGGATGCGGGACTTCGCGGTCGCCGCCGCGCTCGTCGTCGCCGCCGGCTTCCCGACGGAAGCGAGCCTCCCAGCGGTCACGTTCGGCGTCGTGGAGATGACGACGAGCGCACTACTCGCGAACCGACTCGGGTGAAGGAAAGACCGGAGAAACTGCGTCAGGCTGGTTCCGCTTTCTCGACGGTGACGTCGACGTCCTCGGGGTCGACGCCGATGCGCGCGAACTGCGTGCGGACGTGTTCGCGAGCCGCCTCGACGGCCTGGTCGCGCGTGTCGAACCCGCGCGGCATCGGGTTGTCGAACGCGACGTTGACCTCGCGACCGTCGACCTCCTGAATGGTCCCGCCGCTCTCGACCTCGTAGAACTCGTCGCACACCCACATGTACGGCGCGTCCTCGTCGGGTGCGCCCTGGAACTGCGGCGCTCGTTCGCCGCGCTCGTAGACGGTCCCGGTGAGTTCGGTTCCACCGGCAGCGCCACGGACTAATAACATACTTCGACAGTCGGTGCCCAGTGAGATAAGGGACGTGGCTGGAACTGGCTGCACCAGCGTACGCCGACCGCGCGGTCGGCGTTTCAAGGTTGTTGCCTGCACCAGCGTACGCCGACCGCGCGGTCGGCGTTTCAGGGTTGTTGCCTGGACCAGCGTACGCCGACCGCGCGGTCGGCGTTTCAGGGTTGTTGCCTGGACCAGCGTACGCCGACCGCGAGGGCGACGCATCTAGTTGGGGTTACGGCGTCGTCGCGCCGTGAAAAACCGTATGGTGCTGGGGGGCTGAGGGGTGGGTATGACTGACCTCGGTGATTTCGGGGACTTCGACGGCGAGGAGAGCGACGCGGGTGACGCTGGGGCGTCCGACGGTGTGGATGCCCCTGGTGAGGGTGCGTCGTCGAGCGGTGAGGCGTCGAGCGGTGAGGCGTCGACGGAGGGCGACTTCGAGCGCGTGGACGTGTCGCCGCGGGGCGAGGACGACGGTATCGGGACGGTGGCGGTGTCGGCTGGCCTCCAGATCGCGGAGCGCGAGGAGGACACGCAGTTGCGGGCGTACGTGACGACGGGGAATCGGCCGCAGGTCCGGATCGGGAAGTACCTCCTGGTGCCGTATCCGGACGGCGAGAAGCTGTTCTGTCGCATCACGGGCCTGGAGTACGAGCAGGCGTTCGTGAGCGACGACGCGAACGAGATTCACGCGCGCCGGGCGATGCGTCGCGAGGGCATCGACGAAGCCGATTACAAGTTCATGGCGACGCTGGAGCCGATGAGTGTCGTGTTCGAGGACGGCGATGGGGACCTCAAACGACGGATGGTCGATCGCGTGCCGAAGCCGGAGACGGTGGTGCGGGAGGCGAGCGACACGGAGGAGATCAAGACCGGCCTCAAGATTCCGGACGAGGGCGTGTTCCTCGGACATCTCTCCGTCGGCGGGGAGAAGGTGCGGACGGCGGCGGAGCCGCCGACGGTCGACTACCGGTTGAAGGACGACTACGCGGACGGCGACCCGCTCCTGTTCCGGCACACGCTCATCGCGGGCGGTACCGGGAGCGGGAAGACTCACGGCGCGAAGAACGTGCTCCGGCAGTTCCTCGCGGAGGAGCGGACGTACCCGATGGAGGACGGCCGGGAGAGTCGGCCGGCGGTGGTGATGTTCGACCCGCAGGACGAGTACGCGCAGATGCACGACGACAACGAGGCGGTCGACGACGCGTTCCGACGGCGACTGGAGCGCGAAGGCGTCGCTTACGGTGGCGTCGACGACTGCACGGCGTTCGTGCCGAAGGTCGGCGACGGGACGTACTCTGCGGACCACCATCGCGCGGAACAGGTCGAGTTCACGATTCCGTTCTCGATGGTGCGCTCGCGGCCGTGGCTCGTCGCGAGCGCCGGACTCAACGACAACCAGTATCCGGCGTTGAAGTACCTCCTCGGGCGGTTCTTCGACGATCACGGGAGTGCCGGGACGTACTCGCAGTTCCGGTCGTTCCTCGACGACCCGGGGCTGAAGGAGGAACTCGACGAGGCCGGGCGCGTGCACGAGGCGACGTTCGACGCCATCAAGCGCCGCACGTACGGGTTCGGGGACGTCTTCGACCAGAGCGCGCGCCCCATCACGGACATCGTCCACGAGTTCGTGCGACCGGGTGGGTTGAGCGTCGTGCCGACGTATCACGTGACGGATTCGCGGACGACGACGACGGTCGTGCTCGCCCTCGCGAGTCTGCTCGTCGACCAGAAGCTATCGAACGACCCGACGTACGACCGCATCAAGGAGACGCCGCTCGTGCTCGGGATGGACGAGGCGCACAACTTCCTGACGGACGCCGAGGACGTGCAGGCACGGAAGGTCATCTCGAAGTTCACGGACGCCGCCAAACAGGGTCGGAAGGAACGCCTCGGACTCTTCCTCATCACGCAGGACCCCCAGGACGTCGCGGACCCCGTCTTCAAGCAGGTGAACTCGACGGTGGTGTTGAACCTCGGGGACGAGGACGCCATCTCCGCGGTGAACATCCCCGCGAACCTCGAGGACAAGGTGCCCTACATGGAGAAGGGCCAGATGGTCGTGTACTCGCCGGACAACTCCGAGCCCGTCGAGATCGTCGGGCTCTCGAAGTGCCTCACGAAGCACGGGCGCTAGGGGTCGTTCCGGGCGTCGGCGGTCGCGACCGTTCGTGAACGGTCGAATGGCTTATCTCCCGTAGCGTGCTACTTGTTACCATGTCGTCTCGCGTGCTTGTGGCGTACGATGATTCCCCACAGGCCGAACACGCCCTGGAATTCGCCCTGTCGGAGTACGACGACGCACAGATCACCCTCCTGACCGCCGTCGATCCCACCGACGCCGGTTCGCGCACACGGCTCTCGCTCCCACCGTTCGGCGAGGAGTGGCTGGAGCGCGCCCGCGAAGACGCCGAGGAGAACTTCGCCGAAGCCCGCGAACGCATCGAGGACGCCGGACTCGACGTCGACACCGCGATCGAGATCGGTCGCCCCGCCAACACCGTCGTCGAGTACGCCAAGGCACACGACGTCGACCACGTCGTCATGGGAAGCCACGGTCGCTCGGGCGTCACCCGCATCCTCCTCGGGAGCGTCGCGGAGACCGTCGTCCGACGCTCGCCCGTGCCAGTCACCATCGCGCGCTGACCGCCGCAGAAGCCCGACTACGCCCCAATGGTGGCAACGGTCGCGGTCCCGTTCCCCGCCGACTCGTTCGCGCTCTCGTTCGCGGTGGACGCGACGACCGTCCGCTGGCCGTCGTGGACGTGGACGACCTCGACGGCGCCGGGTGCCCCGGTCAGCGATACGACCGCACGATATGGGATCCCCGTGACGACCTGCGCGCACGCGGTGTCGTTCGAGACGTTCAGCGGGACCGAGGTGACGGTCACGGTGAGTCGGTCTGCGGCCGCGTCGTAGCGCACGCTCGACAGTTCGGCCGTGTAACACGCATCGTTCCCCCACGTCGTCCCCTCGACGAACACCGTCCGGTCGCGCACGTCGACGGTCGCGGCGTCGGTCTGCACGCCCGGCGTCGCGTTCGCGACCGCGAACCGCGTGCTCGACACCGCAACGGGTCGTGCGCCCGTCCACGCCGTCGACAGGTCCACGAACGCGTTCGCGCTCGTGTTCGTCACGACCACGCCCGCACCGAGTCCGAGGCCGGCGCTCGCGGACGCGTTCGCCGTGAGCGCGTCCACCGCTCCGACCGCGACGTTCTGCCCCGTGAACGAAACCGTCGCGTTCCCGACGGAGAGCGACTCTGCAGTCACCATGGCCGCACCGTCCCCGGCGTCTGGCGTGGCGTTCAGGCACGTCCCCGGTGCGTTCTCGCAGTCGGTCGCGTACAGCGCCCACGAACCGTCCGCTCGCGTCGCCGACTCCAGGACGACGGCCTCGGTCGCGTTCACGAACAGGTACGACCCGGAGAACCCGAGGAGCGAATCGTCGCCACCGACGTTCCGCGCCGTCGACTCCGCGACCACCGTCCCCGAGGACTGGACGGTCGCGACACCGGCGACGCTACTGTTCGAGACGGACGCGTTCACCAGCACCATCTCCACGTTCCCGAAGTACACGTCCACGCCGACGACGTCGTTCCCCTCGAACTCGCTATCGACCACCGAGGTGTTCGACGTCCCGGACGCGTACAGGCCCGCGAACCCGTTCCGGTCCGCCGAGGACGCCACGACGAGCGAGTCCTCGACGTCGACGAGCTCCATACCGACGTTCGCGTTCTCGTCGGCGTCCACCTCGAACAGCGTCGCGTTCGACGCCTTCTCCACGAACGCCCCGACGAACCAGTCGCGCGTGGTCACGTTCGTCACCGTCACGTTCGAGAGCGCGGATCCGTTCTCGCCACGAACCGCGACCCCGACCGGGTACTGCGCGCGCTCGGTCTCGTCGAACGACGCGTTCAGCGTGTCGTTCCCGTCGACGTCCTCGAACCCGCGACCGTCGATCACGTGGTCGTCGCCGGCGAGGAAGACGTCGCTCGACGCGACGAGCACGCACGCCTGCACCGTCTCGTTCCCGACCTCGATGCCGGTGTCCTCGGTCGCGCTCGCGTTCGTCACGTCCGAATCGAGCACGTACACGCCCGGTTCGTCGATGCGCGTACACGAGTCCACTCGCTGCACGCCGACGCTACCGCCCCCGAGGCTCGCACTCGACGCACCCCCAGTGCCGCCAGCCGCGGCCGTGGCCGTCACCGACGCAGGTGTCGCCGACCCGCCCGCGTCGGGTGCGGTCGGCACTGCCAGTGCACTCCCGGAGAGCCCCACCAGGAGCATCGAGACGACCTGTACGATCACCGCGAAGCGCCTGCCGCTGAGCATGCGTCCACCGTCGTCTGAGGGACCGATAGTTACGAGCCAGATTCGTTGCCAACCCGACGGATAACCCTCCGTTACCCTCGATCCGCGGACGCGCCGCCAACCCGACACGTCCGGGCGTTCACGAGTGGATACCACCTGCCATCGAACCGGCTCTCGTCCGGTTGGCACGGCCAGCGACGGCGTCAGGAACGACGACGCACCGACACACACCAGATGCTTTTTGTCCCAATCGGCGTGAAAGATACAGCCGTGACGTCAACTGACGGCGCACCCGAACGCGCCGAGGAAACCGACAGCGAGGACGCTTCCACCGACGCCACTGACGGGGCGGTGGTGTCGTGGTCGGTCGCGCCGACGGACACGCGCGTCGGGCGACTCTGTACGTACGTCCTCACCGGGTACCTCGGTGGATTCCTGGTGCTCGTCCTCGCTTTGATGGGTGCCGCCGCACTCTCGTCGGCGCTCTCGGGCGACTGGCGGACGCTCGCGCTCGCCGCGGTCCTCGTCGTGCTCGCCGGACCCGTCTCGGCCATCCCGCTCGTCGTGTTCCTCGACGCCGACCAGCGCGCCGACCTCGACGGGCCACTCGGTCGCATCGACCTGGGCGAACTCCATCCACTCGGCGTCCTCGCGAGCGCGCTCGTCGGCGCCCCGCTCATCGTCGCCGGGTTCGTCGCTGGCCTCCCCGGCGTGATCGCGGTCTTCGTCGGTCCGATCTTGCTCCCGATCTTCGCGTTCACCGTCCTCGCACCCGAGGGCGAGGTCGACCTCGACGCCGGGACGCTCACGCTCTACGATACCACGCACTCCCTCGCGGACCTGACGTCGTATCGGACGTACGCGGTCGCCGACCTCGTCCTCGTCCGCCCCGCGTTCGTCCCACGCCCCGGCGGACGAGACGCACCGTTCATCTTCACCATGCAGTCGAGCGACTACGACCGTGCCCGGACGGCGTTCGAAGATGGCGTCGCCGCCGACGCCGAAACCGCTAGCGTGCAGAGCACTGGCGAACGTGTCGCGCTCGCGCTCGCCGGCATCGTCGCGCTCGCACTCGCAGGTGGTCTCGTCGCCCTCGGCACGACCAGTGCGACCGACGGCTCCGAGGTCCTGTACGGTATCGCCGCCATGCCCACCGTCCTCGCCCTGTTCCTGCTCTATCTCGCAGCCCGGTCGAACGGCTAGAACCGAGGATGGTGACTGCGACGGCGACTCAGGCGACTCGATACCGGCCGTCGTCGGTCCGTGCGAGCACGCCGAGGAGGACGAGCCAGTCGAGTTCGCGTGCGACGGTTTCGCCCCAGACCTCGCGCCACGAGTTCGGGTACTTGTTGCGCTCGTACTCGGGGACGTCGTCGGCGACCGCGTCGAACACCTCGCCTGCAGAGAGCGGTTCGCTCGCGTTCGCGACCACGTCGTGGACGGCGGGTGCGAGGTAGACGCCGTCGAGGAACGCCGGGGCGAGGTCCTCTGCGTCGACGTCTGGTCGCGTCCTCGCGTACCCGCGTTCGTGCTTCGCGACGAGGTCGAGTGCGCGCAGGAACGTCAACCACTTCGCGGCCTCGTCGCGCTCCGGGAACCCGACGCGCTCCATCAGTCGCGTACAGCAGTCCTCCTGGGTGTCGGGGACGAGCGGCACCGTTCGCCGCGCCTCGAACACGCGGTCGACGGACTCGGGCGCCGCCGGAACGTGCTTGAATCGCATGCGATCCTATTCCAGGTCGAAGCTCTCCGCGAGCAGTTCCTCGTCGGTCTCCCCGAACACGTGCGTGTCGCCGCCGCGGACGTCGATCGTGACCTTCGCGGGCGCGAACACGTCCTTCGGGATCTGCTGGAAGTTCCAGTCGTGGTCCTCGAACACGTCCGCGAACGGCTGGCCGTACGTGTCCGCCGCCGTGCTCGCGACCTCGTCGAACCGGTCGAAGCCCTGGTCGACGACGAGGTGGACTTCGGCGCCGTACGCGAGCGCGTCGTTCGTGCGCGCCATCGCGGCGTCCTCCGTCGGCGCAACCGGCGCCATCGGCGCGTTCGCGGTCGCCGACAGCACACTCAGCGGGTTGTATCCGAGTTCCGCGAGCCGGAACGTCGCGAGTTCCGCGGCGCGTGCCGCCATGCTCACACTCCCTGCGATGCTCGCGGTCGGGAACGCCAGCAGGAACACGCTCTCGACGTTCGTCTCCGTCAGTTCGGCGACGTGCTCGGCGACGGCTTCGTCGGGGAGCGTCTCCGTCTCCACGGCGAGCGCGGTCAGGTCGAACGCGTCGTGGTACCCGATCTGCCGGAACACGTCCTCTTCGCCGACGAGGGCGCGCGCCGGGCCACTGCCGAGGCCTTCGAAGTCGTCGACGCTCACTTCCCAGCCCGCTTTCTGCGAGCACAGGAGCGCGTACGCCGGATGATCCGTCGACAGTTCGACGTGCGTCAGCGGCGTGCCGTCGACGTCGCCGAGGTTCGACTGCACGGTCGCCAGCCCCGCGGTCTGGATCTCCGACAACAACAGTCCGGCCTCGACACCGCCGTCGAACTCGACGCCGAAGTCGAGCACCGTCGCCTCGTTGTCGAGTTCGAACGCCCCAACGTGCAACTGCTCCGCGAAGTCGATGGCCTCGTCGACGAGCTCGATGGCCATCCGATTCAGACTCTCCATACCCGCCATTGCGCGTCCTCGCGGATAAAAGAAGTCAGTTGGTGTGGAGGGCGACGAAGCGCGACGAAGCGCGACGAAGCGCGACGACCGGAGGGAGTCGCGTTGTCCGTGAGTGGTGTGAGAGTGCGGTGGAGCGCGACGACCGGAGGGAGTCGCGTTGTCCATGACTGGTGTGAGAGTGCGGTGGAGCGCGACGACCGGAGGGAGTCGCGTTGTCCGTGAGTGGTGTGAGAGTGCGGTGGAGCGCGACGACGGGAGGGAGTCGCGTTGTCTGTGGTCGCAAGAGAGGGCGCGACGACGGGAGGGAGTCGCGTTGTCTGTGGTCGCAAGAGAGGGCGCGACGACGGGAGGGAGTCGCGTTGTCTGTGGTCGCAAGAGGGGGCGCGGCGACTGGAGGGAGTCGCGTTGTCTGTGGTCGCAAGAGAGGGCGCGACGACCGGAGGGAGTCGCGTTGTCCGTGAGTGGTGTGAGAGTGCGGTGGAGCGCGACGACGGGAGGGAGTCGCGTTGTCTGTGGTCGCAAGAGAGGGCGCGACGACGGGAGGGAGTCGCGTTGTCTGTGGTCGCAAGAGAGGGCGCGACGACGGGAGGGAGTCGCGTTGTCTGTGGTCGCAAGAGAGGGCGCGACGACCGAAGGGAGTCGCGTTGTCTGTGGTCGCAAGAGAGAGCGCGACGACGGGAGGGAGTCGCGTTGTCTGTGACTGTGGTGAGAGAGGGCGCGACGACTGGAGGGGTCGCGTTGGCTGTGACTGTTGTTCGGGGGGTTCAGTCGTGCTGGGAGCGTGCTTCGCGGCCGAGTTCTTCTTCGACGCGGTCGACTTTCGCGCGTGCGGTGGTGTCGGTGGTGCGTTTGTCGTCGATCTTGAGGAAGGTGGAGACGCGGTCACCGTCGACGGCGGCGTGGGCGGCTTCGGCGGCGGCGAACACTTCGGTCGCGTCTTGGGCTTCGATGGTGGTTCCCATGGGTGTGGTTTCGTAGGTGACGTCGAAGTCGTCGAGGGCGGCGACTGCTTTGGCGACTTCGCTGGCCATGCTGTCTTCGGTTACTGGTGCGACGGAGAGGAAGGCGACGCAGGTCATACCACGGGCTAGGGGTGCTGGTGTGGAAAACGCATCGACGTATTGCGGCGAGTGACGGTGGTTATATCCCAACGCTCGGGAATCCTCGCCCTTCAGTGCGGGGAGGATGTCACTCGTCGTAGAGTGATACCGTCACCATCTCGTCGAAGTTCAGGAGGATGCGCTGGGTGACGTCGCCGAAGATCGCTTTCCCGCTCGGGGAGCGGCGGCGGCCGGAGATGAAGATGTGGTCGCAGTTCTCGCGTTCGGCGACCTCGATTGCGTCCTGTGCGAGGTGGCCGACGATGCCGATGGTCTCGAAGTCGGTGTGGCCGAGGGCGTTCCGGCCGGCTTCCTTCGCGATGTGGTTGGCTTCGCGTTCGGCTTCGTCGATGGAGAACGACCCGCCGCCGCTTCCGGTCTCCATCCGCGAGCTCATCCGTTCGTCGTATTCGTCGTCGGGCATCACGTGCAACAGGATGAGTTCCGCGTCGACGCCGTTTGTCAGTGCGTCGGCTTCCTCGAGTAATTCGGATGTCGCCGGTGAGTCGCTTCGAACCACTGCCAGTGCCTTGTCCATACCCGAACGTGTCACAGGGTTTCGGGAAAAGCGTTTCCAGTACACGTCAACGTGTTACTCGGCAACGCAGGTCGTGGTAGTGTTGCTCGCGCTCGATGCGTCCGGCGGAATCAGTGTGGCGTCGAGTTGCGGAAAATCAGGGCTTAGGTCGGGTTAGCGGCGGGTTTCGGAGGGCCCTCGTTCGGCTGAGCGGTCTACGGTAGACGGGTGCTTGTCTCGGAAAACGCTGAACTATCCGGGTTCGTGGTGGGGTCTCGGTGTCGAGCTTCGATGCGAGTAAGTCCGCGTGATAGCGCCCTGTAGGGTATATAACAAGGAGGACTCGACTCGATAATATTTGTTGGTATGTCACAGGACAGCCAGAAACTCACACGGCGACTCGACGTGGCGCGCAGACCGGTCATGAAGGCAGTTGGTGCCGGGGCGATCCTCGGCGGCCTCGGCCTCGCAGCCTCCGGCGCGGACGACGCCGCGAACTCGCTCGACGAACACGAAGGCACCGTTCACACGGTCGAAACACTCATCTCGGGCCCACCGACGGCGGAAGGGCGACCGGCGGACTTCTTCTATCAACCGACCGGCCTGCACGTCGAACCCGGCGACGTGGTGCGCTGGCGGTTCGTCACGCCCGACCACAACGTCGTCTCCCTGCATCCGGCGTTCGGGATGCGGCGACGCGTCCCGCTCGGCGTCGACGCGTTCTCGTCGCCACTCCTCGGGTTCGAACCGGAATCCATCCCCGGCGACATGATCGAACCACCGACACCACCCGTCGAGGAACCCGACGACGGAACCGGCAACGAGACCACGACGACGGCGGAAGCGGAGACGACGGCGGAAGCGGAGACGACGGCGGAAGCGGAGACGACGGTCGACGGCAACGAGACCACCGAACCCCCCGTCCAGACCGGACCGGTACCGTCGACCTGGTTGCTCGAATTCGAGACGCCGGGCGTCTACGACATCGTCTGCTCGCCACACGAAGTGTTCGGGATGGCGATGCGGATCGTCGTCGGCGACGAGACCGAGACGGAGTTCGAGACGAGCGACCCCGAAGCCCTCCCCGAACCACGCGCTGGCCCCGTCGGCCTCTCGCGCATCACCCTCACCGACCCCGCACTCGAACCAGAAGCCATCGTCGAAGCAGGGACCGTCGCATGGCAGGACCTCGAATCAGTCACCGCACCCGGCGGCAACGGCGGCGACGGTGGCGACGGCGGCGACGGTGGCGACGGCGGCGAGGGAGGTGACGGCGACGGCGAAACCGAGACGGAGACCGGAACCGAAACGGAGACCGGAACCGAAACGGAGGGCGCCACTAACCTCGTGTAACGACTCGAACAAGACAGTCTGACTGAATTCAGCGACGGACGTCGAAGGAGTGCCCAGACGGGGATTTGAACCGAAGCCAGACGTGCTCGCTCACGTTCGTTCGCTCCGCGCGACTGGCAGGATTCAAATCCCATTCCGATTCTCGTGATTTCGGACGACTCGCTGCGCTCGTCGTCGTTGAAATCACGAGAAGTGCGCAGACGGGGATTTGTACCGAACTGAGACGGTCGCCCTCGCTTCGCTCGGGCGCTGCGACTCACAGGATTCAAATCCCCTTGTTCCGACTCCTTCGACGACGTACGTGACTCGCACCGCTACGCGGTGCTCGTCGGTGTTGTCGTCGAAGGAAGTGCGCAGACGGGGATTTGAACCCCGGTTGTGACCATGGCAAGGTCACGTGATACCACTACACTATCTGCGCGCGGTATCGCTCTCGCGTACCTAATCGTAGTGCCCGGGTTACAGATAAGGGTTGCGAATCGGTACCGGTTCGGCACGTGGAACCAGCACACGGCGACGGGGTGTTCTCGCGCCCGGGCTCTGCCCTCCAGCGATAGAGAACGTATAGTCACTCCGCACGTGAGCGCTCGCGTGCGATGGAGATCGACTTGGTTCGAGCGTGGTAGGGAGCGCACCGATTGGAGTGGGGCAGGCTGGACGGGCGTCGACCAGCTACGTACCGGATCGAGACCGCGTGCTCGCGACCGCACGCAGGGGCGGTGCCAGCCGACGCCTCGGCCCAGTCATGTGAACGCGGAACACGGTTCTGTGGGGCTGTGAGGCCCTCACACCCGGAAACAATCCGGCACCCTTTTATGCCGCGTTCGAATATAATCGGCACAGTCTAGTGACGAGGCGAACAAGCGACACGGCATGACCACCAGCGTACTCGTGCCGTCGTCCCTCACCCGGGAAGCCGAAGACAAACGCGAGGCAACTCGCAAACTCGGTTACGTCGCCCGCGCGGCGACGGTCTTCCGGGCCGACCGACTCGTCGTCTTCCCCGACGAAGACGGCGAACAGAAACGGGACGCCGGGTTCGTAAGCACCGTACTGGAGTACGCCGCCACACCCCCATACCTCCGAAAGGAAGTGTGGGACAGGCGGCCCGAACTGGAGTACGCGGGCGTCATGCCGCCGCTGCTCGCCACGCCACAGACCGGCTCCGAATCGAACGATTCGGGGTCGTTAAGACAGGGAATCGTGACCGAGGTCGGACCTGAAGGGCGCGTCCGGGTCAATTGCGGACTGCAACACCCGATCTCCCTCAATACGCCTCCAGCAATGGAGGTCGAAGAGGGGGAACGCGTCACCGTCAGGGTCTCTTCGAGACGACCGGTTCGAGCGCGAATCGTCGACGACCCCCTTCCGGGGCTCGACGTGACGCGATCGACCATCTCGGCAGCACTCGGCCGTGAGGACGCCGGTGTGACCATCGCCGCTTCACGATACGGAGAATCGCTCTCCGTATCCAGGCTGGACACGCTGGCCGGGCGCATCCACGACGACGGAATGACCGTCGCGTTCGGAGCGCCCGATAGAGGGCTGCCGCCGATCCTCGGCGTCGACCGCGACGCCGTGGGTTCCGAAGCAGTCGAATCCGGCGACCTACCCGGGTTCGACCTCTGGGTGAACTCGATTCCGAATCAGGGCAGCGAGGTCGTGCGAACTGAAGAAGCGATGTTCGCGACGCTCGCCTGCCTCACCCTAACGAGGTAACAGCATGCCACAACCAAGCAGACCACGAAAAGGTTCACTCGGATTCGGACCGCGAGTGCGCGCGTCGAGCGAGACGCCGCGTTTCAACTCGTGGCCCGACAGCGACGGACAGCCGACGCTCCAGGGTTTCGCTGGCTACAAGGCCGGCATGACCCACGTGGTGATGATCAACGACGAGTCCAACTCCCCCCGCGAAGGGATGGAGGAGACCGTCCCGGTCACCATCATCGAGACGCCACCCATGAACGCGGTGGCGCTGCGAGCGTACGAGAACACACCCTACGGCAAGCAGCCGCTCACCGAAGTGTGGACGGACGAGTTCGACGACGACCTCGAGCGCGTCCTCGACGTCCCGGACGACGTCGACTTCGAGGAGTCCACTGAGGCCTTCCGCGAGACCGTGCAGGCGGAGAACGTCACCGAACTGCGTGCGATCACGCACACGGTGCCGTCGACCGTCCCGTCGGTCCCGAAGAAGAAGCCGGACGTGATGGAGACCCGCATCGGCGGTGGCTCCGTCTCCGAGAAGCTCGACTACGGCCTCGAACTCCTCGAGGACGGTGGGGCACACGACACCACGGACGTCTTCCGCGAGGGCGAACTCGCGGACGTCGCCGGTGTCACGAAGGGCAAGGGCACCCAGGGTCCCGTCAAGCGCTGGGGCGTCCAGAAGCGAAAGGGCAAGCACGCCCGTCAGGGCTGGCGGCGCCGCATCGGTAACCTCGGCCCGTGGAACCCGAGCCGCGTTCGCTCGGTCGTTCCCCAGCAGGGTCAGACCGGCTACCACCAGCGTACCGAGCTCAACAAGCGTATCCTCGGGCTCGGCGATGGCGACGACGTGAACGTGGACGGCGGCTTCGTCAACTACGGCGAAGTCGACGGCCCGTACACGCTCGTGAAGGGTAGCGTGCCCGGTCCCGACCAGCGTCTCCTTCGGCTTCGACCGGCCATCCGGCCGAACGAGCAACCGCGCCTCGATCCCGAGGTGCGGTACGTCTCCAATGCATCGAACCAGGGCTAAATCATGAACGCGACAATCTACGACCTGGACGGCGAGGAATCCGGTTCGCTCGACCTGCCGGAGGTCTTCGGGACGCAGTTCCGCCCGGACCTCATCAAGCGAGCCGTCGGCGTCGCCCAGGCGAACGCGAAACAGGACTACGGAGCCGACGAACTTGCGGGGCTCCGGACGTCCGCGGAATCGCCCGGCTCCGGGCGTGGCATGGCGCACGTGCCGCGCACGAACGGTCAGGCTGCGCGCGTCCCCCAGGCGGTCGGTGGACGCAAAGCGCATCCGCCGAAAGCCGAGAAAGATCAGGGGAAGGAGATCAACGACAAGGAACGCAAGCTGGCGTTCCGGTCGGCGGTCGCGGCGACGGTCGACGCCGACGCGGTCGACGAGCGCGGTCACGAGTTCGAGGACGACCTCGACCTGCCCGTCGTCGTCTCCGACGACTTCGAGGACCTCGAGAAGACGAAGGAGGTCGTCTCCTTCCTCGAGGGTCTCGGTGCGTACGCGGACGTGGAACGAGCCGACGAGGGTCGTTCCGTTCGTGCTGGCCAGGGGAAGCTCCGTGGCCGGAAGTACCAGACGCCGACGTCGATCCTCTTCGTCACGTCGAGTGACGCGGGGCCGTCGAAGGCCGCGCGGAACCTCGCCGGCGTGGACGTCGCCACTGCGGCGAACGTCGACGTCGAGGACCTCGCGCCCGGCACGGCCGCCGGTCGCCTGACGGTCTGGACGGAGTCCGCCGTCGAGGAGGTGAACGAGCGATGAGTGCTGACGTGATCCGGTTCCCGCTCGTCACCGAGAAGGCGATGAACGACATGGACTTCGAGAACAAGCTCCAGTTCGTCGTGCACGACGAGGCGCACAAGCCCGACATCGCCGACGCTATCGAGACGCAGTTCGACGTCGGCGTGGAGAGCGTGAACACGATGCTGACGATGAAAGGCCAGAAGAAGGCGATCGTTCGTCTGAGCGAGGACGACGACGCGCAGGAAGTGGCCTCCCGAATCGGGGTGTTCTAAGAATGGGACGAAGAATTCAGGGGCAGCGACGTGGCCGAGGCGGCTCGACGTTCCGAGCGCCCAGTCACCGATACAAGGCTGACCTGAGTCACAAGAAACTGGAGGAATCGGACGTCGTCGCGGGCGAAGTCGTGGACATCGAGCACGACCCCGCGCGTTCCGCGCCCGTCGCGGATGTCGAGTTCAACGACGGCGACCGCCGTCTCGTGCTCGCGCCCGAAGGGATCGCGGTCGGCGACGAAATACAGATCGGTATCTCCTCGGAGATCAAGCCCGGCAACACGATGCCGCTGGCGGAGATCCCCGAGGGTGTTCCCGTGTGTAACGTCGAACGCCAGCCGAGCGACGGCGGGAAGTTCGCACGTGCGTCGGGGACGAGCGCCGACCTCATCACGCACGACCGCGACGCCGCGGTCGTCCAGCTCCCCAGCGGCGAGATGAAGCGCCTGTCGCCGGAGTGCCGCGCCACGGTCGGCGTGGTCGCCGGTGGCGGTCGAACGGAGAAGCCGTTCGTGAAGGCGGGGAACAAGTACCACAAGATGAAGTCCCGAGGCGGGAAGTACCCGACCGTTCGTGGTGTTGCGATGAACGCCGTCGACCACCCGTTCGGTGGCGGTGGCCGACAGCACCCCGGGAAGCCCAAGTCCGTTTCGCGGAACGCACCGCCGGGCCGCAAGGTCGGCGACATCTCCTCCCGTCGTACGGGTCGAGGTGGTGACAAATGAGTCAGGATTACAGAACCGGCCGGGACGAGGACGAGGAGTTCACGTACCGTGGCCACACGCTCGACGAACTCCAGGCGCTGAGCCTGGAGGAAGTCGCTGAACTGTTGCCCGCTCGCCAGCGGCGAAGTATCGAGCGCGGGCTGTCCGTCGAGAAGCAGAAGCTCATCGACGACGCTCGCGACGCGACCGAAGAGGAAACAGCGAACGACCCGCTCCGCACGCACCTGCGCGACATGGTGATTCTGCCGGAGTTCGTCGGCCTCACGTTCGCCGTGTACAACGGCCAGGAGTTCGAGCGCGTTCGAGTGGAGCCCGAGATGCTCGGGCACTACCTCGGCGAGTTCCAGCTCACGCGGACGTCCGTCGAGCACGGACAGGCCGGTATCGGGGCGACGCGGTCCTCGAAGTTCGTGCCACTCAAGTAAACCATGGGAATCAGTTACAGCGTCGACGCGGATCCGGATTCGACGGCGAAAGCCATGCTCCGGGAGCGTCACATGAGCAACAAGCACAGCAAGGCTATCGCGCGAGAGATCAAGGGCAAGACCGTCGAGGATGCGCAGTCGTACCTCGACGACGTCATTGCCGGCGACCGCTCGGTGCCGTTCAGAAAGCACAACAGTGGAGTCGGGCATCGGAGCGACATCGACGGCTGGGACGCCGGTCGCTTCCCCGAGAAGGCCAGCAAGGCGTTCAAGGAACTGCTCGAGAACGTCGCCGCGAACGCGGACCACCAGGGTTTCGACGGGGAATCCATGGAGATCGTGCATTGTGCGGCGCACAAGGTCGGCGAGAGTCAGGGCCGCAAGCCTCGAGCGATGGGGCGTGCGTCGCCGTGGAACACGCCGGAGGTCGACGTGGAAATCGTCGTCGAGGAGGCTGAAGCATAATGGCTGACGAGCACCAGTTCATTCAGGACGGGATGCAGCGCTCCCAGATCGACGAGTTCTTCGCGGAAGAGCTCGGTCGCGCCGGCTACGGCGGCATGGAGATGGCGCCGACGCCGATGGGCATGCAGATCGTCCTCAAGGCGGAGAAGCCCGGGATGGTCATCGGGAAGGGTGGGAAGAACATCCGGAAGGTCACCACCCAGCTCGAGGAGCGATTCAACCTCGAGGACCCCCAGATCGACGTGCAGGAGGTCGACGAGCCGGACCTGAACGCACGCATCGTCGCGGATCGTCTCGCGAACGCGCTCGAGCGTGGCTGGTACTTCCGGAAGGCCGGTCACACGACGCTCGAACGCATCATGGACGCTGGCGCACTCGGCGCCGAGATCGTCCTGAGCGGGAAGGTCACTGGCGCGCGTTCGCGCGTCGAGAAGTTCAACGACGGCTACATCAAGCACAACGGCGAGCCCGCGGAGACGGTCGTCGACCACGGCCAGGGCGTTGCGGTGATGAAGCTCGGCACGATCGGTGTCGACGTGAAGATCATCCCGCCGGGTGCGGAACTCCCCGACGACTTCCACGTGCACGCGGACATGGACGTGAGCGAGGTCGCGCCGGATGCCGTCGAGGCGAACGAGGCGGCGGACCTCATCAGCGAGCCCGACGACGAGGAGCTCGCGGAGATCCGCGAGGAGGCCCAGGCTGACGCGGACGAGGAGTCCGCCGAAGCCGAGGCTGACGCTGACGCCGAGGACGTCGAAGCGGTCGACGAAGAGGTCGTCGAGGAGGTCGTCGAGGACGTCGACGAGGACGAAGACGTCGACGTCCCCACGGACGAGGACGTCGAGGACGACTTCGAGGACCTCGACGAAGCCGTCGAGTCCGAGGCCGAAGAGATGATGGACGAGATGGACGACGAAGAAGCGGACACGGAGGAGTAAGTCATGGCGATTCTTCACACCGAAGAGATCCGCGACATGACGGCCACCGAACGCGAAGAGGAACTCGAGGAGCTCGAGACCGAGCTCCTGAACACGAAGGCAGTGCAGGCAGCCGGTGGTGCGCCCGACAATCCCGGGCGAGTGAGCGAGCTGAAGAAGACGATCGCCCGGATCAAGACGATCCAGACGGAAGAAGGCGATCACGAGTAAATCAATGGCACTGACACCCGAGACGCTCCCACGACACGAACTGAACGGCCTCCGCGTTGCGGTGGTCGACGCCGCGAACCCCGACCTCGTCGGGATAGCGGGTCGTGTCGTGCTCGAATCGAAGAGTACGTTGCACGTCGAGGACGTGCGCGATGGGGAGTCTCGGGTACGGCAGGTGCCCAAGGAGTCCGCGGTGTTCGAGTTCGCGATCACAGATGAAGCCGCCGACTGCGCGAAGCAGTCGGGGACCACGTCGAAACCTGGTCGGGATACTGCCGGCGTCCGCGCCGGTCAGTCCGGGTCTGGCGACGGCGTGGCCTACGTTACGGTGGATGGCGACCGATTGCTCTCACGACCCGCGCTCCGGACGGAAACTGCAGGTGATTCGAAATGGCGATAGGACTGAACGTACCAGAACCGGAGGAATCCTGTGCTGACGAGGACTGCCCGTTCCACGGCTCGCTTGCCGTGCGCGGCCAGACCCTCGAAGGGACAGTGGCCTCCACAGACATGGAGAAGACCGTCGTCGTCCAACGAGAGTACGACGTGCGAGTCCCCAAGTACGACCGCTACATGAAGCGGCGTTCTCGGGTACCCGCGCATGCACCGACGTGCATGGAGCTCTCGGAAGGCGACGCGGTTCGCATCGCAGAGACACGACCGCTCTCGAAGACGAAATCTCACGTCGTCGTCGAACGACTCGGCGACGGAGGTGAGAACTGATGGAAGCCCTCAAGGCCGACGTCACGCAGGGCCTGGAGAAGGGTTCGCTCGTGACGTGTTCGGACAACACGGGCGCTCGCGTGGTGAAGATCATCAGCGTGTCCGGCTATCAGGGCACGAAGAACCGACACCCGAAGGCGGGTATCGGTGACAAGGTGACGGTTGCGGTGACGAAGGGGACGCCCGAAGAGCGTCGCCAAGTCAAGGAAGCCGTCATCATTCGTCAGCGCAAGTCCATCCGTCGCCCGGACGGAACTCGCGTCAAGTTCGAGGACAACGCGGCCGTGCTCGTGAACGACAACGAGGAGCCCCAGGGAACGGAGATCAAGGGCCCCGTCGCTCGCGAAGTGGCGGAGCGCTTCGGTTCCATTGCGTCCACTGCGACGATGATAGTATGACACGACAACCATCCAAACAGCGAAAGCAGACCGAGCGTGCCTCGCTTCACGAGAAGCAAAAGCAGGTCCGGTCGACGCTGAGCGAAGACCTTCGCGAGGAGTACGATCGTCGACGCGCTCGCGTGAACGCGGGCGATACGGTCGAGGTCCTCCGCGGTGACTTCGCCGGCGAAGAGGGCGAAGTCGTCGACGTCGACCTCCGCGAGACGGCGGTCTACGTCGAGGACGTCACCCTCGAGAAGGCCGACGGTGAGGAAGTTGGGCGCGCGCTCGATGCGTCGAACCTCCGCATCGTCGACCTCGACCTCGAAGACGACCGCCGCGAGGCGCGTCTCAGTGGTGATGACGAATGACGAAACACCAGAAGCGACTCTCGGTTCCGAAGTCTTGGCCGGTCGAGCGCAAGACCGAGACGTTCACCGTGAAGGCCGACGCCGGCCCGCACGGCGAGGAGGGTGTCCCGCTGGTCATCCTGCTCCGTGACGTTCTCGGGTACGCCGACTCGAAGAAGGAAGCCCGGTACGCCCTGAACGAGGGGTCGGTGCTCGTGAACGGCGACGCCGTCAGCGACGAGCAGCGTCCCATCGGGATGTTCGACATCATCTCGTTCCAGGAGCGCGGCGAGGATTACCGCGTGTTCCCGGACGAAGGTGGTCGACTCGCGCTCACGCCCATCGACGCGGATGCGGCGGACGCGAAACTCGGGAAGATCACGGGCAAGCAACAGGTCACTGGGGGCGACACCCAGCTGGCGTTGCACGACGGACAGACGCTCCAGCTCGAGGACGCGAGCGAGTACGCGGTGAACGACTCGATCGTCGTCGGGTTCGAGAACGACGACGTCGTCGCGCACTTCCCCTACGAGGAGGGTGCGCTCGTCACGGCGGTTCGTGGCAGTCACGCCGGCGAGATCGGCGAGGTCGACGAGATCGCCGTCACGCACGGGAGCGGTTCGAACACGGTCCGCGTCGGGCAGGACGACGATGCCTACGAGACGATCGAGGAGTACGTCGTCGTCATCGACGAGAACTTCACGGGCGATGCGGGAAGCGCATCGGAAACCTCGAGCGGTGACAGCCGCGAGGACGGAGGTGACGGCGAATGAGCGAGAGCGAGTCCGCCGAGTTCCACGAGATGCGCGAACCCACGATCGAGAAGGTCGTCGTCCACATGGGCGTCGGCGAAGGTGGGCGCGAGCTCGCGAACGCGGAAGACATCCTGGAGAGCGTCACGGGCCAGACGTCGGTGCGTACGAAAGCGCGGTCGACGATGCCCGACTTCGACATTCGCCAGGGTGACCCGATCGGTGTGAAAGTGACGTTGCGGGGCGAGGTCGCCGAAGACTTCCTGTCGACGACGCTGGGGATCGCGGAACTGTCCGCGTCCCAGTTCGACGATCAGGGGAACTTCAGTTTCGGCGTGGACGAACACACGGACTTCCCGAGTCAGGAGTACGACCCGAACGTCGGTATCTACGGGCTGGACGTCACGGTGAATCTCGTCCGACCCGGGTACCGCGTTTCGAAGCGCGACAAGCGCTCGCAGAGTCTCCCGTCCAAGCACCGCCTCAACCCCGAGGACGCCGTTCGATACATCGAATCGTCGTTCGACGTGGAGGTAACAGATGAGTGAAAGCGAAACAGAGAGCGAGCAGACCGGAGAGCACGCCGCAAAGCGGACTGGCCAGATGGAGGAGTGCCAGCGTTGCGGCCGAGAGCAGGGCCTCGTCGGCAAGTACGACATCTGGCTCTGTCGACAGTGCTTCCGAGAGATCGCTCGTGACATGGGCTTCAGGAAGTACCGATAACAATGACAGCAAGCGACCCGTTCAGTAATGCCCTCTCCGGCCTCGATAACGCCGAGAGTGTTGGGCACCTGACACACAACGTATCGCCCGCTTCGAACGAAATCGGCAGCGTACTCGAGGTCTTCTACGACCGCGGGTACATCGACGGCTTCGAGTACGTCGACGACGGCAAGTCCGGTGAGTTCGAGGTCGAACTGAAAGGCCAGATCAACGAGTGTGGCCCCGTCAAGCCCCGTTATTCGGTGGGCGCCGACGAGTACGAGCGCTGGGAGAAGCGATTCCTTCCGGCTCGTGACTACGGCGCGCTCATCGTCACGACGAGCCATGGCGTCATGAGTCACTACGAGGCTCGCGACGCGGGTGTCGGCGGACAGGTCATCGCGTACGTGTACTGAATCATGCGAGTCGAACTAGCTATCCCAGACGACGTAACCGCGGAAGTCGACCACCTCGACGTCACAGTCGAGGGGCCGAACGGCTCCGTCACACGACGGCTCTGGTACCCCGACGTCTCCGTCGAGGTCGAGGACGACACGGTCGTCATCGCCTCCGACGAAGCGGACGCGAAGACGAACGCGACGGTCGGGACGTTCGAGAGCCACGTCCAGAACATGTTCCACGGCGTCACCGAGGGCTGGGAGTACGAGATGGAAGTCTTCTACTCTCACTTCCCGATGCAGGTGAACGCCGAGGGTGACGAGGTCGTTATCGAGAACTTCCTCGGTGAGAAGGCACCGCGACGCACGACTATCCACGGCGACACCGACGTCTCCATCGACGGTGAGGAACTCACCATCAGTGGTGCGGACAAGGAGGCTGTCGGGCAGACGGCCGCGGACATCGAACAGTTGACGAAGGTGTCCGGGAAGGACAATCGTGTCTTCCAGGACGGCGTGTACATCACGCAGAAACCCCGGAAGGGAGGTGCCTGATAGATGGCAGACGAACCTGAGACGCTCGAAGACATCAGCGGTGTCGGGCCATCGAAGGCCGAAGCGCTCGAGGCGGCCGGCTACGAGTCCGTCGAGGACGTCAAGGCGGCGTCGCAGTCCGAGCTCGCGGAGGTCGACGGTATCGGGAACGCGCTCGCTGCGCGTATCAAGGCCGACGTCGGCGACCTGGAAGTGAGTGAGGAGACCGACGCGGAGATCGAAGCCGAGGAACCCGAGGCCGAGGCGGCCGAGGAGGAGGCGGTGGAGACGGAACTGCAGGCGAAGGGGCTCACCGAGAAGACGCCGGAGCTCTCCGAGACGGAGGAGCGCCTCCTGGAGCAGCGTCGGCGCGTCGGCAAACCCCAGTTCAACCGCCAGGATTACCACAAGAAGAAGCGGACGCCGACGTCGTGGCGCAAGCCACGAGGTGGGTTGTCCAAGCAGCGACGTGGTGTGAAGGGCAAAGGGGACAAGGTCGAGGCTGGCTTCCGGACGCCGAAGGCGGTCCGGGGCAAGCATCCCTCTGGCTTCGAGGAGGTTCGCGTGCACAACGTGGACGACCTCGAGGGCGTGAACGGCGACGTCGAAGCGGTGCGTATCGCTTCGAAGGTCGGTGGCCGGAAGCGCGAACGCATCGAGGAGCAAGCCGAAGACGACGGGATTCGGGTGCTGAACCCGACGTACGTCGAAGTCGAGGTGGATTCCGATGAGTGACCTGAGTGCACAGAAGCGACTGGCGTCTGACGTCCTGGACGTCGGGAAGAGCCGCGTCTGGTTCGACCCGGACGAGCAGGGCGAGATCGCGGAAGCGATCACGCGCGAGGACATCCGTGAGCTCGTCGACGAGGGCTCGATTCGCGCGGAACCGAAGAAGGGTATCTCGAAGGGTCGTTCGCGCGAACGCAAGGACAAGCGCGCGTACGGTCACCAGAAGGGCCCGGGCTCCCGCAAGGGGAAGGCCGGTGCTCGCGAGGACCCCAAGCAGAAGTGGCAACAGCAGATTCGTGCACAGCGAAAGAAGCTGAACGAACTCCGTGGCGAGGGCGAGATCTCGCGCTCGCAGTACCGCGAACTCTATAACAAGGCTCGTGGTGGGGAGTTCCGGAGCGTCCAGTACCTGTTGAACTACATCGAAAACAACTACGGTGACGAATAATGGCGACAGGACCACGATATAAGGTTCCGATGCGCCGTCGTCGCGAGGTTCGGACGGACTACCATCAGAGGTTGCGCCTCCTGAAATCTGGGAAGCCGCGTCTGGTCGCTCGAAAGAGCAACCGGCACGTCACGGCGCAGCTGGTTACCCCCGGTCCGGACGGTGACGACACGCATGCGGCCGCACATTCGAGTGACCTCGCGGAGTATGGGTGGGAGGCGCCGACTGGCAACCTCCCGAGCGCGTACCTGACTGGCTTGCTGGCTGGTCGGCGTGCGCTGGACGCCGGCGTCGAGGAGGCGGTCCTCGACATCGGACTGAATACGGCGACGCCTGGCAGTAAGGTGTTCGCGATCCAGGAGGGCGCGATCGACGCGGGCCTGGAGATCCCCCATAGCGACGACGTTCTCGCTGAGTGGCCGCGGAACCGCGGCGAGCACATCGCCGAGTACGCAGAACAGCTCGACGAACCGCTCTATTCGGGCGAGTTCGATGCAACAGATCTTCCCGAGCACTTCGATACGGTGCGGGAAACCCTCATGGACGAACAATGAGCAACGACAACTACAACGACGGCTGGGAACCCGTCACTCGGCTCGGTAAGAAGGTGCAGGAGGGCGACATCGATTCGATGGAGCAGGCCCTCAACTCCGGGCTTCCGCTGAAGGAGGCCAAAGTCGTCGATCAGCTCCTGCCGGGGCTGGACGACGAAGTGCTGGACATCAACATGGTCCAGCGCATGACCGACTCCGGGCGACGGGTGAAGTTCCGCTGCGTCGTCGCTATCGGCAACCGCGACGGGTACGTCGGGTACGCCGAGGGCCGCGACGACCAGGTCGGTGCCGCCATCCAGAAGGCCATCGACATCGCGAAACTGAACATCATCGACGTTCCCCGTGGCTCAGGGTCGTGGGAGGACCGTTCGACGAAACCGCACTCGCTCACGCACAAGACGAGCGGGAAAGCGGGTTCCGTCGAGGTCGAGCTCATTCCGGCGCCGCTCGGGCTCGGGCTCGCGGCGAGCGAGACGGTCCGGCACGTCCTGGAGCTTGCGGGCGTGGAGGACGCGTGGACGAAGTCCTACGGGAACACGCGAACGACCGTGAACCTGGCGAAGGCGACGTTCAACGCGCTCCAGAACGCCTCGCAGTCTCGTGGCGCTCGCACGCGCGGGCAGACCGAGGGTGCGGGAGGGATCGAACAATGAAGGCTGTCGTCCAGCTCCGTGGTGAAGTCGACATGAGCGGCGACATCCAGGACACGCTGGAGATGCTGAACGTCCACGAGGTCAACCACTGTGCGCTGGTTCCGGAGACGGACAGCTACGCGGGGATGTTGACGAAGGTCAACGACTACGTGGCGATGGGCGAACCCAGCGAGGACGTGTTGACGACGCTCCTCTCGACGCGCGCCGAGCCCCTCGAGGGCGACGCGGACGTCGACGAGGCGTACCTCGCCGAACACACGGACTACGAGGACTTCGAGTCGCTCGCGTCGGCCCTCATCGACGAGGAGACGACGCTTCGCGACCAGGGTCTCGCGCCGTGTCTCCGTCTGCACCCGCCGCGGAAGGGCCACGACGGCATCAAGAAACCGACGCAGGAGAGCGGTCAGATCGGCAAGCACTCTAGCGCGGCAATCGACGAACTGCTCGAGGCGATGCGATAACCATGACGAGCAAGAAACGAAGACAGCGCGGGTCGCGGACGCACGGTGGCGGGACGCACAAGAACCGGCGTGGTGCCGGGAACCGTGGCGGTCGCGGTCGTGCGGGACGTGGGAAGCACGAGTTCCACAACTACGAACCGATCGGCAAACACGGCTTCACGCAGCCCGAGGACACGCAGCGCGACGTTCTCGAGATCTCCGTCCAGAAGCTGGACGAGGACGCGGTGCTGTACGCCGCTGAGGGCGACGCCGAGACGGATGGCGACGCGTACGTCATCGACGCTCGTGACGTCGTCGAGGATGGCTGGGAGACTGACGTCGTGAAGGTCCTGGGGAACGGTCAGGTCCGGAACGAACTGCACGTGACCGCTGACGCGTTCACGGGCAGTGCACGTGGCCTCATCGAGGAGGCTGGCGGCGACGCGTCGCTCTCCGAGCGCGGCGAGGAGATGGCTGAATCGGAAGACACTCAGGCGTCCGAGGACGAAGAGGAGTAATTCATGGGATGGAAGGAGGCTGCAGAACCGGTACTCACGCGGATGCCCACGGTCGAGCGACCGGAAGGGCACGTACCGTTCAAACGGAAGCTGCTGTGGACTGGTGGCGTGCTCGTGTTGTACTTCTTCCTCACGAGCGTCCCCATCTGGGGGCTCGGCGGTGGCCAGCAGGACCTATTCGGTCAGTTCCGGGCGATCCTTGCAGGGTCGCAGTTCTCGGTCCTGCATCTCGGTATCGGACCGATCGTCACGGCGAGCATCGTCCTGCAGTTGCTTGGCGGTGCGAACCTCCTGGGGTTGGACACGAACGATCCGCGTGACCAGGTGCTGTATCAGGGCCTCCAGAAGCTCCTCGTCGTGTTCATGATCGTCTTGACGGGGCTCCCGATGGTGCTCAGTGGGTACTTGCCGGCTGACGGTAATCTCGCCGCTCGGCTCGGTATCCCGCTCGCTGGCATGGAGGGACTGATATTCTTCCAGATATTCGTCGGGGGTGTCCTCATCCTGTTCATGGACGAGGTCATCTCCAAGTGGGGGGTCGGTTCCGGTATCGGGTTGTTCATCGTCGCGAACGTGAGCGAGACCCTCATCGATGGCATCATCAGTCCGCGGGATGGACTGCTGGTGAGCTGGTTCGGTCTGATCACGAACCCGAGTGGGGTGTCGTTCGACGCTATCCTCGGGTCGCAGGGGCGGCTCGTGGCGTTGACGACGACGGTCCTGATCTTCTCCGTCGTCGTGTACGCGGAGTCGGTCCGGATCGAGATCCCGCTGAGTCACGCTCGCGTGAAGGGTGCGCGTGGTCGGTTCCCCGTGAAACTCATCTACGCGAGCGTCCTGCCGATGATCCTCGTGCGTGCGCTCCAGGCGAACATCCAGTTCCTTGGCCGCATCATCGCGTCGCAGGCGTCCGCGCCGGTTGCGGGCCAGGAGGGCGTGACGGCGATCGAGCTGTTCGGCGTTCGGATGCCGTGGCTCGGGACGTACTTCACGCCGGCGTCCGGCGGTGGACAGAGTCCGATCGGGGGCCTGTTCTACTACATGGCGCCGATTCAGGTGCCCGGTGACTGGATGTGGTGGATCGCGGAGGGGCCGCGAGCCAGCATCGAGATCTGGCAGATCCTGACGCGGGTCACGGTCGACCTGACGTTCATGATCATCGGCGGTGCGATCTTCGCCATCTTCTGGGTGGAGACCGCCGACATGGGGCCGCGTGCGACCGCGAAACAGATCCAGAACTCGGGGATGCAGATCCCCGGGTTCCGGCAGAACATCGGCGTCATCGAGAAGGTGATGGAGCGGTACATTCCCCACGTCACCGTCATCGGTGGTGCGCTCGTCGGGTTGCTCGCCGTCATGGCGAACATGCTCGGCACCATCGGGAACGTCTCCGGAACCGGGTTGCTGCTCGCGGTCTCCATCACGTACAAGCTGTACGAGGAGATCGCGGAGGAGCAACTGATGGAGATGCATCCGATGATGCGCCAGATGTTCGGCGACGAGTGAGCATCTGACCGGCGGTCGGTCGCGAGTCTTTCTTTCGTGGTGTCGCGGTGTTCCTGGAGCGCCGTTGTCCGTGTCGTCGCTGAGCGCCGCGGTCGGTGGTGTGTCCGTCGAGGATGCGTCGGCGGTCGATAGCTTCTTACCCAGTACTCGCTACGGGTTTGGTCACTGATGGACGAGTACTTCGACCGGAAGGTCATCTCTCTGCACGACGACGACGACCTCACCGAGGCCGAGTTGATCATCAAGAAGACGCTCCGGACGCCCGTTCGGAAGCTTCCGTTGGCGACGTTCCGGCAACACGAGAAACAGGGTGGGAGCGACGACGGCGGGGATCAGTTGACGAATCAGAGCGTCGGTGGGGTGCAGCGAGCGCGCCAGCTGGCGCAGTCGAACAGGGGGGATAGTCTGCCGGCGGTGTACGGTGGGTTGTTCGCGGTTGCGGAGTACTTCACGCGGTCGTTCGACGCGATCAAGGGGAAGTTCTTCGAGAAGGTCATCGCCGCGGAGGAACCGACGCGGCGCTTGGACGTGGATCGGAACCTCGGGAACCTCCCGCAGTACCTCCTGGAACCGCATTCGAGCTGGAAGGCGCTGGAGTACACGCGCGAGTCGTTGGACGAAGACGAATCGGAGGCGTACGAGGCGTTGTCCTCGCTGACGTTGGACCTCGCGAAGAACCACATGCAGGCGAACGCGGACGCGACGCTGTACGTCGAGGAGGAGGGCGTGCTCGTGTTCGGCGAGCACCGGACGAGCGTCGTGAGCGGTGGAACGACTGCTCGCCCGTCGCTGATGCGGAAACCACGGTCGCTAGTGAAGGAGCTGTCCAAGTCGAAGGACGTCGTGACGATTCCGCGTGAGGTTGCGCGTTCGTACGACTTGGAGCCGGGCGCGTACGAGCTCGCGGAGTTGCTTCGGGCGGTCGGCGTGGACGACATCCACATCCACATCGGCATCCTGTTCGACGAGAACCGACAGCCGGCGACGTGGGACGAGGACCCCCAGCGGAGTACGAGTCATCGACTCATCGAGGAGTTCGAGGAGGACTTCCTCGGGCAGGAAACCGGGCACGTTCGGAACGTCGACCTCGACGCCGACGACCTCCGACTGGAGTTCGACGTTCCGGTGTCGAGTGGCTCCAGCGACGCCATCTCGGTCCACCTTTCCTTCCTCTACGGCGACAACTACCTGAACACGCTGTACACGGGGTCGCTCGACTCGGTCGGACTCACGGATTCCCTCGAGGGGTTCGAGGACCCGACGAGTCTCCGGGAGATCATCAGCGAGAACGAGGCGGACGACCTCTGGCTCGGGTTCTCGGTCGCCGAACGCGAGAACAAGGTGTACGAGATGAGCGAGGACGGCACCAACAACGCGATGGAGATGGCGGATATGGTGCTCGAAACGCCCGAACTCACCGAGCGGCTCGTCCGGTTCCGGCAGCTCGCTCGGAACGGGGATCGTGCGGAGGTCGACGCGGAGATGCTCGCGTTCGCTGGTGACCTCGCGACGGCGTACGACGACCGCCGGGAGAACGAGTGGGCGGAGTGGGTGTTCGGTGGGGACCCGAGACAGTACCTCCGGGACGTCGCACTCCAGGTGCTCCTCTACGACGCCATCACGCGACCGATCTTCCTGCGGCGGTTCCCCGAGGCCGACGACGGGTCCGACGGGCTCGCGTCGGTCCGGCACGCGTTCGAGTCGTACCTGTTCGACATCGACGGTGACACCACGAAGAAACAGGACATCTACCGGATTCTGCGGGCCGAGACGACGTACGAGCGCAGTGGGACGAACGTCCCGGCGGGTCCCGAGGACGCGGTCGATTGGCGTCGTGCGCCCTCGAAGTCCGAGATCGGGTCGCTCCTGGACGTTCGGACGCCCACGCGGATCCTCGATTCGATGGTCGAGGGCACTGCGGACACCGACGGCGGAATCGTGGTTCGGCAGGGGGATTCGTACGCGATCCCCGCTCCGGTCGCCGACCGCATGGGTGCGTTCATGGTACATCGCCCCGAACACGTCTGACTCGCGGGAGGCGCTCGGTGCTTCGAGTCCGGGACGCGAGCACTCGGGGTGGCGCGCCGCCATCCGTAACTTAAAACCGGAGTGGGGCGCTACTGGGGATAGATGAGTAACGAGGACCCACTCGAGGGGTCGCCTCTCTACACCCAGCACGGGGGCGTCGAGATGGTTCGACGTGGCGACATGGTCTATCCTGACTTCCGATTCGAGACGAACCCGGGCATGAGTGACCGTCCAGCCGAGGACGTCGGGTACCCGCTCGGTCCGGTGCCGAAGGGGGAGGGAGTAGAGTACGCGTTCCCGACGGAACCAGAGGAGTACCCGGAGATGGACTTCCGTCGGCTCGCGAACGAACTCGACGACGGACGGACGATCCCGAATACGACGTATCTCACGCACGGGATCCACAAGCATCCAGCGATCTTCATCCCGCAGATTCCGAGTTACATCGTTCGACGGTTCACGACGGCGGAGAACGAGGCCGGGGAGCGCCCGCTCGTCCTGGACCCGTTCTCGGGGTCGGGCACGACTGGACTGGAGTCGAAGGTGAACGGTCGGGACTACCTCGGCGTCGAGATCAATCCGCTGTCCCGGCTCGTCTCGGAGGTGGCGACGTCGCCGATTCCACCGGCCGCACTCGACGCGGCCGAGGAGCAGTACGTCGAACTCCTGGAGGATACCGAGGACCGACTGCACGAAGCGTACGACGCCGAGTTCCTGGACCGGACCGGGAAGGAACACTGGTTCGAGCCGGCGGCGATCGCTGGACTGACGCGCGTCCGGAAGGCGCTCGCCGAGTTCAAGGAGGGGTCGTTCGATCCCTTCGAGGGGCTGTCCGAGCAGGAGCGTGCCGCGGTCGACGACCTCGACTTCGATCGCGAAGTGGTGCGGACGCGCATCGAGCGATGGTTGACGCTCCTCATCGCGAACACCGTGTTCGAGGTGTCGAACGCGGATCCGGGGGTGTCGAAGGCGTACAAGTCCAAGAAGATGCGGCGAAAGATCGAGGCGGGCGAGCATCCGCCGGACGTCGTCGAGACGCACCGCGAGCAGATCGCGGAGACGAAGGGCGACCTGCTCGAACTCTGGAACGACGTCTACGATACGGGCTACGAGGGCGGGACCGTCCAGCGTACCCTCGGCGGGTACGGGTCGGATAGCGAGCCCGAGCGCGAACCGCTCTCGGAGAACGACGCGCACGCGGCGCAGGTGGACATCCGACTGGGTGACGCGCGCACGTTCGAGTTCCCGGAGTACGAGGAGGCCGTGGACCTGGCGGTGACGTCGCCGCCGTACATCAACGCGATGAACTACTATCGCGGGTCGAAGCTCCGGCTGTTCTGGCTGTACGACTTCCTGGAGGACGACGAGAAGTTCGACGCGACGGACCTGCGGAAGTCGATCGTCGGCACGAACTCGGTGTCGATGAGCAAGGTCGACCGGGGGCTTCCGGCGACGCTCCGGAGCGTCTGGACGGGGAGCGACGACGCGTTCGAGGCGACGCGTCTCACGTACCTCGACGACGACATCGAAGCGATTCACGGGCTCGACCACAACGAGGCCGAGCGGAAGGCGTACGTCACGTGGAAGTTCTTCGCGCGAGATATGCTCCAGAACCTCTCGCGGGTGTACGAGCACCTGAAGCCCGGTGGGTACTACTTCTTCGTCATCGGGGAGAACACGATCGGGGAGCGCCTCATCCACTCGCACAAGTACGTCGCGGACATCGCGCAGAACCTCGGTCACTTCGAGGGAACGGGTGGGGAGTTCGACGACGACGAGGGGTTCCGGCTGGTCTCGTCCGCGTGGGACGCGATCACGAACCGCGACCTCTTCCAGGGCCGCAAGCACGAAGGTGGCGTCATCGAGTGCGAGTGGGTGGTCGTCCTCCAGAAGCCCGCGGCGTGACCGGTCGGGCTGCGACCGGTCGCGTCGACGGCCGCGTCGGTCGAGTCGGTCGGTCCCGCGTCGATGGAATCGGTCGTTTTCGAGCCGCTGACGTCAGTCGTTCCCGAGCAGTCGTTGTTTGAGCGAACGCGAGCGCTTCTTCTCGGCGAGCAGCACGGAGATGTCGACGTCGTCGACGACGTCCATGACGACCGATCCACCGACGAGACGCTGGAAGAGGCCGCGTTCGGTGGCGCCGACGACGAGCATCGACGCGGATCGGGCTCGCCGCTCGATCGCGCTTTCGACGTCGCCGGATTCGACGACGAGTTCGGCGTCCTCGAGGTCGTGTTCGCTCGCCCACCCCTCGAGGAACTCCGTCGCCGCCGCCTCGCTCTGGTCGTCGTCGCGGACGTACAGGAGCGTCACCTCGGAGTCGTACTCGACCTGGAGGTCGCGCGCGACCTCGGCGGACAGTTCGCTGTCGGGGCCGCCGGCGGTCGGGACGAGGATGTGGTCCGGGTCGAACCCGCGGTCTTTCAGGACGAGGAAGTCACACGGGAGGTCGGACGTGAGTTCGTCGACGCGGCTCTCGGCGCGCCCATGGGAGTGGGGCCCCCACCCCATCACGCAGACGTCGGCGTTGTACGTTCTCGCGGCGTCGAACACTTCCTCGAACGCGCGATGCGAGTAGATGGTGTGGGTCTCCACGTCGACGCCGAACGTTTCGGCGTCCTCGCGGGCGGCATCGAGGATGCTGATCTCGCCGTCGTCGAGTTCGTCGACGTTGTCTCGTGCGTGCGAGAGGGTGGTCTGGTCCGGTACGGTGACGATGTGGGTCGCGACGACGGTCCCGCCGTGTTGCTTCGCGAGCGCACTTGCGAGCGTGATGAGGTCCGTCTCGTGCTCGGGGTTGGCGAGGGGAACCATCACGCGGTACTGGCCGCCGTCGGGTGCGACGGATTCGGCGGCGGTGACGGCGCTGTCGGGCATCTCGTCCGACCGGGAGAGGATCCAGTCCGCGAGTTCTCCCGCTTCAGTCGTCCGACTCCTGGCGTACAGGAGGTACCACGCGCCAGCGAAGATGACGAAACCGAGACCGAGCCACTGAACGAGTGGCGTGATGTACGCGATGAGCGCGAACGATGCGAGCGCGCCGACGATCGGCGTGAACGGGTACAGTGGAACGGTGAACGACGGGTCGTATCCGTCGACGTCGGCCTCGCGCATCACGATGAGTGCGATGTTCAGGAGTCCGTAGATGACGAGATGGAGGACGCTCCCGAGCTCCGCGAGCGTGCTGATGGGGGCGACGAGGATGAAAAGCAGGATGAGTGCGCCGGTGATTCCGATCGCGCGGTACGGCGTCCCGAAGCGTCCGTGTATCTCGTTCAATTCCGGGGTGACGATGCGGTCACGTCCCATCGCGAAGTTGATACGGGAGGACGCGAGGATGCTCGCGTTCGCGCTGGATGCTGTCGCGAGCAGGCCGCCGAGGAGGAGTGCGCCCGCGAGCAAGCCGCCCTGGACCTGTCGGCCGACCTCGACGACCGCGATCTCGTCCGCGGGCAGTCCCGCGACGAATCCCCCTTCGACGGCTGCACTCATCGTAACGAGCACGAGTGCGTACACCGTCGTCACGATGAGGACGCTCCCGATGACCGCCCGTGGAAGGTTCTTGTCCGGGTCCTTGATCTCTTCGGCGACGCTCGTGATCTGGACGAACCCGAGGTAGGAGACGAAGATGAGACCGGTCGTGGAGAGCATCGCGCCGAATCCCTTCGATTCGGGGAGGTTCGCGGGTTCGGCGCGCATCACGCCCAGTGCGGTGAAGACGGCGAGGATAACGACGAGGAGGACGACGATGACGTTCTGGAGTCGCCCCGTCTCTTTCGCGCCGACGTAGTTCACGGTGACGAACAGTGCCGCGCCACCGAACGCCATCGCTTTCACTGTCGGAATTTCGAGGCCGACGAGCGCGTACCCGGTGGCGAGCCCGAAGATGTTTCGGACGTACGCGCCGAAGCCGACCATGTAGAACGCGGAGGCGAACGCGAGTCCGAGCCAGTTCGCCCATCCGGCGACCGATCCGAACAGCGGTCCGAGTGCGCGGTTCACGTAGAAGTACGCGCCGCCGGAGCGCGGCATCGCCGTTCCGAGTTCCGAAGCTGACAGAGCCGTGAACAGCGCGATGACGCCACCGAGGACGAACGCGCCGCCGGCGAGACTCCCCGCTTGCGAGATGGCGTCGCCGGGGAGCACGAAGATGCCGGCGCCGATCATGGTGCCGACGCCGATGGTGAGTGCGGCGAGGGGGCCGAGGTCCTTCGCGAGTTCCTCGTCGCTCACGCGTCGACTCCCTCCTCGGCGTCGTCGGTATCGTCGCCCGCGTCGGGGAGGACGACGACGGGGCGGTCGTTCGTCGTGACGAGGTCGAGTGTGGTGTCGCCGGTGAGGAAGCGAAGCCACCGCGACCCGCCGCGGGGTGTGAACGCGACGGCGGTCGCGTCGACGTCGGCGGCGGCCGCGAACACGGCGTCGGCGACGTCGGTCCCGTAGTCGATGCGCGTCTGGACGTCGACGCCGGCGTCGGCGCACCGTTCGCGGACGAGCGCGAAGACGTCCTGGGCGTTTGCTTCGCGCTGTTCGACGCTGGCTTTGTCCGGCGCGCCACCGGCCTTCTCGATGACGTGACAGACGACGATCGTCGCGTCGGCGTCGAGTCGGCCGAGGAGCGCGTCGAGCGTCGCGGTCGCGTCCGCTTCGTTCGCGATGGGGACGAGTGGTTTCGCGAGGAGGTCCCGCATCAGCCATCACCCTCTGTCGAGGTCGACGGTGTCGCCGGCGCGCGGAGGACGTCGCACGTGGCCGTGCGACCGCTCAATGCGACCGGTCGAGGACTGCTATCGCTCGCCGAGAATCGTTCCATGTCTCCTCCATTTGGAGCGTCGTACGTAATAGTTGGTTCTTGCCGCCGTCGCTGCCGGGAGTCGATTCGGTGACGAGACGCGAGTGGACTGGGGTGTCGTCCGTCGACGTTGCGGGGGCGAGCACTCCGCGCTCGCCGTGGGTCAGTGGACGTCGACGTCGCCGATTCGGTCGGGGGCGGGCGGGCCGATGGCGACCCACTCGGAGCTGGCGTCGGTGAGGCCGCGGCACCGGAGCTGGCGTTCGCCGCTCTTGCGACGGACTTCGACGACGCCGTCGAAGAGGTGCGTGAGTGTGGCGAGGTCGTCGTCGTCGGTCATGTTCGTGTACACGGGGTAGACGCCGAGGGCGCCGGGGGCGTGCGTGAGGACGAGGAGCTGGTGGGCGTACCGGGCGACGGCTTCGCGTTCGCCGCTCATGAGGAGTCTGGAGAGCGTGTCGTAGTGGAGGTGGCGCGTGGAGACGCCGCGCTCGAAGAGGGTCTCCAGGCACTCGTGGACGGCCATGCTCGACCCCGTCATGTCCATCGGCGACGGCATCGACCAGTGGAGGGCGTCGGTGTTCGAGCGCACGACCGCGTCCTTGGGCGTGCAGTCGACGACGCCGACGCGGTCCCGGTCGATGCCGGCGACCTCGCGGTCGATGCGGTCGAGGACGGTGCGTGGCGATTCGCTCGTCGTCACGGCGACGGCGCCGTCGGCGTCGTCCGCGATGGTGTCGAGCAACGTCGTCGGGACGCCACGCACCGCTTCGCGTGACGGGCCGGTGACGAGGACGTTGCTGGCGTTCGCGAGCGCGGTCGCTGGCACCGCGAGCGCTATCGCGTCGTCGTCCTCGCCGTCCCGTCCGTCCACGGTCACCCTGAATCAGGGTCGCTCGTGGGTTAACGCTGTTGGCAACCATCGGTTCACTCCACGTTCCCTTCGCCGGAGAGCGAAGCCCTGACCGGTGAGTCGACCGACGCGTGCACCGGCACTCCCCTGTGGTACCATGCCGATACAACTATAATAAATCGGCAAGTAGTTGAGTAGTACACCTACAGGAGCGGGGTCTCGACCTCGTTTTTGGGGTGTGGGGGGTGCGCGACGGCCACCCACGCGTCGCGTACCGCGTCACCTTCCTGCTGGCGTTCAGTCCCTCCACCAGCGGCCCGGGCGGGCGAGTGACGCCTCCACCAGCGGCCTGACTGGACGAGTGACGCTTACACCACTCTGAGGTCGTTCGGATAGACCGTCAGGTTCTCGTAGCCGTCCTCGGTGACGACGACGAGGTCCTCGAATCCGCACGCGCCATACGTCCTCGAATCCGCACGCGCCGTACGTCCTCGAATCCGCACGCGCCGTACGTCCTCGAATCCGCACGCGCCATACGTCCTCGAATCCGCACGCGCCATACGTCCTCGAATCCGCACGCGCCGTACGTCCTCGAATCCGCACGCGCTATCGTTCGATCGGTCGCGCGCCGCCGCTACGTCTCGTCGTCGTCGCTCGGCGGTCGACTCGACAACCGGTCGAACCGGTCCTGGGCGGCCTGCTTGCGGTCCTCGGTCTCCGCGGCGTCGTACGTCCACTCGACGACGTCGCCGTCGCGGACCGTCACCGCGAAGATCGCGTCCGCGTGTCGGCTCGACGCCGGGAGTACCTCGGCGTCGAGCAACTCGCTCGCGACGGTCTCCCCATCGGCTTCGAAGAACACCGTCGCGACGCCGTCCTCGACCGCGTCCACGACCGCCGTGTACTCGCCATCGTCGAGGCCGATCATTCGTAGGTCACCTCAGTCACGAGTTCGCCTTGGCTGTTGCGGACGAACACGGTGTCGCCGCCGTTGTTCCAGATCGGCGACCCCGACCCCCAGTAGTACTCGCTCGCCGAGTCCGCCCCACTTCCCGTGTACAGCGTCAGGGTTTCGCCGGGTGCGAGCGTCGTCCCATCGGGGAACGTGTACTCGTGCCCGGCCTCGTCGGCGACCGTCCACCCGGAGAGGTCCAGTTCCGCGTCGCCCGTGTTCTCGAAGACGACGTACTCGTCGTTCAGGTTCTCCCGGTCGTCCCCTGCGGCGTCCGCGTGGACGGTCGCGACCGCGAGTGCACTCGGTGCGGTCGTGCCACCGTCGGTCGCCGTCTCGCCGCCGGTGACGGTCTCGCCGTCGGTCGTCGTCCCCGACTGTCGTCCGTCGACGTCGCACGGCGTGAGGACGCGTCGTTCGACGACGTCACCGCCGGACCCTGGCGCGACCGCGTCGCCCTCGCGGAGGCGTTGCGGGAGCGTCGGCGCCGCCCGCTGGGTGCGAACCGAGACCTCGCGACCGTCACTCACGAGCACCACAGTGCCGTGGGTCGCCGTCCAGTACGCCGGGATCGAGCGCTCGCCGAGTCGGTCCAGCACCGCCTCGCTGGGGTGCCCGTACTGGGACTCGTACGCACTCGAGATGACCACCGCCTGCGGCGACGCCGCGTCGAGCAACGCCGCACTCGTCGACGACGCCGACCCGTGATGCCCGGCCTTTAGCACCGTCGCGTTCAACTCGCGGCCGTACTCCCGGACGAGGTACGCCTCCTGGTCGTCCTCCGCATCCCCCGTCAGGAGGAAGCTCGTCGTCCCGTACGTGAACGTCAGGACGATGCTGTTCTCGTTCCGTCCCTCGCTCTCGAGGTACGGCTCCGGCGGCCCCAGCACGTCTACGGAGACGTTCGCGCCACCGAACCCGATCGAGTCGCCCTCGCGCGTCTCGTACAGCGTCACGTCGTTGGCCTCGATCGCGTCCAGGTACTCGGCGTACGTCTGCGTGCTCGCCGCGATACCTGGGTCGTACACCGCACCGACGCCCTCGGCTTGCGTCTCGTAGTACTCGATGACGGCGGCGTTCCCGCCGATGTGGTCCGCGTCGTTGTGCGACACCACCAGATGGTCGATGCGCTCCACGCCCTGCTCGCGCAAGTACGCGAGGACGTGCTCGCCGTCGTCCTGGAAGTGCCCGGTGTCGTACAGCAACGTCTCCCCACCCGGACCGATCACGAGCACGCTACTGGACTGCCCGACGTTGATGTAATGCATCTCGAACGAACCGTTCACCGCCGGTTCGTCCACGCTAGCGCCGCTACCGTTCGGTGCCGTCGTCGCTGTCGTCTCGACGCCGTCTGACTCCGACGCCGGAACTGACCCCATACAGCCCGCGAGCACGACCAACGAAGCGACCAAGAGCACGGACACCTTCGCTCTCGGGACTCGCATAGCACCGCCTATGACACCCGTACGGAAGACTCCACAGGCAACCCCTTCTCTCGCTGTCACGAACGACGAGACGGTCGTCGACGCCGAACGAGACCCGGACGCACACGACCCGGTCACTCGGCGGTCTCGTTCGCCACGTACTGGACGAGCATCCCGGGGACGAGCACCCCGACGAAGATGACGACCACGAACACGACCATCGACGGCAGGTTCGTGTACGCCGACAGCGCGAACAGGAACAGCATCGCGACCAGCACGCAGACGCCCGTCAGGACGTTCTCGTTCGACGCCACCCCCTCCCGCCGGTAGAGCACGTACAGCGAGAACCCGACGAGGGCGAGGATGGCCACGAGTACGCCACGGAACAACGCCATCGATCCCGTCAGGAGCGCGGCGAAGAACCCCACGCCGACGAGCACGTACGCCACCCCGAGTCCGGTCTGCTCGCGACGCCCACCGAAGAACTCGCCCCCGGTCGCGTCGGATCTCGACGAACCCATACCAACTTCATTATAGGATGATTCCAAATAACTACTGTCGGACACCCACGCTCGACTGCCAGTCTGGCACGCGATCGCGGCACGCTCACCCCTGACCGAGACGCTGGCCCGTTACACGTCCGGCCCGGTCCACCCGCCGTGAGGCAAATCCACAAGGGCTCGCGCGAACAACGATCTCGTATGGCATCAGCTCTGGCCGAGGAGGAGTGCGAGGCGTGCACGTCAGACGACGAACCGCTCACCGAAACCGAGTACGGCGAGTACCTCGCCGAACTCGACGACGACGTCTGGACGGTCGTCGACGACCACCACCTCGACGGCGCGTACGAGTTCGAGGACTTCCGCGACGCACTCGAGTTCACGTACGAGATCGGTGAACTCGCCGAGGAGGAGTGGCATCACCCCGACATCCACCTGCAGTGGGGCGAGGTCCGCGTCGAGATGTGGACGCACAAGATCGACGGCCTCCACAAGACCGACTTCGTGATGGCCGCCCGCATGGATCGAATCCACGACCAGTACGCGCCCGAGTGACCGCAACGACTCACCCACCCCTGGCGAACCAGTTCTCGTGGTTCGGGGCACCCATTACGCTTTTGGAGCGAACGCGAGGGGATTCGGGTATGGATGGCGCGATCGTCGGCCTCGTCCTCGGGAGCATCATCGGTGCAGTCGCGACGATCGCGGGGTCGTACTTCCTGTTCTGGCGTCGGCGTCGAGCGGTGCGCGCGCACCTCCGGCGCGCGTTCGAGACCGAACTCGACGCGCTGTCGTACATCGACGAACTGGCCGAGGACGGCAAGTACGAGACGCTCACGGCGACGGTCGAGGAACCGGTGGTCTACGAGAGCAACGCGGACGACATCGGCCAGCTCTCCGGTGACGAAGTCGAGGCGCTCGTCGCGTTCTACACCGACCTGTACTGGCTCCGCGACCAGCAGGACATCGAGGACAAGAAAGAGCGCGTGCACGAGGTCGTGGAGAAGCGCCAGCGAGCGATCGCCGTCCTCCGCGAAACCACGTGAGTTCGTTCGGACGCATCGTCCACGGCACGCGTCCGCGCGACGACCCACGCCGGAAAGCCCATCATGCGGCGGCGGACCCAACCCGTATGGACACCGAACCACTGACGGCCGACGACGAAGCGCTCGTCGAGCGACTCCGGGAGACGAACGAGCGCACGTTCGACCCCGGGTTCTTCAAGGGCGCGCACATCGTCACCGCGGGCGTCCGCACCACCGACGGCACCGTCTACGAGGGCGCGAGCCTCCCCGCGAGCGTCGGTCGTGCATCCATGTGCGCCGAACCGGCCGCACTCGGCGCCGCCATCGCCGACGGCCACGCCCACGACGAGATCGAGACGTGCGCCGCCGTCGCCCACCCGATGCCCGACCACGACACCGACGAGATACGCGTCGTCCCGCCGTGTGGCTCCTGTCGCGAACTCCTCGCCGACTACGGCGAACACCTGCGCGTCGTCGTCCCAGTCGACGACGAGAACCGGGTCGCGAACGCGATCGACCTCCTCCCGACCCGGACGTGGTGATCGTAGGCGCTGGATGCCGCGCGCTCCATGCCAACTCCGGACCGACGGCAACGATACAGTATCAGAGGCGCTTCGCGTACCAAGCCGCTGTTCTCTGGGAACGAACGTCCTCGCATCCGACAACCTTCGAATCCACTCCCTGTCAGAATCACTATGCCGATTCATGTGGAATGTTATCATTGCCCAATGGGGGCGCTATATCATGGCAACACAGCAAACCGTCCAGGAGATAGAGGAATCACTCGGCCACGTCCCAGGCTGGATGGAGGTCCTCGCAGAACCGGCAAGCAACCACAGCTGGGGGATCTTCCGCGACCTCCTCCTCGGAGAAACCGAACTCTCTCCGCGCGAGAAAGCACTCGTCGGAGTGAGCGCAGCCGCAGCGATCAACTGCCCGTACTGCACGTACTTCCACAAAGAAGAAGCCAGATTCGCCGGCGTGTCCGAATCCGAACTCGAAGAAGCCACCAACGTCACCGGCGTGACGCAGTACTTCTCCACCGTACTCCACGGCAACGAATACGACGAAGAGGAATTCGTCGAAGAAACCGACCAGATCTTCAACCACCTCGAAGAACAAGGAAAAGCCCAAGCAGACGACTGAACCAACCCACCACAGGACCCAATTTTTCGGGCACCCAACACAGCCGACCGACTCAACCGATGACGACCCGGACCCTGTCGAGGACCTGAAACGCGATTAGGTCGTCGGCGACCTCACGCTTGCGGAGTTCGAGGACCGCGTCGAACTCTACGTCGACGAACGCGCCCAGGAGACCCGCCAGCGCCTCGAACGCATCGACGGTATCGGCCCCGACACGTCCGCCATCGTCGCCCGCCAGTTCAGGACGGTCGACGACCTCCGAGACGCCACCCTCACGCACCGCGTCGCCGGCTTCGACGGTCGGTACGTGAATCTCACCGGCGTCAACACGACCTCGCTCGACTACTGGCGCGTCGACGATAGCGAGCGCCGCGTCGAGTTCGTCGACTCGATAGGCCACGAGTACGCCCGACCACTCCGGCGCGACGTCGTCGGTGTCGTCGACCACGTCCTCTATGACGGATGTGGTCCGCTATGAACATCGACCCGACGTTCCTCCTCGCCGCCGCCCTCTGGTTTGGCGTGCACGTCTACAAACGCACCGCCGGGAACCGATTCGACGATTACTACCCCAACCGCGTCGAGGAGTTGCGCGCCGAGTACGTCGCGGGTGACCTCACGCTTTTTTACCTCCCGAAGCGACTCTCATTTATGAACCGCCGGCATTTGTTGTCCCTCGGATGTGGCCTCGTATGTTCTCTAAGCGGTTGTCTTACCAGCGAGGACACCACCAATGGTGTCGACAGAATTGAGATCTCGAATAAACACTCCTCCGAATTAGCAGTCAGTACGACGATACAAAAGAATGGGAATACTGAATATGATTCCAATACCACCATCGCCGCCGGCGACGATGTAAATATTAAAAAAGAATGGATGAATGACCCAGCAGAGTATATAATCACTGTGGCATTGTCGAACGGCACCGAAGAAACGTTGGGCACAGAAGACCTGAATAAACGATACGAGCTTGGCGACAGATGTTATGAATTCGATTTCGTCATCGATTCCGAAGTCAAAATCCGCCCGCACGTTGGCTCAGAACCCTGCGATACACAAGAAACGGCGTCGAGCCAATCGTGAATTCTTGCAGAATCAGTGGTGAATAAGCGTCCAATACGACTTTAGAATCGGTGGGGTCATTGTAAGCAACGCTACAAGACGTTTCGTGGTTGTGTAGAAGCGTGAAACCCGTCGACGACCGCTCGCCTGATACCGTCGCTTCTCGCGGTCTCACTGCTGAGGGTGGGGTGAGTGAGAGGTTTTTGTTTCGGGATACTCAGGAGTAGCCCGAAACCATGCGCACCAAACGGAACAAGGATGGAACCTGGAACGTCTGGATGAGTCGGGACGAGTATCGGGAGATACCGCGGCACGCCCGATCGGGGCTGGCGGAGGTCGCCATACGCCTCATGGACGACTGCGGCCTCCGCGTCGCCGAGGTCCTCGACGTCCGCCCCTGCGACATCTCCCGTCGCAGCGACGGCCGGCACTACAAGCTCGAGGTCGTCGGCGCTCACACGCACCACCTCTGAGGGGGTGGCGTGCTAATCGTCCAGGTAACAGGTCACGAACCCGAGAATTGGATTTTCGGGCGCGTTGATGGGCTAAACTCTCCGTTGATGGAGAGTTAAGGTATGAGAAGTGGGACCGCCGAGTGGGGCACTCGCAGGCTTTTCGCGGGTCTGAACGGGTCGTGGGTTGATGTTCCGATTCATGCCTGGGGGGTCGCGTAGTCGAGGTTCGGGACGATGTGGTTGCGGCGCTGTTCCATCTTCTGACGCTCGTGGCGGAGGTCGTAGTGGCGTAGAATCACCTCACGCGAGGCGTCGACGCGGGCCTCGACGAGTTCGAGCGGAATGCCACACGCGAGCTGCCACGAGATCGAACCCGAACGGACTGGGTGGGGCGAACGCGACGTGGGGCACTTCGAGGCGTGGCCGTGGTCGGTCGCCTCGCAGTCTTCGGGGTCGCGGCCGTGGGGGCACTCGCGTATCTCGCAGGGGCGAGTGAGGCGGTACATCCAGTCGCGGACGGTGCCCGGACGGGGCCGGCCCTGCATCGTGGTGAACAGGGGACGGCGCCCGTACGGGTCGCGCTGGGCGTACCGGTCATCGCTATGCAGGAACTCGTCGAGGACGTTGCAAACGCGCTCGGAGAGGGAGACGGGCCGTTCTCCCTCGAACTGGTTCTTGAGCGGGGTGTCCTGACTGGGCTGGTGTCGGAACTCGACGTACTGTTCGTCGCTGTGGTAGTCGCCGACGTCGAGGCCGGCGATGGCACCGGCACGGGCGCCGGTGTTCCAGACGAGTTCCAGGAGCGCGTGGCGTCGCGTTCCGAACTCGTGTTCCCGGAAGTGTTCGAGGATGGAGAGCGCGCGGTCGGCGCGTAGTATCTCCTCGGACACTTCTTCTTGTTTCGTGAGCGTCGGCGGGTCGACCTTGTCGGGGAGGTCCATCGGGACGGCGTCGATTCTTGCGCAGAAGTCGAGGAACTTCTTCAGGGTGAACAGTTCGCCCTTGAGGGTGGCGGCGGCGACTTCCCCGCGACGGTAGGAATCGTACCGGTGGAGATCTCGACCGGTGAGGTCGCGGAGATCGTCGACGTCCTCCTCGTCGCACCACCGGACCCAATGCCGGAGACGGAGTCGGTAGCTCTTGACCGTGGACGCGGCGACGTCGACGGTCTGCCGGTCGAGAAACTCGTCGCGGGCATCGCGCGGCGAGAGTGATTGTAGCTCTGCGGTCACTCGGACACACCTCTGTCGTAGAGCTTGGTGAACGCGGGTCCGTGCTTCTGGCCGTCATCATCGACGTGGCCGCCGCGGCCGCAGTCGGGGCAGACGACGTCTTTCGCGGTCGACCAGGCGGCGGGTCGTTCTTCGAGCTGGCTGCCACAGATACAGGTCTCGGTGTCGGGCGTGGGGTGGTCGACGAGGTCCTCAGCGGGGACGCTGTAGGCGTCGGCGTAGCCGAGGTCAGTCATGCGTCCACCCCGTCGAGTCGGGTGAGGGCGCCGAGTGCGGCGCCCCAGCCAGTGAGGGAGACGCCGGAGTTTTGACGCTCTACGGCGTTGTCTCTCTCGGGGGAGTCCACGTGGCGCGTCATGCGCTAACCCCCGCGTCCTCGGGGTCACAGCCCGAGGATTCGTTTTGCGAAGCGAGTTTGTCTGCCAGTGCGTCGCGAACTACATCGCTCTTGTTCGGCCGGTAGCCGGTCTCTTCTTCGACTTTGTCGAGGTGGTCGGTGAGGTCCTCACCGAGACCACCGAGTCGAACAGTCACTTGCATTGCGTGCATTACTGGCAATATAACGGGTGGCTAATAAGCATTGCGGGCAATGCTTGCATTACAGTGGATGCTAGCGATTTCTCATTAGGCTTCAAATATCCACCGAGTAAATGTGCATTATGAGCAATTCAGGGGATGCCAGTGATACGCAAATTACGTTCAGACTTGACGAAGAACTAGAGGAGCAGTTCATGCTCGCCTATCGAAAAGCGGCGGTAGAAGGTCATGCACCAGCAGATGGAAGTCGGAGTGATGCACTTCGACAGCTGATGCGAGCGTTCGTCAACGACCCCTCGATTATCTCGAAGGGGTCGACGGACGCGGAGATTGAGAACGGCGGAGGGTCGTGAGGCACTCCGGGCAGAGGAGTGCGACACCGACGTTCAAGCCGATCCACCGCCAGCCGTTCGCGTAATGGCGGTCGGGCCGGTCCCGACCGCAATCTGAGCAGCCTTCAATATCGGGTGACGTAGTGCATATTTCTGTCATATGTCTCCCGAAGGAAGCGAGGGAACGTTCACCGATAAGCGATGGCGTGTAGTTTCCGGAAACTTCCGGGAAACCCAGTCTAAGGCTAGGAATCGATGACAGAGGGCATAACAGCGAAGAATCCTGCCTATCAAGCTGGTTTCCGGAAAGACTTCCTAGAATTCCGGAATCAGTCTCAGTAGTCGAGTAACATATCCAGTACGCGACTGTGGAGGTGGAGACTGTGGCCGCTCCGGGAGACCAGTTCGGGATGGGTGAGGTTGGTGAAGAGTCGTTCGACGTCGTCGTGGTAGGAGTCGGCGCGTTCCTCTTTGAGCGCCCATGCGGGTTCGTGTTCCCGGAAGGTACCGCGGTTGAGGAGGTAGACGCGACACCAGGCGGCACGCGTCTCGGGCGTCGCTTCGAGGAGCCACGAGGGAAGTCCCTCCGGGGTGTCCTGCGTTTTCGGGCCGACGTGCGCGCCGGCGGCGGCAAGGCAGCGTCCGAAGAGGATGGCGTGGTCGCGGACGACGATCTCGTTGATTCGTTCGTCGCCGTACATCTCCTCGGGCGCTTTCTCGGTGCGCTGGATGACGCGATAGCTCAGACCGAGGTCCTCAAGGGCGGTGGCGAGGACGTCCATCTCGGTCTTCACGAAGCGTTCGTTCTCGTCTGTGCGCGCGTAGAATCGCGGCTGGTAGCTTTCGGCGGCGAGGCTCCCGCCGCTGTAGATCCAGGCGACGAGCCGCGTCCACGCACGACCGACGTCGGTGTCGACGTCGACGTCGAGCCAGCCGAGCTCGCGGGCGGTGTCGATGGCGCGAACGGGGTCGGGTTTCGAGTCACCGTCGACCCATGGACGGAGACGACCTCGAGGAAGTTCGAGCGCGGTCGCGACTGCGGTGCTCCCGTCTTCGGGGTGGTCCGCGCAGTAATCTTGGACGCGCCGGTATTCCTGAACGCGAGCCCAGGCTTCCAGCTGGCCGTTCCGAGAGTAAGTTGAGGCGAGCGCGTATGGAGAGATTATCGTGGGCATCGTAGCCGGCAGTGTTTTCCATTTGAGCCCAGTGGGTTATAACGAGCCTTGTTGCAGGGCTCTACCCGCACCGGGCCGCGCGAGCTATACTGGCGCGCGCGGTCTGTGTGTTCACCCATTCCTATAGCATCTATACTTAAAGCTATCTCCGATGGTTTGGTTCCTGCGTATCGTATATGAGTTATTATGGTTTTGATTACCAGTCGGTTTAAGATTTGATAATGGGGCACGTCGTAGGGGTGAACAATCCTTCAATCCCCGCTTGAAAGACAGAAGTCTCCCCTATACCAAATTCCAGACATGCTATCCATCGGGTAAACAGAGGGCCTGGCCGACGGGATTAAGTAGATAGCATCAAATCGGATATTCAACATCGGCACGGTGGGTGAACCGTACGCCGGTGTGGGAAACCAACAACTAAACATGAAATTAAAGAACCTCTTCACGGACGACGAGGCGGTGTCGCCGGTCATCGGCGTCATCCTGATGGTGGCCATTACGGTCATCCTCGCGGCCGTGATAGGCGCATTCGTCCTCGGTATCGGCTCGAACCAAGAAGCCGCCCCCCAAGCAAGTATCGCCTTTGCGTATGACCAACCGGTGGCAGACAATTTCACAGTTACTCACGATGGCGGAGAGAGTGTTGAGCTTGATAAACTCAGCATCAGTGGTGCAGTGAATGAATCTAACTGTGGGATGGGGTCCGATACGGCCTATGCTGGCGATAATATGCTCAAGTCCCCCAGTTGTAAGTACACGAGTGGTCAAACGATCACGATTACGTGGACCGCTTCCAGTGGCGATAGTAGTCAAATACTCAAGGAATCGACGACGCCCTAACAATGGAACTTAAGAATCTCTTCACGGACGACGAGGCGGTGTCGCCGGTCATCGGCGTCATCCTGATGGTAGCTATCACGGTAATTCTCGCCGCCGTGATTGGTGCCTTCGTCCTTGGTATCGGTTCAAACCAAGAAGCTGCTCCACAAGCTTCCCTTGCCTTCGATTTCGACAAGGGGGATGATGACAGTTGGGGCGGTGGTCCGGCCGTTGGTGACGCGAACGCAGACGAGATTAATATTAAACACGAAGGTGGCGGAGCAATCAACGTTAACCAAATCACGGTAAAGTACGATGGTACCGATGTGTCTACTGGTGGGGTCGATTCCTCTTCCCCTCCTACTGGTGA
>Ga0306867_1000119_pt1 | contig 52348 bp, 39 predicted proteins | sample AntRauTorckE6831_FD_190432 | JGI IMG/M metagenome (GOLD analysis project Ga0306867, IMG submission 190432) | Saline lake microbial communities from Rauer Islands, Antarctica - Metagenome Torckler E6 #831 (v2) (version 2) | ecosystem: Environmental > Aquatic > Non-marine Saline and Alkaline >...
ATTACGGTAGATCCGGTCGCTTGTGAGTGTGAAAGTGTGGCACCCTGCTCTTCGTACCACTGCTCTGTTTCGTAGTCTTTATAAAAGTAGGATTCTGCATCCTCCCATCCGTCCTCATATCCAAGCTCATAATCTTCCTCGTTTACAACCTGCCCGGCTCGCTCAGGCCGCTCAGTTCTAACTGGCGCCTGTTCATTCTGAGGCCGCTGCGGTTGCTGTTTGGTAGTCGTTGAAATAGAAGGAGACATATAAGCTGGCTGTCCCCGTTCAACAGTTTCGAGTTGTGTATAGCAGCCGGTTGCAAATAAGCCTGCAAATGCTGCTAAAAGTATGGATTTGATTCTGACGGTATTCATAACATCCACCGGATCTGTGGTTTAAGTTTTTTCTCTAAGTTTAAAATACAGTATTCCAAACTCATATTGTATCACATAAACATGTTAAGTCATCACAACAAATCCACGATATCGGGTCAAAATGGCTAAATTTCGCCTCTGAGTGATTTTGTAATGACTTCAGCTTTTGAATTAACGTGAAGTTTCTTGTAAATGTTTCGTATGTGCGCACGAACCGTATCAATAGAAATATCAAAACGATCGGCAATCAGCTTATAGCTCAGCCCATCGACCAGCCCATTTACGATATCCTGCTCCCTGGGTGTCAAATTACTTTCAGTCTCTTTCTTCTTATCAGGTTTATTGAAATGCTGAATTACTTTTCGGGCAATCTGAGGAGACATTGGTGCGCCACCTGCGGCAAGATTTTCAATCGACTCTTTGATTTCAGGCAGCGAGGTATGCTTCAGTAAATAGCCTGAGGCGCCGGCCATCAAGGAATCAAAGATTTTATGGGAGTCATGGTACACGGTAAGCATGATGATCTCAATTTCAGGGTACTTCTCTTTGATGATACCGATCCCTTCAATTCCTGACATTCCGGGCAGCTGAATATCCATCAGCATTACATTTGGTTTCGCTTCTTTTTCAAGATAATCCAGCATATCTTCGACAGATTCCATCGCCGCTTTGCAGGATAACCCTTCCTGCATATCTAAATACCGCTGAATGAGCCCTCTGATTTTCTCGTTATCTTCTACTATCCCTACGTTGATCATAATACTGTCCTCGTTTCCGGTTTATACATTGCCTTTTACCTGAACGGTAAACCCTTCGCCGTTCCGAATGTCCGCATCTGCTCCTATCCGCTCTGACCTTAACTTTATATTTCTTAAACCCTGACCGCTTCTGCGACTTCTATTTGATATTGTTCCATTATCAACAACTTTAAGCTGAAAATATTTCCCGTCGTAAGCAAACGTAATATCAACCCGGTCGGCGTTTGAATGTTTTGCAATATTATTAACTGATTCCTTAAAAATCAGATAAATATTCTCTTTAATGTTAACCGGCAAGCGGTCGTCCATCTCCAGATTATCAAAATGGTAGTGTACTTCCGGCGTTCCGCTTCTGAATATCTGGTTCACATAGTCCTGCATCCGGTCGGTCATATCGCCTGCAGTATCATTTCGGGCGTCAATCGACCAGACGATATCGTCCAGGCTGGTCACAATTTTTCTACTCTGATCACCCAGCTGTTTAAGCGTGTCTCTCAGTTCTGCAGACACCTCTCCTGCCTGCAGAAAATCAGTTTGCAGAGCAAGCTCCGTCAGGCTTGATCCCACATCGTCATGCAGGTCACTGGCAATCTGAACCCTCATCCGTTCAATATCTATCTGTTTTCTTGCTCTGAAGTGCCGGTAGTAGAACATAATCAGGCCGATAACCGCCAGTCCAATCAACCCTATAAACCACCACTGCAGCCATACGGGTGGATATATTGAAAACGTAAATCGTGCTTCATCCGTGCTTCGAACGCCATCGGCATTGTACGCCCGGATCCGGAATCTGTAATCTCCGGGTGGTAAAGACGTATAGCGAACCGTTCGATCCCTTGTTGTCTGCCACTCATCTTCGAGACCTGACAACCTGTATTCATAAAGTACCTGGGTTGGGCTTTCAAAACTTAAGCCAGTATACCCAATCTGCAGAAAATTCTGGTCATGGCTGAACTCTTTTTCAGTAAAGTCCTGTTGAAGCTGTCCGCTCATTAACACCTCTTCAAACGCAATTCCGGGTGGTGTGGTGTTTGAATCTACGCGGGCGGGGAAAAAATGGCTTAATCCCTCAACAGACCCCAGCCAAATGGTTTCATCTGATGCGGCCAAAGCACCTCCTGCATTCAACTCGTTGGCAACGAGTCCTTGATTACGGTCAAATAATTTAAATGACTTGATGAGCTCTACACGTGACTCTGCATTAAAAAACTGCTCGGGTTTAAACAGATAAATACCTCTGTTCGTACCCACCCAGTATCGCCGGCTTGCGTCTTGTAAAACAAAATAGCTTATGGTGTTTGATTGTGCTTCAGTAGAAATGGCACGAATATTTTCACCGTCATAGGAGGCGATTCCGCTGAACGTTGAAAACCATTTTGTCCCTTCACCATCAATATACACATGTATGACGCCATTATTTGGAAGACCGTCGGCTATAGTTATATGTTCGAATGTGCCGTTCTCGAGAATTGCCGCGCCACCGTATGTTGCAAAGATCATACGCCCCTGTTGATCTTTCTTAATATTCATAACCGTGTTACTGAGCAGTCCGCTGTCTGTATTGTACTGTTCGTACTCCTCTCCGTCAAACCGAATAACACCGCTGTTATACGTGGCAATCCAAAAGTCTCCTGTGTCCTCATCCTCAAAGATGTCACGTATGTATTGGAACGGAAAAACACTCTTGGGAATAGTTCTGAACTCACCATCTTCATAAATGCTGATGCCGGTTCGTGTCCCGATCCAAAGCCTGTTGCGGCTGTCCTCTTTGATAACGTACACTTTATTATCCACAAGACCATCTGCCTGGCTAAAACGCTCGAAATTTGAACCATCATATTTGTGTATTCCGCCTCCATAGGTTGCGATCCAAATGTTCCCAAGATGATCTTCCTCGAAACCCACGACAACGTTGTTGGCAAGGTCGGTATCAACACTATAATTCTGAAACAGGTTGCCAAGAAATATATTTGCCCCACCGCCAAGGGTTCCAAGCCATACGTTCCCCTCGCGATCAACCATCGTTTCATAGACGATTACAGCGTTTAACCCGTTTTCAGACGTATAGTTCTCAAAATTTTCTCCATCAAAATAAGATGCGCCGGATTCGGACCCCACCCAGATTCCGCCCTCTTTTGTAAATGATAGAGAATGGAGTCGAGAATCATTTAACCCCGCCTCAGAATCAAAGATTTCAGATCTTTCCTCACTCAATACCATTAGTCCGGCCCCTGTTGCCATCCAGAGCTCGCCCTGTGAATTAACTTTCATCTCATTAACGGGAACCTCGGGAATACCGTCCGAGCGGCGGTACTTTTTAAAGCTGCTACCATCAAAGCTGAATAGTCCCTCAGATGTGCCTACCCAAATCACTCCATTTGCATCCTCAACGACAGCACGAGCCATCATATTCCGGTACCCATGCACGCTTGATACGTTTATTAACTGCCCCGATGTTTCAAACCTCCACAGACCGCTTCCTTCAGTGGCAACCCATACAGAGCCCTTACTGTCTTCATAAATTGAGAGAACAACAGATTCTGATACAGGTTCAAAAACCGGTGGCGAATAAATACTGTCATCCTCCATGTAGGCAAGACCCGCATCAGTTCCGAGCCAGATCTTTCCATCTCGGCTCTGTCTGAGCGCATTCACGCGGTTATTCGGCAATCCGTCTTCCTCATACCATTTCTTGAACTGCACGCCATCAAAACGGTTCAACCCGAACCCGGTTCCGAGCCAGATAAATCCGCTCTCATCCTGGATCATACTGTGAATCACAGATTCACTCAGCCCATTTTCAATAGAATAGGTACGAAACGGCATCGTCTGAGCTGCCGTGGAATAGAGTAGCCCGGCCAAAAGTACAATTGCAAATGTAAGAAAAAAGAGTCGGATCATCTTGGCAATCTAACAAGAAGTACTTAGGAAGGAAATCACATGTTCATGTGAATAAAAAAACCCATTGAGTTGCAATGGGTTTTGAGTAAAGATCAGTTGTAATGTAGCCCGGAATGATGCGGTGATTATCACGGCTTGGATGATTATCCTAAATACGCACGAAGTGCTGCGCTTTTATTATGGTGTCGCAGCTTTCGCAGGGCTTTTTCTTTAATCTGTCGCACACGCTCGCGAGTCAGATCAAACCGTTCCCCAATTTCTTCAAGCGTGAGTGAATGTTCACGGCCTATTCCAAAATAGAGCCGTATCACTTCTGCTTCCCGCTTGGTGAGTTTTGAGAGCGCACGTTCAATTTCAACTTTCAGAGATTCGCCCATCAGCTCATTATCGGGATCCGGAATCTCTTCGTTCTCCAGTACATCAAGCAAGCGGTTATCTTCTCCCTGCGCAAATGGTGCATCCATCGAGAGGTGACGGCCGCTGATTTTCAGTGTATCTGCAACTTCAGATACCGTCATTTCAAGGCTTTCTGCCAACTCAGCAGCAGATGGCACACGCTCGTATTCCTGCTCGAGCTTAGACAATTCTTTACCGATTTTGTTAAGTGCACCTACCCTGTTCAGCGGCAGACGAACGATCCGGCTCTGTTCCGCCAGTGCCTGAAGAATCGACTGTCGGATCCACCATACGGCGTAGGATATAAATTTAAATCCACGGGTTTCATCAAATCGCTTGGCAGCTTTAATCAAACCAAGATTACCTTCATTAATCAGATCCCCAAGCGAGAGCCCCTGGTTTTGATACTGTTTTGCAACAGATACAACAAACCTTAGATTTGCTTTGGTTAGATCTTCGAGAGCACGCTGTGATCCTTTTTGAATCTCCTTGGCAAGGCGAACTTCATCATCCGGAGTGATGAGTTTCTCTTTTCCAATTTCATGAAGATAACGGTCTAAGGATTCAGACTCGCGTGTAGAAATTCCTGAGCTTTTAGCCACAATTAAATAATTTGATTGGTTTTACTACGAGGGGATTGACTTGGCAAATGATCATATTTTAATGATACGTACGAGGGCGGTATATATTGCTTGATAATAATAGTTCCAATCAACAAAAATAGAAAATTTAAGTTTAAAAGAAAAGTAATCTTCCCTTAAGTCTTTTTAATAGATAAATGACTCGCCAATCAGACGCTTTTTAATCGAAAAGTTTGATAGCGCAGATGCCGCCACATCGGAAAACGTCTCACGAGTGCCAAGATTTTCAGCAGCTGATGATTTGCGATACACCAGCAGCGGCACAAATTCTCTTGTATGATCGGTGCTGTCATCGGCAGGATCGTTGCCATGGTCTCCGGTTATCACCAGCACATCATCCTCCGTTAGCTTACCCAGAATAGCAGGCAGTGCCCTGTCAATCTCCTCCAGGCATGTTCCGTATCCCTCAGGGTCCTGTCGGTGTCCATATACCTGATCCGTATCAATAAGATTTGTAAAAATAAAACTTTGGTCAATATTCGCACTTATTAAACTCATCAGCTGCGACAGACCCTCTGCGTTGCTTTTTGTCTTTCTGTACTGTGTAAAGTGATTTCCCGCAAACAGATCAATAATTTTCCCAATTGAATACGTTTTGATCTGGTTATCCTGCAGCAATGACAACAGGTTTGGGGTTGGCGGAGTGGACGAAAAGTCTTTTCTTTTATCCGATATACGCTCAAATAGTCCCGGTTCCCCTTCAAACGGCCTTGCAATTACACGACCAACTTCGGCGCCTCCCACCGCCACATGGTTACGTACGAATTCGCACCACTTGTATTGCGTCTCAACATCGGCTACATCAACATGACATGCAACCTGGAGCACACTGTCGGCGGACGTATAAAGTATAGGATACCCCGTTTTCAGATGCTCATCACCGTATTCAGTAATCACTTCTGTTCCGGAGTAGGGTAGATTGCACAGAACCTTTTCAACTCCGATTCCTTCACAGAACGCACGTATTACAGACTCCGGAAATCCATTTGGAAATGTTGGAAACGGGCGCTTGAGGTGAATGCCTGCCAGCTCCCAATGGCCAGTCGTTGAATCTTTACCGGCCGACACTTCCCGCATCTTTCCCCATGAAGCGAGTGGCTTGTCAGTTTCGGGTACCGATTCCAGCGGCCTTATGTTTCCCAGACCAAGCTTGCTAAAATTGGGGAGGTGGCAACCGCTAATCTCAGACACATGGCCAAGCGTATCAGCTGATGAATCACCGTACTGATCCGCATCTTCCTGAGCTCCAATTCCCAAACCGTCAATTACCAATACTATAAATCGTGACATAAAAGAAAACTATCTCAGGTTAACCGGTGGCATTTAGTTCGACGGACAATTCTTTTTTTGCTGATGACATAATATCGTGAACATCGTTAAAATTCGAGTCAACACACACGGATCCATGTTTAATTTCCAGATTGATCTGTTTTCCGTCTGAAAGTTCAATGGGCGAGCGAAACTTATCTTTCATTGCCTGAACCCAGTCGTTGTATTTCTGTTCTGACGAACAGTAGACAAGATATGTAAAAACATAATCGCTGTTGAATCCAACAAACCCGTTGGCCCCAAACCGATTCGGATTAAGTGTATTTACCAGTTTCCGCTGAATGCGGTTCAGCTCTTCAAGCCTGTATTTTGATCGAAGTGCCTGCAGATTGTCTATCGTAATAAGACCAAACCAAAGCTTGTAATCCCGGTTATTCTTGAGATTTAGCTCTTTTTGAAGTGCAAGTTCCCACAGGTCGGGAATAAAATTACCATAATCCGAGGTAAACAGATCTTTATCAACCGGCAGGCGGTCAAGATTAACCTGAATCGACAAAACCGCTGTTCTCACGAGGTTAATGATCTGGTGCTTTGTTGATTCCTTAAAAGTAAGTGGATTTTTGTCATACGCCAGAACCACCCCGTGTCTGCGCCCGTTGATAATTAAAGGAACAGCAAGTGTAGCCCCTTCAGACTTCCGTTCGTCACCTGAAATTCGCTTCGGGTTCTGATTGAAATGAATCGAAAACTGCGGTTCCCCTTTTTGAAGCGCATCGTATGCCATCGACTTCTCTTCCATCACAAGACCCGGAACCGGACTCATCTCTGAATCTGATGTATTGAATACAGTCGTCCAGACCTCCATTCCACGCAAAATAACAGAAACGCCGCCCGATGGCAGTAGTTTCTGCATCTCCTCCGCCATCTGGTTCAATATATCTACCTTGTGATGTTTCGGATTGATCTTCTCAAGAGACACTTCATAATCCGTCCAAACCTCCTCCTGGCCGTAAAGATCGGTCAGTTCAAGGTAAGTGTTCAATACATTAGCAAGAGCATTGCGGTATGCAGAGATTGACTCATCGTGTTCGGAAACCGAAAATTCCGTTTCTGTTTCTATAACCGTGATGGCAACAGTTTCACCATTATTTATGAAAGGGATCAGCAGCTGGTGACGTACAGGCACAAAATCGTAATAGTGCTTTAAATCATCCCGCAAAACATTCCGGCCGACCTTCAAAGCTTTTATCTCCTGCAAATCGATATAGGGTTCAAGGAAATGCTGATCAAACATAACTCTGTCCCGGAACATCACATTTGGAAGAGATGTCGACTGCGTTTCGAGCACAAACTGCTTCCTCGACCGGTTAACCCAATTCAGATAGACGGTTTGTGACCGTGTGGACTTTCTGAGCAGGTCAACCACATCAGCTATAATCTGTTTAAAATCAACAAGCGCCTTCTCTTCTCTTTTCATCAACGAATGTTGCCGTTTATTTTTGAAGTTCTTTTGCGAGGTCTTCTGCCCTGATAATCATGTCTTCAAACAGTGTGAGGCCCCGGTTCCAGAAAGATTCATCCCGGATGTCAATTCCCATTTTACTCACAATGTTATGAGGCCAATCTGATCCACCGGCCTCAAGAAGTTCAATATATTTGTCCGAAAACCCCTCCTGGCCGCTTCGGTAAGCGTCATACAGAGCTAAAACAAGCAGTTCTCCGAATGCATAGGCATACACATAACCCGGCGTGTGCAGGAAATGCGGAATATAGCACCACCAGAGCTTGTACTCGTCAGTAAGTTCAACGGAATCCCCATAAAGAGCGTGCTGTGTATCGTACCAAAGTTGTGAAAACTGCTCCGTTGTCTGTTCACCGTCGGTTCTGCGAGCAGTGTGAATTTTATCCTCAAACCGGTTCATTGAAATCTGCCGGAAGACGGTGGCAATTGTATCGTCAATTTTGCTGGTCAGAAGTGCAAGTTGCTCTTTTGGATCGTCCAGGTTCTCCATCAGACGATTAAAAACCAGCATTTCTCCAAATACTGATGCCGTTTCAGCGGTAGTCAGCGGAGTAGATGACTGTAGTTCTCCCTGCTTTCTGGAAAGGTACTGGTGCACGCCGTGGCCCAGTTCGTGAGCCAGCGTTTGTACATCACGCAGCTGTCCGTCGAAGTTCATGAACACATAGGGATGAACCGTGGTTACCGTGCTGGCAGAATAGGCACCGCCGCGTTTTCCGGGCTTAATGGCCGCATCGATCCAGTTTTTACTGAAAAATTCACCGGCAATTTTTTTCATATCAGGATGAAAGTTTCCATAAGCTTCAAGCACATTTTCCCTGGCTTCATCCCAGCTAATCTGCTTGCGCGTAGAGTTTAGCGGGGCATAGCGATCATAATCATAGAGTTTATCGACCCCTAACAAATCCCTCTTAAGTTTATAGTAGCGCTGTACAAGATCGTACTTCCCGGTCACAGACTTGATTAGACTGTCTACTGTGGATTGATCGATCTCATTAGCAAGATTCCGGGACGAAATCCAGCTGTCGTAATCCCGAAGTTTATCATTCGTGTGTTTGTCTGATAATATCGTATTAAAGACATACGTCAAAGTTCTGGAGTGATCGCTGAATGTACTTGTCAGCGATTGATGCGCACGTTTTCTCAGGTCTCGGTCGGGACTGTGAAGCTTGCTTAACACCTGCTGCTCAGTAAGCGATTCTCCGTCAAGATCAAATCGTGCCGCACCCAGCGTTTCATCAAAATACCGATTCCACGCGGATCGGGAGGTGACAGACTTTGCGCTCATCACTTTTTCGGCCTCTTCACTTAATGTATGAGGTTTGTACAGGCGTGATGTTGTGAGATAGTGTTCCCATTTGCTAAGCGCTGGATTCTCAATAAGCTCATTGGCTATCTCATCACTCACCTTCAGCCATTCAACGCTGAAGAAAACCAGTGTTTGACTAATCTCAGAGCCAAGCTCCCTTGCTTCCTGAAGCAGCTTACCAAGTGCAGGATCTTCCGTGTTGGTCGACCATTTTAACTGGGCGTACGAACCAATCTTACCCGCCAGCTGTACGATTTCTTCATATTCTATGAGTGATTCAGCATGTTCCTCTGCAGTAAGGTCTGCAACTCTGCCTTTGTATTTCTCTGAAAATTCGCTGGCCAGCGACCGGACATTCTGCTTGTCTTCATTCAGGGATGGATCGTCCATTGATAAATAGAGGTCGGATAGGTCCCATGTGATCTCTTCTGCCCCAGTTGGCGTACCCTTACTGCTACTGCTCATCTTTGTTTTGTTTGCAAATTAGTTTGATTGTAGACATAAATAATATAACCAATACTGCAGAGCCATTAAATGTAAGTTTGATAAAAGATTCAGATCATCTTGCAAGCTGAATTCAATCGTTTTTTTAAGATATAATGGTTAATTTAGTATCGCTATTTAACCAGGGTTACGTGCTCTATCAACATCAGCTGGAAACGTTTACTCTGCAGATGAGCTCATATTTTCGATTACTTTATTAAACACACATACAGGTACCCATTTTGAAATCTCTAGAAGCAGTTTTTGGCCCCAACTCCGGACTTGTCGAAGAACTTTACGAGCAGTATCAGGAAGATCCTAATAAAGTACCCGATCACTGGAGACAATATTTTGATGAGCACAACGGAAAATCAACACCTGAGTCTAAACCATCAGATGCTCAAACAACCGCACCCGAAGCTAAAAAAGCCACTAAGGCAAAAAAACCAGCTCCAAAAAAGAAAGAGCCTGAAGAGAAAGCAATCCCGGAAGGAGCCACACTTCACAAAATAAAAGGAGTGGCCTCAAAAATCGTTGAAAACATGGACGAGAGCATTGAGGTGCCCACTGCAACCTCACTTCGTGTTTTACCCATGAAGATGCTCACCGAAGACAGGGCCATCATCAACCGGCATTTGCTTCAGAGCGGACAGCCCAAGGCGTCTTACACGCATTTCATTGCCTGGGCCGTTATTCAGGCGCTTAAAGATTTTCCGTCAATCAACTGCTACTATACTCAAAAAGACAACGCACACTACAAAGTAGAACCCGGACAGGTTAATCTTGGTATTGCCGTAGACCTGCAATCAAAAGATGGTTCCCGAAATCTTGTTGTTCCCAATATTAAGGGAGTAGACAAGATGAACTTCAAGGAGTTTCTGTACGCATATGCTGACATCATTAATAAAGCCAGAAACGGAAATCTTGAGATAAGCGACTTTCATAATACGACTATCAGCGTGACAAATCCAGGGACGATCGGCACTGTATCTTCAGTACCGAGATTGATGAAAAGCCAGGGAGCTATTATTGCGACAGGTGCTATAAACTACCCTGCTGAGTTTCAGTCAATGGCTCAGGACGTATTAAACCAGCTGGGCGTCAGCAAGGTGATGTCGATCACCTGTACCTACGATCACCGGGTTATACAGGGAGCAGAATCAGGTTCATTTTTGAAAAAAATCCATCAGCTCCTGAACGGTGAAGAGACATTTTTTGAACGGATTTTTAAAGATCTGGACATCTCTTACGAACCTCTCCCCTTTGGTGATGATCAATATCATGGCCAGCTCAGCGGTGCAGGCAATACACTCGAGCAGGACAGACGTGCAATTGCGGTATGGAGACTCATCAATATGTACAGAATGCGAGGCCACGTTCTGGCGGATCTCAATCCGCTTGAAACCATTCCGGGACACAGCCCCGAGCTGGATCTTGAATATTACGGACTCACCCTTTGGGATCTAGACCGGGAATTTTATTGCGGTGGGCTTGGCGGATTCAAAAGTGCCAAACTCCGTGATATCATCAAACTGCTGCGTGACACATACTGTGGAAAGATAGGTGCCGAATACATGCACCTGCTCGATCTGGATGAGCGTAATTGGCTGCGCAAGCACATGGAATCCACAACTAACACTCCCGACCTTTCCAAAGACGACAAGAAAAATATTCTGCACAAGTTGAACCAGGCGATGGCGTTTGAGCAGTTTTTGCACAAGAAATATATCGGACACAAGCGGTTTTCTCTTGAAGGAGCGGAAACCCTCATCCCTATGATGCACTTCCTCATGGAGAAGGCCGGAGAAAACGACATTGAAAAATTCTTCCTCGGTATGGCCCATCGCGGGCGACTGAATATTCTCGTCAACGTAATGAACAAGGCTTACAGCAAGGTATTTGCCGATTTTGAGGGTAACATTGACCCGAGCACCATCCAGGGATCCGGTGATGTAAAATATCACCTGGGAACAAGTGGTACATACAAAACATCATCCGGGGAGGAAATTGAGCTTGAACTATTGCCTAATCCCAGCCACCTCGAATCCGTAAATCCTGTTGTAGAAGGTGCAACACGAGCCATTCAGGATCAAAAAGACAGCGATGGTAAAGCACTCAAATCAGTCGCCCCAATTTTAATTCACGGAGATGCCTCATTTGCGGGTCAGGGCGTAATTGCTGAAACGCTGAATATGTCGCAACTTCGCGGGTACGAAACCGGCGGGACGATTCACATCATCATCAACAATCAAATTGGTTTTACCACGCTGCCGTCCGATGCACGCTCCACGGAATATGCCTCAGATATTGCCAAGATGATTCTGGCTCCGATATTCCACGTGAATGGCGACAATCCTGAATCAGCCGTTCATGCCATGAAAATGGCCTTAGATTATCGCCAAAGATTCAAAAAAGATGTCGTTATTGATCTTATTTGCTATAGAAAGCACGGGCACAACGAAGGTGACGAACCTGCATTTACCCAGCCCGGCATGTACAAGGAGATTGATAATCACTCCCCTGTCCGGGATATTTACGTGAAAGAACTACTCAGAAAAGAGGACTTCACTAAAGAAGAGATGCAGGCCATTTTTGGCGAGTTTGACGAACTTTTGCAGCAGGCGTTTGAAGATGCTAAAAATTCTCCGCCTCTTGAGGTAACAGACAAAATGCTGGCCCGTTCTGAGACCAAACAGAAAGATTGGGATGATTATCCTGATACGACCTATCCGGTAGACAAGCTGAAAGAAATTGCGGTAAAACTCAATACCGTACCGAATGACTTTGACGCTAATCCGAAGCTTCTAAAGCAGCTTGCAAAACGTGCTGAAGCGGCGGAAAAAAATGAGAAGAAAATTGACTGGGGATTTGCCGAGGCCCTTGCGTTTGGATCTCTGCTTCAGAGCGGCACACCGATTCGCCTGACCGGCCAGGATGTGGAGCGTGGAACGTTCAGCCACCGACACGTGGTTCTACACGGAACCAAAACTCAGCAACGTTTTGTACCATTGAATCACCTGACGGACGATCAGGCAAATTTCTATCCCTACAATAGTCTGCTGAGTGAATTTGCAGCCCTTGGTTTTGAATTTGGCTACAGCGCGTCGAACCCTGAAGCACTTGTGATTTGGGAAGCCCAGTTTGGAGACTTTGTAAATGGCGCACAGATTATCATTGATCAGTATATCTCGGCATCAGCCGCAAAATGGGGTCAGAATACATCCCTGGTTATGACACTGCCACACGGTTACGAAGGTCAGGGACCTGAGCACTCCTCAGCGCGACTGGAGCGATTTCTACAGCTGTGTGCCGAAGACAATATGCAGGTAGCGAACCTAACAACACCGGCACAGTATTATCATGCACTTCGAAAGCAGATCCTTCAGGAGAAGCGAAAACCACTGATTATTATGTCGCCAAAAAGCCTGCTGCGCCATCCAATGGCGGTTTGTAATGTAGATGAACTTGGAAACGGCAAGTTTATGCCATTCATTGCCGATGATATGGATTCAAAAGATTCCATCGAACGCCTCATCATATGTTCAGGAAAAGTCTACTTCGACATCCTGAAAACACTTGAGGAAAAGAGCGACAAAAATGTGGCGGTTGCCCGGCTCGAGCAGTTCTATCCTTTCCCTAACAACGACATCAGCCAGGCCTTAGATTCATATAAAAGCCTGAAAGAGATTGTTTGGTGCCAGGAAGAGCCAAAAAATATGGGCGGCTGGACGTTTGTTTGTTCGCGGTTAAGCGGACTTCTGTCTGATGGCCAGGAACTCATTTATGCCGGCCGGCAATCTTCAGCGTCTCCCGCTGCCGGACAGAAGAAGATTCACGAAGCCGAGCAGAAAAAACTTATTGTCACGGCGATTGGTGAATAGCTCAGCTGCTTTTTAGTGAGCTTTAATTCGAGATATAGTATCAAAAAAAGAGGACTCCAATTGCCCTCTTTTTTTGATAACCTGAGTTCGATTCTTAAAATTGAGTTAGGAGTGCTCCGTTAGAAAAAGGTTTTTTCCGTTAAGCACTTATTTGTTGAACTCACAAATATTATTGATAGAACTGAGGTTGATAAAATCAGCCAGGAATAAACTCCATGAGCAACACAGACAGACCGACCACACTAAAGGGGGTTATTGATGAAATTCAACGTTCATCAAAAGATTGCGAAAGTGTCTCAGTTGAAGATATTCTCGAAATGGTTGGAAGGCGTTCGTTTGGCCCGATACTTCTGATAGCCGGACTTGTGACAGTAGCGCCGCTAATTGGTGACATCCCGGGGGTACCTACTGTGATGGGCGTTATCGTGTTTCTTGTGGCAGTACAGATTCTCTTTCAGCGGGATAATCTTTGGTTTCCCAGCACAATTCTGAAACGCTCGGTGAAAAAAGATAAGCTGCAAAACGCCCTCGAAAAAATTGATAAGCCTGCGGGATACGTCGACAGAATACTAAAACCAAGATTGCAGTCAATCACAACCGGTGCAATGGTCTATCCTACTGCTATCGTCTGCATTTGTATCTCTCTGGCTATGCCTGTCATGGAATTCATCCCTTTCAGCGCAAATTTTGCGGGGGCCGCACTTACAGCTTTCGGGTTATCATTCATAGCCAAAGACGGACTGATGGCACTGTTCGGTTATGTTTTCACCGGCTCAATCGTACTGTTTGTGATCTACTCGATGTCGTGATTTACCCGAATGAATAGTTTAAGTTTTAACTTGGCCATCCTTATCTCAGTCCGTTGGGAACACCCTTACAAATCCGGCTTACGGCATCGTGGCTATGCAGACTTTCGAGGTGAGCACATCGTACCACAAAATCTTTGATGGCTTCATCGTCATTCAGTTGGTCATAAAGCAGACGTGCGGCATCCTCTACGAATTTTTGGTACGCGCCATTCATTTCAGCAAATGCCTGCTCATCTTCCCGCTTCACCATAACCTGTGTTTCGGTATGAAGAGCATCTCGGCAGAGCTGAACAAGCTGGTCGATAAAAATGTCTTCGTTCAGTTCAACTGAGATTGACGCAACACTTCGCTGGCTGTGAGGAATCGTGGCTACATCCCGCTCTTCCCGTGCGTGCTCTGCAAGTTCAAACGAGCAGGGGCAGGCGCTGCTATACACAAAATCGAGATGCATAAACTTACTGAAACGGCCATACTCATCTAATTTGCCCTCAAATGATACATCATAGTACTGATACCCTTCGAGACCTGATCTTAAACTTTCTTGCAACATCGGATAGCTGAACGATAGTTTCAGAAATGCCGTCTGGCTGTCGAGGTCTTCTTTATAAGCTCTAAGTAACTCGTCCAGCTTTTCGGGATGAAAAATCTCATCTTTAAAGTCATAAAATGTTCGCATGATGCGGCTCATGTTAATGCCTTTCTTACCGGCATCAAGGCCAACATATCCGTCAACAGATGTTTCAAGTGTAAGAAGATCGCCTGATGGCGTTGGATACTTCAGTGGAAGTTTGAAATTGGAAATTCCCACCTGTTGTATCGGTACGTTAGCGCCTTCAATAAGTGATGCCGGGCCATTCTGAAGATCCGGGAGACTGGCTTTATACTGATCGGTTACCGTAAAGGTAGGGTCGTAAAATCGTTTTAACTGTGTAGTAATCATGCGTCTGTAGGTAATAGCACTTTTAAATGCGAGGGTTAGGACAATATTCAGCTATGTTTCTCTCGGTCTCAAATAACTTTACAGAATAAAGTTTCGATGAACCGTATGCTTTTGCGTTGATATCGTCTTCAAGTTCCTGGAAAAATGCTTTAACCAAATTCTCTGATGTCGGGATTACTCCTTTTAAAAAAGGAACTTCCAGATTCAAATTTTTATGGTCACACTTGTCCAATATGTTTCTTTGGATGATACGTTTTAACTCTCCAAGATCGATCACATAGCCTGTTTCAGGATCCGGTTCTCCCGCTACTGTCACTTCCATCACGTAGTTGTGACCGTGCCAATTTGGATTGTTGCATTTACCGAACACATCTTTATTCCACTGATCCGGTTTTTTCGGATTGTGAAGTCTGTGAGCGGCGTTAAAGTGGGATTTCCTTGTTACGTAGATCAATATTTTTGCTTTAATTCGTATCGATCTTTAGAACGCAGAGTATTGAAGGCGGGTTCCCAATACAGTGAAAAAATATTCCGGTATAAAAAAAGGGCCCGGTTCCCCAAGGCCTTTTTGATGTGATCAGCCCATCAAGTGAAGAGCTAAGATTTCTTCACCGATTTTATTAACATGCGTATAATACCCTCTACAGATTAACTGAATATGTTACTGCCATTAAGCAACTATTATCTCTGATTTAGATAATTGCCGAAATGTGTATAAACAAAAAAAAAAGAGAGCCCCGAATCTACGGAACTCTCCTTGATCAGCACACAAAACAGGCCCACAGGACGGTGGACCCGATTGCATTTTTTATTTAATGAGCATCATTTTTCTTGTAAGCGATATGCTACTGCTTTGCAGCCTGTAGATGTACATACCACTCGACAGGTTTGAAGCATCAAACCGCACGGTGTTCGTACCGGCAGGCTGTACGCCATTAATCAGTGTGGCAACTTTGCGCCCGGTAATTTCAAATATCTCAAGCGTTACATTCTCACTGCTTGGCAGCGTAAATGAGATCTGCGTGCTTGGGTTGAACGGGTTTGGATAGTTTTGATCCAGCGCAATATCAACCGGCAGTGTCTGTGTTCTTGGTTCTTCTATGGATACTGCAAGTCCACTCTCAGAGAGGAACGACCAGCCATCATACCAGGTATTGGCTTCATTAAAAGCACCAATGAAATTAGCACGATAGAAGAAGTTATCGCGGGGCTGAACAGAATTTGACTCTGTATAGGCCGGGCTGCCGCTTGCAGGTCTAGGATCCAGTGATGAAGCATCACCTCTGGAAATACTGGTTATTTGCGGATCACTATAGAAATTGTCCGTCTCAAAGGCGTCGGCTGCGTACTGTTGAAGAAACGCATCGGTGGCATCGGCGGTGGTCTCACCGTTTACGTTGCCAAACCCAAAGAAGATGTTATTGGCCAGCTCAAGGTCGCCGTTGTCCATCCGTGAGCGGCTGTCCTCTCCGGATCCCAGGTCTTCAATTGCAACACCCACACCGGCAAAGTCCGTAAAGATGGAGTTGTAGTACTTCCCGCCCGCATTGTCGCGCAGGTTCAGCGAAAAATTGTTGCTCGTTACCCCTGAGTTCGCTCCTGAGCCAATGTAAGTGGCATTATAGATTACAGGAATTGCGTAAGGTTGTCCCGTCTCTGGGTCCGTTCCGCCGTCATGCTCACCGCCGGATCCGGCAACATCATCGCCGTGAATACCAAACCAGAACTGGCCCTTGCCACGGAAGCCCTCATCATAGTCGAAGTTGTCATCACCCACAAATGCAGCCACCAGGTAGCGGGTGTCCACCGTACCACCAAACCATTCAAAACCGTCATCCTGGTTGGCAAACACTTCTACATATTCAATGGTTGTGCCCCGGCCAACCGATCCCATCGTCAGACCGTTGATTTCATTATCGGTGCCAAACAATGCACCGCCGTGGCGAATCGACACGTACCGGAATACCCCGGAGTTGTCATTTTCATCATCTCCACCGTATTGGTTTCGTGGATCTGTCGGTGGAAGTCCTTCAATAAAGTTCGTGCCACCACCTATGTTGTTTGTTGAACGACCCAGGATGATGACACCACCCCACAGACCCCGGTCTTCAAACGTCAGATCTTCCGGATCGGTCACATCATCAATATCGGCCGTAAAAATAATGGGGTTCTCCGCTGTTCCCTCAGCAAAGATTTTCCCGCCACGGGCAACAATCAACGCTGTTTCCTGGTCGCCGGTCGTCGGCGTTTGTTTGCCGCGAATGACGGTTCCCGCTTCTATCGTCAGCGTCTCTCCGTCTTCTACATACACAGAGCCGTCCATCAGGTATTCATTATCCGCCGTCCAATAGGTATCACCGGTAATATCCGAATCCGTGATATCCACAACGTTCGTTGGTGCAGGTTTTGAAATTAGATCATCGGATATATAACCGGCCTCTGAAATGAATGACCATCCTGCCGCCCAGTTTTCGTACCCGAAGGCACCAATGTAATCTGCCTGCATAAAGAAGTTATCCCTTGGTGCATCTGTCCGGGTATTGGTCCATGCGGGGCTTCCACTCTGAGGACGTGGGTCGAGGGCACTGTCGTCGGTTCGACTAATTCCTCTGAGTTGCGGATCACTATAGAAGTTGTCCGTCTCAAAGGCGTCGGCTGCGTACTGTTGAAGAAACGCATCGGTGGCATCGGCGGTGGTCTCACCGTTTACGTTGCCAAACCCAAAGAAGATGTTATTGGCCAGCTCAAGGTCGCCGTTGTCCATCCGTGAGCGGCTGTCCTCTCCGGATCCCAGGTCTTCAATTGCAACACCCACACCGGCAAAGTCCGTAAAGATGGAGTTGTAGTACTTCCCGCCCGCATTGTCGCGCAGGTTCAGCGAAAAATTGTTGCTCGTTACCCCTGAGTTCGCTCCTGAGCCAATGTAAGTGGCATTATAGATTACAGGAATTGCGTAAGGTTGTCCCGTCTCTGGGTCCGTTCCGCCGTCATGCTCACCGCCGGATCCGGCAACATCATCGCCGTGAATACCAAACCAGAACTGGCCCTTGCCACGGAAGCCCTCATCATAGTCGAAGTTGTCATCACCCACAAATGCAGCCACCAGGTAGCGGGTGTCCACCGTACCACCAAACCATTCAAAACCGTCATCCTGGTTGGCAAACACTTCTACATATTCAATGGTTGTGCCCCGGCCAACCGATCCCATCGTCAGACCGTTGATTTCATTATCGGTGCCAAACAATGCACCGCCGTGGCGAATCGACACGTACCGGAATACCCCGGAGTTGTCATTTTCATCATCTCCACCGTATTGGTTTCGTGGATCTGTCGGTGGAAGTCCTTCAATAAAGTTCGTGCCACCACCTATGTTGTTTGTTGAACGACCCAGGATGATGACACCACCCCACAGACCCCGGTCTTCAAACGTCAGATCTTCCGGATCGGTCACATCATCAATATCGGCCGTAAAAATAATGGGGTTCTCCGCTGTTCCCTCAGCAAAGATTTTCCCGCCACGGGCAACAATCAACGCTGTTTCCTGGTCGCCGGTCGTCGGCGTTTGTTTGCCGCGAATGACGGTTCCCGCTTCTATCGTCAGCGTCTCTCCGTCTTCTACATACACAGAGCCGTCCATCAGGTATTCATTATCCGCCGTCCAATAGGTATCACCGGTAATATCCGAATCCGTGACGTCTATCACGTTTTGTGCCTGGAGCATTGAGAGCCCGGCAAACACAAAGGTTAATATAAGTAGTACTGTTTTATTCATAATTGTGTGAGGTTTGTTTAAGGATTGTGATTAAAAGTCGTAGGTTATTCCAAGTTTGAATGTTCTTCCCAATTCATACTCTGTCACGGTATAATCTGTGCCCTTAAAGGTTTGAATGGTTCTGAAAGGATTATTTAATACATTGTCCATTGATGCTTTTACACTTAAATGGCCGAAGAAACTTTTCGATATCGAGATAAATAGATCATTTCGTCCTTCTTCATAAATATTTGGTGTACCGCCAATGCCTACAGCCTGCAGCCTGTTTCCAAAGCGATTAAAGGAAACTGATGAACTTATACCGTTTTCAGGATTCTCATATGAAGCCATAAGATTAAGTATATAGGGAGATTGTCCCTGGAATGGCCTCTGAGTGTCAATATCAAAGCCTTCTGCAAACTCCAATTCCCGTTGGGGAACGTCCACTTTGGATTCGATTAAGGTTATATTCCCGCTAATCATAAAATATTTTAAACGATCAGACAGCCAGTCGAGCCTGCTTCGGCCCTCAATTTCGATACCGTAAACCTGAGCATCATTGACGTTCTGATAGGTCTCCTGAAAATTATTTGAAACGATGACACGCTCAATCGGATTGGAGAAATTTTTATAGAACATACTCACTGCATAAATTTCTCCCGGCCGGGTGAACCACTCCCACCTGAAATCGTAATTTTGAATCAATGTTCGTTCAAGTTCCGGATTACCGGCCGTTACCCTCCCACCGGCAAAATCGAACGCCTGGAATGGAGCAAACTCGCGAAACGTTGGGCGGCCCAATGTTTGAGAAGCGGCAACCCTCAAGTTCATATTGTCCCAGATGTTGTATGTCATGTTTATGGATGGAAGAATATCCATTACATCAATCTCACCCGGAGCCTTTGTAGAGTCTTTGGAAACTGTTTTAATATTTGTTGTCTCCATCCTGGCACCGCCAACTAAGATTAAGCGATCACTTAGAGGTAGTTCAATCATGGAAAAACCGGCAAGTACCGATTGCTCTCCGGTATAGTTATTTGAGGGTATTGTGGCATTTGTAATTGTATGTCCAAATCTAAAAATGCCGGAATTTGTAGTGTCTATAACACCAATATTCCCGTCTGCAAAAAACGCGTTGATATTTCCGTTGAAATCTCTGTACCGAAGTCTTCCAAAGTTATAGTCGAACTTGCTTTCAGTAAATTCGCGATCTTTGAATAAGTAGCTTCCTCCGGCTTTAAATTTAACATCACGATTTAATCCTAAGGAAACCGGGAATTCAATCTTCAGGTTTGCCTGTTTATTTCTCTCATCCAGATTTCTATAAATTCTGGTAGGGAGCGTAGCATTCGAGGAACCAAGGTTGATACTATGATTTCTGAATGTTGTATCTGGTGTGACAATTTCGGAATACTCGTGGAAGAAGAAGCGCAAATCAGGCTCATACTGACCATTCTCTGTTAGCGAAGCATCCCAGTCTAATTTAAATCGCTTTCGTGAGCCAATGGCGTGCTCGCCACTAAATTGAAACGACTCAACGCTGCGTTCAACATACTTGGTCACGAACGTTTCAAAAATGACGTTTTCTGACTGAGTGTTCTTTACAAACGGCCCTTCCTGGATACGTCCTGTGGAAACACCATCCTGGGTTCTGATATACCTGAATGTAAGTTCATTTGAGGGCGTTAATTGATAACTGAGATTGGTAAGTAATCCCCAGCTTACATTCAGATCACTTTTTTGATCGCTGAAATTATAATCAGTAGCCAGTTCATTGGCATTCGGATCTGTGGCAACCCACGCTCTTGATGTGGCGTCTGCATAATGCGACACATCCTGGCCGTAATTAAAGCTCAGGATATAACCAATTCTGTTACCAAAAAGCTGGTTCTGATCCCCAAACGTGAGACTATTCGAGAATGAAGTAAAACTCTCGTTACCATCTGGGATCATTTCATTTCCGAATGACCGGGTAATATTATTCAAATAAGCTGCTCCTTCAGGATCCCTCAACACTTGAGTGTATGACGGAAAGTCCATGTTGTTTTCCACTACAAGGTCTGGAAGTCCTCTATTACTGTCGTACCCAAAAGCATCGCTTGAACTATTATCTCCCTGTAAAAAACCTTCTGTAAATGATGACTGTACGTTATAAGAAGTAGATGAGCTGAGTGACAGGGTGAAATTTTCAGGGTAGTTTTTGGTACGGATGTTAACATTTCCACCTGTGAAATTTCCGGGTTGGTCCGGTGTAAACGTTTTACTCGTTACTATACTGGACAACAGGTTGGCCGGAAACAGGTCAAATTGGGTCGCATTCTTATCCGGGTCAGCGCTTGGCAAGTTAATACCATTTAACTGTGTGTTATTATAGCGATCACCCAACCCTCTCACATACACATATTTACCACCAACTACTGAGGCTCCGGTTACTTTACTGAGAGCATCCGCGGCATTGCTGCCTCCGCTTTGAGAAATCGCCTCAATACTGATCGCATCATTAAACGAAATTGACTTTTGACGTTCTCTTAACAGCCCCGCTTCGTTATTTTTCATAACCTCTGCGGTAACAATAACATCCTCCATCTGTGTGGATGATGCATCGAGTGAAACGTTAAGGCGTACTGTTTCTCCTTGGCCTATCTCTACGTCTGTTATGATTTTTGTCGCATATGATACATAGCTGACTTGCAGAGTGTACGTACCCGGTTCCATATTTCGAATAGCGAAATTACCGTCCAGATCAGTTACCGCCCCTTGTTCAGTTTCTCTTACGTAAACTGTTGCACTGATGAGGGGTTCACCCGTCGCTGCATCAATAACAGTACCTAAGATTTGTTCACCGTCTGAATCGACTGGCTGCGCATTGAGTTGGGAAATGTTAGCCAAACTGATAGCGGATAGAGCGGCTACCAAGAAAGCTAAGATTAATGTTGTTTTTTTCACTGTCCTTGTGGTTTAGTTTGTCCTTGTTTTGTGTGCTGGACTCTAAACTACAGTGACAATGTTGTAATACTGTTTCCTGTCCGTTAACAAATTGTATTCATAATGTTAACACAGTATTACCAACTCATAAGATATTGTTATTTAATCACTTGCAGGTCTATTTATTAACCTGGGTTCGATTATAAAAAACGAATACAGAAGTCTTCCGTCGGCTGACGGAGAGATATTCCCCAGGGGATGCCGTCGGCGAGAGGGGTGTTCATCGGGTTTTCCAAAATTCTGATGAACATCCCCCTTCCTGAGGCTGTCCAAAAAAGAACATTATAAGTTACTAAGCTTAAATAATTTAGAATTTATATCCCTCTCTATTAAATAGAGAGGGATACAGGGTGAGTCAGAAGAAGGTTCCTAAATTATTTAAGCGGATTCCGTGGCAAAATACTTTTTGGACAGCCACACTTTCAATAAGTTGATTTATTAATCGATCTCTGGTTAATACTGTTATTATACCGGATATGCGTGACTCTCTGAGATAACAAAAGCTGCATTCGGGAGAACACAGCTTTTGTTATAATTTGTTCGTAGTAAAAGAAAAGTTGGCTCGATGCTGTTTAGTGTGGGTAGCAGAAATATTTTAGGTTTTACTGGAAACGTTGCGAAGAAGTACTACCACTTCAATGTACCATTTAGGGCGTCCCTTTTCATTTTGCCTTGATGCCACAAAGTGATCCCTGCGGGGAAAAGATCAAGACTGTGATCCCGACTGCTGTCGGGTAGCGGCGGTCACGGAATCTCTGCTACCTTTTATCAATGGTCCGCTACTTTTATCGCCTGTCAAATAGCTAAGAACCGCTCATCTTTTGCACGCGAAGCGATATGATAAAAAATCCCCGCAGATCTTCCAACTCTCTCAATCCGCCAATTCTTTCAAGGCCGAAGGAAACCTTGACAAACGCAAGTTTCTGCCATAATCGTATTTGTAAGCGAATCTTCTTACCCTGCAATGTCCACAAATTACGTCTTGGGTTGTGCCCAAGGCATGCCTGCGGCGCATGTAAATCTAAACCAATGCAGGCTACGTCTAACTGTTTCTTTAAAGGACCTCTGTGGGTTATGTTATGAGTTTGACTGCTATATAAGATAACATCTCAGGGTGTCCTTTTTCATAATACCATCCCTAGGGAAAAGTACCGGGGAAATCATTCAATTGTTGTGTGCAATTCTTTTTGGGGTCAAGTTTATACGGGAACTTACTCACACCGATCAACATAGAACCTATTCATGTCAATCCATATGGATGCTATATATAGCTTAAAGAAGAGAGTCTATTCAGATGTTGATCTGACTCTATCAACAGCAAATTCAGGCTGCTGATTATTTCTTACTGTCCTCAGACAGGGATTCCTGATTCTCTGATTCTGAGTCATCATCAGTTTTTTTCTTTGAAGACTGATCCGACGTTTTTTCATCATCTGATTCGTCCGGAATCAAACTCATTTGACCATCATCACCTTTCTTTTCAGACTCTTCATCGTTTGAGTCCACTTCCGAGTTCCCGTTTGATACTGAACTCTTTTTGATGGTATCCTCGGTTTTACCGTTGCTTTCAAATATGCCTTCCGGATAATTTCCGTTGGGGCGGTCACCAAGCAGTTCTCTGATATCATTATGATTGATCACCTCTTTTTCAAGCAACGTTTCAGCCATCTTTTCAAGCTTGTCTCTGTGGTCATTCAACAAATCAAGTGTTCGCTTGTAGTTTTCAGCTATTATATCCTGAATGGCCTGGTCAATACGCTGTGCCGTATTTTCAGAATATTTCTTGTTGAATCCGTAGCTGTTATTTGGATTTTTCGAGTCCTTAAGCGACAGGTATCCGAGCTCCTCACTCATACCGTATTCTGCCACCATTGCAAACGCCATCGTTGTAATCCGTTCAAGATCATTTTGAGCACCGGTTGAAATACGTCCGAAGATGATCTCTTCCGCAACTCTGCCGCCTAAAAGGGCACAAATCTTATCGTTCAGCTCTTCGGTAGTCATGAGGAAACGGTCCTCAAGCGGTGTTTGAAGTGTATAACCAAGTGCCGCGAGTCCACGGGGAACGATGCTTACTTTCAGCACCGTGTCAGTATGCTCAAGATACCACCCAACAATAGCGTGACCCGCTTCATGGTAGGCTACAATCTTCCGTTCATGAGGGTTGATGAGTTTATTTTTCTTCTCAAGCCCGGCGACTACACGCTCAATTGCATCCTGGAAATCAACCATTTCCACCGATTTCTTATTCCTTCGGGCAGCTAAAAGTGCTGCTTCGTTACATAAATTGGCGAGCTCTGCTCCGGCAAAACCTGGAGTTTGAGATGCGAGTAACTTCAGGTCGATATTATCCGAAAGTTTCAGTTTCTTCACATGAACTTCCAGCACCTCTATACGCCCTTTCAGATCGGGTTTATCGATAAGAATCTGTCTGTCGAACCGGCCCGGGCGCAACAGCGCAGAGTCCAGTACATCGGGCCTGTTTGTAGCTGCCATAATGATGACGCCATTATCAGAATTAAACCCATCCATCTCGCTCAACAACTGGTTCAGGGTATTTTCTCTCTCATCATTTGAGCTCATCTGCATGCCGCCGCCACGCGTTCGGCCTATGGAGTCAATTTCATCAATAAAGACAATGCAGGGCGCTTTCTCTTTCGCCTGTTTGAACAGGTCACGAACACGGGCTGCACCCACACCTACAAACATTTCCACAAAATCAGATCCACTGAGTGAGAAAAATGGAACATCAGCTTCACCTGCCGTAGCTTTTGCAAGCAAAGTTTTCCCGGTACCTGGAGGGCCAACAAGCAGAACGCCTTTTGGAAGGCTACCACCCAGCTTTGTGAATTTCTTAGGTGTTTTTAGGAATTCAACGACCTCCTCAACTTCAGCTTTTGCTTCTTCAAGGCCGGCGACGTCTTCAAATGATACCTTGCTTTCTGTCTGCTTATCGTACAGAGATGCTTTATTTTTTCCAATATTAAGTACTTGCTGACCCGGATTCATCCTCTTGAAGATGAAGACCCAAAATGCGATAATCAGCGCGATAGGTATCAGCCAAACAAGAATTCCACTCCACCAGTCCTCTTCAATACGAACATCATAAACAACTTCACTTTCATCAAACAAAGCACGTATTTCATCACCTTCAAGCATGGTTGTTGAAAAACGGGGTCCGCCTGGCTGAGATGAAAGCCATTGATTGTCTTCTTCAGCCGGCTTTTCGACAATTCCTTCAGCTATAGCTTTTTCAGCGTACTCGCCAGTGATGCGCGTATTATTCGTAATAACTACTTCTTTTACGTAGCCTTGTTCTACATATTCAAGGAATACGCTATATTTAATTCGTTCAGAGCTATCTCCGGGTGCTACAAGGAAATTAAATCCAATGAGTACTAAAAAAAGAACCACGTAGATCCAGATTGGAAATCGAGGACCTTTCTTCTTTTGGTTTTTATTAGCGCCCTGTTTGGATGATTTCTTGGGTGTTTGTTTTTTAGTCATTTAAAAGCTTTAAGTATCAAAACAGCCTACAATATACCATTTTCTCGAGAGAATTGTGCATATTCGAAGGACTGTGATATAAATTTTACACAAGTTAAAACGGAGGTCTTCGAAACGATACAGATGATCATTTAATCAATCATTTTGTCATCTAAATGCCATAACGAGTTTATCAGGCTTTTATGTTTCGAAAAGATCAAACTTTATTGTTTTGTCTTCTCCGGTGTTTATAATGAACTGTTTTTCTTTCTCCACCATTTTCCCAATCACAGAAAAATCGTCAAAATCTGCTTTTAATTTTTCAACTTCTTCTTCCCGAATAGTAAAGGCCATTTCAAAATCTTCTCCACCATAGAACGCATATTTATCAACGTCTTCCTTCATTTCATCTGCAACATTTCGTACTTCGAAAGAGATTGGGACGGCCGGGCTGTATATTTCAATACCAGATTCAGACTGTTTCCCAATACGCTGCAGATCGTTTACAACACCGCGTGTAATGTCTGTCATACTGGATGGTGTTATTCCAGCTTGCGCGAATCCTTTCAGAAGATCCATTCTTGCTTTGGGAACCAGCTGACGTTGAACAACATATTCGTAATCACCGAGATCCGGCTGGAAGTGGTTCTGTCCACTCTCTTTCCAGGCGCTCTTTTCTCTGAGCAAAACACGCAAACCGGCAATTGCTGCTCCAAGGTCGCCAGTTACACAAATAATGTGGTCCTGCTTTGCGCCTGACTGTCGGACAACTTTATCTTTGTTTCCCAATCCGGTAGCTGTGGCTGAAAGAACCAGTATCTGGTGTGATGCGGTGATGTCACTACCTGCAAGCTGAATATTGTAGTCCGTGCATGCTGCATCAATACCTTCATATAGGTTCTTCAGCATCTGTACAGAATACTTATTGGGTACAGCTAAATTCAGATGGAGGTGAACGGGATCAACATTCATTGCATAGATATCACTAACAGCAGCCGTCACCATTTTATAACCAAGATGATGAAATGGCGTGTACGTTAAATCAAAATGAACTCCCTCAAGGAATATTTCAGAGGACGTTATCACGCTTTGGTCCTCACTCGTCTTCATTACGGATGAATCTTCTCCAAATCTGCTATCTACTTCTTCACGGGCAGATCCTGTAAGCTCTGCAACGTCTTTCTTAAACGCCGGAAGTCCGTATTCCTGAATTGACTGAAACTCTTCTTTTGCCATAATATCTGCTTAAATAAAAAAAGGCATGTACACAAACGTGTAGACGCCTTTTGAAAGTTTAATTAACAAGCATCTTAATCCAAGAATTAGCGAGATACTTATTAATATAAAGTTAAAATATAGACCGACTTAAATCTCCCGGAGGGTTGAGTAGTTAATCCTGAGAGTTCCGGCATGCCTGAGTTCTTGCTGAACATCAGTAATGATTCCGAACTCAGAATCCTGATCAACCTTAAGTGAAACAATCAGACGGGGTTCATCCATAAGCTTTTCGTACATAATATTACGGATAGCGCCCATATCGTCAACAAGGGTGTCATCGATCTGAACCTTGGTTTCACCCAGTCGGTTATTGCCAAGTCTTTGCGGGCCAATATATACATAGCTCACAAGTCTTTTCTGCTCTATCTTCTGAATGTTTTCAGCCTGAGTGTAATTAATCTGTACCTGGAGCTCAACTTCTCTCAAAACCGTGGTTACCATGAAGAAGATAAGCAGCATAAAAACCACATCCGGCATAGCAGATGTAGGTACTGCTTGCTTCGTTTCGGCCTGTTTCTTTTTAAACTTACTCATAGGTTATCCCTCGTCAGGTTCTGCGATTGAAATTCGTTTTGGATAGAGATCATTAATCTCTCCCTTCTCAACACTGTCATCCTCGAGTGAGTCGTAAGGCACGCCAAACCTGGATTGGGAAGCTGAATTTCGCAACTCTGCATAGGCCCCCATAACCTCATCTAACATATTGATGTAGATATTATACGATGTTCTTCGGTCTGTTTTAATAGAAACTACAGCGTCATCCGGAGTTTCTGATAAGTCCGGGCTGTTGTTTGGATTATCAACAAACTCTTTCACAAGTTCACGTACTTCCGGGATACTCGTGATTTCACCGTCCATCAATACACGCCCCTGGGCATCAACGAGAATATTCAGGAGGTTGCGGTCACGTACCGGAGGTGGTGGAGTAGTTTCATCCGGAATGGGCGGCAAAACCAGCCCTATACCGGCATCCACATTAATGGTTGTCACCACAAGGAAGAATATCAGCAATAGGAACGCGATATCAGCCAGTGATGAGCCATTAATTTCCGGTTCTTCTTTTTTCCTTTTTTTATCAAGCATAGAATTAAATGTTAAAGGTTCTTCTTGCGCTTGAGATGATAATTCCTACGGCCATCAGGCCCATCATTGTCAGAAATGTAATCATGCCGGCCCGGTCAATAGTCCCGGTGATAGCATAAGCAATTCCAAATATGACAAAGGGAACGCCCATCGCCAGTACCCGCTTCAAGTCGGATTTACCGTACGTGATATTTCTGATACCAAAGGCCAGAGCAAGAACAGCTGCGATCACTATGACGCCCATTCCAAGGCCTATTGCAATACTTTCTACCATAATTTGTCCTGTATTTAAAAAGGTTAATAGTTAAATGACGTGTTACTAATCACTAAACGTCGTCTTCTGAACCTTCGTCAGGAACAATTTGCTTGCCTTCTTTCATAAGGATAATAGAATCGATCAACGTAATGGAACTCTCTTCCATCTCGGCAATAATACGATCAATTTTTGATACACAATAATTGTATCCAACCTGAAGTATAATACCAGCAAGAAGACCAGCAGCTGTTGTAAGAAGCGCAATCTTAATACCACGTGCTACAAGACTTGGCGAGATATCGGCTGCAGCTTCAATTGCATCAAAGGCCTCAATCATACCTACAACAGTACCAAGGAATCCGAGTAGCGGAGCAATTGCAATAAACAGAGCGAGCCATACAAGGCCACGTTCCAGAAAGCTCATTTCAATCGATCCATAGGTGGTAATTGCTTTTTCAGCAGCTTCCACTCCTTCGTCGGCTCTCATCAAACCTGCCTGAAAAACAGATGCGATAGGACCTCTTGTTTGTGCACATAAATCCTGAGCAGCCGGTATACCGCCTTCCTGAAGTGCCTGTTGCACGTCGAGAATGAATTTTCTAGTGTTGATGTCGGCAAGGTTGAGAGTAATTACTCTTTCAAGGAAAATTGCCAGCCCCAAAATCAGAGCTACGAGCACTGGCCACATCCAAGCTTCACCTTCATTGAATTTTTCTACTAATACGTTAAAAAAACCAGCATCAGTTCCTGCCTGGAGGATAAAATATCCGAAATCCGCTCCCACTTGTAGAACAGACTGAGCTAAAAATGAAGTCATAAGGTTACTCCGCGTTATGTTTTGGTTATAGGCTTAATTTAATGCAAAATGATAGATCATTTGATAGTAAATGTCAAAACGTAGTTGGTGTTTTAACAAAATTACAAGAGAATGACTACCAAATTGCGTCAAGTTTTGTATTTCTTTACTTAATAGCTTCAATTTGTAAAATTTTCAGTGCTTCAAGGCCTGCTACTATGATAGTATTTCCCGGCCGGGCGCAACAAAAAATTTTGCAATACATCGATCATGACAACTGCAGATACAAATAAAACTTTCCTATTAAATATATTAGAACACAGCACTAACTACCAAACGTAATGTTTGAATTATTTTACTTTCGGATGTTGTGCGTCCATTGTACTGCAATGATATACGCAAAAGTGAAGAGGCACGGTAGTCACTGTTCAAACTCCAGACAACATTTGTTCCCCTTCCAATGCCTTCTGTGAGCTCATACTCTGCCTGACCGGCTACGTCGCCGGAAACATTTGTATTTCGTAATTGAAGTCTCAACCGGTTTTGAATACGATCAAAAATAAAAAGCTGAGCCCTGTTTTCAACCGAAAGTGTTCTTGCAGTGGCATTGCCCGCTCCGGATTCACTCTTTTTGAGAGAGTATCCTGTGCGCCATTCGATCTGTGCGGACCGGCTTAGAAACAGGCTGATTCCCGGTCGTATGTCCAATCCGCTGATACTGTAATTTCTGGATTCGAACCTACTGTTTCTGTTAACGGTTTCTGATTGCTGCACACTGACCAGAAATCTAAGCGGCTGTGTCAGCTGGTGTTCACCTTCCGCCTGAAACACACGATTTGAACCGGACTGTACACCAACAGCCCTTTGGGTTAGAGATTTCGTTTCGTTAAATGCAATACTCAGTTCTGTATCGCGGTTGTCTGTTCGCCAGCTTAACCGCTGCCTGATAATTCGCTGGCCGTTGACAGAGCTCTCCTCATCCCGCAAAACCGACGGATTTAAGAAATACACCTTGCTGAGGTTTTCCTGCCGGCTGGTTTCCCGGATTTCAAACAATGAATTCCATGTTAAATACTCGAATGACCCTGAGTCTCGCCCAGATAATTTTCCGATCAATTCTCCAAGCATAATGTCATTCCTCATCCTGAACGTCACATCGATCACGGGCAACAGTTCATCCGACGGAATAAACTGCCTGATGTATGTCCCCTCGTTTGGTGTCACCTCCGGGAAAAATTCATCTACCTGCTGTACATCATCACCATTGAGATCAAGCCATATATACTGCCCCAGCTCGGGGCCGACCTCAATATAGGTCTCCTGCAGGAGCGCGCGCCGTTCTGTATTGGTCTCATAAAACAGCTCCCCGTTAAGATCCCCGTCAAATATGTTATACGATGTTACTGAACTCATCAGCACGCCTTTGCTCTCAGGAGAAAGTGATTCACCCAAAAACTGATCATTTGTCCGCTTTTGGCGAAACTGTATTCTGTTTGATGTACTGAATTGCGCCGATGGCCGGTACTGCATCCCAAACCGCTGCGACCTGCTGACAGACTCGTCGGTCAGAGAATTGTTCAGGGGCCTCTGATTCGCCCGATAGCCGATTCCTCCGTTAAGCGTCAGGCTTCCGATATTCATTTGCAACCCGGGATTTACTTCGTAAAACTGAAGGGACTGCGAAAGAAGACTATCTGAAAACGAACGCTGCAACCGTTTTTCAGTATCCCAGTTGATACCGGGTATGAGCTCCACCCCGCCAAAACTGATCGTTTTTGTGGCATCCCCCCGATGCCGTATCCAGGTTCCAACCTGCTCGAGGCGACCATCTCTGCTCTCTACATAGCTTGTCAGGGTTGATATTGCGGGAAGTGACTGTTCCTGCAGTGATGCAGAAATCTCTCCCCTGTATCCTTTGAAGTGTTCACGCGAAAGTCGACCTCCATTTATCCACAGAGCTGATCCCGATTCGCCGGTAAGATTTACAAAACCTGTGGTTTGAAGCTCCTCTTCTGCGCTGTCTACTGCCCGGACGATGTTCCACCGCCGATCAAACTCGATCTCTCTTGGCCGGTCAAAAAACTCAAATTTTTGTCCGGTATAGGTCTGTTCTGCTCCAGCCTGAAGAGTTCCGATTCCCGTTTCAATCTCTGAGAGCTCCAGCAGCCCATTAAGCGCCATATCGGTATTATTCATGTTGCCTAAGGAGGAGAACCGGTTGGGATCGTATTCGCTGATGGCCCATTCCGCCTGTAATGACACATATTGATTGAATTTTAACCTGGAATCCAGAGAGAGTATTTGATGGCTGACCGGTGCCTGCAGCCGAATGACGGGCTCATAGCGGCCGGCTCCTGGTCCCACCCACTCATACAAGATTCCGTTCACGGCGCCGCCCACTCGTCGGTATGATCCTTGTCCCACTCCCTGATTTGTAAACCGAACCCGAAACACAGATTGTGGATTACCGGGCAAACTTTTGAAAATCTCAAGCGTCTCCCCGTTTAGTGTTGTATCAACTTTTGCATACAGGGTAAAGTCTGCATCTTCCTGAAAACCGACGGAATCCGCGCCACTCACGAACAGGTCGTCCACATCATTGCCAAGCCCACGTAGTTGTGCTATATCTTCATCCGCAAGATTCAGCTGTGTATTGGGATTCTTATTATCGGCCTCCCGGATGTAAGTGGCGCCTATGCTGAACTTTCCGTCAAACATCCCCACTTCCCTGCCCCGTGCAGTAAACAGGGTTCGGGTAAAATTTTGCGTGATGTACTGGAACTCCACCACGATTCTCGTCTCGTCGGTCACAACCAAATTGTTTGTAAAGGTGATCTCGCCGAGCCCATAGTCGACAATATATTCATTTTCGGCCCCGCGGTTTACGCGTGATCCGTTCACGAATACCTGTTCCGATCCTGCGATCACAATAATGAATGATTCATTCTCAGCCCCGGATAGCCGATAAGGCCCCTGCACTCCTTCAAGGCCGTCGAACGATTGCGTCCTGAATTGACCCCTGCTAACGGACGCGCCGCCGCCAAACCGGCCATATGGCGTATCTGCATCTCCCACGGCACCCTGCACTCTACGGTTGATGCGGGCAAACCGGCTTTCATCGTATGAAATGTCTATATCGCCCAGCTGAAGTTGACCAATTGGCGCATTTAGCTCGATGAACACTCTGTCGAATTCACGGATATTCTGGGTGGCCCCGTCAGGCTGAATGGGCGTTGAACGATCGGTCAGGGATGCCTGAATAGTGATGTCGTCGGTGATATTTCCATTCAAATCAAGCTTCAGGCCGCTGTCCAGTGCCAAATCCTGGCGATTTCCTACGGTAAATCCGCGGGTTAAACTTCCGCTTTGATTCAGGTTCGATTCCCCAAACAGATCATCCCCTGACCGTATCTCTCTGCGAACATTTTCGGTTTCAGCTGAATCGCTTAATGTAGAATCTGAAACTTCAGAAAATACCCTGCGCCTGAATACCCTGCCTATTTCAAGAGCTGGTGTTCGGTACGAAACCGTAAAGGTTCGCCACTCACCTACACTGTTTTCCGGAATGGATACGGTCAACGCTCCTGATGGCGCATCAAAACTCCACCACTCTCTGTTCATACCAACATCGTTACGGTAGATGGCAACCGACTCTTGATCAATCAGAAAACCCAGATATAATGTCGTATCTGCCGACGTAAGCTCTACCTGCTGTGTTTGAAGACTGTCGATCTGTGAATAAACAGGCGTACAGGTCATCGCCCAAACTGTGAGAAATAACAGGAGAGTTGTTATGTTGGTAACTTTACAAATAGGGCAAACTGATTAAATCAACGCATAGGGATCGCTCCGGAATCACAAGATACAATATGAGCTGATTTCAAAAATCTCAAAATAAAATAAAAAAGGCGGCTTTTTAGAGCCGCCTTGATAGTCATACTTATTAGTAAGAATTTGAAGTCTGTTACGACTCGCTATCCTCGTCTTTTACTACCCAGATTTTAATCTGTGGATTCAAGTCGCCTAGCAGATCGATCGTAGCCGTATACTCGCCAAGTGTTTTAATATCCTGGTCGATTGAAATTTTTCGTCGGTCAATCAGGATGTCACGCTCTTCGAGTGCGCTGGCCACATCAATGTTGGTTACCGTACCGTGAATCTTGTCATCTTCTCCAACAGAAGCTGATATCGTAACGGATGTAGCTCCGAGTTTCTGTGCAAGCTCTTTCGCTTTTTCAACAGTAAGTTCAGCACGCAGTTCAGCTTGACGCTGAAGGGCTTCGTACTCTTTAATTGCGCCGGGTGTTGCCATAACAGCTTTTGCCTGAGGAATCAGGTAGTTCCGTCCGTATCCGGGTTTCACATCAACCAGATCACCGGTAGAGCCCAGCTTTTCGACATCTTCTTTTAAAATCAATTTCATCAGTTTACTCCGGTTTATCTTAAGTTTTCAGTTACGTAGGGAATCATTGCCATAAATCGTGCACGTTTTACCGCAGTTGAAAACTGACGCTGGTGTCGCGCGCTGTTTCCGGTTACACGACGGGGTAAAATTTTTCCCTGGTCGTTGATAAATCGAAGCAGTGTTTCGGTATCTTTATAATCGATATATTCGATACCAGCTTTTGTGAATTTGCACTCTTTATTTTTTAAATGTCCTTTCTTCGGGTGCGATGGATTGTTAATCATAATCGTGGATTTTTAAGTGGTTAGTCTTCGTCGCTATTATCGCCTTCTTCAACATCGTCGAAAATGACCGGTAGATCGCCTTTCTTCTTGAGGTCATAGTGACGCTTCATTTTTGCGTCGTACTTAAGTGTTAAGTACCGCGTGATGTCGTCGTTAATTCTCATATTTCGCTCAAGCGGTTCAATCGCTGTTTTAGGAGCTTCAAAATAGAGGTTCACGTAATAGCCGGAGTTTTTCTTTTCGATGGGATAGGCGAGTTGCCGTGTTCCCCATTCATCCACTTCAACTAAATCACCATCGTTATCTTCGATTAGCTTATTAACGTAATCCACGAGCTCTTTAAACTTCTCGTCATCCAGAACAGGGTTCAGGATGTACGTCATTTCATAAAATTCTTTTTTCATCTGTACTCATCTTTTCTTTGGTTGTTTTCCGTTATTGGAAACAGCTGCCGTACGTTTCGCCGGCAACAGAGCTACAAAATATAAGGAAAGATCTCTTGTGATACAATCGCAGAAAAGTCCATAATCTCACACAAAAAAGCGTCCGGTGTGACTGACTGAACGCCGTGGTATTGATTTGATAAATACGTAATTACATCAGACTATGTAGTAGGAGGAGATCAACTCAATCAAACCGGAAAAAGGAAGTACCGGTTCCACGCCGTAATAGATTGTAAGAACGGCTAATACAGCCAGTGTGCCCTTGAACAGATTTCCTGGAGCAATCATCGGCAGATCTTTGTGCGACTCCTTAAAATAGAGATATACCATCACACGCAGATAATAGTATACGCTAGCCGCACTTGCTAAAACACCGACTATGGCAAGCGGGACAAGACCTGCGTTTACAGCCGCAGCAAATACATAGTACTTTCCTATAAACCCAACAAAGGGCGGTATGCCTGCAAGTGAAAAGAGGAAAATGGACAGCATTACACCCATGATAGGTACTTTAAATCCAAGTCCGGCATAGCTTTCAATCGACGTAAAATCGAGTCCGTGATTCCGCTCATAATAGGCTATGACGCCAAACGCCCCAACGTTCATTACCGTATAGGCAAAGAGATAGTAAAGCACTCCTGAGTACCCTGCCGCAGTTCCTGCCGCAAGCCCAACCAGCAGGTAGCCGGCATGAGCAATACTTGAGTAGGCAAGCATCCGCTTGACATTATCCTGAACCAGGGCAATCAAGTTACCGACTATCATTGTAAGAATAGCGACTACCTGTATCACGTTCGTCCAGTCACCCGCTTCCGACGCCGGCAGCATTCGCGTTAGCACCAAAATAAATGCCACAAACGTCGCAGACTTCGCCGCTGTAGCCATAAATCCGGTCAGGGGAGTGGGTGTGCCCTGATACACATCGGGGGTCCACATGTGAAACGGAACCGCTCCGAGTTTGAAAAATATTCCTATGAGAAGCAAAGCTGATCCGCCAAAAAATAGTAGCGTGGGTTCAGCTGTTGCTGCAATTTCAGGAAAGCCGGTTTGCCCGGTAGCTCCGTAAATGAGCGCAATTCCATAAAGTAAAAACCCGGTTGAAAACGCACCTAACAAGAAATATTTGAGAGCTGCCTCTGCACCGGTTTTCTCACTTTTCATCATTCCGGCCATTACGTAAAGACAGATGGACATGGTTTCAAGGCCGAGGAAAAAAGAGATCAGATCATTCGATGAGGCCAAAGCCAGCATACCCACTGTTGCAAACAATATCATGGCATACACGTCTCCTGTGTGTAAATCGTGGTCGTCAAGGTAGTCCCTGCAAATGATCACCGAGAACAATGCCCCTATCAGAACGATGGCTGAACCGAACGCCGCAACTCCCCCGTAGGCAATCATACCGCTGAACGCTTCGCCGCCGGCTCCCGTCAGTGCAAAAATTGCCGCAATGAGGGCGCCAACAAGTCCCAGGATGGATATCGCATGAGATGTGTCTGCTTTAACCTTAAATGCATCCAGCATAAGCGCTGCAAGACCGGTTATGGCAACAATAATACCTGGTAAAAAAGCCTGTAGGTCGTGTAGATAGTTCATTCTAAAACGTTTTGTAAATCGCGTCTATAGCTTTCGCCAGGTTAATATCTTTTTCTGTGACTTTTCCGTCTGCATCGTGTGTACTGAGGCTAATTGAGACGGAATTGTACACGTTAAACAGTTCGGGGTGATGGCCCTGATCTTCTGCATCAAACCCTACCCTTACAATGAACGAAAGCGCCGTTTTGAAATCGTTAAATTCAAAATCACGCTTTATTTTGTCTCCTTTTGATTTCCAACCGTTAAGTTTTGAAAGTTCGTTCTTTAATTCTTTGTTTGTTAAAGGATCCATAATGATTAGTCTTTGATTACAAATTGAGTTTCTAATTCTGTTTCTTCGACACCGTAGATTGCAGCTGTCCAGTCAGGCAGTTCGTTAAACCGTGTCTGCTCAAGCACAGCTACACTTTTACTTTCCGTTGCAGTTATAAAGCTTTCTGTCCATCCTTCTGAATAAACCGTAAAGTCTACCGGGCGTATACCAATCCAGATCATAAATATAACAAGGGGCACCAGCAGACCTACTTCTCTGGCGTTGAGATCGAGCATGGCCTTGTTTTCTTCTTTCTCAAGCGGTCCAAACATCACCCGCTGATACATCCAGAGCATGTAAACTGCCGCAAGGATTACACCTGTTGCCGCAAGTACCGCAAATGTAATATTATCATAGAGAACGGAATTGTACGATCCAAGCAATATGAAAAACTCACCAATAAAACCGTTTAGCCCCGGCAGACCGATAGATGCAAGAGTTGCAATCATAAACATGACAGCAAGTACGGGAACTGATTTGGCAATACCGCCAAAATCTTCAATCATACGCGTATGACGGCGATCGTAAATCATTCCGACAATAAGGAAAAGTGCGCCTGTAGAAAGTCCATGATTTATCATCTGGATAATAGCTCCCTGAACGGCAATTGTATTGAAAGCAAATATTCCAAGAACAACAAAGCCAAGGTGACTCACAGATGAATAAGCCACAAGCTTTTTGACATCTTTCTGCACCATCGCGACCAGAGCACCGTAAATAATTCCAATCACTGCCAGTCCGGCCATCCATGGCGCGAATTCCATAAACGCATTAGGAAATACCGGCATGCAAATTCTGAGAAGTCCGTAGGTACCGAGCTTCAACATGATGGCGGCAAGCACTACGGAGCCGGCTGTAGGAGCTTCGGTGTGAGCATACGGCAGCCATGTATGAAACGGAAACAGCGGAACCTTGATGCAGAACGCGAGTGCGAATGCAAGGAACATGTAGGTTTGCTCCACCAGGCCGATTGTGTACCCGGGACCTGATATAAAACGCCAGTCGGCTGTAAACTCATAACCTCCGGTTGCCGCCCCTGCATGATACCCGAGATAAAGCAGGGCAACCAGCATGATGAGAGATCCCACCAGCGTATAAACAAAAAACTTAACTGTTGCCTGGATACGGCCGCTTCCGCCCCAGATGCCAATCAGGAAGTACATGGGGATCAGTGACAGCTCAAAAAACACATAGAATACCACGAGATCAAGCGCAGCGAACGTACCCAGCGACGCTGTTTGCAGAATGAGAAGCATGGCGTAATACCCTTTCAGGCTTTTAGTAACCGAGTCCCATGACGACAGCATTACGATTGGCCCCATAAGCGTGGTTAGCATAAACAGAAGTAGGCTCAATCCATCGAGACCCACAAGATATTTTACATCCATGGTTTCGAGAATGGGTGCCCCTTCTGTTACAAACTGAGGAACTGCTGAGCCGGCAGTATCAAAATTGAACAGCAATGGCAGTGACAGCAAGAATGTAGCCGATGTGGCCAGCAATGATGTCCACTTTACGGCGGGTCCGTCCTTCATTAAGAGGATGGCGAGCACGCCGAGCAGCGGAAAATAAATAACGATGTTTAAAAGAAACTCCATAATCTGTTGTTACCCGTTTAAAACAATAACATTGACATTACAAGGATCACACCCAAAACGAAGAATAGAGCATAGCTGCTGATAACACCCGTTTGAATGTACCTTACAAGACTACCAACCAGTCTAACGGTACCCGCAACTGCGTTTACAACTCCATCTACGATCTTCATATCAAACACAGCCAGGACCTTTTCTGATACATTAACGACAGGATTGATCACCACTGTTTCGTAAACTTCATCAACACTATATTTATTTTTCCAGGTATCATAAAGTGAGCCGAACCGATCGGAAATTGCCTTATCGGATGCTACCTGCTGGTCATTGCCATACATTCGGAACGCAACATACGTACCCGACACCGCAACTAAAATTGAAATGAGCATCAGTGCCCATTCGGCTGGGAGGGATAGCGTAAGGGAAATGTCAGCCGCAATCGGGGACAGCCAGTCGTGCAGCCAGTTGATGTGACCGTACTCTCCGGTTATCGTTTTGGCAATAAAATTTGGAAGGCCGATAAACCCACCCACAATAGACAGACCTGCGAGCGACCATAGCGGAATCGTCATTGTTGCAGGGCTTTCGTGCAGGTACTGCTCAGAATTTTCAGCCCCTTTTATGAGTTTCGGCAGTTTAAACGTGCCATGAAACGTGGTAAATGTTAATCTGAACATGTAGAAAGCAGTCAGAAATGCCGTGATCATCCCGACGCCCCACAGTGTGTAATACATCAGGCCGGCATAATCACCCATCCCCATGTTAAATGCATGCATGAGTATTTCATCTTTGGAGAAGAACCCTGCGAGAGGCGGAATTCCTGCGATTGCAATCGTTGCAATCATAAATGTTTTATACGTTGACGGCATCCATTTTTTCAGTCCACCCATATTTCGGATATCCTGGGGATCAAACTCTACATGTTTGCCATCATCATGTAGCTCGTGCTCTACATGCTCCATAGTGTGTATTACAGACCCAGACCCAAGAAACAGACATGCTTTAAAGAATGCGTGGGTAACAACGTGGAAAATTGCGGCTGTAAAGGCTCCGGAACCAAGAGCAAGAAACATAAATCCAAGCTGGGAAACGGTAGAGTAGGCCAGCACGCCTTTAATATCATTTTGTGTGATGGCAATCGTGGCAGCAACAATCGCGGTTAGAGCTCCAATCACTGCGATAATCATCATCACTTCAGGCGACATCACAAACATCGGCGACATTCGCGTAATGAGATAAATCCCAGATGTAACCATGGTTGCGGCGTGAATCAAAGCAGAAACGGAGGTAGGACCGGCCATCGCATCAGGCAGCCAGACGAATAGTGGAATCTGTGCACTCTTACCAGTAGCGCCAATCAGCATCAGCAATCCGATACCAAACAGCGAGCCGGCCGTAAACATATCCAGATTGTTCAGGATTATATCAAAGTCGAGACTTCCGACGGTACCGAAAATCGTAAACATGGCAATTAGAAATGCGAAATCGCCAACCCTGTTATAAAGAAAAGCTTTTTTGGCGGCATCGGATTTCGCCATATCCGTATACCAGAATCCAATCAGCAGGTAAGAGCAGAGCCCAACTCCCTCCCATCCGAGGAACAGAAGAAGCAAATTGTTCGCGAGGACCAGATTGAGCATCGCAAAGATAAACAGATTCAGGTAGGCGAAGAATTTCCAGAAACCGGGATCATCGTGCATATACCCAATTGAGTAGAGATGTATCAAAGAACCAACGCCCGTCACAACCAGCGTCATTATCAACGAGAGTTCATCAATTCTGTAGGCAACATCTACCGAAAGGGAGCCCACTGTAATCCAGTTGAAGAGTGTTACAATAATGGCATCGGAACCGGATGTGTAGCCCAAAAACAGTGTTAACGTAATTAAAAACGGGATAAAGACTGCAAGGTTAGCTAAAATTCCGATCAGAGATTTTCTGGACCGGTAGTTTTCAGATGAGAGCCCGGCGATTCCATTCAGCAGAAATCCAAGCAGTGGTAAACCAATAATTAAACTGACTAACGCAGTAGGTGATTCCATTCAACAGGCTAATTTATTTCACGCTTCCGATTCGGCATTGTTGAGTGCCATTAATTTACAGGTGGCAAAGATACAAAAATCTCTTTCAAGATAAACTCAAAACAGAGGATTATTGAATCAAATTTTCATGATGACGACGAATACGGTTGGAATTATCCGAGTTTCTCCCTCAATACAACATCATTTTAAATTTTTGTGTGATTTTCAAATCAGTATAAAAATTGTTTTTACAAATTTCCCTTAATTATTATTGCAGGTAACACCTCTTTTTTAATATGTTTGAGGCTATTAAATTAACGATCGGGATCGTTCACTAATTTTACAACAAGCAATGAAAAAGCTGTCGTTCTTTACACTTACGATGTCCTTTATCTCACTGATGGCTTTCTGGATTGCAATGAGTGGCTTTTTAGATGCAGTACATCTCACTATGGGAGTTGTATCTGTTGTGGGTGTGATGCTGCTGAACTACAAGCTCAAGCAGAATAAATTCTTTGATGACGACATGGAAAACCTGAATGAACTCAGGTTCGGCCGTGCGTTCTATTATTTTTTCTGGTTATTCTATCAGGTGGTTGTAGCCGGCTTCCATGTGCTGTTCGTTATAATTCGCCCTTCAATGCCGATTAAACCTACAATGGTCACTTTTAAAGTAGATCTGCCAAGCTCTCATGCCAAAGTGATTCTTGGCAACTCTATTACACTTACTCCGGGCACGCTAACAGTTGATATTGAGGATGACACGTTCACTATCCATGCGCTTGACAGTAACTCTTATGCCGGCATTGAAGACGACTCTATGCCACGTCAGGTTCTCTCTCTTTTCAGCAGTGAGGACAGGCCTGTTGTGAGGGATTTCAAAATTTTAAACCCTGAAAGCTGAGGAATGGATCATTTTTTTCTATACAGCGCGATAGCACTTACGATTATTATCGCCGTTCCTATGGTTCGGGTCGTAAAGGGGCCTACCCTCTTCGACCGTATTTTGGCAGCCAATGCTATAGCAACTAAAACTATTGTGCTTATCTGCCTCACCGGCTACATCTATGGCAGAATTGATATGTTTATTGACATCACGCTGGCATATGCCATTCTTGGATTCCTGGGGTCACTTGTGATTGCAAAATACCTCTCATCCTATAAAGTGAGACGCCAAAGAAAACAGGAGCAATCATGATTCAAACCACTTTCAGTTTAGTGTTTGTTGTTCTCGGCATCGTTTTTATGCTCATGGGGAGTATTGGAATTGTTCGACTTCCTGATTTCTATTCGCGAACGCACGCCGTCAGTAAAAGTGATACGCTTGGGATTATTTTCGTTATCGGCGGACTGATAGTTTACGAAGGGTTTACGCAAAGTAGCTTGAAGCTTCTGTTTGTTATGCTATTTATCGCGCTCGCCAATCCAATTGGAACTCATGCACTTGCGCGGGCTGCAATAAGGAAGGGACTCAAACCACTGCTGTATAATCGATCTTCGAAGGAGGATAGCTGATGATCTGGGAACTGGAGTTAGTGCTATACATTTTTCTTATGATCGCTGCTATCGTAGCTCTGGAATCGGATGATCTCCTTGTGTCTGTAGTTGTGATGACCATTTTCAGTTTTATCATTGCCCTTCTTTTTACGGTGATGGGAGCTATTGACGTAGGATTTACTGAAGCAGTCGTTGGTGCCGGTGTTACCGGTGTTTTGTTTGTTGTCGTAATCTATCAAACTTCAAGAAAAACAATCGATTGAAGCTATTTAAATTACTCATACTGGTTCTGTTTGCGGCCGTTCTGCTATATGCGTCGCTGGATCTGCCCTATCGTGGTGGTTCTGACAATCTCATGAATGCCGAACGCAGCATTACGGATACACCCGTGATTGGCAATTATGCTATTCAAGAAGCTTATAACGACGCGCACACGCCAAATATGGTGACTGTTATTCTCGGTGACTACAGGAGTATTGATACGTTCGGCGAGCAAATTGTTATCTACACGGCAGGGCTGATTACCCTTCTTGTACTTCGGCGCAAACGACGGAGGAAAACGAAATGAGAAGTAAACACCACAGCCCGATTGTACTCCTTGGTGCCCGCCTGTTGAGCCCCTACATAATGGTTTTTGGGTGGTACGTTATTTTTCACGGACACTACAGCCCAGGCGGCGGTTTCCAGGGCGGAGCGTTACTTGCGGCTTCAATACTGCTGATACGTGTTTCAGGCGGTCGCATAATATCACGAATGCAGCTTCAGGAATATTTGAATACTCCACTGGCTATAATTGGCGTATTTATTTATTTCTTAACGGGGATTACAGCGATGCTGGCAGGTGGCTATTTTCTGGATTACGGGCAGCTCCCTATTCCGGGCATGGAACCCTACTGGCTGAGATACACCGGTATTTTAATCATCGAAGTAGGAATAGGGCTTACGGTTATGGCCATTCTCGTAATGATTTACGATAACATGGTAAAGGGGGAAGATTATGGTTGATTTCATTACAGGACATTACGCCTATTGGTTTACGCTATCACTTCTCTGTGTAGGGCTATACGGTATTATTTTTAAACGAAACCTGGTTAAGAAAGTCATCGGACTCGCTATTTTTCAGGCGTCTGTTGTCCTTTTCTTCGTATCCATTGCCTCAAAATGGGATGCGACAGTTACTGTGATTGATAAAAATATTCCCGTTGAACAGGTGGAGAGCTACCTTAACCCGCTGCCGCACACCCTCATGCTTACGGCTATTGTTGTGGGCGTTGCTACCCTGGGCGTTGCATTTACGCTTTTGATTGCGATTTATAACCGCTATGGCACACTCGATGAACAAGAACTGTTAGAAAAAATTCAATGATCGAAACGCATCTTCCTGCAATCATTGCATTAACATTTGTTCTGTTTGCTCTGCTGATTCCACTTTTCGGACTCTGGAAAGAACAGCTGTGTCAGCCGCTTGCCGTACTTGGGTCCGGCCTTGCCACAACATTTTCGCTTCTGGCATTTATAACCTATCTGCAAACCGGTAGCATCCGCTACTTTTTTGGCGGCTGGGAGCCCCCCATTGGAATTGAGTTTGTGTATGACGGGCTCTCAGGTTTTATTCTGATAGTCATTAATTCAGTCGCGTTTTTAGCTCTCATTTACGCGAAGAAACCCGGCCGGATGGAGTTTCAGGGAAAGGAACTCGCATATTATGCGCTGGCCATGCTCATGATGCTCGGTTTCAACGGAATGGTCCTTACCGGTGACCTTTTTAACCTCTATGTATTTCTGGAGATCTCATCTCTTTCTTCTTATGCGCTGATCTCCATCGGTAATAAGCCCGCACCGTTCGCTGCGTTTCGGTATCTCATCGTCGGTACAGCAGGCGGAACGCTCTACCTGCTCGGGGTTGGATTTCTATATACCAATACGGGAACACTGAATATTATTGACATGTCGGCCATGCTGCCGATGCTTGTAGACAACTCGTCGGTTGTTACCGCTCTTATTTTGATGGTGGTCGGTATTGGCGTGAAAGCCGCTATTTTTCCTTTGCACGGATGGCTGCCCGATTCTTATACCTATGCCTCAACCCCAAGCTCCACACTGATTGCGCCGATCGGCACCAAAGTTGCCGCATATATTCTGTTTCGAATAATGCTTTATCTGTTCGGAATTGATCTTACCGACGCAGTATTTCCACTGTCTTACATCGTTGGAGTTTTTGCCTGCATCGGAATTATTTACGGATCAGTGATGGCGATAGCACAGACCGAAATGAAGCGAATGCTGGCATACAGCAGTGTGTCGCAGATCGGATATATCATCATGGGATTGAGCCTTGCCAACCCGTTTGGATTTGCCGGAGCTCTGCTGCATGTTCTGAATCACGCGGTAATGAAGGCGTGCCTTTTCATGATAACAGGAAATTTACGGTACAAAGAGGGCCACTCCAATATCAGCTTGTTCAACGACAGCTATCGAATTAAATACCCGTGGACCATGGCTTCTTTCAGCGTTGCGGCCATCAGTATGGTGGGACTTCCACCGCTGGCAGGATTTTTTAGCAAATGGTACCTGGTGCTTGGCACCATCGACAACAGCAACTGGATTTTTCTCGCCGTCATCATTGTCAGTTCACTGCTTAACGCGGTCTACTTTTTCAGAATTCTGGAGAAAGTGTATATGAAAAACCCTGATGCAGAACAGCAGCCGGATACAGCAGTAGAGATTAAATACGACGACGTATCGCCAAGCATGATGTCTCCGATGGCAATTCTCGCAGTTGGCCTATTTGTAATTGGCTTTGCCAATGCGGCAATTGTAGGGTTCCTGCTTGGTATTTTTCCAATGTAAATGATAAACTTAAATTTCTGAACCACGATTGATGGATATATCTATCGTACCTTTATTAGCAATCCTGGTCTCACTGGCTGCCGTGCCACTGATCCTGTTCAGCTCCGAAAAACCGAATGTGCGGGAAGCGTGGACAATCATTGCCGGCCTGATCAAATTCAGCCTTGTCCTTACGCTGTTACCAAAAGCCATTCAGGGTAATTCCGTTGAGCTTCATCTGTTTGATATCGCTCCCGGACTCCCTTTTGCGCTGAATGCGGATCCGTTCGGGGTCTATTTTGCAGTGATCGCATCCGGACTCTGGATCTTCACGTCATTCTACTCCATCGGGTACATGCGCGGGGCAGGTGAGAAGAAACAGACCCGCTATTTTGCCAGTTTTGCCATCTGTTTGTCTGCAACCATTGGTATCGCCTTTTCAGCTAACCTGCTCACATTCATCGTGTTTTACGAAATGCTGACGCTGGCAACCTACCCTCTCGTCATTCATAATGAGTCACGTGAGGCAATTAACGCGGGTCGAAAATATCTTGCGTTTACACTTACAGCTGGCCTGCTTCTTGTTGCTGCAACAGCGATTATCTACCATTATACCGGCAACATTGAGTTTACCCCGGGGGGTGTGTTCGGCGATATTACCCTTCCGCACAATACCATGCTGGTTGTCTTCATTTTATTCCTCGGTGCAGTTGGTGTCAAAGCAGGCATCATGCCCCTTCACGGGTGGCTACCTTCCGCGATGGCAGCACCAACGCCTGTAAGTGCCCTTCTACATGCCGTTGCCGTCGTTAAGTCCGGAGTTTTTGCTGTGACCCGGATGGTCGGTTTTATTTTTGGTACCGATGTGATGGCATCTTACGGGCTTAACGATATATTAATTGTCCTTGCAGGCTGCACAATAATTCTCGCGTCACTGATCGCCTTTGCCCAGGATAATCTCAAACGCCGGCTGGCCTATTCCACGGTGGGACACCTCTCATACATTGTGTTGGGGGTTGCGCTGCTGACCCCACTCGGCATGACGGGCGGCATCATGCACATTGCGGCTCACGCTACCATGAAAATCACGCTCTTTTTCTGTGCCGGTGCCATTTATGTGAATCTGCACCGCACCGAAATCAGTAACCTGAACGGTATTGCAAAAGTGATGCCGTGGACAATGGCCGCTTTTACAATCGGATCGATGGGTTTGGCGGGAATTCCACCCTTAAATGGTTTTGTTAGTAAATGGTACCTGGCGATGGGATCACTTGAAGGTGATATGATTGTTCCGGTACTCATTTTGATCGTAAGTGGTTTACTCAACATAGGATATTTTTTCCCGATCATCCAGCGTGCCTATTTCAGAAAAGGAGAAGGACTTGAAAACCATGGCGAGGCTTCACCGTTTATGGTTGTACCTCTGATGGGTACTGCAATATTATCAATTTTATTTGGGCTGTTTCCCAATCTGTTTTTTAATTTCTTTGATCTTGCAAGCTCCATTGCAGCCACTTTATTTGCCGGAGGTTAACATGAACCTTTTAATTAAAAAACAATTATGAAAACCTGGCACTGGATTGCACTTGGAATTTTAACGGTAATAAGCCTGGTACTCGAATTTACGATGCTTGCCGGCTACGATTCACACTGGTGGAATGCAATTCCCGGATTTTACATCATCTGGGGGTTTTTAAGCTGTGTGGTGATTATCTATGTTTCCAAATGGTTAGGTAAACTTTTCATCTTCAGAAGTGAGCAGTATTATGATCGTTGATATACTCCTTATTCCGGCAGTGGTTGTCATTTTAGGTGCTTTTTTACTGCCTTTACTGCCCGAAAAAACGCGATCCTCAGCATTTTTGGTATTCCCGCTAATTGCACTGGCAATGCTGTGGCAGCTCCCGGATGAATATACCCTTACCATACCCTTTGGCAGTTATGAACTTGTTCCGGTTTATGTGGACTCCCTTAGTAAAATATTCGGGACCATTTTTGCCATGATTGCCGTGATTGGCGGTATCTATGCCTTTCACATTAAGGATTTGGGACAGCAGACCTCAGCTTTGATTTATGGCGGAGGTGCACTTGGGGTTACGCTTGCCGGCGATTACTTTACCCTCTATATTTTCTGGGAGCTGATGGCGGTTAGCTCTACCTACCTGATTTGGGCACGGCGTACCGAGGAAACCGATGTAGTCGGAATGCGATACCTTTTGGTTCATATTTTTGGCGGAGGTGTCTTACTTAGCGGGATTTTATGGCATGTTTCTTCAACGGGTTCCATTTTAATAGAAAGCCTGCCAAATGTTTATTCAGTTTCATCTGTGCTGATTCTGCTGGGTGTTTCTATAAATTCGGCTATTCCTCCCCTGCACGCCTGGCTTGCTGATGCTTATCCCAAAGCAACAGTTACAGGAGCTGTGTTCATGAGTGCATTTACCACTAAATCTGCTGTATATGTTCTAATCAGGGTTTTCCCCGGATGGGATATCCTGATCTGGTTTGGTGTTGCTATGGCTCTTTATGGAGTTGTATACGCTGTTTTAGCCAACGACATACGGCAAATCCTGGCTTATCATATTATCTCACAGGTAGGCTATATGGTAGCCGGTGTGGGTATTGGTACCGAAATGGCGCTCAACGGAACCACTGCGCATGCATTTAGCCACATTCTCTATAAATCACTCCTGTTTATGGGGGCAGGTGCCGTTCTTTATTCTACCGGTAAAAGCAAGCTCACAGAACTGGGAGGGTTTGCAAATAAAATGAAGGCGGTCGTGTTCTTATATATGATCGGGGCATTCTCTATTTCAGGATTCCCGCTTTTTAATGGTTTTATCAGTAAATCGATGGTAATCAGTGCGGCAGGTGATGCCCATTTTGAATGGGTTACACTTCTTCTGCTTCTCGCCTCTGTAGGTACATTCCTGCACACAGGCCTGAAGCTTCCATATTTTACATGGTTTGGTGAATCAAAAAGTAAAATTACCGTGACACCTGTTCCAATCAACATGTTAATTGCCATGGGTATCGGGGCATTTTTCTGTACACTTTTCGGAGTGTTTCCCGGACTTCTATATCAGTTTTTGCCATACCCGGTAGACTATGAACCCTATACTGTTTATCACCTCGTTGAAACGATTCAGATTTTGGTGTTCACGTTTATTGGATTCTGGATACTTCGAAAAAAACTGGAGGGTGATGCTAAAATTGCTCTCGATACAGACTGGTTTTATCGCAAGCCGGCACCGGCTGTGAGATTAATTTTCGTTAAGGGCGTTGACCGGGCCTTTGGAATAGCAGATGAAATAATACTTTCCATTACCGGATTCCTGACCGAAAAGTTCAAAAACCCTATGCTTTGGCTGAATCCGTTCACTGACCGCCGAAATAAGTCTGACGGTTACAGTCCCGCAATGGATGTGGTAATGAGCTTTATCATGCTCACGTTTATTGTGATCTCCATTCTTTACTTTTTATAGCAAACGTCTCAATCGCAGATCAAAAATCGCTACGTCGTGACATCGGAAACTAATCATCCGGGACCCGAGTATACAGTAATTCGTTTTGAACTAACGATTTGTGAGATTTTCGATATTCGATATTTGATTTGCCGCCTTTCATTTCCATTCTGTGTGATTTTTGGTTCAGGGAAGGAAAACAGAGAGAGGCCTAAAAAAAGATCGGAAATCGTTACGTCTTGTAAATCGCATATCAATCATCCGGAATTCTGTCGCATACAGCAATTCGTTTTGATTTAACGATTTGTGAGATTTTCGATATTCGATATTCGATTTGTTGCTTCCCCTATCGGGAGGGGACATACCGGCAAAAGATCGCAACGCGAGACTTTTGTGGTCAGGGGTGGGTCCCGTGATGCCACGCAATGCCACGGTCTAACGAACCTACCTCGTCTCCACAGATCGGGAATCGAAAATCGTTACGTCTTATAAATCGCATATCAATCATCCGGGACCCGAGCATACAACAATTCGTTTTGATTTAGCGATGTGTGAGATTTTCGATATTCGATATTCGATTTGTTCCTCCACTCCGCCGGAGGGGACAGACCGGCAAAAGATCGCGACGCGAGACTTTTGTGGTCAGGGGTGGGTTCCGCGATGCCACGCAATGCCCCGGTCTAACGAACCCACCTCTGCTCCACAGATCGAAAATCGCTACGTCTTATAAATCGCATATCAATCATCCGATATTCTGTCGCATACAGCAATTCGTTTTGATTTAACGATATGTGAGATTTGCGATATTCGATGTTCGATTTGTTCCTCCACTCCGCCGGAGGGGACGGACCGGCAAAAGATCGCAACGCGAGACTTTTGTGGTCAGGGGTGGGTACCGCGATGCCACGCAATTGCCCCGGTCTAACGAACCCACCTCGGCTCCACAGATCGTTACGTCGCTAAATCGCTACGTCTCATCAATCGAAAATCATTTAATTTTTGAATCGTGCTTTTTAAAATTTTGTGTGAGGATATTCGATTTGTGAGATTTGCGATATTCGATATTCGATTTGTTGCTTCCCCTATCGGGAGGGGACATACCGGCAAAAGATCGCAACGCGAGACTTTTGTGGTCAGGGGTGGGTCCCGCGATGCCACGCAATGCCCCGGTCTAACGAACCCACCTCGGCTCCACAGATCGGAAATCGGAAATCGTTACGTCTTATAAATCGCATATCAATCGTCCGAAATTCTGTCGCATACAACAATTCGTTTTGATTTAACGATGTGTGAGATTTGCGATTCGATGTTCGACATTCGACATTCGACATTCGATGTTCGATATTCGATATTCGATATTCGATATTCGATATTCGATCTTCGATCTGCTCCTTCTCCTCTCCATGCAGACCGCTTTTCGATGCAGGGAGCGGAGACCGAGAGGGGTGGGTCACATCCCTGATATCGCCTGCATCATAAGTGCACAAGCCCACGCGCCGTATGTACCCAATGCGTATCCAAATACCGCGAGTAAAACGCCAACTGGTGCAAGCGCGGGATGAAAGGCGGAAGCCACAATGGGCGCTGAAGCCGCGCCACCTACGTTTGCCTGACTGCCAACTGCTACGAAGAAGAATGGGGCTTTAATAAGTTTACCTACCAAGAGTAGAACGCTCACGTGAATTAAAATCCAGACTGCACCGATCACAAAATAACCGGGTGCATCGAGCATGGAGGCAATATTCATTTTCATGCCAATTGTCATCACAAGTATATAGAGAAAAAGACTCCCCACTTTAGAAGCCCCTGCCCCTTCGAGCTTACGAACATCCGTAAATGAAAGGACAAGCCCGCCTGTAGTAGCCACAATCACAATCCAGAAAAACGAGGAATCCAGGCTCATCCTTGCCAACATCGGGGAGTTTTCTGCTACCCAGGGGCCTATGGCATCGCCCGAGAGATGGCCAAGTGCAACAAGCAGAAAAGCAACAGCGGCTATTTTGGTTAAGTCTGTCAGAGTAGGGACGCGGGCAATATTGGCCTGGTAATTCGCAATTTTATCTTTTAATTCAGTGATCGCTGATGAGTCAGCTTTAAACCATTTGTCTACCCGATCTGAAATACCGGCCCCATACAGAAGAAAGGCCATCCAGATGTTGGCAACAATGATATCAACCGTAACCATGGCCCCAAACAGTTCCGTACTCGGTTCAAAGACTTCCAGCATAGCCGTTTGATTAGCGCCTCCTCCAATCCAGCTTCCCGCAACCGTGGCAAGTCCGCGCCAGACAGCGTCTGGTCCGGTTCCGCCAACAATTTCAGGACTGATCGTCCCGACAATCAGGAGCGCTATAGGCCCTCCTATCATAATACTTATGGTTCCCGCCAAAAACATAATCACGGCCTTGGGACCGAGGTTCAAAATCCCTTTCAGATCAATACTCAGAGTGAGCAGCACCAAACTGGCCGGTAAAAGGTACCTTGACGCCATGTAATAGAGATTAGACCCTTCCTCAGATACTATACCAAAAGTGGTAAGAAGAGACGGAATGAAATAGCACAATAGCAGGGCCGGAATGAATTTATAAAATTTCTGCCATTTAGGATTATCGCTGTTTGAGGTAGCGAAGATTCCGGCCAGGATAGCCATAAGAATCCCAAAGGTAACCGCATCGTTAGTGATGAGTGCTGAATCCATATATGATATTTCGGAAAGTTAATTTTGTTGAGGATACAAAATTACCGGGACATGAACAGGTGTGGATATAGATTTTTGTTGGAATTAGAAGTTTAAGATTTCGCTTCCACACCATCTGAGGAGAGAATTTAGATCCAGATCGTTATGTCTTAAAAATCGTTGCGTCTCAAAAATCGCAAATCAATCATCCGGGATACGGGCACACAACAAATTGCTTTGATTTAGCGATTTGTGAGATTTCCGATATTCGATTTGTGATCTGCGGCCTCTCCCCTCTATGCGGAGTGCCTTTCGACGTAGGGAGGGGAGAATGAGAGGGGGTCACTCCCGCATCAGTTTCTTATACTGAATTCGCTCGGGCTGATCTTCAGATATTCCCAGCCGTTCGCGCCTGTTCTCTTCGTATTCCTGATAGTTTCCTTCAAACCACTTCACCTGGCTGTTGCCTTCAAAGGCGAGAATATGCGTTGCCACACGATCCAGGAACCATCTGTCGTGCGATATCACGACCACACAGCCGGCAAAATCAAGAATTGCCTCCTCAAGCGCACGCAGCGTATTAACATCAAGATCGTTGGTCGGCTCATCAAGAAGAAGTACGTTGCTTCCCTCCTTCAGTATTTTGGCAAGGTGAACCCTGTTTCGCTCACCACCGGAAATCTCAGACACTTTTTTCTGCTGATCGCTGCCGCTGAAGTTAAACCGGGCAACATATGCTCTGGAGTTCATCTCGCGATCACCCAGTTTCACCATATCATGTCCACCGGAGATCTCTTCCCAAATTGACTTATCGGGGTCCAGCGGCCGTTCTTGGTTCACGTACCCGAGCTCAACAGTCTCACCCAATTCAAGGGTTCCACTATCCGGTTTCTCTTCACCGGTAATCATCTTGAACAGCGTTGTTTTACCAGCACCGTTCGGGCCAATCACGCCCACAATTCCTCCTGGTGGCAGACTGAACTCCATCTCTTCAACAAGCAGCTTATCGTCAAATCCTTTCCTAACACCTTTTGCCTCAATTACTTTATCTCCGAGACGCGGTCCGGCCGGGATGAAAATTTCCATCTCTTCCCTTTTCTTTTTCCGCTCTTCAGACAACAGCTCTTCATACTGGTTGATGCGGGCTTTGCTCTTTTTACGGCGCCCTTTCGGATTCTCCTGAATCCACTCCAGTTCCTGCTGAAGTGTTTTCTGCCGTTTGGACTCCTCCTTTTCCTCCTGCTCAAGTCGTGTTTTCTTCTGTTGCAGCCACGAGCTGTAATTTCCTTCAAACGGAATACCCTCCCCGCGATCGAGCTCCAGAATCCAGCCGGCTACGTTGTCAAGGAAGTAGCGATCATGAGTTACAGCAATAACCGTTCCCTCGTATCGAGCCAGGTGCTGTTCCAGCCATCCAACCGATTCAGCATCCAGGTGGTTGGTCGGCTCGTCCAGAAGCAATACATCCGGTTTTTTCAGCAGCAGCCGGCAGAGTGCAACACGTCGGCGCTCACCGCCCGACAGATTTTCAACGGAAGCATCACCCGGAGGGGTCCGGAGTGCATCCATCGCCTGGTTCAGCTTGCTATCGATATCCCACGCGCCAATCCGGTCAATCTTCTCCTGCAGTTTCGACTGTTTTTCAATCAGGGCATCAAAATCCGCATCGGGGTTGCTAAACTGTTCATTGATCGATTCATATTCTTTAAGCAAATCCATCGTGTCCTGCACGCCCTCTTCAACGATATCGCGAACAGTTTTGGATTCGTCCAATTTGGGTTCCTGACTCAGATACCCAAATGTAGTTTTCTTCTGGCGGGAAATATCCCCGATAAAATTATCATCCAGGCCGGCGATAATTTTGAGAAGCGTACTTTTACCCGCCCCATTCAGACCGAGAACGCCAATTTTGGCACCGTAAAAAAATGAGAGATAGATATCGTTTAACACACGTTTGTTGGGCTTATATACTTTACTTACCCCAACCATCGAAAAAATTATATTTTGATCACTCAATAGACTGCACGTTTATTTGGTTTGATGGAATTTAGCAATTAAAATACAAATATTGAGCCGATTCTAAGAACAGCTTTTTCTTTTTGTAGTTGAAATATTTTGCAATTGAAAAATTTGTCCAAATATACACGACTCGTTGACTCAGATAGGAAAAAAACCGGGCTGTTAGTACTTTGCTGAAGAAGCGGCGCCCATATTGTGAAAAAATTGAAATTGCTATTAACAAACAATCAGACCTGATGACAACACGAAAAGACTTTTTCAAACTCGGACTATTGGGATCTACGCTGCTGATACCGGATGCCATC
>Ga0306867_1000120_pt1 | contig 52068 bp, 67 predicted proteins | sample AntRauTorckE6831_FD_190432 | JGI IMG/M metagenome (GOLD analysis project Ga0306867, IMG submission 190432) | Saline lake microbial communities from Rauer Islands, Antarctica - Metagenome Torckler E6 #831 (v2) (version 2) | ecosystem: Environmental > Aquatic > Non-marine Saline and Alkaline >...
TGTTCATTATTTTTGTGTTTAAAATAACTGGCTATAACAACGTGTATAGTTAAAAAGCCAATTAAGGTTAGTAATTAATTTAAAGTTTATTTATATGGCTTTCAAACCATATACCCAACCGTTAGCGGTCATTAGATTCTAACCACCTTAGAAACGATTTCATACCACTCCATATTTCAGCTTCAAAGTGGTAAGGTGATTCTGCATCAGGTAACTCTTCTTTTTTAAACTTATGTATAGCTTTTTTAATTTCGTCAATATTAAACGAACCGCTAACACCCAATAAAATCAATAACTGTTTTCGTGCTTCTAATTCAGTTATGATGTCGTGATTAAGATCATCGCTTATAATTGTTAATTTATCTTTCATGTCGTTACTGTTTTTATTTTTTACGTTTTAGCCACAATAATTCATGCACCATTCATTAAACATTTGTATCAATCTTCTGTTCTTATTCATCTCTTCGCTATAATCTGAAGAATCAATGAATTTATCTTTCAATTTCCGAACTTCTTTTTGTCCGAAATTCTCATACAAGCCTTTTGTTTTAGCTATTTTAATTAATTTGTTTTGCTCTTTTTTTAATGCTTTATCAAGATTCATATCTTTAAATTTTTACAGTGGCTAACACCACCTAAAGTTTATAATTTTCGTTAAATTCCAATCCTTAGCTTAAACGTTATCCACAATAAGAAGCAAATTCAATTGCCCATTCTTTAGGTGGTGTTTTACCTGCTTCTAAGTATTTTGCCATTGCAGCCATTATTTCACCTTGTCGTTGTTGGTCGTGAATCCATTTAGGCTTCAAGCCTAATGGTGGCTTCTCAATCTTATCGTGGCTAACAATGGCTAAATTTAATTGCTTAGTCCAATCTTCTTTGAAGCGCATCGGAATAGCTGTATTTTCTAATTGTTCCCAGTTGTTCATCCAGTCAATTACTGCATCTATTTGGTCTTGTGTCAAGATTTTCATATGTCAGTTAGTTCTCCATCCCATTCTTTACCATTTAGAAACCATTGCCCTTTTTCTTGATGGATATCTACTCCATCAATAGCATTCAACCTGTCTTTTGTAGTGCGTGTTGGCCAACCGCAGTGAGTTATGCTAGTTGTTCGTTTAGGGTCATGGTATTTATATGCTATTTCATTACCGTGTAGCTTCATGATTGTAACATTACGTAGAACTTCAACCTCCATATTCGCTTTTTTAAAGGGTAAAGAATTGTTAAAGGCGTTTACCGCCTCTTCTGTTATTTTTCTCATTTGTCCGTGGGTTAGTTTGTGTTATTGTTTGTTATTGTTACATTAAGCGCCGAAACAAGTAGCCGAGTACGTCCGGCCTATTCTGTTCGCAATAACGGGAAAACGCTTCTTTGTTGTGCATGTCCATTTTTTGGAAGAGCTTAAACGCTTGCGGTTTCACGCCGTTTACAAATGAGTCTATTATATATTCATAATACGCGTCGTCAGTTGGTTCAAGGTCTAACGATTCGGCAAGTTTAGAAGCTGGTAAGGTTTTCATGTGTCCGTGGTTTTGTGTGTTTGATTAATTGCGCCTGTTGCTATTATTATTTCCAGGATTCTAAAAGATCAATAGCTTCTTGATCTAAGTCCTTCAAGAACTCCGTGAATGTCGTGTAATGCTTTGAACACCTTACCAGCCCACTGAGGTTGATTCCAATGATTCTTTACAATGTCTCTGGCTTCCTTAATAGTTTGGGCTTCAATGTTAATATTAACACTTTGCCCTTCAACTTTATATCGGTGTACTTGTGTTTTTGCAAGATATTCACGGCGGCTAATTTTCCATGAAATTCCTTCTTCATCATAATACCAGAAAGTTTCGTGGCTAAGATTGTCAAAAGTGATTTTGGTTTCGTTTGTCGGTCTCATTTTTTCGTGGTTTGGTTGTTGTTAGTCTATTCTTTTGCAATTAACATTTGGCTGGCCATTAGATACCCAATTACATTTTTTCTTCATATTTTTACGCTGAAGAACCGTTTTCAATTTTAAATGATCGGTACTCCCGCTAAAAAAGAAAATAAATCTATCGTCAATTATAACCGGATTTTTAAGCCTTTCAACATCTGAAATGTTGACCTTTCTTTTACTTTTTAAGTTAATCGTATCAAAAAATGAATTAATTAAATTAACTTTGTGCTTTCTTTCCTCTTGCCTATTGTGCTCATTAATTTTTAAGGTCTCATCAAAAGGAATTTCATCTACTTTTGGGTCTATATAATCAATTTTCATGTGTTCGTGGTTTGGTTTGTGTTTAATTTTAGGTAGCTAATTATTAATAAAAAAGAAGAAAGGTTACCCTCTCTCCTTTTAATTGACATTTAGAAGTCTGCACTACCTACCTTTAAATTAAAATTAACTCCACAAAAGAATCAGGCATCCTGTAAAGAATAATATAGCTATACAAGACCAAAAGATGTCTGCTGCAGACATTTCTCCAAAAACTAAAATTGTTGTAATTGTTCTTCTATATTATTGTCCATACCTTCTCATCGTCCTCCGACGTACCTTTATGTTCGATTATTTTTGCTTGTTCTACGTATTTTCCAAGATCATTATATTGATCTATGTTTTCTTCCTTACTAATGTAAAGAGCTTCTTGACCTTCAGCCTTAAAGTCTAATACATCTTCTACAAAGCCTCCGTGAGATGGCCGGGCAAAGAGTAATAAAGCATCTTTACCCATTTCCTGTATCATAGTAGGCCTTTCTTGTATCCTCCAAGGGAGAACATGAATATAATCATCCTTATTGCTAAGAAGTCTCATCTTCATGTAGCTAGTATAGTCTATAGCGGGGTCTATCCCCATTATCTTATTATATCCTATACCCTGTAAGAGTTTTAAAAGGTGCATGTGAGTTCCGCACCCTATGTCGATGATAAATCTACCGTCAGAATACTCTATTAGCCATTTAACCATCGTGATGTCTGGCCTAAAAAATAAATTAAGTGCCATTGATTGTCATCCATTTATTAACATTAGTAATCTTCTTTTCATGATCAAAAGAGACTCTTCCAACTTTATACCTATATCTTTTATTGGTATAGTTGCTGTGATTATCTTTTACAAGTTCAGTTTCTAGATCTTTCTTAAACGTGTAAATTCTATGCCTTTTAAAACACCGGCCAAGGTGGGTAAATAATAGAGTTCGATCTGACCAATAGAAAGAAGGGGTATCTAACCACTCCTCTATATGATGTTCTAAGTTCCCTACGTAGAATGTTATTTTAAAAGGCAGTTTAGCAAACCTTTCCATAAACTCTTCTAGTTGGTCTTTATATAAGAAGGTACTATTAAATAGTACTATATCTCCTTCGTCTATATATCGACTAATAGTTTTAAAGCTAGAATGCTGTATTCCTAATAGCTTTTCAACTTCTCCAAAGAGTTGAGGAAAGTCCTCCATAAATGACTCAACTTCGTCATCTACAGAGTACTCGTTCTCAAGTATTATAGTTTTACGACCCATTATACAGGCTCCGTCACTCGCTCAATATAATCGGCAATATCACTAAAAGACATGCCCATATCATCATTCATAGTAGCCAAAGCTGTTACAAAGTCTTTCTTTGTAGCAAAGCTATCTAAGTCTTGCTTTGGCTCCTTAACCCGTAAATTGAGGTTATATTTCCACTCTGCCATCATGAAGTCAGGCATACCCACTTGCTTTAAGCGAGTCTCCAATTCTTTTGTAGATATACCATCACCCAAACCGATAAGAGGGGCATCTGCATCACTATCATAAGGTATGCCTGTAATTTCACACAGAACCCCCAAGCAACAATACTCGTATTTTCCAGTATATGACTTATTTCTTAGCACTTTCGAACCTTGTTCATAGTCTCCGCTTCTGAGAGCTTCTAACCATTGGCTTCGTAGTTCTTTTGGAAATTTTAGCTTACTCATGTTGTTTAATTTTAAGAGTTGTCGTTTTATCTGCCGCATTCGATCTCTAATAGATCGTTGCTTACTCCACTCAGTATAATTCTCAGCGTGCGGGTTAAACTTTTTTTGAAGCTCTGAGAGTTCTTCTTCCAGAACTTCTTTTGAAGTAATCATTTGTCTAACCGGAAGCCTACACAGACAGGGAATCGTGGAATTCCAGCATCTGTGCGTTCAAAGAATCGTATTTCCGCCTTTTGGCCTATAAAATCTTCTTTGTTTTTAAGGAGAGCTTCACGCTCATCATGACTTCCCTTAAGAGGAGCCCTAAAGATTAGGTCTTCTATAGAACATACAACAATACCGTGTTCTGGTCGGGCGTCTGCAGGAACTACATCTATTACTTCAAAAGCCTCATCTAAGAAGTCCTTGTATTTGAGAAGATCAGCACTTCTACCGCCTATCTTATAACCAGATGTATTATGTCTGATCATCGTACCTTCATACCCTTCTGCCAGAAATTCTGCATGGAAATTCCTTAGATCAGCTTCTGAAGTAACTAGACGAGACTCTATTATCTTTATGTTAGCAGAGTCCAGCTTCTTACCTACACGTTGAATCACACCATAGCGGTATGAATAATCAGCGTCCGATATGGTATCATAGATATGGTACGTCACTTCCTCTGTTTTACCTTCACGATACTTTTTGATGAGTTTCATGTTCTCTTGGAAAGATTTTCCATGAGCATAAAGCTCTCCATCAAGTACCATATCGGATTTAATAGGATCCAAAGATGCTTTAATATGATCAAGAGTGGTAATCTCTTTACCTCCTCTGGACATCAAAGTGATCTTATCTTTACGAATAATAGCCAGACATCTCATACCATCTAATTTAGGCTGGACATAGACAGGCTTCTTCTCGTCATCCCAGACTACTTTTTTAGCATGGTTACCATAAGACTTAGCAAGCATAGGCTCGATAACTTCAGTAATTTCTGCTTCTTTTTTAGTATCAAAGTAACCTTTACGCTTTTTAGCCTTAATCTTACTTTCCATTTCTGAAATAGCCTGTTCTTCAGGAGTCGTTTCATTAGCCCGGCCAACGTTCTTAGCCTTAGCGGTCTTACGATGCTCTACCGGATTATCTGTGCCTACTACGCCTGATTTCTGCACAATATCAGAGCCTTCTGTTAAGATAGCCCAGAACCGAATGTTATCAGTTGAGTCTTTAGTGTATAAAGTTGTCATAATTATTGTTTGTATAAAGTTTTAGCTATTTCTACGCAGTACTTGATTTGATGGTGACAATCGTGTATAGGATGATGTTCCGTACCTTCAAACTCCATTTCCTCCTTAATATGAGGAGCAAAATGAACCAATGTTCTTACATCTCGTTCATTTCTGAAGCTCCAAGGATACGATTTACCCACTGCCCTATAACCGGCGTCAAGTATACCTAAGTCAAACCTGTTAGAGTTCCCCCACACATTAATATTTTCAAGGCTGTTATATCTAAGGATAAACTCAGTAAGCTCATTAAATACCCTATGAATAGGCTTGGATATTATCATATCTCCAAACGCCTGATCTCGGGCTTCTTGAGACTGATCTAACCACCACGCTAAAGTATCTGCATCTATCCCTAGTCCTGCAGCTAGGCAACTCTTTAAATTCACTATTTCGTAAAAGTGGTTACCTGAAACCTCACCTGTCACTAGGTTAAAAGGAACTGCTCCTATACTAAGTATAGCTGCTCCCGGACTAGTGCCAAGTGTTTCAATATCAATCATTAAGTCAGTAATCATATCAATCCTCCATGTTGTTAACTTTTTGGTAAAATCTATCTTCTACTTTACTTATTTCTTCAGATAAATTGTCGTCTATATAGGCGTCTCTAGAGATATTATGAAAAGCACAAAAAGAAATGTTTCCAGAAGCAGTAGAAAGCTTCCTTTGTAAAAGACTTACATTTATTGTAGGGCCATTAAATCCCCTTAGAAGGGTTCTTTCCCAAAGGTCTTTAAATTTTGCTGTTAAGTTTTTCCTAGCTTCGTTTTTAAAATTTTCTTGTAGTCCCATAGTATTTTGATTAGTTAAAAGAAAAGGGAGCCAGGAGCCCCCTTTAACCGGTTTTTATTTGAACCTAGAAAATTGCTCTTCCAGACTATTGTTGACAGTCCTTTGACTCATGCCAAACATAGCCATACATTCATCTCTGTGGTGCAGGTATTCTGCTAGCTCAGCAGCTGCATTTTGAACAGATGCATTAAGGCTTACTTCTACTTCTTCCTTAGTCTTAGAGACCACTATACTATCCCAATCTTCAGCTTGTACGAGACGCCCAATAACAATCTGAATACCCAGACCTTTATCAAACTCGTCATTAGGAGAGCATACAGAAGCTTTACAAGAGACTGATGCAGATGGAGATGAATCTATTTCTTTGGTGTTATCTTTATAGAACGCCCCAAATGTTACTGCATACCCAAAGAAATTAGGAGATTGGTAAATCATCATAATACCATTATCTACAGGCACTTTACCTGTCAGAGGCAGTGTATACGATTGTGTAGCTATATCTCCAGTGTTGTCAACATCTATAACGTCTAGATCTACTGTTATATCGTTTAGTTGCATAATTATGTCCAGTTTATTGGTTTTAAGTTATTGTTTGTTAGAAAGGTATTGCACTTACTAAAATGATTGCACCCAAAGAATCCCTTATAAGCTGATCTGGGAGACGGGTGAGCCGCTTTTAGTATCAAGTGATTAGAGGGTTCTATCAGATGTTCTAAACTCTTACCATGATTTCCCCATAACATAAAAACAGTAGGAACAGGGCACAGGCCTAGAGCTTTAATAGCCCGACCTGTAAACCTGTCCCAACCTAACATAGAATGTGAGGCTGGCTGGCCTTTATTAACTGTTAAATGGCTATTCAATAACAAGACACCCTGTTCAGCCCACCGGGTAAGGTCTGGTGACTGTTTTACCTCTATATCTAAGTCTCCTGTTATTTCTTTGAATATATTTTCAAGAGAAGCAGGTATCTCTTCTTTCTGAGAGCTAAAGGCTAGCCCATCTGCTTGTCCATTGTAGTAAGGATCTTGTCCTACAATTACGACTCGTGTATTTCTGTAAGGAGAGAGCTTAAAAGCTCGAAACACAGAGTCTTTATCAGGATAAACAGTGACAAGCTTTCTAGCTTTAGCCACTGATTTACCTATATGTAGCATATAATCCTTAGTGAATTCCCTATGTAAGAATTCTCCCCAAGATTGCCCTAAGAGAGCTAATGCTCTACGCTGGCTTTCCATTTGTCCAGGTCTTCCAGGAGGAACTCTAATTCTATAGTACCATCTCCTTCATAGTACTCCCTGTCATATTTGAATTTACGACTAGCGTAATGCCAGCTAAGTAGCTCAAAATCTTTTTTCAGCTGTGTCTTTTCTTGTTCCATCCAAATTGAAGGAATAGATATACTTGCTACATCATAACTACCGGATGTCTTTACAGCAATAAACTTAGGATTTAGTAACTCATAACCTTCCGGAACTATATTCTGCAGAGCTAGCTGTTCATAGATAACTTGCTGCATCACATAATAGTTACTCTTTACCTGATATTTAAAATTAGGCAAGTGCACATAAGTACTCTTAAGATCCTGTACACTGACAGTTTTTCTAGTATGGTTAATGATAGCTAAATCAAGCTCTCCTCTAATAGGAAGGCCGTGCATCATCCCTTCTAGCTTTATATGAGTCATAACTTCTATACCATCATAGCTGTTACCGTCGATAGCATCAAATATAGGCCCAAGCTTCTTGTGACCCATGATGTTCATCTTAATCTGATTAAGAGCAAAAGAGCCATCTTCTGAATACGTCTTCTTACCTACAAGATTAGGAGCTTCTTCTATGTAAGCTTCATTAGCCTCATAAACTCCTTTAGCCTTTTTTAACAGAGTTTTATCTGTTTTAGGAGGGTTAGCATAGCTAATCCGGTAAGCTTCCATTAGCACATCGTCAGTTACATCTGCTGCATTAAGCACATGCTCACAAAACTTTATCTGATTAGATGAAGAGGGAGCAGATGATGTCTGTATGACAAACTTATCATTAAATTTTGCTTCATTAAGAAGCTTTTCGTCTATTAGTGTGCCTAGATCCAGGCTGTCTGATGTTACTTCGTCTAGCTCACGCTCTTTGTAACGGTAATAATTATGAATACCACCTTCCCGGAACTTCTTCATTGCTGAATAGGATACCGGTGTATGGTTCATATCCTGATGGGCTATCGCTGCATCTGTCATAGTAATAAGCCTTCTTGTTTAAAATGAGTAATTAACTCTTTATTAGAGTCTGTGTAAAATTTAAAGACAAACTTCCGATCACTCCATTTCTTTACCGGACGTAATCTGCCTGAAGGGGGGAAAGTTATATACTGAATAGTATCATTAGGCAGGATGTTCTCGTTCACTAATACATCCTGTAAATACTTCCAATAAAAGAACATGTTATCCATGTCCCAATCTACCTTTCCTGTGGTAGTATAAAAGTCCCACGTAATTATGAGGGGTATTTCTGAAGGGTTAAATGGTCTTAGCTGATCTTTAACAAACGGTGTGTAAAACTTCTTGAGTTCACCCGTTAGCTTACGTCTAATGTGGTAGCTATTAAAGCCGGCCATAAAGCTATTTCCAGATAAACTCTCATATCTGGGAGTACCAGCTGCCTGTGGATTAGCTACTTTCTTAGTGCCATCTTCTATACGTAAATAGCCCTTCTTATCTACACTCCAGTCTCCTACATTTATTTTATCCTGATAGGTAGGGGGTAGATCTCTGGGTTTCCATTTACCTTTTTGTCGTCTGTAATACTTCTTCCGGCGCTTCTTAGACATCTGCACCTTCTTAATATACTTTGATATCGTTAATGTTTGAATTGGATTCATTATAAGGGTAGCTTAAATTCAGATGGATCTAGGCCTATGTGAGTCAGTGCTTGCTCTACTATCTTTTGAGTGTCTTCCACTCCATTATCTTTAAGATAGTCTGAAAAATCTTTAGCATCATACTCGTCTCTGAAAAACATAGCAGGTATATCATACAGCTTCTTGATCTTCCAAGCAGCGTTTATACCGGCTCTATCATAGTCCATTAGTGTGTAAATAATATCAAATCTTTCTTTAAGCTCTTCAATAATATAATCATATGGAATCTGAGACTCTCCTTGCATAGCTATTGCAGGTATCCCAAATTTAGCTAAGCACATCACATCTTTTAAAGACTTCGTAATGACTAGCAGTTTTCCAGTTCTAGGTATTTGTACCCACCCATTAATTCTGTTTGTATTTCCTATAAATCTCCAAGAGTCTCGTGTTTTATAGAAGTATATCTTCCACTTCTGTCGTCCTTTATCGTCTAAACCAAAGTAATATGCTATTGCAGGTTTATCAATAGAATTTGTATAAAACAATCTACCGTTTAACCATACGGCTTTCACACCAAACACATTATAATAGTCTACAATCTTTTTTGTTAAATGGTACTGCTTCAAGTATCTCACATCTTGAGGGGTAAACGGCTGTCGTTTAATCTCTATGATACTCTTCTCGTTATTCTTATGCCTCTCATAGCTTTCTAAGGATAAGTCTGTCTTAGGAGTATAACCCTGTCTAGGATCTTTATGTGTTAAATTAAACTCTTTAGCAACTACTTCTAAAGCTGTATAAAAATCACAATGATGTATCTCTTTAACTATATCAAAACAATCTTTAGCTCTGGATTCTGACCAGTCTCTAAATAATAGCTTACCATCTACCCATTTAAAGGAGCAGGTTGGATTCTCATCTTCTCTTATAGGGCTTCTAAACAGTCCTCTATAATCTACAGGTACTCTTAAAAATTGTTCAAAGATCTCTTCCTGGCCTACTTGTGATAGAATTTTACTTCTACTCCAAAGTGTAGAACCTTCAATAGTCTCTTTGTTTGTTCCAAAATCTAATTGAGTCATAGGAGATGATTAAAAAAGCAAGACTACTATAATTGTAGCCTTGCTTTGATTTTTTCTTATAGGTCTTCTTTAGTATGCTTTATTTAAAACAGATCGTCATCATCTGAAAAGTTGAGGTTTGCACCATCTTCATCAGGAGCATTATCTGCTTCCATACTTTGAGTAGCTAGCCACTTGTTGTTAGCTGCTGTCTCTTTCTTGGAGAAAGCCAGAGGATTATCCTCTTTAGAAGCTTGAATAAAGCCTTTGTAGTTAGGAATATCAAAGTCAACCTTACCTTTGTACTCGCTGGCCGGCGCTTTGATTCTAACTACGTTGTTTAGACAATCAGGATTTTTCTCAAACCGATTAATCACTGTGTCAATAAAGTGTTCCCAGGATTTAATCTGACTAGGATCAATAAGGGCGTCTTCTTCCGGTAAGAACTTAGACATGATGTAACCGATACGGCCGGTCTTATTACTTACCTTATCTTGTGAATCTTCGTCACGTGGAGGCCATTCAAGTTTCTCTAGAAGAAACCCGCCTACTTCATTATCAGCAACATCTGTTTCTCCGGGCTGAGCTTTGAACGTGAATGCAAGGATATTAGGATACTCTGTACCATCTTTAGCCTTAATAGTACGAACTTCTGGAAGTCCGGCTAGTTTAACCTTGCCAAGAAAAGGGTTAGCCATTCTAGGCGCACCTGATGTATCTTGGATAGTGTCTTTACTGGTACCAAATTGAAAATTACTCATATATGTATCTTTATTATGTTTTAATGATTATTAAAAGAAAGAGGGGTATCTCTACCCCTCAATATACTTAACTGAACGGATCGTATTCTCCTTCAGCAACAGCATCTTCTGTCTCTGCTTCTGCCGTAGCTTCTTCAGCCTCATCCTCTTGAGAAGAATCGTCTACTGGCTCTCCAGTCAGATCTGTTTTTGCTTCTACTTCTTCTGAAGGCTCGTCTGCGATTTCATCTGATCCTTCGCCACGAGGTACAATTTGGAAGTAAGAATAACCTTCATTCTCACCTACCGGATTCAGTGTAAAGTTCTCAAACCGGTCTGAACTCTCTGTATCTATCATGTTGAAGTCTTTCAGAGAGTTTTCCAGTACACTGTATGCAAAGTCAGTAGCTTTATCAGCATCTCCAGCTTTGCCTTTGTAGAATACTGATTCTTCGTTTAATCGGATAGACACAAGAAGAACTGTTTCTCCTTCATGCTCAATCAGGTGAAACGTAAGACCATTCATGTTCATGTTCTTGTTAGAATAGAAACGGTCAGAAAGTTGGAACTTTCCGTTAGAATACTTGTATCTCAGATCGAAATCTTGAGTCTGTACTGAGCTTTTTCTTACCGTTGTTGCTTGTGATAAGTCCATATTAATTTATCCTATGTATGTTGTTGTTTTACGATTAATCGTGTTTGCTAGTGCTTTTTACGAGCTTAACTAGCTGTTCTCGTCTGTACCATAGTACTCTTCCATTCTGTTCATGATAGGTTCTAAATCATTGGGTATAAGAGCATCTTCAAACATACCCATTGGAGATTTGGAGTTACAAATACCGTCTGTTCTTGTTCTAAAGAAATAGGACGGTTCTTCCTGGCCTTCAAGCTTCTTAATCTGCGTGAAGAATACTACTGTAAAGAAACCTTCTAGAGTTATATGCTGATCTACCAGCTTACCGGCAGTCTTCATCTTACGCTCTTTTTGATAGTCTTTTTCTACTATCTCATCATGAGTCAAGATGATAACATATAAGTCATCTCTTAGTTTCTGGTGCAATTGAGGCTTAACTATATTTACCATATGCTGAGCCATAGCACTGAATTTGTCATATCCTTTCTCTAAGGCCTTATCTACAAATTCCATACCTACGATATACTGAAAGTCATCAACGACCACATAGTTGATGTGAGGCATCTTAGCTGACACATTTTTAAGTATAGCTACTACATCATCAGACGTAGTTGCTTCGAGGTAATTTTTGTTCTCTTTATTGTATAGCTTACGAGATCCCTGAAAAGGGAAATCTTTACCAGCTACATTAATCACGAGAGTCTTGGTATGATCCAAGTTTCTCAAACCGGTACTTTTTCCATGACCGGAAGGCCCGGCCACTCCTACAAGTTTACTCATATTAGTTGAATTACTTTCTGATTTGGATTAGGGGGACATAATTCTGGATTAGCAGCATACTTTGTGTCTTCCGGAGTCAATTCTTTGGGCTTATTGACTTGCTCGAAGTGTCCACATTCTCCTACAAAAGAGAGTGCTGTAATAATGTTATCTAGTCCGTATGAATTCTTTAGTATATGAAGACTTCTGAATCTATTAAAACCTTTTGTGTTATTAAATAAAGGTATTTTATATCCTTTGAACTCTTTAATATTCGATTCTGCAGGATTAAATATAGCACAGACAAAATCTGCATCTTCATACATATTACCTGACCCTTTAAAGTCCTGTTTCTCAGGAGTAAGATCAAGTTTAACTCGCCGTGTCGTATCAGCTATATTTCTATTAAACTGGTTGACTGCTATAGGACTCCAACCATATATATCTCTTAGCTCACCATAGTACTGTGAAGCTTTATCGAGGGTTTGCTTTTCACTATACCCTCGCTCATTCTTCCACTTACCATTATGATCACCTAATACAACGTTTATGACATTAGGATTATCAGGATAGTACTTGGTGTAGTATTGAGTAATCATCTCTGGCTCACCCTTAAGGTTCACCTCTTCATAATAAACTCTGGTACCGCCTTTAGTAATCTTGTAATGTTCTTTAGAAAACTTCTTAATCACTTTACCCTTAGGGTTCTTGTGATCTACTTTTACTATGTCTTCATCGTTACTTTTAATAAGAAAACCTTCAGACAGGGATATACCTTTACACTGCATGTACATACCTGTTGGATGGGTAGCTCCATCTATAATCTGAACTACATCAAACATTTCTTCAAAATAGTCTCTACACTCTTTTATCTTAGCATAGACTTCTGGAGTAATTTTACTTCTATCTGTTCTCCAACCAAGTACTGTGGGAACATCTGCAAGGATGTTATACTTAAGCCACAGTCTTAAACAAACCCATTTGGCTATTTTATGGGTCTTAGATCGTTCCATTGATCTGTAAATGATACGGAGCTTCTTATCCGTCCTCTCTCTGTTTGCCATATACCACGCATACGGGTTAAGTACAAACATCTCGTCAACTAAAGCAGTCTTTCCTGTACCAGATTCTCCGCCTATCATGATGTAAATACCCTTACCGATTCCGATATGTGGATTTAGTTTAGAGAATCCTACCGGGATGAACGTGTTATCTCCTCTAATACCTTTCTCAACTTGGTCGAGAAATTCATCATAATCAGAGTTAATAATCATATTTCGTCCATCTGTCATATAAAAACCTCATAGCTATCTGTGGTATCGTCAGTAAAGTCAACCTCATACTTTTCCTTGAGAATGTCCCAGTCACGGGAGTAAATAAACTTCTGAATACCTTTTCTGATTAGATTCTTTTCTTTAGCCCACTGCACGATCTTTAAAACTTCTTTGTGCTTCTTGTTAGTCCTAACTACTTTAGTATAAGACTCGGCCACTTCTTCCTGAGGCCTATCTAAAGACTTCAAAGAAGCTGAGTGTTTACCTGGGCCAAAGCTTATACGATCCGGATATATGTCAAAGAGTTGCTGGAAATTAGTCCAGTGATTAAATACTTCCTGTTTAAACTTATTCGTCACTTCTAGCATATCAGGTACAAGCTTAGGGCCAGTCTTCTCCAGGTATCCTCTATCTATGAGATCTTTCATACCTCTTGGACTGATTGGAGCTACATTCTCTGTATACTTATAAATAATAGCTACCGGAGAGCCGCTCTTACGTTCTTGACGCTCTCCATTTTTAATAGACTGCTTGTCCATGTGTAAGACGTAACAGAGCATATATTGCTCTATTGACATCTTATGTTTTACTAAGAAGTCAAAATCTACTTCAATTATCATTAATACTTCTTGTTATATGTTTATTTCATCTATTCTGTCTATCCAGTTAACGTTAATTGACTCCTTCTGTCGACTACGTAGCCAGACTTCATCTTGTGTATTCCTTATGTAGATTTCTACTTGAAAGGCTCTTTTACCTTCTTCTTGCCTAATCATTCTACCTAATCTCTGAATACTCTGTCTGGTTTTAGACGACCCTGAGGTTACAATAGAAGCGTTTATTCTGGGTACATTAAAACCCTCATCTAACGCTCGTGCTGTACTAATAAGACGTATACCATTATCTTCTTCTTTAAAGAGTCTGATAGACTGGTCTCTTCGTCTGGTCTTACCTAGTCTTTTAAGCTTTTTCTTAGGATATACCTTCTTGATATTAGCCCACGAATGGGTAATACCGGTGTCTAAATCTTTATACTTGGTCTTACCGTTTACTTTAGTGGATTTAGCAACGACTTCATCTGTTCCTTTTACCTTGATAAGCGTAGCTAGGCTACTGTGGTAAGGAACTGCAATATCTGGGAGCTCTTCTGCAAGTCGGTCAGCAAAGTCAGTTGACTCACTGAAACTTATGAAAATATGGTCAGAAAACCTATTTATAATCTCCTTAGCAGCAGTTAATTTTGAAGGTAACTCATACAAAAAATGTTTCCGCTTCTGAACAATTCTAGAAAACTGAACAGCATGAGTCATAATTGCCCCTTCATCCCAACCTATCTGTCTGGCGTAATCTCGTCTGGCATCTTTATTAGAGAGACAGTCCATAGCTGTTCCAAACTCAAAGTCAAAGGTCTTAAAGTACTTATTATACTGTCTACCTAGCCGGCCATAGTATTCCTTTTCTTCAGGACTCATATCTATGCCTAGATTAAAAATAGTATAGTCACTTACCCAGTTATTAGCTGTAGCTTCTTCTAGACTAACTGTGTCTATAATAGGACACAACTTTTTCATTCTAATGAACTTGGGATCTGTGTCATCTATAGTAGCAGTAGTACCAAATATAAAATTATAGTTAGTAGCTTCAAACACTCTGCCATGTTCAGGTGAGTGATACCGATGAAACTCATCAAGTACCAACAGTGATGTTTCTCTAGGAGATTCTAGGCTATATATATTGATGTATGTATTAACTACAAATACACGGCTAGGAAAATCGTAATACTTTAACTTCTCTTCCCAGTCTTTCTTAAGTTCTATACTAGGTACAATAACCGTAAGATCTCTCTGAGTCTTAGCATTAGGACTATTAATAAGACGTTCTGCAGCCATTAAAGCTGTTCTTGTCTTACCAAATCCGGTAACTGCTTCCAGAGTGCCCTTACCACGATTAGCTTGCCACTTATCTACTATCTCTACCTGCCTGGCTGTACGGGTAGGATCATCTCCTCCCTGCGATACATTAGCTTGAAAAAGATTAGTCTGGCTCATTCTTCATAGTGCTTTATAAGAAACTCTATCGTGCCTTTATTCTTGTTACTGAGGCTATCTATGCTTCTAAGAGTCTCTAAATGTCTGTAGTAAGCTTCTCTGTGATATTCTCTCTTCATTCTAAGATAAAAGTTTTTATTATGCCTAATGACTTCCTCAAGCCCTTCAATTCTACATTGAAGTTTTTCTATCTGCTCTACAGCGTCTTCTATACTAGTAGGATAGTCTTTATCGAGAGTATTAACTATTTCTTCTCCCTCATAAGCCTGAGAGTTGGCTTTTAACTCACTGGCAATTCTTTCTGCCTCTTCTTCACCAATGATATCTACGTTTTCTATAGGTTTATTGTCCATTTTTATTATCCATTTGATCGTATCGAATTCCTGTTTCCGGATCTGTGATTCTTTCGTCCAGAAGTCCTACATCTAAGGCTTCAGACTCTGTTATAAATACTACACGTTCATCATTAAATAGGTCAAGATCACCAAACTCTTGCTGTACCTCTTCTATAGGCACTATCCAAGTTTGATGTAATCTATTGATCCTTTCCTCATCAGATTTATCTGATATAAGCACAAATAAGAAGTTGCCGCCTTTTATCTCATTGACACACTTCATACAAGGCCCATCTGTGTATGTATTCATTACATCTGTCCGGCCTTCATCATCTGAATTTGTGAGTTGTTCACAAACTATACATCGTGTTACTATAGGGTCATTCATATTTTAGTGATCCCAATGGTCGGTTATAGCGCACTCTGCGATAACTGGTACGCTGGTTATAATTATCTGAGCTGCATCAACTAGATGTTTTTCTAGTCTAATCTTCCACTCCTCTGCAAATGAGTCTTCTGCTTCTGTCTGAAGCTCATCGTAAACAGATAAAACAATATTAGCCGGGTAGTTGTTCTCTTCTATATCTTCAAAAGCATTAACCATAGCTAACTTGGTGATGTCTGCATTAGTACCCTGAATAGGAGTATTCATGCCAGCTCTTTCTATCTTGCCAAGAGTATAAGAATCTTGAGTAGCCCAGGCTTTTTCATGCCCCGGAAACCATCTTATTCTACCATATGGAGGAGCTGTCTTTATATACCCTTTATCCATAGCAAACTTCCCAAATTTAGAAAGCTTCTGATCTACATACGGAACCTTAGCAAAGAACCCATCAATAACTTTTTGAGCTTCTTCTTTAGGCACATTCATAGTAGATGCTAGTTTCTTAGACGACATACCATAAGCTAATCCATAGTTAATAGTCTTCTGAATATCTCTATAGGTAATGGCCGGATTCTTAGGATAGGGGTTTCTGACTTCTGACTCAGGTATGTTAAACGTTTCTGCACATAAGACTGTATGAAGGTCTAAACCTTCGTTGAAAATCTTAAGCCACAACGGATCTTGACTAAACTCTGCTAATTCTCTAAGCTCCATAGCTGCATAGTCACCGCCTACTATCTTCCACCCCGGCCGGCCAACAAAAGCTTTTCTTATAAGAGGGCCAAACTTACCTCTGGCAGGAATCTGATTAGTATTAGGCTGTTTAACGGATATACGGCCTGTCTGCAGTATTTGCCAGTACTCTGGATGAAATCGTCCAGTCTGAGGCTTATAAGCTTCTTCGAGTAAAGAATAACCAAATGAGGATGAGAGCTTACTAAGCTTATTCAACTCACGTAGTTCTTTCACTATCGGATGCCGGTCTTGATACTTCTGGAGTATAGGATCTGCTGAAGAGTCTACATTAATACCTAAGAGATTAAGTAACTGAACCTTCTGTTGAGGAGAATTGTAATTGATAGTTACTTTTCTCTTCTCAAAACCAAATAAATCTCCTTGACTATAGGAAGGTACAAACTTACCCAACCGGTCGGACTGTATGACTAAATCATCTAGCTTATCCCGCTGATAACCAAACTCTTGTTCTATTTCAGCTGATGTTTCTTTCCACTGATCCTGGTCTATACCTACACCATTGTATTCCATATGAGCAAAAGCACGTACAACTCTATTCTCTAAGCCGAGTACAGTATACTTGTCATTAACATCTTCTCGTCTGGCTAAGCCATAATCTACAAGATGAGCCATTTGACCGGTCTTAATCTTACTAAGATACTTAACATCTTCTGCTGCATAGTTAATAACCCGTACAGATAATCCTCTGTGAATTTCACCTCGTACTGCTTTATTTAGCTTACCGTTAGCGTACTTGGAAGCTAAGGCATCCAAAGCTAACTGTCTATTCTTGAGTCCGGTAGTGAGAATACACTCCGCTAAGAACGTATCGTATACCCTGGGAACCCAAATACCCTGATGGTAGAAGAATCTAAGATCAAACTTAGCGTTTTGCAGTAAGTAAAGCTTATCTTTCTTCTCCAGTAAGTCCTTGAAGTTAAGTATATTAACAGTGCTGGTATCAATGACAAACTGGTTGTCAAAATCACCAAACTGTAGTAATAAAACGTTGTCTTCATAAGGATCAAACCCTTCAGTCTCAGTATCTACCTGTATCTCAGGCTTATTGCGGAAATAATCATACACATCTTGTACAGTAGCTTTATTGACAAACGCATCTATCTCAGACCCTAATTCTGTCCGGTTACTTATAAAATGTATCATAACTGCTTAAAAAATTTAAACATACTAGTCCTCGTCTTCCGGGTTATAATATTTGTGATTGTTTAGGTAGTCTTCATACGTACCATTTACCCAAAATGCCGGAATAGGATCTTTGCTAATGATCTTCTTACCTAGAATAGGGTATATCTGTAATGAAGGTTTTCTAGGTATACCTTTGATAGGTGCTCCTAAGTCAGCTATTAAATCATGTCTTGTTGATTTTGAATCTCCTTCGTGTGTCCATCTTAAATAATCTTGGCACATGCCTACTTCACCTTTATTAATATTGAACTCTTTAATGGTCTCTTTTCCGTTCAATACCTTAGCTATCATACGCTTGTAACACACGGCAAACTTCAGATCTATGTTGTTTTCTTCATCCATAAGAAAAGCCCCTGCTATTACACAGGGGCGTTTAATTATTCAGTCAGTTCTTTCTGCTGAGTAGCTGCCTCTTCACTTACTTCTGTGGACTGTTCTAGAGCCTCTGTAAGTTTTTCATAACGGTACTGCCACGAGTGCATCTGAGAATGGAGTTTTTGGATATTGTCATGGAGCTTGTCCATGCGTGATTCAGAAAGTTCACGAGCCCGGTCAATGTCTTCTTTTGACATTTCAGTAACTGGAGTATAAGATCCATCCTGTTCTTTCCAGTGAAATATACCGGTTTCTTCTTCTTTCTTATCCTTGCTATTCTCGATGTCTTCTTTTTTAACTGTTAAGTCTACTTCTTTCATAAGTTTACTCGTCTATTTATGATTAATTGTTATTTTGAAAAAGATGGGGAGAGGCGGAGGCAAGCCCCTCCCCGTTGTGCAGTGGGGAAAAATCTCTATAATAGAGCCAAAACTCCCACTGCTAAAATGTGGTCAGTAAAGAATCTTTCATCTTTCTCAACTGCTGCCTGTAGAATGTACTATCTATAGCAGATGTATGAGAGTAGATAAAAGTTCTGTCCTCTTTTAAGCATACTTGAAACGTCTGGCCTCGGCCCATATGGGTATAAGACTCGTCTAAGCATGCTATTACTAGAGGAGTATTATCTCCCACATCGTATACATCTGGCTCTGTGGCTACCATGCCTAGTCTAATGACATAAGCTAGTAGTACGATTAGAAGTAATGTTCTGATCCGCATAATTTATAAGGTTAGTTAAGGTTACTGCCACTCCCATTCTAAACAAACTTCTTGTACTTCACGGGTTTGAAAGTCTGCTACTTCTATAGATCTAACACAGACAAGTTCTGGCGGTTCTGGGTCTGTAGATCTACAAGATGAGAAGGCTAATGAGGTTAAAATAAGTAGTACAAAGGTTAGTGCTTTCATAGTAGTGTTTGTTTTAAGTTTGTGGAGGTAAGGGGAGTTGAACCCCTGTGTCACTTGATACTATATAATTTATTGTACAACTATTGTCATCTTATATTTGAAGAGTTTACGATGACTGCATATCTCTTAGGAACTCTGTTGATAGACCAGTAATGTTCCCCTTATAACTGGTGTTCCAGTAATTATGACGCTCCTTAATCCCCTATTACTATCAGGAGGAACGAGCAATCTACGCAGCCACTCGGGCTGGTTGTGCTGTAGCAAGGCCAATATGACCTACTATTTTAGATGTAACTTGTTCGTCAGTTAACTTTACGTTTGATAGTACGGTATCAGCGAGTTGTAAATTATACGTTTGTCAAATGGTCGATTCCAGTATACCCCCATTTATAGATTTGTAAAAGTTATTTAAACATAAATAATTATGTTATAAAAAGAAAAAGAAACCTGTATAATAGTATACAGATCTCTCTTTCACTCATAGCCCGACTTAGGCTGATTCTCTTCTAGCTTTAGGAGATTTGCCCCTAAGCGTACCTTTTCCGGAGTTAATAATCTGCTTAGCTACATCAATAGTCAGTCGGTTCTCCGGGTATGATAAGCATCATACCGTCAAACTCTTCATCTGGTTGATACATGTCTGGCCAAAGTTCTTCTAGTTGTTGTTCGTCCATAATAGTGCCTCATTATTAGTTATTGGTTTTTGATAAATTGGACAAATTGCCCAAAGTCTTTTTGTATTTCTTTAGCACACTGCTTAAGAGTTCCTTCAATAAAATCAAGTTCACTCTCACAGTATCCTCTTACTAAAGATACAGCTTCTTGGTCACTATTCACATAATTAGCCAAGAATTTAGCTATACCATTAAGCTCTTTACAATTTTTGTAAGTCTTAAACAACCTCTTATTGCTCTTCTTAATAGTATTATAATGCCCAGGTTCATTTGTTCTAGGAAAACCACAAGACTCTCCTATATATTCACCTGTTACTGAGTCAAGTGTTCCATCTAACATCATTTCTGCTATTTCGCCCATTGTGCTCCTTATTAGTTTTCTATAGTTATAAAGTGAGAGTTTTCAAAGTAACCAGGTCTATTGTTATAATTCATTTCCATGGTCATAACGAGATCAAAATCAAACCACTTAGCTCCTTTAGAATTAGACTCATCCATATCTATAGGCTTATTAGTATCCTTATAAATGTTGATCATTTCTAAAGTCCTCTCTAGTGTATGTCCTGAACATATTAAATCATCAACAAATACATGATATATATTTGGATCATTGAAATGATCAAAGGACTCATAGCGGCTTATTCTTTTATATCCTTCTAAAAACCTTCTATGACTAGATGCTCTTACCCTACAGTTAATTAGAAGTATATTAAAGTCTGGATATATTTGCTTAATTATACTAAGCATCATAGCTCCAGAAGTACCTACTCCATAAAAAACCCATTCTTTGCCCATAGGTAATACCGTTAAAGCACTGTGTAAAAGTATCCTAGTCCTATGTATTGCTGCTTCATAAGAAGAGCAGATAGGGTACTTAAATTCTAAACCGCTGTTGTCTTTTAATATTTTAAATTGTCTAGACATTGACTTATTGTTTTTGAGTTAGTATTTTGCCTCCGTTGCAGAGTTAATAGCTCTATCACCTCCGAGGCTGAAATATGTAGTACGAGGTCAGAAGTCGGGTTGGCTTTTCTCACATGTTGGTCATAGAGAACTGATTTGTCCCCGATAGCTTCACAAACTGCTACATTATATAGCACAGATATGGGTTCCCACATTGAGGTGGATATGCTGGTCTGGTGTAAAAATGTAGTTAAATACTCATTAGAGGACGCTTTTAGAAAGTTTCCTCAGAAAGGCCCATTGTTGTATCACAACAACAGGCTTTCTCAATATGAGTGTTTAAAGGTGAAGGGAAAACCCTAAGTAGTCGCTACTCTATTTAGATTGCTCACACTTAAGTGAGTGAAACTGGTCTGATACTGCTGTGTTGGATTATCCAACCTCTTGTGCAATTATCAGTATAGCTAGTACAATGACTACACTAAATAACATTATAAAAGAAAACTTCTCTTTCTCGTAAAAAGGACCAATGTAAGGGTCTTCTTTATATATTTTCAACTTTCTAATGTCATTTAGTGAGTTTATACACTGTCCTATGATAAGGGCTATAAATACATAAGTTAAAGTAAGTAACATGTGCCTCCACTAGTTATTAGTTGTTATGTTTGTTAGTCTGGCTATCTACACCACCTGCACCAGGCTCTTCTGACTGAAATAGTACAATCAGAAGTAAGATTATAAATGCCAGTGTAAAGAAGTGTATTGTGTACTCTGCTAAGGTTTCCATTTTTCCGGGCTATATTGTTTCATGTATCTGTCTTCTCGCTCTTGATGTATCAAGTCGAGTTCTGCTCTCACCTCTTCAACACCATCTTGGTCACCTATCTTATGTAAGGTTCTAAGAGTGTTATTTAAAGACTTAGCACGTTCTCTAAGTTCATGATCAGTAAGTTTATTTAGGTTAATCATAGTCCAAATGCTGAGAGTATGAGTATAAGTATGGGAATAACAAACATTGCTATTACTATACCGGACGCAAATAGTACTATAATTTGCTTTCTTGTTAAATCATCTTTTGACACTGTTCCTCCGTTGTTCAATTTGACCTTCCCATTCTCTTTGTAAGTACTCAAAGTACTCAAAGTATACACCATCATCAGTACTAAGAGTAGTAGGAATATCAAATCCGTGCTCGTAAGCATGGCCAGATACGCCTAGCATGATGGTGCCATCCGTATAATTACCAAACAATTGGCCTAATATACATTGCTGACAACTAGATATATAAAAAGCTTCCATGTCTATTTCTTTATACCAATCGGGTCTTGCTTTATCTAAAAGCTCTACACCTTTCTCTACAAACTCTACTATGTCCTCTTTAGTAAACCTGTTTTCTGAATTCATAATATTCTATTGTGTTATATTAGTTTTAATTTAAAAAGAGGTAAATCGTAGGCTGCTAAGCCTGCGATTTACTGCTCCTACTTTCTAATATTATCATCTTCACGTGTTCCTCTATAACCGGAAGATCTCTGATTTGCTTAAGCAGTTTGAGAGGTCTATGTGTTTTCTCTAAATGCCTAACAAAGTTAAATACAGATGCTGCACCTCCATCTTTTATGATGCGTATAAGAATATCAAACTGATTATTCGGAACATGTAGACATCCTAGTTTAACTCCATTTTCAAGTCTTTTGCACTTATAATCCCCAATTGTTATTGTTGTAGTTAAAGGGTTTGCAAAAGTACCATTATAATAAACTCTTCCATAAGAGCTCATTAAACTATCTTTTTGGATGTCATACTTTTCTGAATACTGATCTCTATCTCTAATGTGACCTTCAGTATTATACATGGGTTTATTCCAAATACCCAGTTCTTTACACACGTCGATGAGATAAACTTGTATCTGTTCAGCTCTAGCTTTAAGCACTACTTGATCTTTTCTTACTGTTACATATGGAGACCACATTGATGTGCTTTTTCGACCAGGTTGATCTACTAGCCAGTAGTCACCGTCTTTATGGTCTTTGATTATCCTAACAGGGTCATTAAGATCAAACCCAAAATAGTCTTCCTTTACGCCCACCATAAAAACCCAATCCGTAGGCCCAAATTTAGCTTTCTCACACTCTGCAGTTTTAAGTGTATTTAGTTTATGTTGTAGTTCATTTATCTGTTCCTGTATCTGAGTTGTTGACATTGTTGACATAATTATACCTCTAGGTTTTTTAGTTGTTCAGAAGATCTTTTAAAAGTCTCTTCATTAAAAGTCTCTTTAAGTAATTCTTTTGGAATTAATGTAGATTCTGTTTTAACAAATCTACCATCTTTGGTTACCCAACACATGTAGTACTTGTTATCAATTACTTTTGTTTGTCCTAGAAAGTTAGGATCATCAAGTTTGTTGTATTCTTCGTGAGTTATAAGCTCAAAATCTGTTAGTTTATTCATGATAGTGTTCCTAAGTTGTATGTTAAGTGGTGTGAATAAGGAGTGTAATGTGGGTACTGTTGTAAGAGTATCGTGTGCAATAATGTAATACTAGTACAATAAAGGAAAATAGGTAGTGTGGGAATTAGGTGAATAACCCCTGTGTGAGTCCTGGTCAACGAGTAGATTAACTAAAGTTTAACTAGAATTAGGCCTCTAGTGACCTGATTAGCAATCTCTAGCCCAATTATAGGAGCGATCTCTAGCGAACAGGCTGGAAAAAAGAATAAATCTAGGAATATGATCTCTAGTGACTACCCCTGCAAATAAAATAGCACGAGAGCCTATCAGACTCCCGTACCGTACTCAATTTATGCTGTGGCTTCTGGCTATGCAGTAAGCTCTTTCTCCTTACTCTGCGCTTTCTCGGCGCTTTGTTCGGTTGCTTCTGAGCTCACCTGATCACCGGTGGTGTAATCAAGCTCATACACATCTTTGGTCATCCCTGTGTGAGGAATGAACGTGTGTTGAGGATCACCGATTACCACATCAGCATTGGTGAAGATCGCCATACCATTCGAGTGCAGGTAATTACCCTGACCGTCTTGCTTGGCGCTCTTCTCGAGATTGGCTTCTTCCCAAGAACTAGGCTTGTGAGTTTCCGTGATCTCGAGTCGAAGACGTGCTTCACCAAGCATAGGATTGCGTATGTCCAAGGACACATAATCCTGATCTTCCACACACTGACGTGCTTGTGGTAGTGCTTGTGGCAAGAGCTTCTCAAGGTCGGCAAACGTGGCGCTCAACCATACAGGCTGTGCACTGTTACCGCCAAAGCTCTTGGCTGATGCCATGAAGTTACCTACAGCACGCCTACTACTTGGGCGTTGGATGTGCTCGGCAAGCACAAGCTGTACATCAGCCTCACCATTGGCTGGTCGAACTGCTATCACTTTGGTATCACCAATGTTAACTGTTACATTGGATAGGCGTTCTTTTACGAATGAAGTATTCATATCTATCTCCGTTTTAATTAGGGGATTAAATTTATTCAAAGCACCTTTTGACTCGCGTGACGTAACTTTTACGCCCCGGGGTACTTTGAAGCTCGTAAATGAGTAGGGGTCATCTATAGAGGTGGTCTCTGTGTGTACAAACTCACCATTTTTTATAAAAAGATCCCCCCGCAGATTGAGCAGTCATACGGGGGGTGTTTAGCTAACGGAGCTAGAACATAGCCTTAAAAGTGGGACTCCTAAAAAATTTTTATATTTTTTCTTGACACACATAGTCTATAACATTATCTTGACGGAGCGCATTACAATCAAAGGTAGATGGTCGGGCTCATAACTCGACGGCTGTGGGTTCAAATCCCATGTGCGCCACTAACTGATACTTAATGATAACCTATGATAACCTATATTACATATAAACGTTTTGCCGGCATAGTAGGAGTTGATCCGACCGGGGAGCTTTGTATGTAGTTATGCTTTTGACGACAGCATGATGATACAAAGCCCCTCTGATTGACTTCAAGCGGGCTTTCTTATTTTAAACTAGTAGCATTGCAGACGGTTGAACTCGCTACCTTTGGAAGGTAGATAATCCGCTGGTTCGAATCCAGCCTACTAGACACAGGGTTCCACATGAAATAACCCCTCTTGAAAGATAGAGTACGGTAAGAACCGGTAAGACAATAAAAGGTGGCTTTGTAGGAGCTAGGTATGTTGGGGGAAACGCCGCTGACTGTAAATCAGCTGCCGAGAGGATAAGTGGTTCGAGTCCACCCTCCTGCACAAGACTGGCCACAAGCTTTAACGGTGAAGCACCGGTCTTTTAAACCGGGGAACGGGGATCATTACCCCGGTGGCTGACAATATTGGAAGGATAGCTCAGTAGGTAGAGCGCTTGGTTGAAGCCCAGGGTCTTGCAGTGGTTCAACTCCACTTCTTTCCACTAACTTAATCCGGATAACATGTATACTATTATAACACTACTGCAAATACTGGTAATTACGATCTATGTAGCCTTTATTTATAAGAGGTATGGTAAGCTGACGAGTATTTCAGCATCTACGTATTACTTAGAAGGCAATGATAGATGGTACTTTTTGGCCTTTTTGTGGTCTGTAGCTTTTCTTAATCTCTTTCAGGGTATGGAAGTATATGGATTTCTCGGAGCTGCAGGTCTAATGTTTACAGGAATCACTATTGATCATGAAAGTTCTGCAGCACACACAGATAGAGTGCACCAAGTCGGTACAGTAGGAGCTATTATTGCTATGTTTATAGGCTTATGGGTGATACACGGCATGTGGATACCCACAGCAGTCTTAGCAATATCAACTGCACTACTATATAAAAACAGGTACTTTATATGGTGGATTGAAATAATAGCTTTTGCCTTAGTGATGATTAGTTATTTATTACGATAATGTCGAACGGTCTAGTAGCTTAATGTAGAGCACACCACTGTCACTGGTGTAGATACGGGTTCAAGTCCCGTCTAGACTGCTATTAACCCTTTAATGGACGCTAAATGATTTATGTAAGTGCATCTAACTATGATAGAATAGGGAGGATAGTTCAATTGGCAAGAACGTCTGCCTTGCAAGCAGAAGATCAGGGTTCGATTCCCTGTCCATCCACATATGCCTTCAAAGCCTTTACTGGATGAGGTTCAGTTTTGTAAACTGAGGAAGCCGGATCGTTACCGGATGGGGGCTCTATCAACCTATATAGTTGAAAAGATACAAAATCAACTGATAAGGTTGAACACGCAGGATTGGTGTTAATTGGCAACATTCCTTCCTTCCAAGTAGGAGCTATCGGATCGTACCCGGTATCCTGCACTTTATTAAGGATAAGACTAGATCTTAATGATGCTTATGATTATACTAGATACTATAGCACTCACAAAACGTAACAAACCTAGCCGCACCTTAATACTACCCTAATGGACTCTAATGATAGCAATACTAGAACACAAGAAGAACTTCAAGAAGCCTCAGATAAAGTAGTCCAGGATTCTTTTAGATAAGGGCTTGTAGCTCAGTTGGTAGAGCAGCGTTCTCATAAAGCGTAATGCGTTGGTTCAAATCCAGCCAGGCCCACAATGACTTCATGGCTGAGAGGTCTTAGGCGCAGGGCTGCAACCCCTGTTACGTGGGTTCGAATCCCTCTGAAGTCTCATATGCTCAGGTATACCCTCCGTCTGATACACGGTAGAAAGGTTAGTAGGTACACGTTGGTTCAACTCCAACCCTGAGTACTATACCCGGTAAGGTATAAAATGCTGATTATAGCCAATATTATATCGGATCGGGTATAATATACTCTCTTACTTCAACTGGATAGAAACAGAGATTACGAATCTTTGAGTGCAGGTTCAAGTCCTGCAGAGAGTACATTGTATTTTAATTTTAATACTCATATCTATGTGAATATAAATATTGCCTCTATATGTTAATGGTAGACGGTCTCCCTTACATGGAGAAAGCGGAAGTTCGAATCTTTCTAGAGGTACTTTTAATAAATATGCACAATCTGTTTGATTTTGTATACAGAACTACTTATTATCGAGACATGATAATTCAACACCTACATAGTAATCAGTCTTTATGGTCGCTCAGACAGCGAGGAGGCCGAGCTATGTAGTTAGTATATGAACTTTACTGACCAACAAGCCCCTATAAAGGCCTCTTTCCTAACAGATTGAGGCCTTTTTTAGTTATTGGAGAATAGTCTAAGGGTAGGACACGGGACTTTGGCCCCCGTATTGTAGGTTCGAATCCTACTTCTCCAGCACACGCAGGAATAAGATAATGGTAGTCACATGGATTCCAAACCCATGAGTGCTAGTTCGAATCTAGCTTCCTGTGCAAATGCCTAGGTGGGTTCAAAGCGAATTGGAAGAGCATGGTGCCTTAGAAGCACTGACCTTTGTGAGTTCGAGTCTCACCCTGGGTACATATAATGGAAGGTAATCTCCGGTCGGTCTGGAGCACTGTTTGCTAAACAGTCGGAAGTGAAAGCTTTCTGGTTCGAATCCAGTGTCTTCCTCAACACCCAAGTAAGCTAACTGGCAACGCTATCGGACTTAAAATCCGGTGTTTATGAGTTCGACTCTCATCTTGGGTACGATGATTAAGGAAGTCCGTAAGGTTGGCGTACTTATTGGTCTTGAAAACCATGATGTGTCTTATTTGGGCATGTAAGGGTTCGATCCCCTTGACTTCCTCTTATACCCTGTTAGTACAACTGGACAGTGCGCCGGGTTTCTACCCCGGTAATAGGAGTTCGAATCTTCTACAGGGTACTGTGACTATGGTGTAAAGGTAGCATGACAGGTTGTGTCCCTGTTGGCGGGAGTTCAAATCTCCTTAGTCACCCCAATTATAGGGTGTATAAACGATATAAGTAACTTATCGTCTTTAAACCCAATACTGATAGGTAGCTTAAAGGTAAAGCGACCGGCTGTTAACTGGTTAGATGTGGGTTCGATTCCCTCCCTATCAGCTATTAACAATTACTACTCTATTTACTAACTAACCTTTAATATTTGTATTATAAAGGACTTTGTTATATCTTCGTGGTGAAGAAGACAATAACTTTATAATCAATATGGAAGACAACAATAAATTCACTCATGACGTAGCAAGTGTTCCTAAAAAGGATAGTTCATTTGCTCAGAATGTTTACGGATATGCTAACCGTATCATTAACCCCATCATACAAGGAGCTAGCGGTGATCAAGAAGTAAACTACCAAGTCCTATTTAACAAAGCCAAAAAGAAAGAACGGCATATGTTTACTCTAGCTAAAAACAATAAGCCTATATGTGCAATGGAATACACTGACGGCACTAATCCAACACTTTTACTATGGTAACTGTAGATGATAATTTAGAAATACAAGGTGAAGTATCTCTTGACCTGAAGACCTACGAGCAGATAAAAGGCCGGCTATCTATATTAAACAAGCAGAATGCTAAAATGGAAAAGAGGGTAGCTGAGATAAGAAAAGCATCTAAAGAATTAGCTACGTTTCTTAACCATCTAGCAAGAGCTGTTAATAATTTTGATGATTACCTGGGCGCTTTTAATGAGTCCGCTAAAGAATGTGAGATACTTAAAACCGAGGATAACAAGTACATAATCAACTTAAATATGGACAGATGAAAGGTAAAGAGACCAATGTTAAAATAAGTAGTACTTTTCAGTATATACAGTTGCTAAATGGCATATTTGGGCTTACTGATACTGAAATAGAAGTACTAGCTGCTTTCATAGATCAGCATAAGCTAGTTAGAAAGGCCGGGCTAAAGCTAAATCCTTTTTCTACAGAAATGAAGAAGAAGGTAGCAGAAAAGCTAGGTAGAGATGACTTCAATACTCTTAATAACTACATAAAGAGAATGCATGATAAGAGAGCTATTAAGAAGATAGATGATGGTTATGTTATCCATCCTATACTAGTTCCTAATAATGATAAAAGTATCATATTTCATTTAAAATGGATAAAAAAGACATAATAGAGTTTATAGCAAGGAAGCATAATAAAACTCTTAAAGAAGTACGTCAAGCAGTTAATAGTCAACCAGAGTGTACGGCTCATGTATTTAGACGAGGAAAAGCAGAATCAATACGGTGGCCTTACTTTGGTAAGTTTGACGTTCATCCTTATAGGCTTAAAAAGCTTAAAGAAAACAGTAATGGTAAAACTTTAAGACAACTTGAAGATGAATAAGAATTACAACAGCTTTGAAATACCTAAAGATGAGGTCATCTTAGATCGTCTACAAGAACAGCTTATGGACGTGTACAAAGATATTGAATTAAACTATAGAAGAGTTTATTTTAAAAACCCAGTAATTAATGTGTTACTTAAGACGATGAGTGTCTCTATAAAAGCATTTGCTGAATCTCTGGACTTTCCTGAGAAGATCGAGCACTCTGACACTCCTTATACTAAAAAGGATAAGTTCACATTTGGAATCTCAAGAAAAGATCTTACATGATAGAGCTGCTGAAGGTAGAAGACAACTATGCCGTACCAAACCCGGAAGTACGAGCATTGCCAGAGTTCCGGGACTTAATAGCCAGAGATAGGGGAAGCAATGGAGACTCCCAAGGCAGGAAGAAGTTACAGGCTTGTAAAGAACTTGCCTGGATATACTTCATGTATGACCCGCTTTCTCCCTATCAGGCTTTAGAAGAAGAAGAAAGATACCCTAAGGTAGGATCAGCAGTATTTGATGATAAGAAATATACTCCTGACAAAACCGTAAAGAAAGCAGCAAAAAGGTATCAGGAAATGGTAACAACGCTTCCGGTAAGGCTTCTTCAAAGTGCTAGAGAGGGAAGCTATACCATCATTAAATACCTAAAGAGTGTAGATCTCACAGATGAGGATGAGAAGGGAAAGCCTAAACATAAGGTTAATGATGTGATTAGAGCTCTAGAGCGCATGGGTGAAATTACTGATTCTCTAGAGAAGCTTGAAGAGAGAGTTAAAAAGCAGAGAGATAAAGAAGTAGAAGTGCGTGGCGGTTACAAAATAAATAAGTACAATGAATAATATCACCAAGAGTCTAGATGACATTATTGAAATAGATGAACTTAATCGTATTCATATAGACTACGATAATATGTTCTTTAAGGATACTCATCTACTCTCTCCTGCAGCTAACTTTTTTAAAGAGCATGAATGCTACACCCATCTAGATCCTTATCTGGAACAAAAAGACTTTGAAGCTCACTGGGATAGAGAAGTAGACAGGTGTCTTCATGGGTATACAGCCCCTAACGGTGTATACATAACAGGTTACCACTATTTCTATTTAAACTATTGCCCAATTGACCGGGCAGTAGATGTAGAAAACAATGAAGGTGAGACAGTATCTAAACGAGAGAATACCTTTCCGGCCTTCTACGACGGAGACTTTTTATACTTTGGAATTATAGATCTGGCTCGTAAGATGAACAAGCATCTTAATCTTCTGAAAGCCAGGCGTAAAGGGTACTCTTATAAAAATGCTTCTCTGTGTGCAAGAAATTACTATCACGTGAAAAGAAGTAAGAATTTCGTACTGGGCGGGGATAGTAAATACCTAGAGGGTAAAGATGCTATCTTGAATAAAGCATGGGAATTTATGTCTCATGTAGACGAATATACTCCTTGGGGACAGCCTAAGCTTAAAGATCAATCTGATTATAAAAAGTCCGGATATAAGAAAAAAGTAGATGGTAAGGAGATTGAGAAAGGAAGGCAAAGTGTTATAGGTGGCCTATCACTACACAATAACCCTGATGCTGTGCGTGGTGCCGCTGGAGAGCTTATCTTATGGGAAGAGAGCGGTAAGTTTCCTGAACTACTTGACGCCTGGGAAATCGCTATGCCTCTGGTAAAGCAAGGTGCTAAGACTCTTGGTATAATGATCGCTTTTGGTACTGGTGGTACAGAAGGAGCTGACTTTACATCTGCAGAAGCGTTACACGAACGGCCTTCTGTGTACGACTGTCTGGTATTTGATAATATATGGGATGATGGTGCTGAAGGTACAGACGCTGGATTCTTTCATCCTAATAATCTTAACCTTGATGGATACATTGATGACGATGGTAATTCAGATAGAGAAGGTGCTATAGAGTATGAAAAGAAAGAACGTGCTAATAAAAAGAAAGGTGATTCTGCAAGGGCATTTCAACAGTATGTAGCAGAGCACGCTGAAAAGCCTTCTGAAGCTGTACTTTCTTCTGATGCTAACTTGTTCCCAACACAGGAACTTAATGCTCAGTATAATAAGGTGAAAGCACAAGGACGTACGTCTATGCTGACTCCGGGCAATATATTCCATGCTGCTGATCATACGATTAAGTTCAAGCCTAGCGCTACGGCTAAGCCTATACTAACATACCCTCATAGCAAGAAAGATGATCTTACTGGAGCTGTATGTATTAAAGAATCCCCATATAAAACGAAAGAGGGAAAGATACCTCAGGGATTATATATAGTCTGCCATGACCCGTACGCACATGATAGCTCTACAGATAAGGAGTCTTTAGGTGCAGCTTATGTAATAAAGCGTACAAACAACTTTTCTCATACATTCAGTGGATCCATTGTAGCATCTTACGTAGGCCGACCCGCTAGTCAGGATGAGTACAATAAGAATCTATTTATGTTAGCAGAGTATTACGGTGCTAAGATTGGGTTTGAGAATGATCGGGGAGATGTGATAGGATACGCTAAGAGATTTAAAAAGCTTGCGTATCTGGAAGAAGAGTTCGAAATGCTTGATAAGAAAGAACTTCAGTCTAAGAAAGTAAGCAGACAATACGGTATGCATATGACAACTCCTAGAATTGATCAAGGAGAATTGTATGTACGAGACTGGCTTAATACAGTAATTGGAAAAGACAGAGAAGGTAACGATATTAAGATACTACATACCATCTATGATACCGGCCTTCTTAAAGAGTTGATTAAATACAACAAAAAAGGTAACTTTGACAGGGTACGTGCGCTTATGGTTGGTATGTATTATGACAAAGAGCTTTATAATTACGAAATAGCACCTAGTAAGCCCAAACGAACTGACGATCCCTTTTTTAACCGAATGACTCAATAATGGCTGTAGACAAATCAGTATTAACTAAGATACCTAAACAAAAGCTTCCACTCTCTGAAAAGGATGATGAGTGGAGAGAAGAGACAGTTGATGCCTTTATTGAACTCTCTACGTTCAGTAGACATTCTGGCCGTGCTCATAGCATTAAATCTCTGTACGATTACTATAACGGGCACAAACATGAAGAGGATTATAGATATGTGCTACAGCCCTACGGTGGAGGTAAAAGAAAGAATGTACCTGCAGACCTAAAAAGGTACAATATTATAAAACCTATCGTAGATGTGCTTATTGGAGAAAAAGCTCGTAGACCGGATAACTCAATGGTTATTGCTACTAATGCTGATACGGTCACTTTGAGAGAAGAGAGTGAACAGTCTGCATTGATGGAAGCTCTTACCGATGAATTTTACGCTACTCTACAGCGTACATCCGGGCTGAACGCTAAGCAAGAAGAGCTTCAGGCTACAGTAGAAGAAAAGATTGACTTTTTCAGACGTAGCTATAAAGATGTACGATCTGAGCTCGGCCAACATGCTTTAAACTATATTAAGCAATACTGTGAAGTATATGATAAGCATCAGAAATTATGGAAGGATTTTTTAGTATCTGGTGAAGAGTACGCTTTTATAGGCACGAATAACAATGAGCCTGAATACAGGGTAATTAATCCCCTGGACATTGATTATGATAAAGATCCGGATTTAGAGTTTGTAGAAGATGGCGATTGGTGTGTAGTCAGACGACTGATGGCAGCTACATCTATTGTAAACCGATGGAGTAAACATCTTGACGAAGAAGACATTGACTACCTCGAAGACCCTCAGTTTAACAGAGAAAGCTATTTAACGTTTAGTTCTACTGAGCTTGATGAAGAAATTGATGATAATGATACTCTTATAGAGGTAATGGAAGTATACTGGAAGTCCTACAAGAAAGTAGGGTTTCTTACGTACATAGACGAAGATACAGGCTTACCAGAAGATCGTATAGTAAGTGAAGAGTATAAGCCGGCCGAGAATGAATCAGTAGATTGGTTCTGGGTTAATGAAGTATGGGAAGGTGTTCGTATAGATAATAAAATCTATAAGGAGATCAAGCCTATGGACAATCAGCGCCGATCTATGGATAACCCATCGTCCTGTAAGCTTCCGGTAAATGGTAGAAAGTACTCTAACCGTAACTCTGCTAATATCTCATTAGTAATGATGGGCATACCCTATCAGCTTATTTATGATATTTACAAGTACCGGTTAGAACTATCTATTGCTAAGTCTAAAGATATCATTGCAGAATTTGACCTATCTAGTATACCTGCAGATTGGGATATCACTAAGTTTATGACGTTCCTTGAGACTACAGGTATAGCTTGGATGGATTATAACCAAGAAGGTAAGAAGTGGAATCCTCAAGCTAAAAAGGCCCTGGATCTGTCTGTTCGTACAATTGAGCAGTACATAACCCTTCTTGATTCTGTAAAACTTGAGTGGGAAGCCGCTTCCGGTGTGCCTAGACAAAGGCAGGGGCAAGTAGATACATACGATGGTAAAGGTGTTAATGAGCAAAGTATCATTCAAAGCTCTTATATCACAGAAGACTACTTTAGAAAACACAATAGGTTTGAACAACGTAATCTTCAAGGGTTGGTAGACAACTCTAAAGAGGTCTGGCTGAAAGGTAAAAAAGGTACATACCTGATGCCTGATGGTACGCAGAACTTCTTTAGTCTAGATGGAGATACATATTCAGAAGGAGAGTATGGAGTCTTTGTATCCGGTGCCAGAAAGAATATAGAAAACCTAGATCGTATGAAAGGCCTGGCTCAGGCGTATATCCAAAACGACGGAGGAATGTCTGTTGTAGCTGATATACTGGACTCTGATAACTTTGCTGAGATCAAACGTAAGATTAAAGCAGCAGAAGATGCACAGGCTAAACAAGATCAGGCTATAGCTGAAATGCAACAACAAGAAGCTCAGGCTGAACGTGAGACTAAGCTTATGGAGATGCAGCAAAATAAAGAAATTGAACTCCGTAAGAATGCAACATCTCTTGAGGAGGCATTAATAAGAGTAGAAGGACAAAAAGAAGTAGAAGCTATGAAGCTTGCAGCTAATGCAGCTGACACATCTGCTGATACTGCTCTCGAACAGCAACGTATAGACGAAGAAAAACGTGCTAATAGAGTAGAAGAAGCGCTTAAACGAGTTGATTTAGAGATCAAACGTAAGCAAGCTAATAAGCCCTCTAAAAATTAATGCTATATAATTAAGGTCAACAAGACTATAAAAAATAATTTTACAACTAACACTTAAACTACATATATTCAGATATGGCAAAAGAAGAAGACAAACTAGCAGTCGAAGATCTAGACTTTGAAGCTCTTGATTTCAGTATGGAAGAAGAGGAAGAAGAAGTAGATCCTGTTATTGATAATGAACTTGATGATCCGGAAATAGAGGAAGAGGAAGAAGAACCAACTCCTGATCCAGATGAAAAAGACGATGCATCTGACGATGACCTTGAAGAAGAGGAAGAAGAGGATAAAGATGATCCTGAGAAGCCTAAAGGTGAAGAAGATGATGAACCTAGAGTAGTTGATAACATCATGAATACTCTGGGTTATGAACTAAGTGAAGAAGACCTCGAAGGTATTGATGATACTGAAGATGGCTTAATAAACTTGACAAAAAAGATTGTTGAGAAAGCTTCACAAGAAGAATTTGATAACCTGGTGAACTCCACCCCTAATGTCAAAGCTCTATATGACTTTGAACGACAGGGAGGAGATCCTCAAGAGTTTATGAACGCCTTCTACCCTTCTACTGATTTCAATCAAGTAGAGATTAATGAAGACGATGCAGACACTCAAAAAGAAGTAATTAGACTTTCTTTAAAGTCTAAAGGACTCAGTGATAATAGAATCAGCCGTAACCTTCAAGCAATTGAAGACTCCGGTAATCTATTGGAAGAGTCGAAAGACTCTCTTCAGGACTTGCGTGTTATGCAAGAAAACGAACGAGAGCGTATTAAAGAGCAGACTGTTGAGAAACAAGACCAAGCTAAGAAACAAGCTGAAGAAGAGTGGGATAGAGTAAACCAGATTGTTGATAGCAATAAGGTTAAAAACTTACCACTCCCAGAGAAGCGTAAATCAGAGTTTAAGGAGTTTATTACTCCAGACCCTAAAACCGGGCAGTCTCCTAGAGACAAACGGGCCGCTGAAATGGAGCTTGAAGACCACCTTGCTATGGATCTCATCCTGTTCTACGGATTTGATGGACTTAATAAGCTTATTGATAAGAAAGCGTCTAGCCAGGCTAGTCGTAGCTTAAAAGATACTCTTAAGTCTAACAAAGATCGTGGTAAAAGTAACAGTCAAGACCCTGATCTAGATAAGTCTGCCAGCGGTAACGTTGCAGACCTAGAGTTTAGAATTGGCGAGTAAACTGTGCCCAACCTAACCTTTAAATAATCATAACTATGAAAGTAAAAAAGACATACTACAATAGTGATCAGATGACAGACATGAACAGTCTGTCGAATGCACTAGTGTCAAGTCCTGAGCAGATCTCGCCTATGATTACCCATCTGGGTGGTCGTGAGGATAAGAAGTTTCCTCTCAGTTTTCTGACCGAGGGTCTTGGCAACACCAAATCTATTGAAAAGCTGGAATATGAATACGATGTGAATTACCATTTCCGTAAAACACGCCCTATTGCACAATCTCCAGCAAGCACTGCAGACTTAGGCCGAGGCGGACAGCCATTCGTGCTGACGTTTCCGGACAAATGGTTCATTAACCAATACATCCTAGTATCTGAATCTCAGGTACAAGTACGTATTATGGGAGAGCCTGTTCCAAACGGTAGCAACTGGGACTATACTGTGCAAATCGCTAGCCCGGATACTCCGGTAATGCCTTCAGAGGACGTTCAAGCAGGTAAAAAGTTTGGACAAATGTTCGCACCGGTTGGTGTTGACTTCTCACGTGGGAATGCTAGTAACTGGCAAGCACCTGCTAAGGTTCGTCACCGTCTGACTACAATCCGTAAGTCTTATCAGTTCTCTGGTAATGCTAAAGATTATGTAGCATCATTCGATCTACCTGTAAAAGGTGGAAAAACATCTAAGTTTTGGATGGACTATGAGGAGTGGCAACACTTCCTGAAATGGAAAGAAGAATCTGAACTGTACCTATGGTACGGTAAGCGCTCTTACGACAGTGAAGGCGTTGTACAGATGAAAGATGAGAACGGACAGCCAGTTGTTATTGGCCCTGGACTCCTTGACCAGATCATTAACAAAGATACTTACAGTCGTCTTACAGCTACCAAGCTGAGAGAATTGATTGGAGATGTGTTCTTTGGAATGACAGATGCACAGAATGTAAACGTAACACTGTACACAGGTACAGGTGGAGCCCGTGAGTTTGACCGAGCTATGAAAGAAGAGCTTGGAAGTACAAACTTCACTATCTACTCTGACGGTAAATTCCTTCAGGGATCAGGTCGTGAACTTACACTTACCGGATACTTCAAGCGCTATGAGCACATTGATGGCCACACTATTAACGTAGTGAAGACGCCTATCTTTGATCACTCAGCTCTTGCCCAGGCAAGTAGAAGTCACCCTGAAAGTAACCTTCCTATTGAGTCTTACAGGATGGTATTCGTTGACCAATCACGCTATGATGGAGAGCCAAATCTCCAGATGGTGAACAAGAAAGGTCGTGAAATGCTTAAGTGGGGAGTAGCAGGTTCCGTAATTCCTCGTGGAATGGGTAACACACCTCTTCGTGCGAGTGACATTGACGGTGCTTCCGTGCACTTCCTGAAAACATGTGGAGTTTGTCTGAAGAGATTCGACACCTCTATTGACCTTCAGTGTGTAGCTGCGTAAGTTAGCACAATGAATTAGTGGTGGTGTGAAGGTTGGAACATTTGTCTTCTTCCTTCGCATCACCACATTTTTAAAGAAGAAGATAAACCAAATAAATACTTATGAGTAAGAAAAAATCAACTACTGAAACTGGGCTAGAACCCCAGACTAAAGAAGTACAAGTAATACGTAAGGAAAAGGCCAGCAGTCATGTGCCTATTGAAATTAGACAGAATGCTATCCATAGACTTGGTAGCGTGTATTATAAAGGCGGAACTCATAAGGGGGTACCAGCAGATCTAGAAAAGAAACTGCTACCTCTGGTTAATGATATCCCTGCTGATTCAGCTGAATTCAGAAAGGCTTCTAAAGATTTCTGGAGAAGTATTACAGTAAAAGTGCCTTCTGAAGGTGCTGTACTTAATATTAGTATTGATGAAGAGGGATACCCAACGGTTCCTAAAGACTACCTTACCTACCTATGGGCTGAAACACACCCGGAAGTAGCCAAGACTCGTTCAGAGATGGAAAGGTTTGGTAAGAAGAAGTTTTACATTCATGATCCGGAACGTGAAAGTTCTCAGGAAAATGATAAAGTCAAGGATAAAGCAAAAGCTTATAAAGTCTTTGTTAAAGTACTTGATGATGAAGGAGCTATTGACCGGGTACTACGAGTACTAGGTACAGGCAATCCTAATAAGCTGAGTAGTCAGCAAAAAGAAAATGCTCTCCATAAACAGATGGAAGCTAGCCCTGCTCGGTTCTATGAAGTAGCTACTGATGAGTCGCTTAAAACCAAAGACTTTATTGCAGAATTGATTGAGAATGAAGTATTGCGTAAAGCTGGTAACAGTTACTTTTATATTGACGAACTGATTGGTGAAAACCTTGAAGAAGCTGTTGGGTTTGTAAATAACCCTAAACACAGCAAAGAAGTCAATGATATGAAAGCTAAGCTGGAAGATCGTAAACAAATTACACCTGCGTAAATGACCATACAAGAGGTACATACTCAACTTAATCTAAGAATAGACAAGATAGATTCTGCTGCATACGATGACGTATTGCCAGAAGAGTTAGATGTGTACCTCAATGTGGCTACACGCCGGTTTATTAAACAACGATTTGAAGCTAAGTCTAACCTATTTCAGCTAGGGTTCGAGCAGTCTATTAAGAGAATAGAAGACTTACGACATTTAATAAAGGAACAAGAGCTTGATGCTGAATACGAGCCTCTTGTTACCATAGAGGGCACTTTTGTAGATAAAGTAGCCTTCCCTAATGATTACTTTTTACCCATTAAAGGGTCTGCTATCGTTCAGTATAATGACGATGGAGTAACGTACGCAATAACGTCCGGTAAAAGAGTAATAGACGGAACTGAAGGAGTAGACTATGCGACTAGAGTTTCTGGCCTTAAACCTACTCAACAGCAGCAAATACTTGTAACTGCTACATCACCTTTTCATGGTACTAGAATAAAGTCACCTTTATATGTAATTCAAGGAGACTCTTTAAACGTATTTACAAATGATAAGTTTGTAGTGGACAAAGTAAATCTTACGTATATAAAAACTCCAGCAACAGTATCCCTGTCTGGAGGACAAACGATTGATTTACCTAGCCCTATGCATGATGAAGTTATAGATATAGCTGCTAGAATGATCTTATCAGATATCAATAGCCTGACACCGGCTGGACAGCAAACGCTTAGTAAAGTTGAATAGGTGTAAGTTTATAGATATCTTAAAGAATAAAGCAACAATGAAGTTGCTACGTGTCTGATAAGGGCACACCCAACCATAACCCATAAGTCATATTATTATGAGACATTTATTAATTAATAACACCGCAGTCGCTGATGACGCTTCTGTATCTTATCAAGGGCCAGAGTTCCTTCCTAAGGCACAGATTGGCATCTTCGATGTTGCTTCAGGTAGTAACCTGAACCTTACCGGTGCTAATGCTACTGATAAGATGATCATTGCTCAGGGTGTTGCAAGCGGGAAAACGCCCGTTAAGACACATATTCTTGAGCTTGATCGAATTAAAAAAGTAGTTCAAACAAACTACAGTGCTCCTGAGAAGCAAATTACCTATGTAGGATACGACGGATCTACCGGCGATATCGACGATGGTGCAGGTGACTATAACCTGAAAGTTACTGATGTAACTAACGGTTATCAGCCAGAGCCTACATATAACGCTAACTACTTTACAAAAGAAGCAGCTATCTCTTACAAGATTGCTAGTGAAATTGCTAAAGTAGCCACAAAGAACAGACGTTTCTTTGTTCAAGTTGATGTAGTTACTGCTCTTGCAACGACTCAGCTGCAAGATGCCGGCCCTGCTAATGCTACAGCTGCAGCTGTTCACGGAAGTGACCAAGTAGTTGTATCTGATGATGCAAGTGAGCTTACAGCCGGGGATTATCTCCGTATCGGTAGCGCTACTGACACCTCTTTCCCTGTTTACATGGTTAAGAGCATTAGTGGTAATGTGGTAACACTTGACCGACCTTATGCTGGAGACACAGCTTCCGCACTTGCTCTTGGGTCTACATCTACTGCACCAAGCAGTAGTGATGCTGCAGGATTGAAACTGACAGGTGCTACACCTGCTCCAGACAATGATGAAGGAATTGCTATTGATCTTGATGATCAAGTAACTGCGTTTAATACAGGTCTTTCTGAAGATTTTGGGGACACTCCTCGAACATCTGCTCAGACTCCTAAACCAGGGACAGGTAGCTACCTTCAAATCAGAAGTACGGAGAGAAACACTCAAGCGTCAGAAGGTTTCTTCTATCGCATGACTCCGTTTCAAGCTGACAAGCCTGAATTCTTTGCAGATCCTAATCTTAACTACGATGTAGTTACTATTCAGTATAAGACAAACACTACACCAAATATTGCCAAGAGCAATACGTATGTAGAAATTGTTCTGGCTTTCCAAGCAGGAGTTCTTGACACTGAAGCGGTAGACTTTAATACATTCTTCGGAGTGTAGTACTGGCCGCCTAATTATTTACAAGGAGAGGGTCTAATAACTCTCTCCTTTTTTTTTGTTATACAAGTAACTATTAAAGGTATAATGAAAAGTCCAAATTTTTTGTTACATTGATTCAACCTACAATACCTAATAATCATCTATGACTTTCCTCTACCAGATATCAGAGCTAGCTAATGGAGACGCTTTAAACACCCTTGAACGATTGTCACCTTGGGCGTATGTTATTGTTATATTGACTTTAGCTATATCTGGAGTATTTTTAAGACTATATATTACTGAAAAGAACGAAAAAGCAGAGTTAGAAAAGGAGTTTAGAACCTTTATGGCTCACAGCTTAAGCAAGCAAATTGACGTCTCTAAAGACGTTATACAGCTAGTAACTCGTAACAAAGACGAAGTTAAACATGCCCTTAGTAGATTTACCACATCCGATGCTAAGATAGAAGCTCTAATCGCTGAAGTTAAGTCACAGCTTGAACGTGTAGAGAGCGCTATAATTAGGATGAACTCTTAACACAACATTATGGCACTTTTAGTATTCATAACAGATGTTTGGATAAAAGTCCTTAGTAAAGTACAAAATAGACTGTCTGATAGAAATAAATATAAAGATGAGCTAAAAAGACAAATAGAAGAGCTCACTTGTAATACGAACCAGATAAAAACCATGCTAAATGACGAAAAGCATTAAACTAATAGGAGCCGTTGTATTAGCTCTTGTCCTTTACACTGTAATATTAAGAATTTTTACCCCGGATTACCTCATAGAAAAAGTAGAGGTTGAAGTAGAACGAACTGTAGAGATAGACAGTGCTGCAGTATATAGAGAGTATTCAGAAAGAATCCCACCAGAAGAAATAGATACGGTATATGCAGATACCCTTACTATATCTGACCCTGTAGCTATAAACGAAGACACAAACGAATATAAAACCTCTTACAGTGATTCTACTTTAGCTGCCAGTTGGGTAACCAGGGTTCTAGGAACACTAGAAGATCAATCTTTTGAGTATTACCTTAAACGTCGATTAGTTCAAGAGAGAGAATTGACCATTACTCAAAATATAACTACCTTGACAACGAAGACTATTACAAAGGTCAGATCTCCCAGGCCTTACTTCATTGTGGGAGCAGAATTAACCAATCTTAAAAGTCTATCTGTAGAAGCCGGGTTTGTGACAAGCAGTAGATACCAGATTAAGTATCGTTATGACACTCTCCTAAAAACGCACTCAGTAGGCGTATCTATTCCAATAAGATTTAATCTAAAGACCTTTCTATGACAATACCTGAAATTCAGCAGTTCCTCGACTCTAAACCGGGATATAAAAAGTGGGGGGTCGAAAGACTTGCCGAGTATCTTGGTGTATCAGAAGCCAAAGTAGCAGAAGCTAAAGGTACAGCTAAAGCTAATAAAGACAATTATGATTCTTATGATACCAAAGAGAATCATGGTAACGAGCATTCTAACCGCCCTAATACTGGAGATACATTCACAGCTGCCCAAGATCAGACTCTTGAAGAATACTGTGAATCTATAGGCATAGACCCCGATAAAGTAGATAGGTATAATGACGTTAAGTACTGGACAGATGCACCTGGCAGAAGACGCTACTCTATTGTGCCCAAGAACTTTGAAGAAGCTAATATTGCAGAGTCCGTTTTAGATGCTATTAAAGATGCAATCATACCGGTAAAAGCTAGTCCTATTACTAAAACAGCTGCCAGGGGAGAGAATGCCGGCCTCCTTAATCCTTATGATGCTCATATTGATAAGCTTTCAGAAGTAGGCGAAGGCTTTACTATGAAAGATAATATTGAGCTTATGATCAGTATGGTGAGAGCTGTATTATCAAACATGATGCCTTTTGGTATAAAACACCTTTACATACCTATCGGAAACGATATGTTTAATACTAACAGTTCTGATAGTGTAACTAAGGCCGGAACTCCCCAAGAACTAAGTGTTCATTGGAAGAGATCTTTCCAAGCAGGGATAGAAGCTGTTGTATGCATGGTAGCTTCTGGTCTAGAAGTTACTGAGACGGTCGAATTGGTACCTGTCGAGGGCAATCATGATGAAGATAAGGTCTTCTATCTTAATGAAGTAGTTAAGGCCTTATACGGCAAAAATGACAGAGTTATTACTCACAATGAATCAAAACCTCTCTTCCACTCTAAGTTTGGACTAAACCTTATCTCTTTTGGACATGGTAAGCATGAGAAGAAAGGTATTAGATACCTACCTCTGCGTGTAGCAGAAGAAGAGCCGGAACTCTGGGGAGCGACTAAGTTTAGAGAAATGTTTCTTGGAGATGTCCACCATAAAGAAGAACACCGTTTTCTAAGAAAGCAGGATCTCCGGGGATATACAGTTAACTTCTTACGTGATATTAGCTTTAATCACAGCACCTGGGATAGAAATAACGGCTACCATCTGGGCCTTAAAAGTCTGGAAGGTCACGTATTCTCACCTACTAAAGGGATGTTTGCTAACTTCCGGGAGACATTTTGACCTATAACTCACCTGAAATATACACATTTTACCAAGCTAAGGGAGGAGAACTATCTTATAGTGAATGGTCATCTATAGTTCAAGAGTTTAACGAAATGGCTATGAATGAAATTATTCTTAAAGGAGGTAAGCTTAATTTAGGAGCTAACCTCTCCACTCTATCTATAGGTAGAATTAAACGAAACTATCATAACCAGCAGGTAAATTGGGCTGAAAGTAATAAGCTTAAAGAGCAGTTACTTGAAGAAGGTAAACAGCTGTATGATAAAGAGACCGGTAAAGGTGAAAAATGGATAGTCTACTTTACTAATGATTGGTATTGCAGGTTCTATTGGAATAAGGGTAATTGTAAGATACCTAATAAGTCTGTGTACAGATTTGTAGCTACCAGAGGTAAAATGGGTAATAAGACTAAGCTTAAAAACCTACTCAGATCAGATGACCTGGCCTATTTAAGCTTTAGGAAGTTGGAAGAATAATTATTATTTTTTAGTTAAACTACTATTGATATGAATATTAGCATCTTTGAAAACCAATTACATAAGAAACTACCCCTATTCTCAGCTGATGATAGAGGTTATATAAAAGATATCATAACGAATACAGGTAACTTTAACCGGACTGAGCTGTACATTCTTCTAAAGATTGTAAGGCATCTTAATGAAGATACTTTAGATAGTACTAAAGAGTCATTCATAGACCTGATAGAGGATTTGTATCTTAAAGAAGAGAACCCTCCTCTGCATATGGCAGATAAAGGTGAGAATATCAATATTGATATAAAACTACGTGCTAACGACAACTTTACAAATTCTTTTCTAGTAGCTCGTAAAGCAACCGATAAAACTGCATTGTCTACATTGACACTTGAAGGTTCTGATGCAGCTATACAGCGTATTGTATTAACAGATATAGACCTTCCTGTTAAAACGTTTATTAAAGTGTTTGTACTAGCTGAAAAAGGAGAAAATGTAGAAGGCACAGACCAGGCTTCTGGAAACGTAGAATCCGTTATTTCTAAAATGTACTTATATATTGATGAAGATTCTGAAGCATAATGGCTATTACAACTACTGGTACTATATTTATAGATCTGGATGGAGATCGTTATTATTCTGATAGCGGTATCATCTCCTTAGGAGATCCGATAGAGATCATTCCTCTTGAGAATACTCTGCCTCTTGCAGTAAACAGTAGATTTTTAGGAATAGAAATTGATTCCGACCCCCTCTTTCTTTATGTAGACCGTGAATACCCCAACATCTTACCTCCTTTCCGGGTTATTCAGGGTGTTTGTAGTGAAGTACAAACAACGTTAGTAGGTAGCGTAGATGACCTATACTCTAAACTGGTGTTAAGAACTACTATTGATGGTCTGATAGCATCCGCTTCTGCTGAACTAACTACTTATATAGATACTGAAATAAGTAGTGCTACAGCCGGGCTAGCTTTGACTAGCTATGTAGATTCTGAAATAACAGCTGCTACAGCCAGTATATTCACTCAGGTAGAGCAGGATATTAATAATGCTATATCTGCTTTAAACCTTGAAAGCTTTGTTACAGATGAAATAGCAAGTGCTATAGCTACCCTGAGAACAGAAGTAACTAATGAGATAAATGCAGCTACTGCTGGATTGGCTCTAACTAGCTACGTAGATGATGAAATTTCTGCAGCTACTGCTACTATTTATGCTAGCGTAGCTAATCAGATATCTACTGCTACTGCAGGGCTAGCTCTTGAAAGTTACGTAGATGAAGAGATATCTTTAGCAACAGCTGATTTAGTAACCAATGCTTCTTTAGCTACTACATTAGCAGACTATGCTACTACATCTGCTTTTACTACACTAGAAAGCCGTGTAGAGGCAAATGAAGATGGACTAGTTGCTCAGTCAAGCCTTATAACAGGTGTACAAACGTCTATAGATGTTAATCTAAAAACTATCATAAAATCTGATACCCCCCCTACTCTCAGAGATGATGGAGAGGCTTTAAGAAATGGGGATATTTGGGTTGATACAGACGATGATAATACTTCTTACATTTGGGATTTGGCAACTACTACATGGCAGCCTTACGAAGGAGGCCTAAAGACAGATGTAAGTGGAAATGCAACTTCCATTAGTACTTTGAGTGGCACTGTTAGCTCTCTAGGAGATGATATAACAGCCAATGCCCAGGCTATTACAGCAGTCAACTCTACTATTGATATAAATTTAAAAACAGTAATTAGATCTACAGCTGCCCCTACTCAACGAGACGATGGAGAAGCCCTTGTACCAGGTGATATTTGGCTAGATACAGATGATAATAACGCTGCTTACGTTTGGGACGGTACTTCTTGGGTAGACTACGATGGTGCTATTAAAGATGTTGTCACTGCTAATGCAGGTGCCATTAGTGTACTCGAAACTAGTGTAAGTAATCAAGGAGATGCTATTACTGCAAATGCAACATCTATTAGTGGTGTAGAATCTACTATAGGCAGTGATTTAAAAACTATTATTAGGAGTGCTACAGAGCCTACTACAAGGTTATCCGGAGATCCTCTTGAAGAGGGTGACATATGGGTAGACTCTGGTGATGATGACGCTTCTTATGTGTGGAACGGGACTAGCTTTGTACCTTATGACGGTAAGCTAAAAGATGCTTATGCAACTACTGCAAGTGCCTTATTATCTCTTGAAACTACAGTAACCGGGACAGGAGGGTTGGCAGAATCAGTAGCATCTTTACAAACATCTGTTATTTCTATCGAAGATAATCCTCCAGGAAGTATAGTATTTAGAGATACTTCAGCTCCTACAAAACGAGGTGTAGATACTAATGGAGCAGATGTACCTCTGGTAGTTGGAGACATGTGGGTAAATACATCTGTAAGTAACCTTGAAGAGTTAGGAACACTTTATTCATGGGATGGGACTCAGTGGGTAGAATCAGAAAAAGATTTTAAAGCTGGGTTTTCAGGTCTTCAGACTGAAGTTACCTCATTAAGTGATAATGTTGAAGCTCGTGCAGTTTTATATGTTAAGGCCGGGGGCACTTTAGCATCTATTGATCTAGTAGCCGGAACAGACATTAATTCCTCTATTACTATATCAGCAGATCAATTAAATATTAATGCTACTACTACTTTTTCCGGGGGCTATAAGATACAAGATGGTATTGATACTGCAGTAACTTCTTCTCGTAATAATGTAGCTGAGAACTTAGGGTACACAGATTACGCAGATATGGTAGCTAAGGCTACAGCAGGTGAAACTATTATTAGTGGAGGGCTTATAAGAAGTACATTACTTGATGTAGATTACATATTTGCTCAGAATGCTACTATAAGTGGTCTTTTACAAGTAGGTACAGATAACTTTGTTAAGATAGGAGAGAATGTAGCCATACCTGCAGTTGGAGATATTGAAGAAATTACTGCTGCTTCACAGACTCTAACAAGTATCACTTCTAAGACTATATCTGGAGAACATGAAGAACTTATTACATTTACAACTACTAACACTTCCCGGAGTCTATATGTAACGTTTGACTTTGATGCTACTGACAATGGTACTAACACGGGTGGCCGTCACATATTTGAACTGCAGAGAAGAGAAACAGTAGTAGATGACTGGGAGACAGTTCAATCTATATTGGATCCTAGAGAAAACGTATTAAATACAAGAACTACTCTAAATAGAGGTGTATCATTTAGCGTAGGCTACACCAGATATACAAACTACAGAATAAGATACTACTTATCTTTTCCTACCGGAATCTCTACTGACATATCTATTACTAATATCTCTGTCAAAGAATATAAAGGGTCTGTAGTACTTAATAGTGATGGTCTTTATGCAAGGTATACTCCTGAACTAGTTACTTCTCTTGGTGCAGAAGGTAGTTCAGGCGGTGGATCTGTAGGAGGTACTTCAGCAGATTGGGGAAGTATTACTAGTAAACCTGACACAGAAAGTGAATGGGCTACAGAGACTGGGTTTGATAACAGGTATTTCCAACTAAGTAACAACTTGTCTGAAGGTACAGCTGCTACTATGCGTACTAGCCTGGGACTTGGTAGCCTTGCTATAAAAAGTACTATTAATAATACAAATTGGAGTGGAGCAGACTTAGCAGTTGTAAATGGTGGTACAGGTGCTTCTACAGCATCAGCTGCACGTACTAACTTAGGCCTAGCTATAGGTACAGATGTCCAAGCTTGGGATACGCAGTTAGACACATTAGCTACTCTCACTCCTACTCAGGCTGGGTATTTAACTTCTTTAAATCAAGGAGTTTCTACAACAGACGATGTACTGTTCGATGTTATAACCACTACTGGAGATATTATATCAAGTTCTTTTGATGTAAATAGCGGAGTTATAACAGGGTTTACTGGTACCCAGGCCGGGGACTGGCAAATGGCTTCTATTGAAGCTAATTCTCTAACTGTAAAAAGCTTTACAGCAGAAGTTTCTCAGTTATTCAGAGGTGAAAGAACTCTATCTAAATCATTTGCTGAGTTATCAGCAGACTTTACTATACCTGCAGTATCAAGCACAGGCACTATAACATTTAACGATGTAGATGGTTACACAGGGTTTAATCTTCTGGGAGAAGGAGATATAGTAGAAATACGCCCTATGACTAGATCTGGATCTGGTACAGTCTTAGGAAGTGCTTTTGGAGAAGTTACATCTAAAGTAGATAATTTAGATGGTACTCAAAGTTGGACTTGGGAAACTCTGAGAGTAGAAAACGGGGCTTTAGCGGGCCAAGTTGCTAGAAAAGGATCTGAGGCAAAATCGTATGGCTCAGTATTGAATCCGGTAGGAGTTATTCAAGATTCTGTGTTCAGTAATGTGCCTTATACTCAGGGGTACACATGGGCAACTAACCCCTGGACTAGTGGTAATAGAACTATAAAATACCACCTTGGAGACTTAGATCAGCCTAGTATAACTAATGTGACAGGAGTGGGTATTTACTCTGCTAACGCTTACTTTACTGAATCTTTTATAGTAGGAGACTTAAGTAAGACAAATGATTATCTGGAGTTCACAACTGCTGATGGGATTACTATGAGCTCTCCTCAGTTATCTATAGCAGCTAATGGTAATGCTACTTTTGGAGGGTCTTTAAACGCCCCTAGCGGAACTTTAGGTGGCTGGAGTATAAACCCTACTAGAATATGTCAAGAATATAACACTGGAGAGTTTTTTACTCTGTCTACTTCTAATATTGACCCTGCTTCTACTATAGGCTTGTCCTTATTTAGAGACAGTGGTAGTGTGACAGTCGATAATTTAAGGCTTATCAGGGTAGGAATGATAAGTAACAAAAATACTATAAGCAGTTTTACTAACGGTGAGTATGGTATTCAAATTTCTAGGGGGTCTGTAGGTGGAGCTGATTTTGAGGATATATTTAGAATATCTTCAGGAGGAGACTTTACCCTAATTAGTAATGACCTTACTATAGATGCTGGTAGTGCCACATTTTCAGGAGCTTTATCGGCTGCTTCTGGAACATTCGCCGGGTCTCTAACCGCAGCTACTGGTTCTTTAGGTAATTTAGATGTTGATGGTGTAATCATTTTAGGAGTTTCTGGAAGTTTTAGTAATGCTAATGCTGATTTTCTTATAGATTCAGATGGAATTAATTTCAAAGGAAGTACTTCAGGTGGTGGAGCTTTGTCATCTGTTGCAAGAGCACTAAGAATAGGTAGCGATAATGGTACAGCGAGCCCCGGTAGAATATGGACAGATGGATTTGTTACTGATGTAAACAAACTAATTATTGATGGAGCGACTAATTTAGATGTTAAAATACCTGCTATATTCACAGAACTTAATGCTAAAAATCACTTAGATATAAACTATAGAGGAACTGCTCCTGCTACTCCTCCTACTGGCAAAGTTAGACTATATGCTATAGACAATGGTGCAAGTCCGGATAAGTTGTATGCTAAGTTTGATGATGGTACAGTTGTAGAGCTGGCTGCTAGTACTTAAAATCTAGCTTTATTAATAAATAAATAAACCCTATATTGAATTTGTATCAATACCAATTAATAATGAAGAAGACATGAACACAATTTATCTACGGAATGCAGAGATAGAGCCAATCATTGTATGCCTAACGAATGGAAGACACCGAGGAGAACAGAAAGAAGACGGAGTTAATGGTCTGGTATCTTTGAAGATCTCTAAGATAATCAAAGATTTAAGGACAGAACTAGAAGATTACTCTGAAGAGAAGCAAAAGCTTCTTGATAAGTACGTAAAGGGCGGATCAGCAGATCCGGAGGTTAGTCCTCAAGGAGAATACATATTTAACTCTGAAGAAGACAAACAGAAATTTATAGATGTTTCCGGGGCTTATGTATCTGTACAGGTAAGAGAACTTCTTGACGATGTAGACCTTGATGCTATTTATGTACTATCCAGAGAGATAGAATATATCTCTAAGGTTACCCGTACTGAAGCAAACTTTAAGAATCCTGACCCAACTAAGCCTAAAGAAGAAAAGAAGAAAGCTAGCTAATGAATTCAGTATCTCTAAATCAGATAGCATACAATTTACTTAACTCTTTAAGAGGAGGTAAGAGCACTAACTCAGAGTATCTTTCTCTGGAACAAGTGAAGTATGCTGTTAAAACATACCGGTCTCTTTTTATTAGAAGAGACTTTCAAAGGAACTTCAATCGTTCCAGAATGTTTGAACAAGATTTAGGTATGCTTGAAATAGGGTCAGTAGATTCAGCTGAGTCTGCTTCATATGTAAGTGGTATACAGGTTAAAAGATCTAATAAGAAAATACCTGCACCGGTTAGACTGAAGCAATCTGAAGCTATTACCTGGGTAGGCAGTGCTGATAAGACAGGTAAGCCTATTCCTTTGATAGACGATGTTAGAGGCTATTGGCAAGGGTTTAGTAAGTACACGTCTAGTAGTACATATGCTACATACCGAGATGGGTATATTTATGTGTATGGATACTATAATGGACGTTATATTAACGTTAGAGGAGTATTTGAAGACCCGGAGAAGGTACACAATTTTACACGAGAAAACGGATTAGATTTATATGATGAGGATTCTCCTTTTCCTATAAGCCAAGATATGCTACAGGCCATAACTAAAGGTTTGTTAGACGGAGAGCTAAGTCTAGCTATATCAACCGCTAATGACACTACAACAGACACTTTACAGAATGATTAATGGCCGTACTTAAATTTCAGTCCGTAAAATCAATAATTGGTAAGGTATTTAGAGATCTTAAGATACAAGATGCTCACTGGGTAGGTGATGCCGTAGAATGGTGTGGAGAAGCTCTTCAAGCTATAGGATCCATTAGTCAGCTTGAGCGTAAAGTTGAGATTACTAAAGCCTCTTCTCATAAAGCTATTATGCCTACTGATCTCTATCTGATAGATGAGGTAAGGTACGGTCATGGTAATTCTGAAAAAGCAGAAAGTAGCCCTCCTAAGCTAGAAGATTTTTCCCACATAATGCCGTATGCTTCTACTGGCATACACCCGTCTTTAGTAGATCAGTATAATACCAGATCTAGCGCCGGAAGCTATTCAGATGAATCATTTTTTATAAATGGTAATGCTATAAACACATCTTTTGAAAGAGACTGGATAGCAATTGTATATAAGGGAGTAGCTACAGATGAAGAAGGCTATCCTAAAGTTCCTGATCATTATAGCTTTAACCAAGCTTTATACTGGTATGTAGTTATGAAGCTTTTAGAAGGTGGAATGGAACACCCTGCTGGCAATAACCAAATTAACTGGGCTGTTGCTGAAGATAGATGGAAAGAGTATTGTGTACAAGCTAGAACAAAAGCTCTTATGCCTGATGCCTCTCAATATAGAGAGTTCATGAAGTCATGGGTTAGCCTAATCCCTAATATTGAGCAAGGTTCTATAGTAGGTGGAGCAGGAGACTCTAATATACTAACTAGTTCATCAGGAGGAGGCGGAGCTTATATAGTAGATCCTGATGATTACAGCCCTATTGGTGGAGGAACTACTACTCCTGATCCTGTACCAGCAGCTACAGAGACAAGGGTTATTGAATCAGGCCCAGAACTTAGCAGTACTCTACTTACATTCTCTAATATTACAGAAAATCAAGCTGATGTATCCTTTACTAAAGCTACTCCGGGTCTTAGACTTACTCAAGAGAAGAAAGAAGATGAACCGGAATCTGAATGGACGACTATTAGTACTCAGCCTACTGAGCTTTCAGCATCCGATTATGTATATGAATTATACTCCGGTGACATAGCTGATCTTAATGATGAGGACTTTATAAGAGGAGAAGTTGCAGAGTCTAGTGGTATTGATGTAAATACTTTAGTAGCTGATGGTAATCCTGGGGAGACCTTAAATGTAAATATACTTGTAAGAGATTACTTAGGTAATACTAAAGTCTATGCTGCTAATAGCTTATCATTAGATGATACATTTCCTTTTACTGAAGTACCAATTCTTCTTTCTAAAAATGAAAGTACTGACAATGTAGTTCTAAACTTTGCAGATGAGCCTGGTCTTACTATAGAGTATGAACAAGACGGGTCTTGGATAAACGTTGGTGATGTAACTCAAGTAACGATAAGCAGTCTGCCAGAAAGTAGTTCATTTAACTATCTATTTAGATATAGAAACGTTGATGGTTTTGGAGCTTCTACAATTATAAGCTTTAGTACTACACAAGCTGCCCCTAATGTAGCTCCTACTTTAAGTGTAGGGTCAATTACAAATGATGGCGCTACTATAAACAGAACATCAGTTTCTGGGGCTACAGATTATGAATCAGAAATTAATAATTCAGGTGCTTGGGATAGTATAGGTTTAGTAGCTAGTTATAGTATTACAGGACGGACTCAAAATACTGTTTTTACAAATAAGTTACGTGCTAGGAATGGAAGTGGGCCTGGCCCAGAATCTAATGAGCTGACTATACTTACCCGTACAAATGAAGCGCCGGGCATAAGTCTCGTATCTAAAACAGATACTACTATAACTATTAATGTTGCACCTATATCCGGGCAACCAATGGTCTCCTATTTTGCAAGGATTGATTTTGGAGCTTGGATAAATGTGGGTCTTGGAGAACATACATTTACAGGACTCGATCCTTCAGAAAGTTATGCAGTAGAATCTCGTGCAGATAATGCATCTGGGGAAGGTCAGAACATAGGTATTGAATACTATACTACAGACCCGGCTATAGGAACTCCTACATTTGATGAAGCAAATTTTGCTAATACTAATAGTTCAATTACAGGTGCTTGGAACACTCTAGCCGGTGCTACAGGATATAGAGTTCAATTAAGTAATGGAACTATTCAAGATGTAGGTAACGTAACTAGTTATCAATTTGTGGATTTAGAGCAAGCAAATGATTATATTTACAAACTTCAAGCCTATAGCGGTACTTCCCAATCTGTCTGGATACAAATACCTGTGCAAACAGACGACAGTGAAATTATAGAAACAACAGACTCAGGTCAATTCACAACCGTATAAAATTATGCCACAAGGAAACGCACAAAGTGTAGATTCGGTAAATGCAAAACTAAAGTTTACGTCAAATGCACAGGCTATTGATGGTGTTAATGCTGACTTTGAAATACTTTCAGAAGGATTTAGGCTAATAACACCTGCAAACGGTGAAATTAATGTAACATTGCAACCGACTTTTTCATGGC
>Ga0306867_1000121_pt1 | contig 52028 bp, 35 predicted proteins | sample AntRauTorckE6831_FD_190432 | JGI IMG/M metagenome (GOLD analysis project Ga0306867, IMG submission 190432) | Saline lake microbial communities from Rauer Islands, Antarctica - Metagenome Torckler E6 #831 (v2) (version 2) | ecosystem: Environmental > Aquatic > Non-marine Saline and Alkaline >...
AAAACCTCAAATTCATTATAACATGAATTTGATTAGTTATAAAAAACTTTAGATTATCTCCTTATGGTGGAGTGTTTGATTATTAATATGTGTTTCATACGCTTTTTTAGAATCTTCAACTGTACAGTGGTGTTCGTGGTGCATAGTGATTTTTTCATAGACTTGAATTTCATCTGAAAAATCAACAGATAAGGTGTTACTAAGCCATGCTACATTATCTATGTACTGAGGACAATATTTTGATGTGTCTACCAGTATGTTGATGTTTTCAATAGTAATTGAGTTTAAAAAGGATTCTAACGGTTTTGTGATTTCTGCAATTTCCAAGAAAACAATATGGGTTTTCGCGGGTGTTAATTTTGATAATTTTTCTATTGTTTTGAGCTGAAAGATAATGTATTCTTCGTAGCTCAAATCAAAAGGATTTACTGCGTTACCATCGTTGATTAGTTCCAAGTCAATCCATTTGAGAATGGACTTGGCATTTAGGGGTTTCATCGAGAGGTTAATTGCATGATTATCCGAGTCATCAATCTTTTCATTAAGTTCTTCAGCAAGATCCGTGAATAATATCGAAAGGGTGTTGAATGTATCAGAATATTCTATATTTTCAACCACCTTTGATAGGTAATGGTAAAACATTGAACTTGTTTTAAGTTTCATGTCTTCTAAAAAATCATAACTATGATTCACATTGAAATAAATATAGTTTTTTGTATTAAGTTCTTTTTCATTGATAAGACATCTTCTTGAGAGTCCATGTTCTATAGCAAAATCAGAGTTATCGGTTTTACTGAACGCTTGTCTCAAGGTCTTTTTTATATCGTATTTTAGTTTATGATTATCTCCTAGTAAGTATTTCACTTTATCTACTGCTAAATAGATGTCTTGATCTGCTATTTGAAACGTATATGCATTCATTATCGTCTCCTAATCGTGTCTTAGAATTTAAGAAACGGATCTATGCTTAGTGTTTCTTCTTGAAGTGATTTTCCCCCTACCACAATCTTCATATTAGCGTATTGTTTTTCCGTGAGTGTCATCAACCGTATGTTTCCTTCTTGTGGTGCATTGTCTATGATGTTTTTTGCATGGTTTCTTGCGGCTTCTCTTGTATTAACGATTTTTGAATAAACTGAATATTGTAACATCTGGTGCCCTGTTCTAATTAGGTGTTTTCTAAATGTGGTGTAGATTTTCCTTTGTTTTTTGGTTTTAACTGGGAGATCGAAAAACACGATGATTCTCATGAAATCATAAAGCATCGAAATCTATCACGGGGTGAATCAGTTTTATATGATCTCCAGTATCGGCAAACGCTACGATTGTGTCCACATATTGGTTTACTGCATTGAAAAATGTTTGATTAATTTCTCGAAATTTAACTTTTTTTGTGGTTTGTTTGATTAGTTCAAGTTTGTGTTCTCTTTTGAACAATTTTTCTTCTCTTAAATAATGGTAGACATAATGATCTATTAGGGGTCTAAATGGCTCAATGAAATCATCACTTAAGTTGAATTGGTTGTTGGGTCCATGGTGAAAGAACGCGAGAGCAGTATTGAGCCCTTTTGCAAAAAGGGTTTTACTGATTTGTGAGCGAAGAATGCTGTAGCCATAATTAAGACCTGCGTTCATGGTATCATTGTTAAATCTTTGAAATCCGGGTCCAAAAAGGGCTCTAAAATATACTTTAGCTGCTAGACCTTCACGATTGGATTTGTCACCAATGGTGACTTCATCTTTATACTGTCTTAATTTCGATAAAGGTCTTTTATCTCCATCTACACTTTCAAGCATTCTTATTTGATTGTTTATTTTCGCTATGACTATAGCCTGGTGAATTCTCGATTTGATGTTATGATTCCAGGCAAGTTGTTTCCTTAACATAAATGGCGCCTGTTTATTACCCATATGTGGAACGCAAAGTGTTTTTGGCATGTGATCTACACTACATAAAACCAGATTAACATGGTAGTCCATCAGTTTATTAATAAGTTGTATTGAAAGCACTGTACGATAATTGTCAACGATAAGCGTATGAATATCACCAAGAGGAAGATAGAGTTCCTTGTCTTCTTTTCTATTTTGAATTTTCAAGTTGTCGGTTTTTAAAGACAGGTATTCTCCCTCATCAATGTATATAACTCTCCAGCTCATAAGAACAAAAAAGAGGCACACAATGTGTGCCTCGAGTTCGGGACTGGACCTTCAAAGAAGGTCTGCCCATTGTTTTGCCAGGTCCTCAAAGACCTTGCTATGCACGTACCCTTTGCCAAAGGTACATACATAGTATAGCAACCAAGGCACATTAAATCAAGCGTTTATAATAAGTTTTAACGATTCTTTTTCAATCTTTGACATTTCGCCGATTGGGCTGACTGCATATTTGGTTATATCCAGAGTTTTCCTGCCAATTGTTAACATTATTCGTAGCTTAAGGCTTTCGCTTGATATGGGTTTGACTTCGATTTTATTTGCTGCATCGTCATTAGTAACGATGAACCTGTACTGCTTTTTCTTAACGCCTTCTTTGTCTTTAGAGGTGATTTCGATAATTTCATTTCTATTGAAACTGTTGATGAATGTTGAGTCTGGTTTAATTCCTTTTTCTTTTTTCCTTTTTTCATAAAGCGTTTCATCCATGACGAATTGTTTGTTGTTGTTTATGGGTTTTAAATCTTTACGTCTGACGGTTACGAACTTGATTGTTCCATCTGCATTTTTATAAAAATCGGTTCGGTATGGCGATATTTGAAGCAAGACTACTTTTTTATCCGGTGAGTTGTAATTATGGGTTATACTTGTATGATTCCCGAGTTTCCCATCCAAGTATTTGAGCTGTTTCAGTTCAGGACCATTGCCTTTTTTCGAGTATTTGGTTATATACCCGTGGTTATCCTTGAATACAGCGAAGGGATATTTCTCTTGAGAATACTGCTCATAAGCTTTTACAAGCTTTTCATAAGATTTGGGATCATGTTTATACACTAAGAGATTAACTTTCTTGGCCTTGTCGATGAGTTTCTTTTTGATATCCTTGCTTTCCATACTATAGATATCCTTATGCTTTTTGACAACCCATTCTTTATCATTGACAGTTCTCGTCGAGTAGATGGTTTCATCGGAGAATGGTCTGTTAGGTTTTTTGTCGACTTTCCATGAGAATTTTAAATCACTGTCATCGACTTTTGATAATTGTTTTAAAAAGCGAATCAATTTCTCATCAAACATCGGATTGTCATCTTCTAAGATTTCACCCGTGTCAATGTCGACTTTTTTTGTCCTGTCCATGTACATAAGTTCCTTGATCAGTTTTTGTTCTGAAAGTCTGGCGGCAATCAAAGCGTCGATGGCATGATGTCTATACTGTGAACGATCTTTTTCCATAGGGTTAAAATCCGCATCAGGGTGGTCATAGGCAAACAAGCCTTTTGCTCTGTTTCTATATAGGTTGGTGACTTTACCCCTGACTGTAAATACCTTTGTGGGTTTTTCATGGTATTTATAGAAGCTTTTTAGCGTTCTCATAAGAGAGCGAATAGCGTATGATGTATCTACCAGGTTTCTTTCCGTAAATTCCTGCATTACATCAAAGCGGGTGATGTCTTCTTCTTTAAGAAGAAGTTCTTTTTTTCTTCTAGGGTATTTTGTGTTGGATAATACCAATGTTTTGAATGCTTCAAAGGTCTTTACCTCACCGTAAGCCTGCCCGGATTTGAAATAAATATAAGGTGTTTTATTACCTTTAATTTGGTTGGCTTTGTGTTCGCAAAGCACTTGGTTGTTCAGTGAATTGTCCATGGATACGGAGTAGGGTAAGACGTGATCGATCTCATAGGAATCTCGATTGTTCACAATGGCATCAAGACTCAAAGGATTATGAGTATAAGCACATTTTCCGTCTTGTTGCTTGTATAGACGAATTTTTAGAGCTTTTTTGCCTTTGATTCTATTGGCTTGTTCTCCATAACCTTTCAATAGTTCTTGCACTTCCTCGTTTCTTTGTTCGCGAATCTTCTGAAGCTTTTTAATGTCATCTTTTTCTTCTTTAGTGTTTTTGGCGCGTGTAGTTTCAATGACGATTTTATCGAAGTCACCATACTTGTGTGTGAGTCTTTCTATGACTCGCAAAGATTCCCTGTGGGCTCTTTTTGCGATTGGACTCAGTATAAGATTTTCATCCAACGTGAGTTTGTTGGGCGCTTCGGGAACTACCAGATTATTTTCGGTAATGATTTCCATTTGGTTTTTAGTGGTTTCAAGCAACTCCAAAGTAATTTCATAGATGGCTTTAAAAGACATACTGTGATATTTTTCAAACCCGGGAAGATTGCTTAAGTCTTTGATTAGCAATTCATTCAGACCAAGTGATTCAAACGCTTCAATTCGTTCAGACGGTTTTTTGTGACTAGTGAGAATTTCTGAAATCGTATCAAGGATCTTGTCTTTGCCTATTAATGACTCTTCGTGTTTATTGAATACCTTGAGCAATTTCTGATACCCTTTGAACTCAGTGATAATAGGATTTTTCTTTGTATTGATTCTGAAGCCTGAAAGTGTTTCAGGTTCAATATTGAGGATTTTAGCGATTGCCTCATGTGGCTTCGCTTTTGGAGACAGATAGCCTTTTTCCCTGATTTTATCGATAATGGTTTCTTTTTCATTCACGGTAAGTTTTTCTTCTTCCCGGTGGATGATTTTAAGATTGTTGAGATCGTTGAGAAAATTGAACAGTTCTGCTGAAAAGGATTCAAGGGGGGCTCGCAGTTCATCCTTATAGACACTGCAATGACCGCGCATTTCCTCAATAAGATTTACTTCTTCAACTTCTCCCTCTTCATTTAGCCTGAACTTTCCATACGGGCTGGGTGAGTCTTTAGATCCCGGCCCATCAGAATAATGCCGCTTTCTTGAAATTAATTCAATAACTTTTTCATTGAAAGCTTCCGACTTATCCTGGGTGTTTAGTATTGCTGTTGTTTCCGCTATATAGTCTTCAGTCTTGAAGATATTGTCTTCACCACGAATAGATTTTCTTTCGTTGTATCTTTCAAGCTGAACCTCACTGACATGCTTGTGTTCATCTTTCAGTTTTTTTGTGTTTATGGAAAGTTGTTCCTTACTCTTGAGCTCCTCTTTGTCTTCAGTGACATCGACGGTATCCAAAGTGGAGCCTCTTCTTTTAACAAGGTGTAAAAGTGCGGTTGCCATTTCCTCATCTTCAAGTTTTTCCTTTAATCCTTTGACCCTTAATTCATAAGGGTTTCCCATTGGTTTGAATCCTTCACCGATGATGTTGTGTCTCAAAAGGTGACGTTTCATTTCAATGATTCTTTGTGTTTTTCTTCTTTTTACACGCCTGGCATGGCGCTTTTCACGCCTTTTTTCATTCATGGACGCATTTGCCTCTTCAAAGAGTCTTACACCTGCATCGACGATTTCATGGTCCTGGTCGATGATGCCCCATCCTACTGACGTTACTCCAATATCGAGTCCTAATATGTAGCCCTTGTTCATAGAATCTTCCTTCCTGTTATTAAAATTATAAAAAGCCATACCTAAAAGCATGACTTTGCTTTATTCTTTTGAGTAATACTTTAAACATGGCAGCACCCTTTCTTGAGGCACGTTACCTAGATTATAACAAACTATGAAGCATTTGAATAGGCTTACATAAAACTATGTTATAAAAATTGTTTCATGCTTTTAGGGTTTACTATACTATGACGTATTCAAAAGGGCGTTGGTACTAGAAATAATCTTTAATAACCATTTTTATAATTTAATAAATAAAAAAACATCAAGTCTTGGATTGGAGTCATCCGAAAAACTTAATGCTTCGTATGTTTTTTATCATATGGCACGGTGTTACGTCTTTTTTCTGATAAAAATCGTTGAGGATTGTCATAAATGAAGACAAAATAATATCCTGATAGCAAAATGATATGGCTAAACATCAATAGTATATAGCCTCTTAAAAACATGTTCGTGTAGTAATAGGTGCCAATGAATCCAGCTTCACGCTGGTATTCACCGATAACTTCTTCTTGTGAAACTGAGATGGATACTACGTCATCGTAAGTGATTACAAGTGTTTCGGCGGTTTCATTGACGGAAATCACTTCTGAGATAAGAGGAAATTCGATTCCGGTTCCAAGCAGTTGATTGTCTTCATTATAGGTGACGACGTAGTCACCTTTTTTAAAGGCCTCAAACGACGTGTCTTTAATGCGCACAACACCGGTACTTAGAGTTTGATTCGTGGCTTGTTCGGGTAATATGGCTTCTATATATGAGTGCGAGAACACAGTGTATTTGTATTCATTGTCATGAAAATATAGCGACATGAAGATTGCATTAATGATTACAAACCCGAGCACAAGATAAAAGCCTGAGAAAATGAGTGTTCGTTTGGACGGTTTTCGAAGCTTGAAAGGGATCTTCGACTTGGTTAAGCTGTGTATTTTATGAATGAGTGAGCGCAAAAGTAACCCACCTCTTTTCTCGAAGATAGATTATTTTTCCTTTTCGCTAGTTGCTGGGTTGTCTTTTTTAAGAAGATAGATAATGCCAACTACAATCGCGGCATTAACCGCAAGTGCGGCGATGCCGAAAGGGCTTTGTAAAAAGCGAATGACAAGGCCGATATATGGAACGGTCAATATGTGTTCGCCAAGGAGATTGTCTTCACTGAGTTCCCACCTGTCAGGAGTTATGTTGTCGGGATTTTCAAAGTGCGGGTGGGTCTTTATTGTGAGGGCCATGGAACTATCATACTCAAGGGAATAGACGTAATGGGTGACGACTTCCTCTTGTCCATCGTTGTTGATATCAACGGAAAAGGTAATGATATCACCTTCACTTAGTGATTGTGGATCTGCTTTCTTGACGATGACGACGTCGTCTGCATTGATTTTGGGTTCCATGCTTTCAGTCAATACGACGTAAGGCTTAAAACCGAAAATATCAACGGTTCTTTTGGGCGCGAATATTTCTACTAATATGTAGGCAGCAAGTACACCCACCAATAGGTAGAAAAGGATTGATTTAATCCACTCCTTCAATGTTTTCTTTTTACCCGTGTTTTCCATAAGTCACCTCGAGAATCGTTAATACCTTAATAATATAGAAAAAGTAGCACGAAAGATAGTCTTTCGTGCTATTTTCATTTATGACTTGTTCAAATCTATTTCCAGTCTCGTTGCCAGCCATTGTCTACCCCTGGTTCACGGGTTGGGTTTTCACGCTTAGCTTCATAGAGAACCCCATTGTATTCAATCACATCTCCGGCTGAATAGGTGGCATTGGGATCCCATTCAAAGACTTGGTCCCATTCCCCTGTAGCTACAGTGGCGTTTGCAGTCGTAGTAGCATCCAAGACATCGCCACGCCAATAGGCATAGGATTCATTCACAACAAACAAGGAGGATAAAACCATGAGTGTCGCTATGGATGTCGCTAATAGGTGTTTTTTTCTAAGCATGGTCATTTCTCCTTAATGTCATGAATCTAATAGTGTGGTGTTAATTAATATGGGTTAGTTGGCTGGATCAGCTGTGACAGTATAAGTGAGTGTAACAATCAAATCATTAGTTGCAACTGCAGTGTATTCTGCTTCGTCCGCCGGTTCGTCGGTGAATTCAACATTGACTACAACATCTTGAGACGTTCCGGCCGTAATCGCTCCAGTGCCCGAAGAGATACTAACTGTAAACAAGCCAGATTTGTCAACACCGCCAACTTCAATTGAATCAACAGTAACTGCCAATGTACCAGTAGCGCCTGTGGCACCGCTTCCGGTCCAATCAACACCAAATGTCAAATCGACATTGTTTGTACCTGTGTAACCAATAGGAACAAGAGCGCCCGAATCTGTTTCGTCATTAACATCCACAGTAGTTGTAACCGCATCTCCTTCTCCGATGGTGACTGTTCCAGTAGCGGTATCATCGTTGCCTGTTACCCCGCTTGCCCAGAAGGCGAATGTGGCTGAAGATACAGCGACTGCTGCAAATAGTAATACTGCGATGATCATTTTTCTTGATTTCATTTTTAAAACTCCTTTTTTTTTTTTATATTTTAGTTTTCATTGTTGCTTTCGGTTTTACTGCTGAGGCTGAATTCTAGTGTAAACTCTATAACCTCGCCTTTGATGGATTCATAGGCTTCTTTTGAATCCTCGACATTCACACGGCTTGTGTCCAAATCTTTTTGAACTGCTTCCGCTTCATCAATCGGTTCGATAAGCCTTACTACGATGGTGATGCTTACCGTATCGTTGAACAGATCTGTTTGTGCTTTGTCGCCCTGGTTTAAGATATTGATATCTACGAGTTGGGCGTAGGTTTCTTCTCCACCGATTGTAATGTTTGTGGCTGAGATGTGAAGATTGACCGAGTTGATAAGTTCTCTTGATATTCCTGCATTGTAGGTAAACTCAACTTCATCTACATCGTTTGTAAACATGCGATACCCTTGAGGCACCAAACGCTTGTCGTCCAATTTATTATTAAGATCATCGACGATCAATTCTGCGCCTTCACGGATAACAACGACATCTACAGTGTTTGATACAGTCACTTCTTGCCAGTAAGCCAATGCAGAAGAGACGGTAAATACAAATCCGATGATTAGTAAGCCAAGAATTCCAAATTGAATTTTCTTGGCACCCGGCATAGCATCACCTCCCTAAGTGGCAATGGTCATCTTAGTGTAACCCCAGTTATTAAAAAAACTGTCACATCCTAAGAAGGATATTATGACAGCTGGCTACCATTTAAGGCCCTATAGCTTTGCGTGAATAGATTTCTCTATTTTTGCCTTTAGCATTATTGAAGTTCACAATGTACAAGAAAGGCTATAAAAAAGCCAGTTGCCCATTGGCAACTGGCTGTCTCAAGGAGACCCTATAGTTTTCCGTCGCCGGATTGCTCCGGGTTTGGCTTTTATTTAAAATATTTATATTTTTACTATATACTAAGCTTACAAGGATGTCAAGAAAAATGTTTTGAAATCATTGCATTTTATTAAAAATATGTTTAAAAGCCGTATATTAGGGTTTCTCGTCTGATTTTGTTTGTATGAATTAACTAGATATTTATACAAAAATGACGCTTAAAATGGTTAGTTATCCACATTCAGTGCGATGTTGAAAGACATGCTGAGTACATTATGGAGAAACTCTATCTGATCGCGCGTTTCAGGTTTGGACAATGTCAAAGTTGATTCCATCACTACTCTGTCATAGTCTTTATTCTTTAAATTTTGATTAGAGAGTACTTCACTCTTAATATTGAAAAGATCATGTTTGTCAGTCACTTCACCGTCAGCGGTTTTAAGTACGAGTGTTTGAAATTTCGAATCTAGCGAGCGTTCGGGAAGTACCAAAAGGGTATAAGTGTATTTAATTTCATCCACATCACCAACCGTAAGTAAGGTGTTTTTGGGCACGAGGTTTTGGCTGGGTTTATAAGTTGTGGCTGTAGCCTCGACATGATACCCATTTAGCATGAGATCATGTTTAAAATGATTGGACGCATCCCAATCGAGGAATACTTTAAAACTCAATGTGAATACAAATAAAACTAATGCACTAGCGACAATGATTTTTCTCATCATTAGCACTTCCTTCGGATAAGCAAGGTAACTGGCAGTCTCAAGGAGACCCTATAGTTTTCCGTCGCCGGATTGCTCCGGGTTTGGCTTTGTCAAACCTATAACCCTAAAGAATGGGCATTAGCTCGATTACTTATATATTAACATACTTTAATAGTTAAAACAAATCTTTATCTTTATTTCGCTCTAGTTTTTTGATATAATCTTTCCCGTGTGAAGGAGGCTAAACATGAAAGACACGGCGATAAAAATAAATAATAAACTCTACTACGGATGGGTCATTGTCCTTGTGAGTGCCTTGGGCGTGTTTTTCTCCGCTCCTGGGCAAACCTATTCGATTAGTGTATTCATCGATGCGTATGGAGAAACATTCGATTATTCAAGTACACTAATCTCCACGGGCTACTCCGTTGCTACCGTAATCAGTGGTATGCTTATTGTCTTTATGGGACGCTTTACCGATAAGTACGGTCAAAGGGTCATGCTGGTTATTGTAGGAATATTACTCGCCATCACCACGTTTTTCAATAGTTTCGTCGCGAATATTGGTATGATGTTCGTTGGGTTTTTTCTTCTTCGTTACTTTGGTCAAGGGTCGATGACCCTCATTCCTTCAAGTCTTGTGCCTCAGTGGTTTGACAAAAAGCGTGGGTTTGCCCTTAGTTTAATGTATTTAGGCGCGACGTTCGCGACGTTGCTAGTGCCTCGGTTTAATCTCTTTTTGATTGAAACAATGGGCTGGGAGAATGCCTGGCGTGTGTGGGGCTTATTACTCCTCGTCATTTTTGTCCCTCTCGCATGGATTTTCGTCATCGACAAACCTGAAGATATAGACATGACCGTGGAAAATGAGCATCATGAGGATGAAGAGGCCGCACAAAAAGCACTTGAGACGGTGGAAAGGGAAAGTTTTACCTTAAGCGGGGCTTTGAAGACACCATCGTTTTGGCTTGCAGGCCTTATGAGCATGATTGCGCCAATGTTTACAACAGGCGTCACGTTCCACTTCTTCTCAATCATGGAGATGCGCAGTGTAGGTAAGGAAAGTGCGGCGATTATCATTGGGCTCATCGCCCTTCCTGCCTTCATCATGCCGCTTATTGCCCGAAGTGTCATAGACAAAATGCCATTTCGAATTGTTTTTTCCATGATACAGTTCATGTTTATCTTGTCAATGACCTGGCTTGCATTTTTTGTGAGTGGTCCAATAACGGCAACTGGCTTCATTCTCTTTTACGGAATGGCGTTCGCACTTCAAAGCGTGACGATGAATACGCTTTGGCCAAGTTATTTCGGACGAAAGCATCTTGGTTCTATTCGGGGCGCCGGAACGATTTTCATGGTCATTGGAAGTGCACTCGGTGCACTGCCTTTCGGCATTTCCAAAGACATAACCGGAGATTACAACGCCGCAATATTCATCATGATGGGCATGAGCCTGATGGCCTTTTTCATGGCCTTGGCGCTTAAAAAGCCGGTAAAAGAATACTGATTGCAATTAAAAATCCTGCAGAACATTTTCTGCAGGATTTTTTTATTTAGCTTTTTTTATGTCATAAAGATATAAAATATAGGCAATAATAACGCCATATACAATTCCTGCAAAGAACCCGACAAAGTCGTTAAATCCGGTGGTGAGATAAAAGGCAAAAGAGACTACAAAACCAATCATTCCACCTCTCACTAACACTTTTTTAAGGTCTAAAATGGACCCAGTCAAGCCAATCGCCATTCCGATAATGACTCGATTATACCAAAACGCAGTTAGGTATATGGGCTCGAGGGCCTCTTCGCTTCTTATATTGGCGCCTATGATGCACACAACCCCGAGCAAGGCGCCTAGGATGATGCCAATTGTCAAACGTTTCATTTAAAGCCTCCTAATATATTTATATTTTTTTATTTTAAGGATGGATAAACGTATTTCTCAAATATTTCCACAATCACTGGGTCAAACTGCGTCCCGGCATGATCTTTCAGTTCTTTGAGTGACCATTCAATGGACTTTTATGATTTGTAGGGTCTGTGGGAGGTCATGGCCTCAAAGGCGTCCGCTACGCTGATGTTCAAGCGAATAGAGGAATCTTGTCGCCTTTCAATCCTTTAGGATACCCTGCGCCGTCCGTTCATGATGATAAAGAGCATGTTCTGCGATGTTTGAGTATTCATCGGCGGCCCTGAGTATCTGATAGCCTGTTTCTGTATGTTTTTTAATGATGTTGAATTCTTTTTTTGAGAGAGTGGCTGGTTTGTTGAAGATTGTGTCGGGGATTGATATATTTCCAATGTCGTGAATGTTCCTGACATTTCAAGTTCTCACAAGTCACCACCGTCCAAGCTGTCTTTTATTGTGACGTCTTTCGCTAAGGAAAGCGCAGCTTTTTGAGTTCCTGTAAAGTTATCTATATTGGAACTTTGAAAATCCCAGATAAAGGTTTCATTGTTTTTGGTGGGGATGGGAAATTCTCCCTCGGATTCAAATCATCCGTTTTAAATATTGTCATGATTTTTTCTTTGGTAGACAAAAAGTCCTGTTTAAATAGACTTTCTTGATCCACTCATCCAGTGTAGCGAGCTCTCTTTGGAATAACTTGTCTTATCAAGCAGACGTTTTCTGACAAGGACGACGTTGCCGTCTTCTTCATGGATCATGATGGAAATCAGCGCATCTTCCAAGGTTTTTTTAAAGCACTTATGATAATCGAGCGTGTCTTTTTGTCTTTTCAAATGGAATGAACGTATAAGAATGCTCATGGACATTAATAGGATTGTGTTGTTCAATACGACAAAGGTCAAGCGGTTCATCTTTGTCCTCCATGAGTGCGGCTTAATTATACCCTTTGTTGAGAGTTTTTACAAACCTTAGACTTCAATCACCGATTATGTGTTGCGTTTACTTTAGCCTATGAGTGAAAATAGCGATTAAAACACCACAAGGCAGTGCAAACACCTATATTGTTGGCGTTTAATTGTTGGATGTATTCCAAAAATTCTTGATGAATGTCTGAATGAAATGTTCTTCCTCGATGATAATTGGGCGCCAGTGTGTGGGCATGAGACGTTTGTATTTCGTCATGGCATAGCGACTGTCAAGCAATACCGCGATGCCTCTATCTTCTTGTCGCCTGATGACGCGTCCGACAGCCTGAATGACTTTGTTCATGCCTGGGTAAGTGTAGGCGTAGTCGAAACCGTTTAACCCTACAGAGGTGTAATAATCCCTCAAGAGTTTGTTCATGGTTGAAAGTGCGGGGAATGCCACCCCGACAACTAAGACACCCGAGAGCATATCTCCCACATAATCGATGCCTTCAGAAAACGAGCCTCCGAGAACGGAAAAAAGTATCTTCGACTTCGTGGTGGGTGCCTTGAAGCGTTTTAGAAAATCACGACGTTCTCTTAAGGACATGCCCCTTGTTTGAACCATGACGTGGTAGACGTCTTTGTCAAATAGTTCAAGCACCATGTTCATATACTTATAGGAAGGAAAGAACACGATGTAGTTGCCTTGCTTGCTTTCAAGCATGGCATAAAGCGTATCGAGGATACGCCCTGTGCTCATGGGTCTGTCGTGATACCGTGTAGAGGTGGAAATATCCACCATGAGCCCGAGGTTATCTGGATCAAAGGGACTTGGCACTTCAAAAGGCTTTCCTTCTCCTTTTGTAATGAGGTTCGCAAAATACTCAAATGGTTTGAGCGTGGCTGAGAAAAAGACCGAACCCTTTGAGTAGGTTCTCACGATTTCACTCACGGGCACCGAGGCGTCAAGACAGACGATGTTGAACGTGATATCGTTCGATTCTGTATCTTCTTCTATGGTGAAACGAAAAGCGCTCGTGAAGTATTCGCTTATGCGACTGAATTCCAAGACCTCGTAATAAGCCTCTCGTATGGCTTTTCTCTTTTTGTGCTTCTTATGGGTTTCTAGCAGGTCGGCGAGGGTCATCACAAGGCTGCTTAATGCCCCCAGCAACGGTTCACTTATAAACGTATCGATATAAAGGCCAGTTTTTTTGATTTCGTAGGTCTCGATCAACCGTTCCATTTCCCTTTTAAGATTGAAGACTTTGCCTAAAGGAGACGGTTTTATGCCTTTGAGCGAATGCATCATTGTGTCAATTTTCGACATTGCAAGACTCGCAGAATACATTGCGCGGGTGCGGTCAATTAGATTATGCGCTTCATCCACTAACAGTTTCGGTTTGTAGGCAGTATCTTCAAAATAGCGAATCAACTTGATTCTCGGATCGAAGACATAGTTGAAATCACAGATAATCACATCAGCGTAATTGGAAATATCGAGCGCGAAAGCATGCGGACATATCTTATGGTATTCGCCGTACTTCATAATCAGATCCTGATCATACACGTCATCGTGAACGAAGATATCCTCAAGTGCGCCTCTCAATCGATCGTAGTAGCTTCTCGCGTAGGGGCATATGTCAGGGTCGCAGTCCACTTCGTCGCGCAGGCACATGTTTTCTTTTGAATTCAGCGTAATCGCTTTTATTTTCAGACCGTGAGCCTTCAAGTCCTCCATGGTCTTAACGGCAATTGTCTTGCCAGCGTTTTTAGCCGTTAGGAAAAAAAGTTTCTCCTTGTCGTCCTTTAGGGTCTTCAACCCCGAAAACAAGGCACCGATGGTTTTGCCTATTCCTGTAGGGGCGGTCGCATACATGATGTCTTCACTCATTAGGGTCTTATATACTGCGCCCATGAAATGGTATTGCCCCTCGCGGTATCCTTCATGGGGAAAGGTAAGCCCAATCAGGGACTTCTCTTTTTCAAATTGGTGGGTTTCATAGATGATGAGCCATTTCTTATACGCCTTGCAAGCTTTCATGACATCCGTCTTTACGCTTTCAAACGTCGCATGGGTTTTAAACGTCTTAATTGCTTTGGTAGGATAGTGAATGTAAGTCAGCCAAACAGTCATGGCCTTCAAATCATGCTCAAGCATATACATATAGGCATAAAAGCGTGCCTGCATCATGTGCGATGGGAATGTATCTTCTTTCATAAGCTTAAGTGAAGTGTGCGTGCTTTTGATTTCTTCGATGATCCACGCGTCTTCACGCATCAAAAGACCGTCCATCCGGCCTCTAAGGTGAAGGGTAAAGTCTTTGTCTTCAAACGAGGAATTCACTGTGACTTCGCTTTGGTCATCTGCCTGATAGGTATTTTGTCTCTCTAAGTGAAGCGTTTGGCCTATGAGACGGTTCTTTTTCCCTTTGGTCTGACTCTCAAGATCTCCGGTGCCATATAAAAACGTCACTAAATCTCTCACTGAAATGCTTTGGACTGCCATGCTTCACCTCCTCAGCAACTTAAATGTACTAAAGTTCATTATAAACCATAATGGACATTATGCATAAAAAAAAGTGCCCAAAAGAGCACTTAAGATAAGAGAATCTTGTGAAAGAAGCCATTGAGGTGATGCACCGGTGTCATAGTGATAAACGCATTGGGATCAATGGTTTCGATGATTTTTTCAATATCATAGACTTCATGAACCTGAAGCACCATCCACAAAATTTGTCTTTGTTCGTTGGTATAAGCGCCTTTGGCGTCCATCACAGTCATGCCTCTAATGGAGTGGTTGATGATGGCGTCCTTGATTTCATCGCCGTGAGCGGATAAGATATCAAGCCGCACCCGTTTATAGGCCGTATGCAATTTATCAATCAACATGTTCGTGACAATATAACTAAGCAGCGTATAAAAGGCGAACTGAGCATCAAAGACCAACAAAGAGATGCCGAGAATGACCGTATTCACATAAATGCCGATATAGCCGATGCTGATTTGCAGTTTCAGCGAAAGATACTGAGCGACGATGTCTATACCGCCTGTAGACGCACCACTTTTAAGTGTCATCGCGGCCCCTAAGCCCACCAACCCACCGCCTAAGATACTCATCGCGAGGATTTCTTCTCCAATTATGATAGGGTTCGCCTCGAACAAACCAATAAGAATCCCTTGAAGCACAATGGAAAAGGTTGAATAATAAACAAACCGCTTGGATATGCCTTTAAGTCCGAGGACCATAATCGGGATATTGAGAATAACAATCCAAAGCCCAAGATTGAGCGTTACGCCAAATTGCGTCGCTCCGTATTGTGAAAGCCGTGCAAAGCCTGTAATCCCCCCAGGAATAAGGTCTGCAGGTACGATAAAGTAACTGATCCCTACAGAAAAGATAAGTGTCCCAAGTGTGATCCACAAGATTCGTTTGATTTCTACATTTATGTTCATTATTTTCCCCCTTTTCTAAAGCCTATAACACTTTAATGAATTCTCAACCTTTTGTCAAATGTTTTCACTTTATTTCTAATAAGCGTCCGTGCTATACTATAAGAGAATGGAGGTTATCATGGAATTAAACGCGAATATGGACGCAAATCTACTTTTAAGTTTAATCAACACCAAACTTAGAAATGACTATAACAATCTAATGAATCTTTGCGCAAGTGAAGACATCCCAAAAGACCTTATTGTAAAAAGACTCGAATTAATTGATTATTACTATAACAGCAGTGAAAACCAGTTCAAATCCAAATAAAAAACTTCCCGCGGGAAGTTTTTTTATTGTCAGAGCGTGGGTCAATCAGGCCATACTATTGATAAACCTTGATATCCTTTATGGTAAAGGTTTGAGGAAAGACGGTTTCATCAACAGGACCACCAAGCATGCCACCCACTGCAAGATTCATGATGAGGTGAAAGGGATGATCAAATGGCCAGCCTTTTGGCGAGGTATCTCTGCCGTCTTCACCTTTTTCGTAAGTGACCAGACGTTGTCCGTTTAATTCGTACGTGATTGAATCTTCAGTCCACAAAAGTGAAAACGTGTTGAAGTCGTCGCTGACACCGGGAACATGGAGCTTGTTGAAGTACTCGCTTCCGTACTTGTGGTTATAGGATTCAGTGTGAACACAGAGGTAAAGTTTGTCGAGTTCGTTGCCTACGTGTTCGACGATGTCGATTTCACCGCTTTTTGGCCAGTGTCCATACCGCCAGTCGTTGCTCATCATCCAAAGTGCAGGCCATGTGCCTTTGCCTTTGGGGACTTTGGCAACGATATCCACGCGGCCATATTTGAAATAGAATTTGCCCTTGGTATGGATTCTTGCGCTTTCAAACAGACCGTTTTCATAAGTCGCGCGCAAATTAAGACCCTGTTCGTCAAAAAACAGGTTCTTTTTTTTGTCAGTATAGCTTTGAAGTTCTTTATTGGGCCACTTGTCTCCAACAGCGACAGTGAAGTCGTTTGGGTCAAGGGTTTGATTGTTCACAAAATCAAAGTGCTTGATAAGCTTCATAAGTGTCATTTCCTTTTTGAGAGATGTCGTGTGGTTTCACCGTCTAAAAGTTTGGTATCAACGGTAATGGTTTTTCCCTGGTGTATGTTATGACTGGAGTCGTCGATGAGCGCAAGCAAGTGATCAGCCGCAAGCTTGCCCAGCGCTTCTGTATCCTGGAGTATGGTAGTGAGTCTCGGGGTAATGAGTTGTGAGAGGTCGATGCCGTCAAATCCGATGATTGAGAAGTCGTCGGGCACTTTCTTCCCTGCTTCCTTGATGGCGTCCATGGCTCCGATGGCGAGCATGTCAGACGCACAGAAGACGGCCGTCGGCGGGTCTGTGAGCGTCATGAGTTTTTTCATGGCCTCGTAGCCTTCCTCTTTCGAGAAATAGGTTCCGTTTGCGAGGTAATCATCTCTCAGAGGCAGTGAATGGTAACGCATTCGCTTTTCGAAGAATTCCTTCCTCTGGCCTCCGATGAACGATTCGAGATCCCCATGAATATGGGCAATTTGGGTATGACCGTTATTCACCAGGTGATCAACCGCCTGATTCACACCCGTTTCATTGTCGGAGATAATAGTAATCGCGCTGTTGATATTGAAATCGATCATGACAACGGGAAGTTCTGAATGATAGAGTTCTTCCATTTCCGGCGTATTGAAATCCGCGCAAAGCACCAAAATGGCTTCGACTTGCTTGCGGATGGAGTGTTGAAGATAGGACCCGTTTTGATTGCCGATTTTTCTGGCGAGAAAGAGAATATCGTACCCTTCTTTTTCGACTTTGGTCTTGAAGCTCTCCAAAATCTGTGAAAAAACCGGATGTTGGAGGCCTTTGTTGGTATTTTCCTCAAAAACCACGCCAATCGTGAAAGAGTGAGCCGTTTTGAGTGACCTGGCGGAACTGTTGGGCACATAGCCCATTTGATTGCAAAGTCCGATGATTCTCTCCTTGGTTGTCTTTGCAATGTCTGGATAGTTGTTCAGGGCTTTTGACACTGTAGTGACACTATAGCCCGAGGCTTTTGACACATCTTTTATGGTAACCATTCTGCCACGTCCCTTACCGTTTCAAATTTTCTTTACAGTTTAGTTTAAATGAAATGACTCAAAGGTTCAAGGTAATCATTGTTGTTGTATTTGTTTCAAGGTGATTGATTAATTGGATGTCTGTACGGTATGGGTGCCCATATCTGACTGATGATCCGCAAAATCAGTTGCGACGACGCCTACCTCATATGACGTTCCCGGGGCGAGCCCCTCGATATTGAATGCGTTCAATGTCGTGGTGCCTACAGCGACACCGTCCAGATAGATTTCGTATTCGTGCACGCCCACATCGTGAGTGGACTTATCCCAGTGAATGCGGATGCTTTCTTGAGAACTTGCAGCCATAGTAATGTTTTCAGGGACGCTCGGCGCAGTTTCACTCATGCCGGCGTAATCCTTTTGATAGACCCGCACGTAATCGACTTGCATTCTGTTTGGAAAAGACGAATCATCAACGCCTTGCACTCCGCCCCAGTCACCTCCAATTGCGATGTTGAGAAGCAGGTGAAACGGTTGATCGAACGGCCAGGCTTCGGAATTCTCGATGCCTATGTTGGCGTCTGGATCAAAACCGAATTCAGCGTATTCTTCGCCGTCAATCAGAAGCACGATGCTCGCAGGCTCCCAGATCATCTCATAGACATGAAACTCGTCCACTGCATCGGGGATTTCCTTGCTGTCACCACGGCCTGTGTTGTCTCCGTGATTGTAAGCGCCTGTGTGCGTACTGCCATGGATGATGTTTGTGTCGTAGCCGACGTGTTCCATGATGTCTATTTCTCCACTATGGGGCCATCCGCCGTAACGCCATTCGCTTGGCAACATCCAGATGGCTGACCAGGTGCCGCGGCCTTCGGGAACCTTGGCGCGCACTTGAATGCGTGCGTATTCCCAGTCCCCACGGTATTTTGACACAAGGCGGGCAGAGGTATAATCGCTACCCTGGTGTGATTCTTTCAACGCCTGAATGTTGAGGATACCATCCTGTACGTAGGCGTTGTCGGTGTCATGGTCGGTGTAGTATTGGAGTTCATTGTTGCCCCATCCGCCACCACCGACGTCATAGCCCCAGTAATCGTTGCTCGGGAGGCCGTTTTCATCGAATTCACTGCACCATACGGGTTGCCAGTCATCAATATTGGCCATGCCCGTGCAGTCGTCGCTTACGAGGCCGCGGTCGTCAAAGTCGCTGCCATTGGACGGGTTGCACGCCGCCAATGACAGGACAAAAAGACTCATCAGTGTAGCACTTATTAGTTTTTTCATTTTTATTCTCCTGTGATTCCCGTGCGATCAATACTCTCGACAAAGTGTCTTTGCGTGAAGAAGTAAAGAACCAGCAACGGTAATAGTGACAATATGTTTCCTGCCAGACTCACGGCTTGCATGAGTTCTCTCGCTCTCGAGCCTTCAGGATAGATCGCCGTGAAATCATTGATGTATTCTTCTACCAGAAGCGGCAGCGTCAGCATATCGCTTCCACGTAGGAAGAGTCCGGCAAGGTAGGTTTCGTTATAATACCAGACGAAACTGAAAAGAAACACGATGATGATTGAAGGTACCGCAAGCGGGATGGCCACTCGCGTGAAGATGCGCAGAGGCCCCGCACCATCAAGTTGGGCGCTTTCTTCAAGGCTTTTTGGAATGGTTCTGAAAAACGAGTAGAAAAGCAAAATGTAAATTGGTCCGTTGAGTCCCTGTCCGAGAATGGCCGGATATACGAATGCACGGATGCTACCGAGCAATTCGTAATTGGCATACATTCTGAATGTCGGAAGCATGGTGATTTGCGGTGGAATGATGAAGGCCATGATCATGAGAGTCATGAGGGTTTTCTTGAACGGCAGATCGTAGCGCGCAAACCCATACCCTATGAAGGCACTTGAGACGGTTGCTGAAATGGCGGGAAGTCCGGCAAGTATGAGCGCATCAAGCAGTGCGGACGGATAGTTGAGGTCCTGCCAGACGATTCTGTAGTTTTCCCAGTTGAGAGACGTCGGTATCCAGCGTACGGCGACGCTGATGATGTCGCTCATGGACATGAATGAGTTCGTGACCATGTAGAGCACCGGATATAGATAGACGTAGCCGAGGCTGATCAGGAGCGTATAGATCAGCATCTTGAAAAACAGTCCGTTGGTGAGTTTGCTACCAAACATAATCGATTTCAATCGTGATTTGACCTGATCGTATTCCTTGTTTTTGATTTTTTCTTTCATGAATTTGAAGAAGGCTCTTTGCTTTTTGAATGGCGTCATGCTCTTGACCTCCTTCGAATGTTGATGACTCCTACGAAGAGTAGGATAATGATGCTCATGACTATGAAGTAGACCCAAGACAAAGCCGATGAATACCCATAGCCCGTGGTAATGGCGTTGGTTGATTCGGCTAGCATGATGCCTTGAATGTAGATAATGACTTCATTGAGGCTGAAGACGCTCATCGCAACCACTGTATAGACAATGGTGACCGTAATGAGTGGCATCAACGACGGGAGGGTAATCTTCCAGAATGTTTCCCAGGGCCCTGCTCCATCAATCGAGGCGGCTTCATATATCGCTTTGTCGATTTTTTGCAGACCGGCGAGCAAAATGAGAATCTGAATACCCGCGAACCAGAATACCAGTAGAATCTGTTCGAAAAGCGCCTGCAGAGGACTCGCGATGAATCCACTGACGTTGTTGAGTATCTGATCGATGAACCCATAGTCTTCAATGGAGGGAAGCGTGGTGGCGCCCTGATCGATCAATATCGAGATGACCGGCCCAGAGGTAATGATAACCGGTAGGAAGAACACGGTTCGCCATGCGCCTTTTCCTTTGATGTCCTGGTTGATGAGCATCGCTATGACAAGCGCGAAGACAATGGTGATGCTGACGTTGATAAGCATTTCAAGTCCGTACTCCAAAAGAATTTCCACGAAGTAGGGATCACTTAGGAATACGGCTTTGTAGTTGTCAAAACCTCTGAATACGAGGTTAAGATCCTGTCCATCGATGCCCACTTTGAAGAAGCTGAGATAAAGGCTGTAAAATACCGGGTACAAGGTGAATATGAGATACCCGATAATCCATACCATGATGAACGAAAGACCAATTATGTGTTCTCTTCTTTTGTGCGTGATGCGGTAAGTGTATTTATTGAAGAATACCACTGAGGTCTGTTTTTTCATGAATACTTTGTTGTGAGTCAGGAAATGGCCGAATTTTCCAAGCGGCGCAAACACATATTTTTCAGTGGGTGCCTGCACGAATTTCTTGAAATAAGGCGCAATTTTCTTGTGAATTTTGGCAATCAGTGTGTAGGGAATGAGCTTTTTCAAATGCTTCATGACTGCACACCTCCTACATGATAATCAAGAGGATCGATAATCGAGCCATTGTATGAATACTCCTGAGATGAATAGTTGATGACGATGGTTACGTCGTTTGAGTAAGTGACTTCCACCACGCCGAGTTCGATGACGTTGCGTGATTCGATGGTGGCACCTCTGACAAACTGCAGGGCATCATTCATGTAGTGATAGTCTTCAATGATGGTCGTTTTCCACTTGTCGTAGTGAGTGGAGAACATGGATTCGATGTCCGTGCCGCTCAACTTGTTCGACTCTTCTTCTGTGAGGACGAATGAAGGATTGATGTTGAAGTCGATGAGCATCAGGGTTTGTTCGCGTCCGAGAGAATTGAAGTTCATGAATTCGCTGTAAAAGTCCATATGTCCGCTCAGTGCAATAGGCAAAAGCGGAATCAAATCGTCATAATACTTCAATTGTGAATTGAACAAAGGGGCCGCAAAAAATTCATTGGTATATCTGTAGGCGTAGGCATTGGGGTAATAATAAGCCGATGCGCCTTGATAACTTTCCATGATGTCCTGGTAGTATTCAAGCGCATCCCCTCTGTTGTAAATGCGATTGTCATAATAGGAGAACACTGTTGAACCGAGTGATTCAAAAAGCATATTGGCTTTGTCTTCAGCGAAATCGGCCTTGTGATCCATCGCAAGACTTAAAGATTTTTCAGGATACAGCAAATATTCGTCTTTGTATGTGCACATTTCGCACTCGTCTTCAAGTTGGAAACGGTCGACGCCCTGTGCGACGTCTCTGCGATACGTGATATTGTCTGTGGCATTGGTTGCTGAAACATAGTTGTTGAGTAGATACACATCGTTGGATTCGATGAGGCTTCTAAACGAGCTGTTGTTTCCAAGTTTGTTCTCATAATCGAGGTTGCTTGGAAGATGACCGCTATACCCTCCGTCATTCCATCCCATGAGGGAGATTTTCTGATTGGTGATATTGGCATCCTTGAACGCTTGGATCATGCGATTCACGTCACTCACGGTAGTCATTTCCACTACTGAGTTGCCAATGAACTGATTTCTGGAATCACTCATGAGGTATTGCGTATGCAGGGGAATATTGGTTGAATCGCTATCGATGGGACGGATAATGTTCTTGTCGCTTAAATAATTCCTATAGTCCTTGGCAATGCCTGCGTAGGTTGAATCATTGCTTTTTAGGAAATTGTAGTGAACGGTAATGTCTTCTGAAAGCGTGTCTGCGACGCGTCTTCCGCCCCCGGTTCCATCACTTGTAAAGCTCTGACGGTACGGTTGGCGAATATCGAATTTCGGGAAAATGAGATTGTAATCCTGGTTGGCCGATCCGTTTGGATAGGCAAGAAGTCGTGCATTCGTGTCCCCTGATTCGATGATTGCAGACAAGGCGTTTTGTTCATGGCCGTGAACCGCTCCGAACAAAGGCATTGAAAGCGGATAGGAGGTTACGCTTTGACGAATGCTTGTCAGTCCGAGGTTTTCTCCGTAGAATCGTTCTTCAAAAGGCGCACCGTATTGTCCCTGGTTGTCTTCATAGCGAATGAGAGTGCCTATGCCATCGGGGATGACCAAGTATCCGGGCACTTCATCGAGTCGGGTCGCTCCGAGTGACGGGAACATGATGATGCTTGAAAGCGTGGTTTTCTCGTCTTCCGCCTGGGCGATGCTGTCATAGGGCACATGAGCACGAATGCCGCCCTCTTCAAGCGTCACTTCCAAAGTGAAAGTCACATCAAGTTCGGTAAGCCCTATGGAGATCATCTGTTCGCGAGTGTAGGCGCCATCGAGATAATCTTCATAAAAGCTTTCACAGTTTCTCGTTGAACAGTAGTCGTTGACTGAAATATCGATACTGACGCCGTTTGTGATCTCGGCGACATCCAAAGTGAACTCCGTATCCACAAGCCCGATATTGGAGTTTTCAGAATAGTTTTTTTCCTTGTTGATGTATTCGATCCCAACACCACTCGAAAGCATGCCGTTATACGTCCCGGCATCGGGGTTTTCAAGGGCTGTAGACCACACATAATCCGTGTCGGTATTCTTGATTTTGAAGTTCAATGTGGCTTCATTCAAGTACAGGTCGAACGTGTCGTTGCTGTTGATCAGTTCATCGTCTGCAGTAATCTCCACGTAAGTCAGAGGATCGACGCTGCGATCGTCTTCAGGTTGCGAATAAAGACTGCTGCTCAGGTTTTGCTCTTCGATGTAGTTGTAATAGTCTTCATCTTCAAACGAGCCGTTATAGACGCTGCTTGTCTGAGCGTGAACGAACACGATTCCAAGTGAAACCATGAGTGTTGCAATTAAAAACCGCTTGATATATTTAGACACGTTGCAACACCTCCATGGAAATATCTTTGAGTACTACGAATAGTTCGTTCAAAAGCATATAAATGATGAATGTTCCAAGCATCAGCATCACCATGGTGAACGCTGAGATGAATATGGATTGGAACGTTTCCTTAAGACTGTAATAATGGGTCTCCTTGACCATGAAGAAGAAATAGATGACCGTAAGAAGTATGGAAATGGTACGCACAAAATCCATCAGGAACGCTTCGTTGTAAGTCAGAGCCTGTGACATGAATGTAAGGATCGGAAGTGTGATGAAAAACGGGAAAATACTGTAAATCGTAGTGATATAGACATCCTTGAAACGCCCTTCACCTTCACGAATCGAGCCAATCAGATAGTTTGCAATGACCCAAAGGACAATCGGAAGGAAAATCTTGATCATCTCTTCGCCGACGTTGATAGCAGAAAGGACTCTGAAATTGAAAAGGAAGTTGGTCTGATAGATGTAATAGATGTAAAAGAGGAAATAAGAGACAAGCAAAATGGTCGCAGGTAGGTAACCGACTCTTTGCTTCCGCTTGATTTCATAAGACGCGTCCGCAGGATTTTTAAGGTACCTGAAGACATACATGACCTGATCAAACGTCTTCGATTTCTCTTTCGCCTTGTTATATGTAATTTTTATTGGATCCGTGGCGTAATGCATGAACTTGAGCTTGAGATTGATGACGTAAAGGAAGAGCCAGATGAAGATAACCGCGATAATGATGCCGACGTTTTCCAAAAGCCAGTCGTTCCTGACTTCCCAAAGCGCATCACTGTAACCGCCTCTTTCATAGGCTATTTCATAAGATTCAAGGGCTTCTTCGTATTCGCCGAGAGAATAATGGGCGTTGCCCATTCCCTCGTGGGCAAGGTCGAAGAAGTCATTCATCTTGAGAACTTCCTGCCATGGGCCCTGGGATTCAAGGTAGAATCCCTCCTGATAACTCTCAAGTGCGGTATGCACGAGTGTGGCGAACTGTGTAGGCATGTAGATGTTCATTTCACCCGCAGCTTCATCAATCGCATATAGGTTGAAGTCGCTGTCTGAAGCGATGGCGCTCGGTACGTTAAACAGACCCTTGATTTGGCCTGAGACGTCCTGTCCGCCAAAACGGAAAAGCAGGTTCCCATCGCGGTCGTATTCATAGATCATGCCTGAGTCGGTGATGGTGTAGATGTTGCCAATCGGTCCGACGGCGACATCTGCTAAGTCTCTGGCGTTATACACTTCAGGCAGAAGATTTTCTCCGCTGATGTTCAGCCGTTTCACACCGGTGCCTCTTACCCCTTTGGAGACCGTATGGACAAGCCCGCGGTCATCAATATCCATGTTGGTGACTTCCGGTGGGGTCAGATTGAAAAGGCGTGACTGCTGTTCTTCAGTAAAGAAGGTATATTGAATAATGGTTCTGAGCGTTGGATTGACCGTGTTGGTTCCATAGTAACCAAGGAACTGACCGGTCGGACCGAACTGTGCGAGGCCTCTGACGCCGAGATTGAGAATATAGACATTCCCATGGTTGTCTCCGACGATTTTTTGTGGCTGAAAGGCGATATCCCCAAACAGAGGAGAGTTTGGTTTGGTATATCTTTGCAGTTCATTGCCATCGCTATCAAGACGGTAAGCAATGCCCGCACCTCTGTCCGCAATAAGGATATGACCATCATCATTCACGTGAACCCCGGTAGGGTTGACAAGAAAGTCTTCACCGATGACGGTGATGGCTTCTTCTTCCAAATTGAACATCATCAATTTTCCCGTATCATCGCTTGTTGAGACGATGTAGATGGTGTTGTCCTTGTCAATATGAATATCGTTGGGTGTGTCTAAGGATACTCCGAACACAGAATTCACACTTGTGACGGGCGTATAGGCTGTTTGCGTTCTGACAATCTGGTTGTTCGACGTCGTATGGGTGTTGTAACGAGTCGGTGATTCTGCAGTTACTGTCGTGCCGAGAACAGTAATGAAGGTTAAAAGTAAGAAAAACGATAGTAGTTTCTTCATTAGTTGATACCTGAGTGAGCCATCGTGTTGATGACCTTGCTTTGTAAGAATATGAACATGATCAAGCTCGGCACGAACATGATCATACTGGCTGCTGCTAACATTCCCTGACCGGCAACGGTGTTACCGCCAGCGCCACCTGGGGCGCCCGCGTTCATGGCGAGGGTCTGGAAATAGAACGGCAAGGTTTTCATCGCTTCATCGTCGATGAAGAGATTCGGTCCGATAGGATCGTTCCAAAGAAGCTGGAAGGACAGAATGGCGACCGTGGCCAGTGCCGGCATAATGACCGGGATGATGACCTTTATGAAAATCTCCATTTCACTTGCTCCGTCTATTTTTGCTGATTCAATCAATTCATTCGGGGTCTGATCAATAAACTGTTTAACCAAAAAGAGTCCGACAGGCATGGCGATGAGTGGCAATATGAGCACCATGTAAGAATCAATCAGGCCCAGTCTCGCAATGGTGATGTATCTCGGGATGGTGACCGCTATCGGCACGAACATAAGCGCCAGCGTATTGATTTCAAAGAGCAGTTTCTTGCCTCTGAAATGCAGTTTTGAAAGTCCGTACGCCGCCAAAGATGTCACGAGGATGGACAAAATGACCCCGACGACCGATACGACAATGCTGTTAAAGAGATACCGGCTGAAAGGAACTCCGCCGTTTTCTGCAAAGGTAATCAGATCCGTAAAGTTTTCCGGGGTTGGTCTACGCACAAAGAATCTGGGTGGGAATGCATAGAGTTCATTGCTGGGTTTGAATGCGTGAGAAAATATATAAAGAATCGGTAAGCCAAAGAAGGCAGCCATCGGGACCAAAAAGAAATAGAATTTTAATTGGCTGCGATGGAATTTCTTCGGATTGATTTTCATTCCGGAAAATTTCGACATAATTTCACTCCTATTCCTTTTCTCCGAGGATTGAGAATGTTCCTTTGCTGATTGCATAGATGATAATCAGAAGGATCACACTGACTGCGGATGCATATCCCATAAGATACCTTATGAACCCAAAGTCCTCTATATGGTTGACCATGAGTTGCCCTGCGTATTGCGGGGTCGGGTTGTTTCCTGAGAGTTGCACACCGATGGCGCCGACTGAGAACGTGCCTACTACGGCCATAACCGCACCAAAGAGCATTTGCGGTTTCATCGATGGAATGGTGATGTAGAAAATCTCTTGCCATCTGTTTTTGAGCCCATCCACATAGGCGGCTTCATAAAGGGACTGATCAATGCCAAGAATCCCGGCAAGCATGGCCAAGAATCCTACCCCCATACTGCTCCAAAGGGATACGATGATCATGATGTTCATCAGGTAATCAGGCGACGTGAGAAACTGTATCGGCTCTTGGATATACCCCCAGTCAAGCAACATCGCATTGATGTAGCCGCTTCTGTCTCCTGAGAAAATGACGCGCCAAAGAACGGCCATCGCAATCCCTGCAGTCATTGATGGACTGTAGAGGATGATTGCGAAGACGGTTCTTGGCTTATGGGGAATCTGCGCCAGAATCCAGGCGAGAAGGAAGCTAAGAAAATAGCCTACAGGGCCTACGATAAAGGCGAATTTGATGGTATTCGGCAAGACGTATTGCATGAAGACTTCGTCTCTGGTAATCAGTTCTATGTAGTTTCTGAGACCGACGTATTCAGGCGTTTCGATGGTGTTGAAATAGGTGAACGAAAGACCAATGGCCATAAGCACCGGGATGACGATGAACAGTACAAACAATAAGACGTAAGGCGTGAAAAACCACGCGGGATGATTCATTTTTTTAATCATCGTCTCGCTCCTTTAACCAGTAGTCAATATTATCAATTGTCGGGACATTGTAAGGTTTCAAGACTTCGCCGTCCTTGACGTAATCGAATTCTTCCATCCGGTAGAGTATTTCACGGTTGGACGTTCTCACGGCCGAATCCAGGGCTATCCGCGGATTGGCATCGTTAAACACAATTTTGTTCCAGGCGTTGGAAATTTCACGCTCGACCATGTAGGCCCCCGGTACGCGTGAGGCTTCAAGTGCGTAATTCCACTGTTCAAGAATGACATTGATGTGTTCTTCAGGGAGAGGCAGTTGCGCGAACGCTTCAAGATTGGCCGTGTTCCAGAGGTATTCGGATCCGTAGGTATTGACCATTCTTAAGGCGTATTTGGTCTGAACTTCCGTGCTTGACCACCATTCTAGGAAATCCCATGACTGTTCGGGAAGTTCGGTGGTGGAAATAATCATATTGGCTTGTTGTCCGCTTGCAGCCCAGCGTTCAATGTCTCCGTTTTCCTTTTGAACACCAGGGTGAGGCGCGATGTTCCATTTTCCTTCAAGTTCAGGTGCAGCAATGGAGAGCTGAAGATAGGTAGAAATGTCGCTGATTCCGATGGGATAAAGACCGAAGCGGAAGTGATTGTAGAAGTTGGGTACTTCTTTTGGAACGTTGTAGATGGTGAAGAGTTCTGTCATCATCTGCATGCCCTTGAGCGAATCTTCACTGTTGATAAGCGTACCCATACCGTCTTCGGTATAAAGGTCGCCTCCAAATTGCGCGATAAACGGCAATGTTGAGACAAACGGTTTGAACCCACCGTGAAGGGCAATCGGTTCATAATAGTTCATTTGATAACGCTGAAGTTCCGGTAAGATGTTTGTGACTTCATCCCAGGTGCCTGGAATTTCAATGTCAAGACCTTTCATGACGTCTTCTCTATAATACGTTACCCAGAAGTTTTGGTTTTGAGGCATTCCGTAAAGACCGTCTTCATAGGCATAAGGAATCATGGCCCCTTTGGCGTAATGAGACACGGTTTCTTCGTAGCCGTCAAACTGTCTCAAATCGAGGCTTGCATTACGAATCGCGAATTCATAGGGAATCCAGTGATTGACGCCCATGGCGACATCTGGTGCTTTGTCCGCCGCATTGGCCAGAATGAGTTTGTTTTCATCAGGCATGATGGAAAGTTTGACCTCGATGCCAGTTTCTTCAGTAAACTGTGAATCGATGAGCTGTTGCATGATTTGAACGTTTTGTCTTGGATGGTTGACCCAGACTTCCACGGTATCGTCATCCACGTCCCCTACGGCGTAGGCATCGGTGCCGAACGACAAGAAGAATCGTTTGGTCGATTCCCACGTACGTTTGAAGATATTTGCTCTGACCGGAGGAAGTTCCTCACTGCCGGAAAGATAGATTTTCTCGAGACTGAGTCCGTTTTCAAGGTAATACTGCACAGTGATTCCAAGCATGTTCGATGTCGATGAATCGCCATCGGAAAGCATGGTCATTTTGTGTGGAATCGTGTCGACATCTTCTCTTAATTCCTTGAGTTGCTTGATACCGACTTCAAGGTTTGAAAGTTCTCCCGGATCGTCGTATTTTGTATAGGTGCCCAGTTGTTCTCTTACGTGTTCGAGCGTAGAAATCCATTTGTCCATTCGGCTGTTGATATCCGGAATGTATTCTTCCAGATTCCAGGTTCTGTAGCGGTCTTGCGTATTCCCTGTAATCTGTTTGATTTCGAGGCTTAATTCTGTGATTTCGTCCATGACCATCGTAAGATTGTCATAGGCATTGCGGTAAGGTTCCAACACGACACGCATGCTTACGGTGTTCATCCCTGCTTCAAGATAGAATTTGAAAGGGTCGCCTCCGTTATTGAGAAGCGTGTTCTGATAATTACTTGTATGATTGAACGGCATCATTGAGACTTCTTCAAAAGGTACATGCCCGTTGATGCGGATTTCTCTGAATACAGGCATTTGCTGCAAAAAGTCCTGGCGGTATTTAAACCCCAAATGATAGTACCCATCTTCTGGGACTTCAAGTTCGTATTCAATGGTATTGTTTCCGTGACGGAAACTATACCCATCAAGCGAGTTCAATCTGAGATATTCGGTATCATAAGCCGTGGCAGATGAATCTCTCAAGCTTTCAAGTCGAGTCGAGGGACTGGACTTAGAACTTAATTCCTCCGCACCTTTGACGATCAAGGCGTCTTCCACCAATTCGCCATCATGATTGCTCAGATACTCTTCATAGGATTGATACTCGATCTGGTCCTCCAAATAAAACCGTCCCACTTCTAGTTCGCCTCGACTGTTCACGAGTTCGATTTCATTTTGACCTTCTTCTAACAAGAAAGTGAGTGGTAAGGCATTGAGAGCCGTTGAATCATAAAAGTACTCTTTTTGAAATTCCTGAATTTTTCTAGAGTTCGGCAGGATTTCATTTCCATAGCGGTCAATCGAGAATTCATCGGTCACGAATTCCCATTGGCTTGGAAGTTCGATGGTTTCGCTTTCTTCAAACTGCAATTCACCGTTAACATAGACAGCCATCTGGTTATCCAAAATGGTGTCTCCGATATCCATGTATTCAAGAGCCATAACATAGGCTCCACGCGAATCCACATTGACATCGATGGTAATGGTGTCCCCTTTTGAGAATTCAAAAGTATCGCCATCAAATAGATCTGAATAAGAAGCATTAACGTCTAAGTCGTTTCCATCAAGAATGGTTTGAAAATCATCCAGCGGGTCGACATCCCAAGACGTACTTACCTGGTGGTATCTGTTCGATAGCTCACTCGGAGAATTGACTGCGTTGCTGTCAATTTCAACATACCCTTCAGGTTTTTGGTTAGTGATAAAGAAAATGCCTACAGCCAAAAGAGCGATGATGCCTATCGCCTTTAATTTATTTCCAAGTATCAGTTTAATTATTTTCATAATAACACCTCTATAATGGTGTGAAGCTTGGCGGATTTCGCCAAGCTTCACTATGCCACTAGTCTTCTAAAGCTTCATTTACCAATTCATTGGCTTTTGATTCCCACTCAGGTGCAAACCCTGCTGGACTTACTTCGCCATCGTTGATTTTGGTCCAATAGTCGTTTTCTTCTGATGAAACCCATTCCCAGAACGCTTTGTAGCCCGGAAGCCACTTGTCGACGTCAGGTTTGGAGTATTCGAGCAAGTTGACGCTTTGCTGCAAGCCTTCTACATAAAGCATGTAATCTGAAGTTCTGTCCCAGACTTCCGGATAGTTCGCTACAGGGAAGCGATCAAGCATCACTGCATCGTTATCAGGATCGTCATCTTCATGAGTGGCTTCCATGAGGTCCAGACGTGTCATCCAGCCTTCTTTGCCAAAGGTCATGAACTTGGCAAGCTTGTAGGCTTCTTCTGGATGGTCGGTCTGTGAAGATACGACCTGGTAATCGAGAATGGTTGGTGGGAACTGTCCGGCGTCTCCGCCAGGATAAGGCCAAAAACCAACTTCGATTCCGTTTTCTTCACGCATGCCTTCTACCATCCAAAGATTGAATGTCGCATCAATGCGCATCCCGATGTTTCCGTTGTACCAAGGCCAGACATCGCCAAGTACTTCCATTTCTTCTTCTGTGAATCCGGCAACGACGTCTTGACTCATAAGGTCGTTTCTGGCTTCAAAAGCTTCAATCCATGCATCGGATGTAAAGTTGAACTGCTCGCCATCCCATGTCTGGTAGCCAACATCTTCAAAATCCTGTGTAGGCCATATGGCTGCGAAATCCAAATCGCCGTACCAGGGATCAATACCATAAACGATATCACTTTTTCCTGCTTGTCTGATTTCTTTGGCAATTTGAACGAATTCGTCATATGTCCAGTCTTTATCTGGAACTGTAATGTTGTATTCTTCAAAAATGTTTAGGTTAAGCATGATGCCTTTAATGAACTGAAACGAAGGAACAGCGTAACGTCCTTCTCCATAGACAGCGGTTTCCTTGATATTCGGGTAAATCGCCTCAGTGTCAGGGTCAGCATCCCAGTATTCCGAAATATCCAAGAGCATTCCGTTTGAGTACCCAGTAGGGACATTGTCAATGGCAAAAACATCAGGAAGTGCTCCAGCTTGTTGTGCATTGAGAAGGTTGGCTGTGAAATCGCCACCGGTTCCTGTAATGTCTTTACGAAGATTGACTTCAACATTCGGATTTTTTTCTTCATAGACATCAATCAATGCCTGATTCATCTCTGCGCTTCCCCAATCCGCGTAACTTAAAACGATTTTGGAGTCACCGGAACTGTCATCCCCACATGCTGCTAAAGTGAGAGACAGTGAAAATGCCATGATAAGAAGCATTATTTTTTTCATATTTATTATCCTTTCAAGTCCTAAATTAGTAATTTTAAAGCAAGTGCGGGACGGTTTCCCGTCCCGTCAATCCGATTGAATCGGTGCAATGCTAAGCAATGAGAAATGTCATTTGACTATCGCTTTTATTAGGATTTAGGAGAAACTAATGTTTTAGCATTGCCTTGCCCGTGGAATCATTGAGTGTAGCACTCAATAGGTATTCGTTATAGACAATCTCTATATGGTCGGTGATTTAATGATTAGTTGGAGAAGTCACCATTGATGATAAGTTCTGTCGGTTCAAAAGTGCCATCCACTTGTTTTTCAATGACAACATTGTCAAGCGTGAATGTTTGTGGTCCGGTTGCGCCAGTGAACAATCCACCGAGTTCGAGTTTGAATTGTGCAGGCACTGAGTAATCAGCCTCTGCGTTGTCCAAAGTGAATTCGTAAGTGAATGTCTGCATGGTAGATGTTACGGATTGAGTAACGTCTTCATAATAGCCTGTCCATCCGTTACCCGCATGGCCGATAGCCAATTTGAAGGCACCGTCTGTAGACGATTTGGCATCGAATGATACGCGGTATGTCGCATCGGTTTCGAAAATGATTGATCCTTCGTTGTCTTCACCGGTATTAAGGGCAAAAGCATCTTGAATCAATTGAACATGCCATCCTTCATAGACGTTAAGTTCTGAAAGTGAAAGCACGTACTCTTCACTGACTACGTCAGCTGATCCGACAGTACCATCCCAGTCGTTAAGGAATGTTCTCCATCCATAATCAGCAGCGTCTCTTGGATCGTCTTCTTCAGTGAAGTCACCGTTGACAATCAAGTCAGTTGCTACATAATCGGTTCCGTCATGTTTTGCGATTGAGACGTTGTCCAATGTGAATGTTTGTGGTGCATCCGCGCCGTTGAATAGATCGCCGAGTTCGATTTTGAACTGTGCAGGGACCGTATAGTCCATGGCGTCGTCATCAACTGTAAATTCGTAGGTGTATGTTTCCATTGACGTTGTTACGGACTGAGTCGCGTCTCCAACGTATTCTGTCCAACCACCAACATTGTTACCGATGGCCAGTTTCATAGTGCCTGCCATGGATGCTTTCGCATCAAAGGTGACTCTGTATGATTCGCCGTGTTCCAAAACAACAGAGCCTTCATCGTTTTCACCTGTGCCTAGTGCGACTGCGTCTTGAATGATTTGAATGGTCCAACCTGCATGGGCGTTGATGGCTGTTAGTGAAAGTTCGAATGCGCCGTCAACGACACTTGCAGAACCGGCTGTACCTTCCAAATCGTTAAGGAATGTTCTCCAACCATAGTCTGCTTGAATGGTAGGATCGACTTCACGTTCGAAGGTTCCATTGACAATGAGGTCTGTAGGTTCATAAGCTGATTCACCCATTTTTTCAATCACTACGTTGTCAAGAACGAATTCCTGAGGAGCCGTTGCGCCTGTGAACAATCCGCCGAGTTCAAGTTTGAACTGTGCAGGGGTTGAATAGTCCATAGCGTCATCGTCCAGAGTGAATTCATAAGTGAATGTCTGCATGGTTGATGTTACGGATTTTGTATCGTCTTCGAAGTAAGGGGTCCATTCGCCGTGACCGATAGCCAATTTGAATGTACCATTAGTAGAGGCTTTGGCGTCAAATGTTACTCTGTAGCTTGCGCCTTCTTCGAATTCCAGTGAGCCTTCGTTGTCTTCACCCGTACCAAGTGCATAGGCATCTTGGATGAGTTGTACATGCCAACCCTCATATACGTTGAGCGCTGAGAGTGAAAGCACGAATTCTCCGTTGTCATTAACCGCAGTGTCTCCGGCAGTACCATCCCAGTCATTAAGGAATGATCTCCAACCGTAATCGGCTGTGTAAAGTCCTGGATCTTCCTCTTCTTCTTGAACAAGAATTGTACGTTCAAGGACTGTTTCATTGCCTGCTTCGTCACTGACAGTATAAGTCAGTACGTATTCACCGATGGTGTCTGTATCCACAGTACCCGTGACATGGTCTGCCGTGAGTGTGATGTCACCATCAACGTTGTCAGTCACAGTTACGCCTGCAAGAGGGTCGAAGCTTTCGCCTACGATGACTTCTGCATCATCTGCGCCTGTGATCAGTGGTTCTGCGTCATCGACGTATTCATCAAGTTCGTTGATTTCAACGTTGTCAAGATAAACAGTCGTGAACAGGTTGTCTGTTCCTGTAGTTTCATGTTCGGATGTTCCGAATTCGAATAGAAGTGAGCCTTCGTTCGTTTCCTGGTCCATCACGAAACTGAATGAGTATGATTGCATTTCAGTAGTCAAATCGAACTTGGCAGTAATTCCCGGTTTGAAATCGTTGAACCAAGGGGCACCATCAAGCAATTCTCCTACTTGGATATTGATCGCTCTTGGGTCAACTGCGCGAGCTTCAAAAGTCACTTCATAGATACCGTCTTGTTCGAATTCGATACCGTTGTTCTCAAGACGGGGTTCCCATTGAGTGGCAGATACGGCAGTGATGTCGGCTTTCAATTCACCGTCGACCACTGTAAAGTCGCCTGCGCCACCTTCGTTGCCCTGAGTCACATTCCAGAGATTAAACCCTAAAGAGAAATCTCCATTCGGGACCATTTCGTCACCGAGATTGGCCGGGTCAACTTCAACTGTCACGTAGCGAGCCGCTTCTGAAGAGAGTCCTTCGGAGTCCTCTACTTTGTATTTTAGGTATGAAGTGCCGGTTGCAGATGTATCGACAGCACCTTCGACTTCGATTTCCGAAGTAATGTCGTCGCCTTCATGGTTGGTCGCTGTGACACCTTCCATAGGATCGAATGACTCATTCATATAAATCGTTACGTCATCCGCGCCTTCAATCACTGGTGCGGTGCGATCTTCGTCCTCACCACATGCTGCTAGGGTAAAACTAAGCGTTAATGCGAGTAATAAAAGTAAAACTTTTTTCATGAAACTTTCCTCCTCAATTTTTGTTCATATATATTTTTATTGATCTGAACACACCGTTTCTTACCGCTTCTGCTTTACTGCCTGTTACTTTGCTGCCTTCGATGGTTTCGTTTTCTTTATCGCCTTCAAGAACGATTTTATGGATATCCGAACGCTCATACGTGGAGTCCATGGATTCGTTGATGTAGGTCACGTCAATGTCTTTTAGGAATCTGAAGGTGAGCGTTTTATCCTCTTTGAAGAACTTCTTGTGGATTTTCGGTTCAAACGCGAGCGTAAGTTCGCCTTCTTCAACTCTGAAAGGTTTTTCTCCGGCCGTCATGAGGCTCCACATGTTGACGACTTCCACGGTTGACCCGCTGAGTCTTGCAAAGAAGCCCTGACCGTGAATGGATTTGTCCGGATTGTTGGTTGGGGCGATGAAGCTGGAGTTCTCAAGGGTGCTTCTTCCATACACTTCAGGATTCATGAAGCACACGAGATTCGTTTCAATGGCTTCGTAGTATTCTTCGTAAAGGCCGGCTTTGAGTAGGCCGAGCAAATACTTGTAAGTCATGTGCATGAAGTTGCTTTCTCTTTCGAGCCACCCTTTGGTGAACGCTCTGATTCTGCCGATTTCATGACCTTCGTTTTCAAGGCCTTCACTGGTTTTGTACATATCGAGCGTTTTATCGTAAATGTCGCTTTTCTTGATGGTTTTATACATCTGCTTGAGCTGCAATTGATCAAAGTTTGTTTTCAAAAGACGCGCCGGAGCTTCTAAGAAGTGCGGCAGGTTTCTCCTTTTGAACGCTTTTGGAACTGCGAGGGGATACCCGTAATGTCCGATGACACTTTGACCGTCCTTGGTCAATGGCTCGTAGTCTGTAACTTCGTAAGTGATGAAGGTAGGCACGACGCCGTCGTTTTCCTCGTAAAGGTCACTGAGTCCTTTGGTGATCATGGCTCTAAGATTCTCAAGGTAGCTCTCTAGCGTTTTCTGGTCCAAAGTGTCCATGTCGCCTGATAGACCAAAGCGAATGGCTTCACGGTAGCTTTCACGTGCCTTGACTCTGCTTTCATAGTCATTGGATACGTTGAGTTTGACGAAGAGATGAATCATTTCCTTTGGAAGTGTCACGTCTTCTTCAGTGGTGTAACGTTGTAGAAACTCCACAATTCTAAGCGTTTCAATCAATTCCCCGACACCTGAGCCGAACAGTCCAGGTACGCCGTTCATCGCATCGTTCCACCCGGGTTTGTTGGCTTCCATTTCAATACCGAAGCCTTCGGGGTCGATGAGGCTGTGTTTGTTAAGCACAAGACTAAGGAGCTTGACGAATAAATTGGATTGATAGGGTTCGCCGTTGATCGTTGTGAAATTGGATTGGTTCGGATCGAGGTTCAGACGTTTCATTTTTTCTTCGTCGAAATGTCTCAGTGAACCGTATTGACGGATCTTACCGTCATTGGTGATAACCGTTTTTTCCGATTGAGGTCTCACACTGACGGGAGACTCGAAGTATTGGAAGCTTTCATCCTCAAAGAGAAGGTTGGTCATTCTTTCAGGATAGATGCTTTCAAACGTCTCTACGAGATCGATGACGTAAGTGAAGTGATCACTCCAGAAGCCTTCACCGAATGCTGCGTCGATTTTCGGTGATGCTTCACCAATCAATTCATCAAGGTAGGCAGCTTCACTGGTTTTGAGTGTAATGCCGTTGTTTTCCACGAAGTTGACCAGTTGACCTGGTGTGAATGGTTTTGCAAAGAACGCTTCCAGTGCACCGTCGTCCGCGAAGTGTTTGTCAACGAGTGTTTTAACGGTTTTTTCATCGTTGAATTCATAGACAGTTCCATTGACCGACAGTGGATTGTAGCCGTCAAGCTGGATGAGGCTCGCAAAGTGATGAATATTAAAGCGCTCGACGTTGCGGTTAATCAGGCTGTCCATTCTTCGGTTTTGACACACGTCTCTGAAGTTTCCTGCCCCCTGGGAATAATATTCCGGAGCCAGTGAGAAGTAGTTGTAATCGCGTTCCAGATCGCCGTGTCTTCTGGAATATAGATGATAGATGCTGTCTCCGATTTCGATGGGGTAGCCACCGCGAAGGAAGTTATCCAGATAGTTTTGTTTGATGTATTCGTTGAACGGTCCTATGGCCGTATCGGTTTTGACATCGTCCAGCAGTGAATCGACTTCAAAGGCCGCTTCCTGTTCTTTTTTGGTGAAATACTCGTTATCAAGTTTATCCATCATGGTCCTGAGTACGTCATAAGACGTGGCGTGGCCGCTTAATGCATGGATGGTTACGCTTTGACCTTGAGCAAGTGTTTTCTTAACCGGTACAAAGCCGCATGCGACTTTATTGACGGTGACTTGATCCGCTTTTTTCAATGCATCGATATCGCTTTGCAAAAAGCCGATTGGGCTGTTTTTGCTTGAATCGTAGTCGAACACGAGCGACTGATCGACAATCGGACTAGTGAGTTTTCCGTCTACGAAGCCAATATAGAAGTTTCCGTCATTTTTCTCGCTGACTTCACTTGAATCATTGGTCGATGCACGAAGTTTGTAATAGGCGACGCTGTCATCCAGATGATTGACGTCCATCCAGCTTTGAAGGAGGTTGGAAGTCGATTTGAATCCGTCGTTGTGAATGCCTGAAGGAAGGATTTCCGCGATGCCATCAAGCAACTCGATGTCGAGCTTTTCATTGGAAATGTTTTTGACAGTGACTTTTCTAACCAACCCGGCAATCGGTTCATTGGGAAGGCCGAAGTAGGTGACCGTCGTCTGAACACCCTGTGCTTCGTTGCGCTCTTCGATGGTGAATGACGCCTTGTCCACACGCATGGTGTGAGGATGGGGGCTATCAAGACGGAAGGCTTCATAAGGCGTGCCGTTTATTTTGAAAAATGAACGGAACCCGATGGTGCCTACGCTTTCATAAGCCTTGTTGGCGGGTGTGAATTCCATGATGACTTTGGATTTGTCCTGAAGGCCATACCCACTTAATCCCTGAGCTCTGTTTACGTAGAAACTCCAAAGTGGAATACCTTTTTTTCCTGCAACACCAGGCAGGAAGTTTGCGAATGTTTTTTTTCTGTTGTAGTTCTCAATGACGAACGTTGGTCCGTCGAAGTAATAATCGCTCATATTTACACCTCGAATTTAATTGTAGAAATACTGCGTTTCTTGATAAGAGTCTTATAGGAATCATCAGAGTGTGAAAAGTCCACTTCGTAATCGTTTTCCGTTTCATTCAGTACAATGATGACCACGGAATTGTCAGGGCTCAAAAACGCGACATGCTTCATTTTTGAATCGCTTTTTGATTCAATCCGTTTCGCTCCGGGCATCACGTGTTTTGAAAAGTGTGCAATGGCATAATAGGATACATTGTAGTTGAGTGTCTTTTCATTCGTATCGGCGATAATCGGTGCATCGCAGTAATTGCCTACGTGGTTCGGTCCGCCAATTTCATTGAGTGTGAGGTTCCAATCGAGATACCCTTCACAGTAGTTGTCGATATCCCCAATCATGTTTCTCGCGTAGCGTTCGCCGTTTTCAAAAACATTGAGCTGAACACCGCCTTCGATGCATCCCTCCGTAAAGAGAATGTGCTTGTCAGGATGAAGATCGTGAACGATGGAGAGGTTTTCGAACGCTTCACTTACGTACCAGTGAATGCCGGTTCCCCAAACGTATTTGCGTGCTTTTTCGTCTTTCAAGATGGTATCGGCTCTGTCGACGAGCACATCGCGGTTGTGGTCCCATACGATGATGTTGACGTCTTCATGACCGGTTTTTTCAAAGGTCGGACCTAAGTGGTCCGCCACGAAATCGCGTTCTTCTTCCGCTGTATATTCACATGAATCCCAGGTTTGTTTGGCTGCGGGTTCGTTTTGAACCGTCACTGCGAAAATATCCATTCCCGCATCTTCGTAAGCCTCGATGAACTTGGCATAATAATTGGCCCACAAATCATAGTATTTCGGAAGCAACTTCCCACCATGATTCATGATGCCGGTATCTTTCATCCATCCAGGCGGGCTCCAAGGAGACGCAAGCAACCCGATTTTTTCGCCACGGATTTTCTCCGCGTCCTTGATCATAGGAATAACCCATTTGAATTCTCTTGAAATGTCGAAACTGCTGAGCGATTCGTCGTTTTCTTCTACATAGGTGTAATTCTCAAGCGAGAAATCACAGCTGTTGATATGCACACGGCCAATGGAATAATTGAGTCCGTCGTTCTTGTCAAAGTACGCTTTTAAAACTTCAGTTCTTTTTTCTTCTGGCATTTGCGAAAGCGTATATGCGGCTGCCTCGGTAAAGGCACCACCAAATCCCATCATTGTCTGAAAGGGCTTTTCTTTATTAATGGTAACGGTTAAATTCGGTTCCTCAATGGTTCGGTTCACTTTTTCATGACGCTTACCCTCATAAAGCGAGGTTTCAAAGTGTTTAATCATAATATCCTCCAATATCTAAAACGTTTTCGCTTATAGGATATCATAAATGTATGCGTTTTACTATAACGTTTTCGATTTTCTAAACAATTTGCATTTTTTATAATTAAAAAGTGTTTTTACAAATAAGAAAGGAGGGCTTTAATAAGCCCTCCTTAGGTTTCATACATTGAGTGAAGCATTTTGGATTCAGGTATATTGTAAGAACCATTCAGTCATTTCCCTGAGTCGTTTCACACGTGCTTGTGGTTTACCGCTTCTTGAAAGTTCATGGGTTTCGTCTTTGATCCACACAAGCTTGGATGGCACGTGTTGAGCCTTCAAGACGGCATACAGTTGCTGTGCCTGTTCCATCGGACAACGATAGTCCTTGTCGGAGTGGATAAAAAGGAGCGGTGTTTTGATGTTTCTGGCATACTTGATTGGGGATTGTTCATAGAGCTTGTCCATATCGTCGATCGGGTGCCCGTCGGTTTGGTCACTGGCGAAATAGTAACCGATATCGGATGTTCCGTAAAAAGAAATCCAGTTAGAAATTGAGCGTTGTGTGGCCGCGGCTTTGAAACGGTCTGTGTGACCGACCATCCAGTTGGTCATGAAGCCTCCATACGAGCCGCCTGTCACGAATAGGCGATCTGTATCAATCCCTGAATAGTTCTTTAGTACTTCATCTGTGAAATCCATCAGATCCTCATAATCGATGGTTCCGTACTTACCTCTGATATCGGCGAAGGCGTTGCCTTTACCGTCTGATCCTCTTGGATTGGCAAAGAACACAGCGTAGCCTTCGTTGACCCAGTACTGCATTTCATGGTAATAAATCTGACCGTATATGGTCTTAGGGCCCCCGTGGATGTTTAAAATTGCCGGAATCTTTTCGTTTGGGGTGTAGGTTTCTGGCAACAATACAAAGCCTTTGATTTCAAAAGTGTCTTTTTCGATGGTGAGCGGATGTGGTGTGCTCACATAGGTGTCTTTAAACATATCTACATTAAATGCACTAATCCTCAGTTTCTGACTGGTCTCAAGATTAAGGCTATAGAGTTCTTGCAAGTTTTGATTAGCCATGCCAATCATCACGGTTTCTTCTTTCATGTGCATTAGACCATCAATCGCACCGTTCATCTCATAGACGCTTTCAAGGGTGCCCTCTGCATGAAGTGCGTACACTTCACTGTGGTCGTCAATCGTAGTTACGAAATAAAAGGTATTGTCTTTAACGAATGATGAGGGAGAGGGAAGAAACCGTGCATCAGTGCCCATTGTATTTCCCATGGCCTGCGAATGGGTCGCAAGCAAGGAAAGGGTAGTATCTTTAAGAGTGTAGAAATCAGGGTTTTCGTTAAGGCCGTATTTTTTCATGGTTTTTGCAGCGACAACAACGCCTTTGTCGAATTCGATGATTTTATTGATGCTGTAATCGAGTTTGTCATAAAGCACTGTGTGTTCTAATGTGTTCAAATCGACTTTAAAAAGCCTAGAAGTGAAGGTCATGATGTCTTCTGCTGGTTTTCCTGTATAAAAAAGCGTCTGTTTGTCACATGAGAGTGTCGTGGTGTCTACTGAGAAATTCTTTGTGAAAAGCGGCGTCGTTTCTCCTGATTCTATTTTATAGATAAACCGTTGTGAGGTTTCACCGGTTTTAAACCCACGACCGTTGAAGTAATAAGGCAATTCTTCAATGTCTTCATACGCCGCTGTTTTCTTTTGGTCTTTGAGATAGGCGTCTCTTTCTTCTTTGCTACCTTCATAAAATACATGGTCTGCTTCGCTCATGTTCGCAGATAAAAGCAAGGTGTTTTCATCAATGACTTCTTCGATGGTCGCGGGGAAAGGCAAGGTAAAAGCTTCTTTGAGAGACCGCTCGTTCAAGTCATAAAAATAATGGCTTTGAAACTTGGTTTCTTTTAAAGCTGTACGCTCTTTCTTATTTTTCTGCATATTGAGAACGAGTTGATCATTGTTTAGGAACTTGAAGTCATTGCATTTACCGATTTTCCTAAGCTTTGAAACTGTTTTGTTTTCATAGAGATAAAGGGTTTGCTCATAGGCGTTTTCTTCAAGGTTCGCTACCGACTTGACAAAGGCAGCGCGGGTCTTATTCGGTGAAACATCCAATTTTCCAAGATAATTGAATTCCAAAAATTTATCGAGGGTCATCTTTTCCATGATTCTCATCTCCTAAATTTGATTTGTAACAAAAGTTTATCAAATAAGTTAGGTAACACCTAACTATTTTGCGTGTTTTTTTGGAGCCAATCATTGAATTCTTCCATAGTACTGCTTGGCAAGTCTTTTAATCTAAAGGTTTTATGTGAAGGAGTACTCATGACAGTCATATCAAAATGAACAAGGTTTCTGTGTTTCTGAAGGATGGTTTGTGTGAGTGTGATGTCTTGAATTGCCCGCCTTTTTGCAATGACGGTTGTTTTAGCAATCATACGTGATCTTTGAATTAACATGTTTTCTTTTATTTCATAGCCGCCGTTTTTATATCTCAAAATACCGAAATATAGTGCTATGGGTAGGGTGATAAGCACCAAAAGACTGATGGGATAGAAAAAGAATACAGGTATAATCGGCACATAAAGAATTAACGCGCGTACGATGTAGCGTCTCATGGCACGTTTTGGAAGAGGCGATAAATTGAACTCTACACTGTATTCGGGTAATACGCTTTTTAAGGTTTTTTGCAGATTGTTTTTCCTGATCAGTGGGAATAACGTGATTTTGTGTCCAGGTTCGTAGCTACCTCCACCTGCTACCTCACATTCAACAGTCGCAAAGGAGAACGGTTCTCTAAGAATGCCTTCTACAATGTTCACAGCCTGAATGCGATGTTTCTTCACTCTGAAAGTCCTTTTAACAATCAATCCTCTAGTTATGGTAAGTTCGTCTTCTTCCATCGTCACTTTGAACAGACTAAACCGTAACATATACCGGATGATGGAGATAATCCATGATGCAATCAAAACCAAGACTCCGATGATGAAAATCAATAAGAGTCCCTGACCTATCAAAGAACCTTGCAGTTCGCTTACGAATTCGTCTGGAACGAATTCAATGAATTGTGACACTACGGCGAATATAAACAAAAACGCGATTCCAACATTGCCAGAGGTCAAAGCGGCTAGAAACAAGTCCTTAAGTCCTATTTCTATAAAAGAGGGCTCTGCTTCCTCTTCTTCAGCGAACGTCTCTTTGACGTCCCCTTTTAAATAGTTTTGAATGGCCTTTGCGTCTTCTGGCTTCAAGGCTTCCAAAGTAAATTCAGCTTCAATTTTGGAGCCCGCTGTTTCAACTTTCAAACTGACAAGTCCCCGCATTCTAAGTAAGATTCCGGCTTCCATACTTGTCGTCTGGACGCGTTCGGGTTTGATGTAGCGTCTTTTCTTTATGAACACGCCCGATCTTACAATCAAGGCATCTTCTTTTAATGAATACCTGTAGAAAAACCACTTGAAAATGCTATATAAGACACTTAAGACAAGAATGCCTCCGGTAATTGCCAAAAAAAGTGCATCCGTATAAAAGTCCCCACCTCCTTGGTTTTGAAATAATAAAACCAACACGAATGGAAGAAAAAGGGATTTTAATTGGGTAATCAAAGACATGAGGATCATAAACGGGTGTTGACGCTTGTAATCAGACATCATCATCACTCAATGCAGCAAGTGACGCTATCTTTTTACGAAGTGTACGAGCAGTTTCAAAGTCCAAGGCCGGAATTTTGTGTTCGGTTCCCGCCGTGGCGATATTGAGTGTCGCTAGTTCAAATTTTCTCATAATGGGTCCATGTTCCGTATCGACATGTTGAATTCTCGCCATGGGAATCAATGTCCGCTTGATAATAATGAGTCCATGTTGAATGTCTATTTCATTGTCTTTTATCTCATAGCCCCAATAAATCATACGTATTTTCGGAATAATGAAAATTTGAAGTGCAGCAAGGAAAAGTGTGATGCCACCCATGATTATACCAATCGATAAGGGGATGTCTAAAAATAAACGAGTAATAAAAAAGGCGGCTGTAAAAAGGCCATAGATTACGGAGTACATAAGGCCTTTGATGCGCCACGCCTTGATGGCTTTTGGATGCAAACGATGTTTAGGTGCGGTAAGTGACATAAAATCCTCCTAAAGATGATATAGGTGTTATACCATATCTATTGTATCATAGGTAACCTTTAAGCAAATAACAATTAAGCAATTTACACAAAAAGAATTTCATAGTATAATATGTTCATACCACATTGGAGGCGTATTATGAAAATACTTATGATTGGTGGAACGGGACGGATTTCCAAAGCTGTAAGCGAAGAAATCTCGAACCGTGGCCACGAACTTTATGTCCTTAACAGAGGCCACAACAACGAGGTCCTGCCAAAAGACGTCAAAACGTTCACATTGGATATCTTTGATGAAGACGCTGTAAACAAAGCTCTTGAAGGCTACACCTTCGACGTCGTCGTCGAATGGTTCGCATTCACACCGGAGCACATTGAAAGAGACATACGCTTGTTCAAAGGCATCACTAAACAGTATGTGTTTATCAGTACCGCATCAGCGTATCAAAAACCGTTACCCAAGTTGCCGATTACTGAGGATATTCCTCTCGACAATCCTTACTGGGAATACAGCAAGAACAAGCAGCTTTGTGAAGAAAGACTCCTCGAAGCCAAAGACGACACGTTCAACGTGACCATCGTGAGACCGAGCCATACTTACGACGAAACATCCCTTGTCTTTCAACTCAAACCAGGCGATCAGTTTACGCTTGTCAAACGTATGCTTGAGAGAAAACCCATCGTCATTCCCGACGAAGGTACGACTCAATGGACACTCACTTACAACCATGACCTGGCAAGCGGATTTACTGATCTTCTTGGCAACGAGAAAGCGTATAATGACATCTTTCACCTCACATCCGACAAAGTCTATACCTGGAATGAAATCGTACAAAGTTTCTATGACGCTCTCGATATCGAACCGAATATCGTTCATATCCCAACCGACTTCATTTTGAAATACTTCCCGGAGTTTGAAGGTGAATTGCTTGGGGATAAAAACCATGATGCATTGTTTGACAATTCCAAAGTAAAAAGCGTCGCACCCAACTACAAAAGCGAAACCGAATATCCCGATATTGCAAAGAAAGTCATTGCGCACTTTTTGGAAAACCCAGAGCTTCAAACCGTCGATAAGAAGTTTGAACAAAGATACGACACCTTGATTCGTGATTTCAAAAACAAGGAATAGTCATTGAAAAGCCCGTGATCAGTCACTGATCGCGGGCTTCTTTTTATTTGAATATGCGTTTGATGAGACTCAGCTTCTTCTTTCCGTAAGGCGGATAGACGAGCGGAGGGTCGAAAAGCGTACCCTTTTTGACAAATGACTTCGTGTGCGAGAAGGTATCGAAAGAATACTTCCCGTGATACCTGCCAATCCCGCTTTGGCCGACGCCACCAAAAGGCAGATACGGATTGGCAACCTGTGTGATGGTATCATTGATGGCCGCGCTTCCTGAAGACACTTTTTGAATGAAGCGATTTTGGGTTTTTCTGTCACCAGCAAAGACGTAAAGCGCGAGCGGCTTCTCAAAACCATTCAATGTATCAATGGCGTCTTCAGTATTCTTGTAGGTTACAACTGGCAAGACCGGTCCGAATATTTCCTCTTGCATGACCGGGTCGTCAAAGGACACGTCATCCATGAGTACCGGGGTGATTTTTTTGGTGGAATCATTCGTGTCATAGTCGTTGATGACCTGCGTGGCATTGATGAGATTCTTGATTCTCGTGTAGTGGTCCTTGTTGACGATGGTACCTATGGTGTCTGCTTTTAACGGATACATCAGATCAAGGGCAGATTGGATATGTTTGATGAATGCATCTTTTACGGACTCATCAATATAGACATAATCAGGTGCGATGCACGTTTGCCCGGCGTTGATGAATTTCCCATACACGATTCGCTTGGCAGCCACTTCAAGATTGGCGGTCTTCGTGATTATCGCAGGGCTCTTGCCACCAAGTTCAAGGGTGACCGGCACGAGGTTTTTAGCGGCGGCCTGATACACCTTTTTCCCTGTCGCGATGCTTCCGGTAAAGAATATGTGATCAAAGGGAAGTTCAGTGAGTGCTCTGGCAGTATCGCCTCCACCTGTCACTACGCGTACATACGCAGGATCGAAGGTTTTACTGATCAGCTCTTTGATGATTTTTTCGGTATTCGGTGTGAGCTCGCTGGGTTTCAATATTGCGGTATTGCCTGCGGAAAGTGCACCAATCAGGGGTTCTATGAGCAGTTGGAACGGGTAGTTGAAAGGGGCTAGAATGAGCACACTGCCGAGGGGCTCTTTTTTCAGGTAACTCTGCGTAAAGAGATGAAATATCGGGGTTTTGACTTTTTTTCTCTTCATCCACTTCTTAAGATGTTTGAGCGTATGTCTGATTGAATAGAGAGTGAAGCCGATTTCTGTCGCATAGGACTCAAAATCGGATTTCGACAGATCGCTTTTCAAGGCATCCATGATGGCCTGCTGGTTGTCTTCAATCATGGATTTCAATGTTTCAAGCGCGTTTTTGCGTGCTTCGAGTGACAGTGTGTTGCCCTTTTTGAAATAGGCTCTTTGGAGGTCTAGATATTGCTTCATGATTTCACTCCTCGATTGCTAGAATGTAAAAGGACGGTTCAGCGAACCGTCCTTTGTAAGTTACTGTGAAATTGCGGTGATTTTGGACTGGTCGAATATGGCGTCTACGTAGACACCACTTGATTCGTTGAGATCATAATCCGCAGTAAGAACGACGGTGAATTCCTTGTCCACTTCATAAACATCGGTGAATGTCTGAGTAGTATTCGCAGTAATGGCGGTGAGGGTTTGCGCTTGAACACCATCTACATAAAGCACAAGATTCAAGGTGGTGACGCGGCCGTCAGGGTCAACAAGCGTAGATACATCAACACTCAGGTCACTGCCAACAAAATCAAGGTTAGTCAACTCTGCACTTGGTTTACTGTAGGCTTCGGTGGTGAAGGTGTGCGTTTCTTCCACAGTTTGTGGTCCTTCATTATTGTTGAGGTCATAGGTGTAGGTGACACGCACGGTATACGTTTCATTTGAATAAAGGGTGGTGTAATTTGTTACGCCTTCGATTGAGGTACTCTTAGTGTCTTCTACACCAAGTGAAGATTCGAGTACGTACTCTTCGAGTGTGGCTCTTGAGTCAGGGTCACTCAAACTGACCGTAACATCCGCCGTTTCTTCACTGATGGCGGATGTGGTGATGCTTAGGGATGGCTCACTGTATGCATCTGTCTGGAAGGCATATTCGCTGGTACTCGTCACTGTGCCTTCGTTATTATTGAGTTCGTATGTGTAGGTGGCCTTGATGGTATAGGCTGTATCAGAGAGCAAGCCTGTGAATGAATGGGAGCCGAAGTTTGGAGGCTCAATGCTGTCTTGCAGAGTTCCATCCATGTAGAGTTCAATCGACTCAAGCGAGGACAGTTTTCCATCAGGATCAGTGAGTGTCACATCGAAATTGATGGATGTTTCATCGAGCGTATTTTCGCTGATGTTGACGTCCGGTTCCGTGTAAGCCAGGGTAGTGAATGTTTCTTCGACACTCACGGTCTGAACGCCATTGCCATCCTGCATGTCATATGAATATGTAAGGACGAGTGCATAGGCAGTGTCTGAATACAGTGTCGAGAATGTATGTGAGCCTTGAGAAGGCGCATCAATACGGTCCGCTTCACTGCCGGAAAGATTGAGAACGACAGAATCCAGGGTCGCGCCCAGAGAATCAGGGTCGCTTAGTGAGAGGCTGAAGTCAACATCCTCTTCACCGGGATTGATTCCGTTGATGGAGGCACTCGGTTCACTGTACGCATCCGTTGAGATGGTTTCGCTGTGTAGTTCACGAGTGAGTGTGCCTGATCCGTCACTGTAATCGACGGCCGCAGAATATACAAAGCGATACTCATGATCAGAAAGCAGATTCGTCAAGCTGATCTCCGTCTCGTCGGATACTTCACTGAACGTGTTGATCAGTGCACCGGATTCATCAAATACTTCAATGAAGCGGTTGACACCAGTGAATACGTTGTATGGATCGGCTTCGTTCAGGGTGATATCAATACGTGACACGGTTGTGTTGTCAATGACGTAATCGATGTTTGGTGACACATCGAGGCTTTGGAATACCGTCTCATCAAGGACTTGGTTTTCTCTTATTGCAGCTTCTCCGTAATCAAGGTTCGATTCGATTTTAACGGTGTATGTCATGTCACTGCTTATTTGTGTGAATGTGACTGAATCACTGAGCGAGTCAAGTGTGAGTCTGTCGACTTCTACTCCGGCTTCATAGAGAACGGCGTCCAGTGACTGAATGTCGACTGTGAGGTATGGATCTGTGATGGACACGTCTACGGTCACTTCGCCTTTGGCGGTTGTAATGCTGGTGCCAGTCGAAGGGGTGACATCAAGACTTGTGAATGCGTCGTCCTTTAACAGGACGTTTTCACGAATGGTAGGTTCTTCAAAGTTCAAGTCGGATTCCAGTTCCACCGTATAGGCCGTAGCATTGGTAAGTTCGGTGAATGTCGCACTGCCAACAAGGTTGGCAAGAGCAATTCTTTCAACTTCTACACCGGACTCATAAAGCACCGCGTAGAATTCACTGTCAACTAAGGTATCATACGGGTCAGTAACCGTATAATCAACGGTCGCTTCACCCTTGGCTCTGGTGATGGAATCGATGAAAGCAGTCGGTGCGACATCCAGACTGTTAAAGGACGAAGTCGTGAGCACTTCCTCGTTTCTAATGGTAGCTTCTTTCAAGTCCACGTCTGCAACGACATCGAGGGTATAGGCCGTATCGTTCATGAGTTCATTGAACGTAACGGTTTCATTCAAACTACTTAGAAGCACACGCTTGACTTCGCTACCGCCTTGCAGCAAGCGAGCATACAAGGTGCCGTCTTCAATGGTCTCATGGTTATCGATGATAGCTACATCAAATGTCACTTCGCCTTTGGCGCGTGTGGTGGCTGAAATCGTCGCTGATGGTGCGTCGGGGGTTACATTGATTCTTACTGTGTCAAGATCCAGGACGACAGAATCATGTGTGCCTCTGGCGTCTCTCAAGTAGTAAGACGTCTCGACTTCAATCAGATAGAATTCTCTATATTCCAAGTCCAGGGAATCAAATGTGAATTCCGTAGTGCCGGGGTCTTGTGAAATTTCTTTCGTTTTGTAAAGTTCCATAGCACCTGATGCATTTTCTCGGTACAACTTGACTGTTGCGTATAATCCGTCATTTCTGACGTTGTCGGGATCACTCATATCCAAATCGAACGTGATTTCACCCGCGTTTTTGTCAAAGTCGGTGATGTCGAGTTCACCGGTAGGCGCTTCGTTGGCTGTGGTTTTGAGTGTGATTTCATAGACAGTGCCGGACTCGGTTCCGTTTCCTACGTCATAGTCCGCATGCACGCTGACTTTAACTTCCCGGTCTGCCAGAAGACCATCGACATTATAGGCGATGGATGTATTGGAAATAAAGGCATCCGCAAGGATTTCATCGTCGTAATCGGGATATGTGATGACGGTTTCGATTGTGGTGAAATCAATCGTGCCTTCAAGCGCACTCAAGTCAAGACTGCCCTTGAAACTGTCTTCAGTGATGTCTCCATCACTGATGTCCAGAAGAACAAATTCCGGTACATCGATTGTGGTCGTTAAGAGTGTGACGGTTTGTTGGGTGGTTCCGTCATTGAGATTGATGTCGGCGGTCACTTCAAAGTCAAGCGTTTCACCATAAATGAACGCGTAGTGACTTAAAACCTGCAAGCCTGTAGACGGGCTAAACGATTGCAAGACATTTCCTGATTCGTCTTTGATGACTGCTTCAAGACTGCTAGAAACAATGGTTGAATCCTCATCTGAAACCAGTAAATCGATATCGATGACACCGGGGGTTACGCTAATGGCATCAGCGCTTGCCGTCGCAGTGGTTTTGGCTTCAGTGGTGAAGGTTTCACTAAGAGTCAGGGTTTGTGCGCCTTCTCCGTCATTAAGATTGTAAGTGACTGTAATGGTCGCTATGTAGTCCGTATTTGAGTTGAGACCGTTCTCTGAAAGCGTATCTGAGAGCGTGCCTGTAATATCCATGCTGGTTCCCGCAAAGACGTATTCAATGTCGGTGATGACAGTGTCCGTATCGGTGATTGCGTAATCGAAACCTATGCTTTCTTGGTCACTCACCGGATTGGAGATAGAGCCTGTTGGTGCGGCTTTGGCTACTGTGGTGAAGGTTTCCGTGACGGTGAGGGTTTGTGCGCCTTCGCCGTCGTTCAGATCATAGGCATACACCACTTCGAGGGTGTAAGTATTATCTGACAACAAGCCAGCAATCGCCTCTCCCTCGTTAACAGTCGCCTGTACACTGCCGTCTCTTAGAACTGTAATCGTATCGATGGCGCCGACTGAATCAGGGTCTGTGATGGTGTAAGTCGGTGCTTGAAGTCCGTCTTGTGTCGGGCTCAAGGCGTCGATGGTGAGCGTTGGTGCGGCTTTGGCTACTGTGGTGAAGGTTTCCGTAATGGTAAGGGTTTGTTCTCCTTCGCCGTCGTTAAGATTATAAGTATACACCACTTCGAGGGTGTAGGCATTATCTGACAACAAGCCAGTAATCGCCTCTCCCTCGTTAACAGTCGCCTGTGCACTGCCGTCTCTTAGAACTGTAATCGTATCGATGGCGCCTACTGAGTCAGGGTCGGTAATGGTGTATGTCGGTGCTTCAAGCCCTTCTTGTGTTGGGGCCAATGCCTCAATTGTAAGGGTAGGTGTCGCTTTTGTTTGTGTGGTGAAGGGTTCACTCAATATGAAAGATTGCTGACCTTGACCATTGTTTAAATCATACGTAACTGTAATGGTCGCGGTGTAGCCTGTGTTGGAGAGTAGACCGTTCTCTGTAACGGAATCTGAAAGTGTGCCTGTGATATCCGTAGTGGTTCCATCAAAGGCATATTCAATGTTTGTGATGACTCCCTCGGTGTCAGTGATGGCATACTCAAAGGAGACGCTTTCCTGCTCGCTCACCGGATTGGTGAGTGCGCCTGTCGGCGTTTCTTTTGTTTGTGTGGTGAAAGATTCCGTAGCGGTAAGGGTTTGCGTGCCTGCGCCGTCGTTAAGATCATAGGTGACTTTCAAGGTGACCTCGTAAGTCGTAGCGCTCAAAAGATTTGTGAAGGTTTCTGTCCCTGAAAGATTTGTCAATGTATTAGAAGTTCCACCGACAATGGAAAGAGTCGCATCGGCTGTCAATGTATCGTCATTGTCATAAATCGTGTATTGCACGTCTACATTTTCGTATGAAGGCGATATACTGTCGATTGATATTTCAGGAACTTTAGGGTCTGCGTCATATGAAGTATAAGATGTATCGAGGTAAGTTGTTTCTTCTCCCGTGTTGTCTCTAAGATCATAGGTGACTTCAAGTTCGATTGAATATGCGCTGGTATGAATGATTGCTTCTTCTATGAAGTAAGTGCCTTGAGACGGATCCATGTTTGTGAGGGTCTCTACAAGTACTGTTCCTGACCCATTGTCTTCATAAAGATAAGCAGTGAGACTTCCCGAAACGATGGTATCATCATCGTCGCTCAAATCTATGTTGAACGACGCACCAGTTTGTTTTAAATCAACATCTGTGATGGACGCACTCGGTACTTGGTTAGTATTTGTCTCATAGCTCGCATCATGGACCTCAACCTGGGTGGTTCCGCCAGTTAAGATCACTTCAACGACTATGTCTATGGTTTGATTAGAATGCAGGTTGTTGATTTCGAACGTGGCATTTTCTCTGTGAAGTTTCGCTGATTTTATCAAATCGCCGTTGGAAGCTCTCGCATACACCTTTAACTCATCAAAAGTTATGGCATCATACAACGCCAAACTGTCAATATCGATGATCAATGAGTCTTCAGTGACGGTGCTGATACTTGAACTGACTCGCTCAACTGTCTCAACGGTTTCGCTTGTTAGGGTCATGGTGTCTATTACGGAAGATTCTTCGTTCATGTCGATGTCAGCTTTTATATTGATACTAAGAGTCTCACCATAGTGATAGCCTTCATACGTGAGGCTTTGGGCGCCTGTACTCAAATTCCAAGTCTTAAGCACTTGGCCTGATTCATCCACGATTTCTGCGACGAGATTGTCGCTTATGGTCGAATCCTCATCTGTCACACTTACATCGAATTCCACGCTTCCAAAACTTTCCGTGAGGTCGGTAACGGTACTGCTTGCTATCGTTTTCGCTTCGGTTGTAAAGGAATCCGTAACGGTAAGGGTTTGATTGCCTTCGCCGTCGTTAAGATTATAGGTCACGGTAATCGTGGCTGTATAATCCGTATTCGAGTAAAGACCGTTCTCTGTAACGGGATCTGAAAGTGTGCCTGTGATATCCGTAGTGGTTCCATCAAAGGCATATTCAATGTTTGTGATGACTTCGTCGGTGTCAGTGATGGCATACTCAAAGGAGACGCTTTCCTGCTCGCTCACCGGATTGGTGAGTGCGCCTGTCGGCGTTTCTTTAGTTTGTGTGGTGAAAGATTCCGTAATGGTAAGGGTTTGTTCTCCTTCGCCGTCGTTAAGATTATAAGTATACACCACTTCAAGGGTGTAGGTATTGTCTGAAAGTAACCCTGTAATGGCGTCACCTTCAGTGACTGTAGTGACGTTACTGCCGTCTTTGAGGACGTTAATCGTGTCGATGGCGCCTACTAAGTCAGGGTCGGTAATGGTG